>ENA-OPAH01002062-OPAH01002062.1-human-gut-metagenome-genome-assembly--contig:-NODE-2062-length-11951-cov-2.520259_pt1 | contig 11951 bp, 11 predicted proteins | sample MGYA00241050_ERZ501416 | MGnify/ENA primary metagenome ERZ501416 (study PRJEB25962, sample SAMEA2042632) | human gut metagenome | biome: human gut; feature: human-associated habitat; material: faeces... | reverse complement strand
CGGCTGGCCAGATGTCATCTCTCAAGTCTAGCCGTTTTATCAGCTCCATACACCAGGCGGTATTTTTAACCGAAAAAGCAAGCGTCGCGCTGGCATCACTGAAGTCCGTCCCTATCGTCCCGGTGAGCCGATATCGGATATAATCTTTCGGAGACATCACAACGGATATTTTGTCATACTCTTCAGGTTTATTCCGCTTCATCCAGAGCAACGAACAGATCAGCATTCCTGCGGAGGGCTGATTAAGGAGTTCTTTCTCCAACAATGTCCCGGCCGTTTGAATAATCTCCTGACGCTCTTTATATGATCTCTGATCCAGATGAATGATCGCCGCGTCTATCGGACACATCTCAGCATCCAATGCAACCATGCCATGCATCTGCCCGGAAAAACCGATCCCCCTGATCTCTTCCCCCGGGATCCCAGAACTCTTCAGCACTTCTCCTACCGCCTGTCTGGTACATTCCCACCAGACAGCAGGATCCTGTTGGGCATACCCCACTACAGGAGTCAAAACTTCATAACCCACCTGGCCTACTCCTTTGATCTCCCCGGCCTCAGTTGCGATCAGCGTCTTCACACTGGAAGTGCCAAGATCAATTCCCATCAAATAACCCATATTACGTCTCCTGCTTTCTTTCAAGTACTCCCTTTACCGCTTTTTCTATATGTTCCTTCGAGATGCCAAATTTGTCTGCCAGAAACGCCCGGCTTCCAACTTCTCCAAAACAATCCGGCACACCGACTCGTTTAAAAGGAACATATCTGTTCTCTGCCAGGACTTCTGCCACGGCAGAACCAAGACCGCCAATCCTGTTATGGTTCTCCGCCGTCACGATCGCTCCGGTTTCCTCGGCACAAGCCAGGATCAGTTCCTCGTCAACAGGTTTGATCGTAAACATATCTACGACTCGTACATCAATTCCCTCGCCTGCCAGTTCTTCCGCCGCAAGAAGCGCTTCCGTCACTTCAATCCCGGAAGCAATGACCGTCACGTCTTTTCCTTCTCTTACGACAACACCTTTTCCAATAGTGAATTCCTGGGCCTCATCATAGTAAACTGTCTTTTCCTTTCTGGGGAAACGAATATACATAGGTCCATACTCTTCCGCCATCTTCTTTAGCAGTTTCTTTAATAAGGTTTCTTCTGCCACATCCAGAATGGTCATCTCCGGATAAGAACGATAGATCCCAACATCCTCAAAAGGCATATGGGTTCCCCCGTTAGATTCTGCGGAAATACCAGGATCAGAACCTATGATTTTAATGTTCGCCCGGTTATAACATCCTGACAGGAATACCTGATCTGCGCATCTGCGCGATGCAAAAGTCCCGAAGCTGTGGATAAACGGAATCTTTCCCTTTACAGACATTCCGGCCGCCACTCCTGCCATGTTCGCTTCCATGATCCCCAGATCAAACGCCTGCTCCGGAAACTCCTGGAAAAGCCCGGCAGTTCCGATCGCACCCGCAAGATCCGCTTCCAGATAAACCACGTCGCGCTGCGCTGCCATCAATTCTCCCAAGGTTTCCGCGAATACCTTTCTTAACTCTTTCATACTACACCTCCGCCCCGTCCTTTGCATCTAATTCTTCAAAAAAGTCCGGAAGTTCTTCTTTGTTCACCGGGATTGAATGGCAATTCGCCATCTCTTCATACTTACGGATCCCCGCGCCTTTGATCGTATGCAAAAGTAATACGGAAGGAGCGCTTTGCTCTTCCTGCGCCTCCAGGATCGCTTTATAAATGCAATCCGTATCATTCCCGTTTTCCACCTCGATCACATGATATCCGAACGCCCGGAACTTCGCACCGATATCGCCCAGATCACAGACTTGCTCTGTCGTTCCATCCAGCTGTTTCCCATTTACATCTACAATCGTGATCAAATTGGACAGTCTGTGGTGAGCCACAAAAAGGAATGATTCCCATACCTGTCCTTCGTCCAGTTCCCCGTCTCCAAGAATCAGATACGTATAATTGGGCGCGTGATCCAGCTTATCCGCAAATGCGGCTCCTGCGGCCAGGGACGCTCCCTGTCCCAGAGATCCCGTCGTCATATCCACGCCTGGTGTTTTCAATCGGTCTGTGTGGCTTGGCAGCATTGTATTATTCTGATTCAGTGTCTCCAGAAGTTCTTCTTCAAAATACCCTTTCGCAGCCAGCGCAGCATACAGAGCCGGCCCGCAGTGCCCTTTGGAAAGCACGATGAAATCCCTGTCCTTTTTCCCCGGATCACGAGGATCTACATTCATAACTCCGCTGTATAATACTGCAAGCATATCTGCAATGGACAATGACCCGCCCACATGTCCGGTTCCTTTGGATGCGATGCTGCGCAGGATATTCTTCCTGATCTTCACCGCCAGTTTTTTGGCATTCAATGCGTTATACTCCATATCCCTCACCTTTTTTCTTTTTCCACAAAGATTTGAATTCCTTTCCTAAGACATCTGCTGTTTTGATCGCTCCGTAGACCATTTCTGCAGACACATCAAAGGGCATATTCTTCCAATTACTGTGCATAGAAGTCTCTGCGATTTTACGGATGTTTTCATCACTATTGTCTACATACAGATCTTCCAGACATACCGGAAGTCCTACCTCTACACAGAAAGACAGAACTTCTTCCAGTTTTTCTGTTGGCGCAGATTCCACAACCAGCTGCACAATACACCCAAACGCCACTTTCTCTCCGTGCATCGTCTTTTCACTGTTTTCTACGGCAGTCAGGCCGTCATTGATGGAATGGGCGCCAGCCGTATCGTTATTCTCAAACCCAAGGCCACTCAGCAAAATGTTGGTTTCAATGATATTCTCCAGTGCATCCGTAACAACATTCTGCTCACAGGCAATTTTCGCAAGCCGGCCGTATTTCATCAAAGATTCATAACACTCTCTGGCGATCGCCTGCCCTGCGAGTGTCTGTTTAAATCCTCCTGCCTTATGATAGACAAGATTAGGTGTGTTTGATTTCCTCGTCTCTTCCGCCTCCAAAAGCGTTGCAAGCGCATCTCCCATCCCGGAAACCAGGAACCTTACAGGCGCCTGTGCAATGATCTCACTGTCCACGATCAGGATACTGGGGCTATGGTCATAGAAATATTCTCCCGCATGGGAACCATCCGCCCGATAGATCACCGACAAAGAACTTGTTGGCGCGTCTGTAGCCGCGATCGTCGGAATCACCAGAAACGGCCGGGCCAGTTTCGACCCTACGGCTTTCGCCACGTCGATGGTCTTTCCCCCGCCGATGCCAAGCACCACATCCGGCTTATTTTCGCCAAATTCTTCTGCTTTCTGGTTGATCAGTTCTTCTGTCACTTCACCAGCAAAAGCAATGGCGTGGACCGCATATTCCTGTCCTTCATAAATGCGGTTCAGTTTTTCCTCATAATCCTTATACAGAAATCCATCGATAAAAGCCAGAATATTTTTCCCGAATTTATCGGTATAGAATTTCAGGTTCTGAAACTCTCCCGGTCCCTGTATATAGCGCTCCGGCGAGCACCATCCTCTGGACATTTTTGAATAAACAGACATATATCGCACCTCCGCTTAGAAACATTTAATAAGTACTTTTCCGTCTTTTGCATAAAGCCTGGATTCAAACATTTCCTGAATATCATCCAGTGGTATGATCCCTGTAATGATATCCTCTACCTTGACCCGGCCGTTTGCCAGCAGCCGCCCTGCTCTTTCAAACGTATCCGGATTGACAAATGATCCCTTGATCGTAAGTTCCTTTTTAAAAACCTCGAAGGGTTTCAGCCCCATAACATCATCCGGGCCGGTAAGGCCGAACAATACAACCGTCGCTCCTTTTCCTGCGAATCTTACCGCGTCCTCTCCAGTAGAGGTAAGTCCAGCACAATCAATAACCTTATCGATATTCTGGATTTTTTCTTTTGCTATAATTGCTTCCATGTCATCTGCAAGCGGGTCTACACAGATATCCGCCCCAAGAAGTTTCGCTTTGGCCCGCCTGTGCTCATTGGGCTCCGACGCGATCACCTTATCTGCCCCTGCCGCTTTCGCCAGCTGCACCATCAGAAGGCCGATGTTTCCTGCCCCAATGATCAGGACCGTATCTCCGGTACGGATATCCGCCAGATCCATTCCATGAAGACAGCAGGATAAAGGTTCTGTCATAGCCGCTGCCTCATAGCTCAGATGATCTGCCGCCACATACACCGTTTCTTCCGGAACAGTAATATATTCCGCGAAAGCTCCGTCCCTGGCTGTCCCCAGCCCCTTCATGTCTACGCACAGATGCTTCTTCCCATTGGCGCAGAAATAACATTTCCCGCAATAAGTATTAGGATCTGCGCTGACTTTGTCTCCTGCCTTCACCTTTGTAACATCTTTTCCGATTTCCACAACATCTCCGGAAAATTCATGCCCGAGAGTCACCGGCGGATCTACTTCCGCAGATCCTTTTTCCCCTTGGAAAATATGTACATCCGTCCCGCATACTCCACAATATTTCACCCGGATCAGCACTTCATGGTCATCTGGTTTTTTCACCGGCACATCTTCTACAACGATCTTACCTTTTTCATAAAATCTTGCTGCTTTCATCCGTATCACACCCCTTTTTCACTTCTTTTTAATCTCTATTCTTTTCCTCTGTCTGTGAATACCTGAAGGAATACCGCCACGATAATGATAAAGCCCATGATGATCTCCTGCGGATAGGCAGGGACAGACAGAAGGTTCATAATGTTTCCAATCAGGGCAAGCGTCAGCGCTCCGATAGCCGTCTTGGTAACCGACCCCTTTCCTCCTGCCAGGCTTGCCCCACCGATAACGCAGGCAGCAATGGCATCCAGTTCCTGCCCTTCTCCTATCGTAGAATTCCCCACATTCGATCTTGCTGCGATAAAGATACCGGCCAGCATAGATAAAAATCCGCTGATCACATATACCGACAACAGATATCGTTTCACACGGATTCCTGAAAGTTTTACTGCTTCGCTGTTGCTTCCGACAGCGATCACGATCCTTCCGTAAACGGTATATTTTTCTATGACGATAAACACAATAAAGATCAGGGCGGTAATAATAATGACCGGATACCCCAGATCTCTGGACGTCAGCGTGTTCAGCGTATTACTTTCCAGATTTACCGGCGTTGCGTTCGTGATCGTATACGCCAGCCCCCGGGCGATGGTCATGACTGCCAGAGATGCTACGAAACCCTGGAAATTACAGTACGCCACCAGAAAGCCGGTAAATGCGCCCATTACAATTCCTGCAGCCAGTGTGATCAGGATCGCCACTCTCCAGTCAATCCCTATCTGCGTAGACAAAACCGCTGTCAAAGACGACCCCAGCGCCATCACGCTTCCTACTGACAGATCAATCCCGCCTGTCAGAATGACCATAAGCATTCCAAGCGCTACAAGAATAGGGCTCACCTGCTGCAGCAGAATATTTCTTAAGTTCAGATAAGAAAAGAATTTATCCGACAGCAGACAGCATATGATAAATAATGCCAAAAATATGATATATGTGTTGTTATCCAACAACAATCTTTTAATCCTGCTTGTTTTTTTCATCACCTAGTCTCCCTTCACCGCATACTTGATAATCGTATCTTCCGTCAGTTCTTCTTTCTTCAGATCTCCGGTAATTCTTCCCTGGGACATAATGATTGCCCGGTCACATGTTCCTATGATCTCCGTCATCTCTGATGATACGATAATAACCGCTGTACCCTGCTCTGCCAGACGGTTGATAATGTCATATATCTCCACTTTTGCCCCTACATCTACCCCTCGGGTAGGCTCATCGAATATGATGCATTTACAGTCTGCCCATATCCATTTGGCAAAGCTAATTTTCTGTTGGTTTCCGCCGCTCAGGCTGTTGACTTCGTCGCCGAGCGCCCCGTATCTTGTAGAAATTTTCTGCAGAAGAGATTCTACCTGCTGATTTTCATATTTTCGCCTGATAAAACCGTGATTGGTAACTTTTCCAAGCGCAGTCAAGGTCGTATTTACTTTGATACTCTGGTTTACAAGAAGCCCCTGGCTCTTACGGTTTTCAGCCAGATAGCCGATCCCCTTTCGCACTGCGTCCCGAGGTTCCTTCAAATGAAGTTCTTCTCCCAGATAATAGATTTTCCCGGATGTCATTGCATCCGCTCCGAATATTGCCCGCATAACTTCTGTTCTTCCTGCGCCAACAAGACCGGAAAAACCAAGGACTTCCCCCTGCCTCACTTCAAAACTGATATCTTTGATCTTGTCCCCAATCGACAAGCCTTCAACCTTCAGTACTACATCGCCGATCCTGGCATTTCTCTGAGGAAACATCTGGGACAGTTCCCGCCCGATCATAGACTGGATCAGCCCTTCCGTCGTCGTATCCTGCACCATTCCTCTTTTTACAAATTTTCCGTCTTTCAATACGGTATAGGAATCACACAGTTCGAATATCTCGTTCATGTGATGAGAGACAAAGATAATACTGACTCCCTTTTCCTTCAACAGACGGACCAGTCTGAACAACCTGCTGATTTCTGTCACCGTCAGCACCGCCGTCGGTTCGTCCAGGATCAGGATCTTGGCATTTCTTGTCAGGCACTTACAGATTTCCACAATCTGCTGATGCGCCACGCTTAAACGTCCTACCTTTTCAGTGACTGCAATATTCTCAAAGCCAAGTTCTTTTAAGATTTCTCTTGCATCTTCCCGAAGTTTCTTCCAGCGGATCAGTTTCTTGTCCCCTGCCAGACGGTCAATAAAGATATTTTCTGCCACCGTCAGATCCGGCGCCAGCATAAATTCCTGGTAGATTACAGAAACTCCCAGGCTTTTAGCCGCCAGTGGAGAAGATATGGACACTTCTTCCCCGTCTATGCAGATGGTTCCGGAATCGCGGGTATACGCGCCTGACAATATCTTGATCAAGGTAGATTTCCCAGCGCCGTTTTCTCCCACCAATGCATGGATCTCTCCAGGAGACACTTGAACAGAGACATCGTCTAGGGCCTGGATCCCGCCAAACCTTTTACTAATATGCTGCATTTCCAATCGATACTGTACACTCTCCATAATTGCTCCTTTGTGCAAGTTGGGCCGTAAAAAACGGCCCAACCTTTGATCATCATTTTCAGTAACTGTTTAGAATCCGTAATCGTAATGCTCGTCCACGTTTTCTGCGGTAACAGCTGCTGCCTCAGTCATTGTGATATCCTCATAGGAATCAGGATCTGTACCATTTACCAGGATATCCTCTGCAATCTCCATTCCAAGCTCCGCGATCTTAACCGGGCTGTTCTCGCCGATAGCCAGGATCTTTCCTTCTTTGATCGCATCATATCCGTCCTTACTTCCGTCTGCCGCGCTGATCAGTTTTACAGTACCGTCAGTTCCATAAGTAATTCCTGCATTGTCCAGTGCAGTCAGCGCTCCGATCAGCATCGGGTCGTTCTCTGCCAGAACCAGGTTTACATCCGGATTAGCAGTGATCAGGTCTTCCGCTGCCACAAGACCTTCGTCGATAGTCCAGTTGCCCCATCCCTGTCCGGTGATGGTGAATTTTGCATCTGCATTAGAAGCTTTTCCTGAGCTGACAAGAGATTCCTCCATCTCTTCTGCTGCTGCCCAGGCTTCCTCTTCTGTGCATCCTGTTCTCTGCATGATGATACCTGCGATCATTCCGTCTCTTCTCTGAGTTCCGGCGATGGATCCTGTATTTCCACTCAGAAGAACGGCGCTGATCTCAAAACTTTCATCCAGAGATTCTGCATAATACTGTCCTACCGCAAGTCCATTCTGCTCATTGTTAGAATATACAGTAGTCACCTGCATGCTCATATCATCTACACCAGAGTCAAGATTGATAACCGGGATCCCTGCATCGTAAGCTACCTTCTGGCTGGCTGTTGCCGCGCTTGGATCTACACAATCCAGGAAGATCAGGTCAACGCCGGATGCCGCCAGCGTTTCCATATTCTCCAGCTCCGTTGTGGTGTCATCTCCCGCATCCAGAACAGTGCATTCCCAACCAAGCTCTTCACACTTTTCAGTAATAATATCACCGATCGTTGCGTAGTAAGCTCCATTCGTAGTTCTCAGAGCAAATCCGACAGAAAAGCTTTCTCCAGAACCTCCCTCTGAATCACTTCCTGCGTCGTCTGAGCTCCCGCCGCAGGCCGCAAGTCCCAGCACAAGTACCAGCGCCAGCGCCGCAGACAGGATTTTTCTCCTCATCCTTTTTGTTAATGATTCTTTTTGCATGTTTCTTCCTCCTTTTCTTTCTTTTTGCGTCTTTTTGACGTTTTCTGAATTTATACATGCATAATAGCACATATTAAGCATATTTTCAATCACTATTTTTTGATTTATTTATATTTTGCACTAAATTAACTCATAATTATTTCCAAAACGATCATTTTCAATCATATTCTATTGACAAGACCCATTTATTGGCATAATATAAGGGTAACTTATAAATCATTTATGTTTTTCAGAAAGGATAACACTATGACACACAGCGAAATTTTATCAAAAGTAGATCACACATTATTGGCCCAGACAGCCACCTGGGAAGAGATCAAAGTAATCTGCGACGACGCGGCAAAGTATCAGACCGCCTCCGTCTGCATCCCTCCCTGTTATGTAAAGAAAGCAAAAGAATATGCCGGCAACAAGATCCAGATCTGCACCGTGATCGGTTTCCCCAATGGAAATTCCACAACGGAGACCAAAGTTTTTGAAACAAAAAACGCCATCGAAAATGGCGCAGACGAGATTGATATGGTTATCAATATTGGCGCGTTGAAAGATAAGAATTACGATTTTGTCCGCGATGAGATCTCTGCCATCAAAGAAGCCTGTGGCCAGCGCATTTTAAAGGTGATTATTGAGACCTGCCTTCTGACAGAAGAGGAAAAGATCAAAATGTGCCAGCTTGTCACTCAGGCAGGCGCGGACTTCATCAAGACTTCTACCGGTTTCTCCAAAGCCGGCGCAACCTTTGAAGATGTGGACCTTTTTGCAGAGCACGTAGGTCCCGGCGTAAAGATCAAAGCCGCAGGCGGCATCTCCTCTTTTGCAGACGCAGAGCGTTTCATCCATCTGGGCGCCTCCAGACTTGGCACAAGCAGACTGGTCAAAATAGAAAAAAGTTGATATAATAATTAAAACCGCAATCAATCATCAGTGGGGGAAATGTGAATGGTAGCGCTTGAGAGACAAAAATACATTATCAATTATTTAAAAGAAAACCAGGTCGTGTCAACCAAACGGCTTGGCGAACTGATGAATGTATCTCTTTCAACCGTCAGAAGAGATCTTCATGATATGGAAGATCAGGGACTTCTGACCAAAACCCATGGGGGTGCGAAAAGCCTGGAGCCATCATCCGACAGCACATGCTGTGAGACAAGATGGACTCCCACCCCGGATCCTGCCCTGGCGGATAAAGAAGCGATCGCCAGAAAAGCGGCTTCCTTTACCGAATCTAACGATATCATTTTTATCGGTGCCGGGATGACCTGCAACCTTCTGTGTAAATACATCACAGAAAGCGGGAAGGCAAACCTGACGATCGTAACAACAAATCTCACCGCCGTTATAGAACTGGCCGCCAATCCACAGGTCTCTGTTTTGCTCCTGGGCGGAAACATACATACAGAAACCAACCACATAGAGACCATCGGCGAATATACTTCCGAGGCGTTGTCCAAATTGTATTTTGACAAAGTCTTCTTTACTGTAGACGGCGTTGATCTTCACTACGGATATTCCATCATCAACCGGGCCCAGCTGCCTCTTTACGGCTACCTGTTCCGCAACACGCGCAAATCATTTCTTCTGGCAAATACCGACAAATTTGACCGCAGGACTTTCACTTATCTCTGCCCTCTGGATGAGATCAAAACAGTAATCGTAAATTCCGATGTGCCCCAGAGTTATCTAGATTTCTATGCGGAAAAAGGGATTGAAGTTTATAAAGTTTAATGGTAAACTTTATTCCATCGGGTGAACACCTACCGTATGCAAGGCTATCTTGCATACGGTTTTTCTTTGAAGGAGGGATTACTTTGACAAGAACAGCAACCAACCAGGACCGTTTCCGGGATGTAGCCCTGGAGCTTCTGCGCTTCAGCCTGCCCCTGATCTTAAGCGGCGTCCTCCAGCAGCTTTACAACTGGGCGGACGCTTTCATCGTGGGCAATGTAGAAGGCGAGGCAGCACTGGCGGCGGTGGGATGCACCACCTCCACCATCAACTTCTACGTGATGGCCATCACCGGATTTACGCTGGGACTTTCCATCCTTTTTGCCCAGCGTTACGGGAGCGGGCAGACTGAGGAGATCCCTGCCATTTTATCCTCCTTCTCCCTGCTTCTTGGGGGCATCTTCCTTGTGCTGGCCGCGCTGGGCATTCTTTTCGCCCTGCCCCTCCTTACTCTTCTTCACACTACTGAAGACACCATCGCGCTGGCGGGAGACTATCTGCGGATCGTCCTTATGGGGATCCCTTTCCTGGCCGTATATAATGTATATTCCGCCGCCCTGCGGGGGATCGGCGACAGCAAGGCTCCCTTCTATGCAGTCCTTCTCTCTTCCGTGACCAACGTAGTCCTGGACATCCTGCTGGTGGCAGTTCTCCGGTGGCACGTAGCCGGAGCCGCCATTGCCACTGTGATATCCCAGGCAGCCATGACCCTTTTCCTGATCCTGTATGGCATCCGCAGGTATCCTCTTCTGCGCTTTTCCCCCGGCCGGAAAATATTGTCGGCTGCGGCGCTGCGCCAGGGCCTCCACTTTGGCCTGCCGCCTATGATCCAGTCCAGTATCAGTTCTCTGGGAAGCCTGATCCTCCAGAACTTCATGAACGGGTTCGGCACGCAGACGGTGGCTGCCATTACTACCGCCTACCGGATCGATACCATTGTTCTTCTGCCTATCATCAATCTCGGCTCCGGTATCTCCACGCTTACCGCCCAGAGCTACGGAGCGGGGAGAACAGACCGCACCCGCCGGATCCTGCTGGCCGGCAGCGGCGTTATGCTGCTGGTCTCTCTTGCCCTGACCCTGCTGGTGATCCCCACCGGCGGCCACCTCATCGCTCTCTTTGGCGCCGGAGCCGAAGCCGTGCGGATCGGGTCCGATTTCTTCCTGCGGATCGCCAGTTTCTATGTAGTCTACGGACTTGCCATGTCTGTCCGGGGATGCCTGGAAGGGATCGGGGATGTGACCTATTCCAGCATCGCAGGGATCGCCTCTTTGGTCTTCCGTATTTTCCTTTCCTATGTACTGGCAGACCTTTTTGGAAATATGGTGATCGCCTATGCCGAGGCTTTCTCCTGGCTTCTGCTTCTCGGCCTCTATATACTGCGAGCCTGGATCCATGGATTTTCGGGGCGAAAGAATATTTCTTGAGAAAATCTTATTTCTTCGTGAACATTCTGTGTCTCCTCTTGAGTCTTTTTGGAAAAGCTACTAGAATAAACTACTGATACAGCAGATGATTTTACAGGAGGATAGCAAGATATGATGATAGATGATAAGAAAAACAGAGAAACCGGCATCTTCAACCCGGAAGATTTCTTCGAAGATGATTTTGAGGTCATTTACGAAGGAGATCTTCCGGAGCTTCCGCCCGAGGGACTTTCCGACAACTACAAGGATGTGCTTTCCAGTCTCTCGGATCTGGACGATACCGGAAGCATCGACTATGTGGCGGAAAACCGCACCGGCCACATCGACCCGGAGCGGGTGGCCGCCCGGGAGGCTGAGATCGAACAAAGGATGAAAGACCCCACTATCGGAGAGCGTATTATGCAGGGGATACGCCGCCTGATGCCTTAATCCAATGAATTTTCTTCTGACTGCGCTTTCTTCAGGAAGTCCGCGTCCTTGGTCTTAAGCCTGGGGATAAACCGGCGGGCGAATTTCCCCTTCCCCCGGTTTTTCACATAGAAATACCCA
>ENA-OPAH01002059-OPAH01002059.1-human-gut-metagenome-genome-assembly--contig:-NODE-2059-length-11953-cov-2.503782_pt1 | contig 11953 bp, 10 predicted proteins | sample MGYA00241050_ERZ501416 | MGnify/ENA primary metagenome ERZ501416 (study PRJEB25962, sample SAMEA2042632) | human gut metagenome | biome: human gut; feature: human-associated habitat; material: faeces... | reverse complement strand
AAATTTGTGTGTAAGTTTAATTTTGTAAAATCACTTGTAAATTACGCATATTCGTGTTATGATTTACATACAATAAAACTGTAATGCGTTACAGTATGGGCTGGTCGTAAGACCCGGGTCCACCAAACGGCGGGGAAGACACCCGCCATTTTTTGACTAAAAAGAGGAAGTATGAGCGAATTAAGTATTTTTATTGATGAGTCAGGTGATTTTGGACAATATGATTATCGTGCACCTTATTACATAATATCAATGGTATTCCATGATCAGGCGTTAGATTTATCAGAAACATAGATGTCAAATGCGAGAGTTTTTATATTGAAAAGAAGCACATAGGAGACGGTATAGAGGCATCAGGAAAGTTGAGCAAAATAATTGCGAGGTTTATTAGAGAACATTATGAGCTCTTTTTATCGTTTGACAATGTGAAGGTATATTATGATAATGGACAGGTTGAGGTAAATAAGATACTTGCAGCAGTATTTAGTACGCTTCTTGACAATGTGGAATTTAGAAAAGTAATGCCATCAGATTACAGGCTGTTTCAAGTTGCAGATATAGTATGCACATTAAAATTGACAGAATTAAAATTAGATAATCATATGTTATCAAAATCAGAAGAAAAGTTTTTTGAAAGTGATAGAGTTTTAAGGAAGAATTATTTAAAACCGATTGCTAATAAGAGATTTGATAAGTAAAAGTGATAAAATAGGTTTTTGGTGCCAAAACGGTGCCATAAAAATAAGCTCTGGCGAATTTTGTGTTCGCCAGAGCTTATTTCGTCATGGATATTATTAAATAATATTACCATCTTTTTATCTGTTTTACATTTTCTGCCCGTTCAGGATCTTTATGATATTTCAACTTAAACTGTATTGTTTCAACAATCTCCTGTCTTGCTTCATCATCCAACTGATAAAAAGAAGTAAGCAGATTGTCCACATCAGGCATACTGTTCTTGCCAAACAGAGCCATAAGGGGATAGAGTGAGTTTTTTAAATAAGTTTTGATGCGGCTGGAATCCAAAGCCTCATTGATACCGGATGGGAAATCAGGCAATGTTTCAAGTGGCATCATTTTACCGGAAAATGGACTGGTGGAGCATATTTCATTCACATCAATATCTAATGCATTCGCCAGTCGAAGTGCAAAGTCAAAACGAATATTTGTATCTTTCTGAATAATGGTATATAAAGTTGTAGCACTGATTCCGGTTTCTTTTGCAACTTTTCTCACGTTAGTTCCCTTGCTGTCAATAAATTCCTTTAATTTTTTTCCGTCACCCATAGCAAACCTCCTGTTTTCATATAAAAGAAAATTACGAAAAACATAAATATAGAATTAATCATATCATATTCCCTCAAAATAATAAAGAAGAAAAACTTCTTGCTCAAAATAAAATACGAACTACGTAAATTTATTTTTACGAAGTGTTGACAATATTATAAAATAGTGATAATATATGAACACGAAAAACGTAAATTAATAAAATACATTATACGTAATCAAATTCGGAGTATGAAGGGAGGAAGTACAAATGGCAAATTATAAATATATGATGAATGCCGGGGATGTAGCAAAAGAGTTGGAATGTTCAAAGTCATATGCATATAAAGTTGTAAGAGAATTGAACGTAGAATTATCCAAATTAGGGTACATCACCATTGCAGGACATATCCCAAGATCGTTTTGGGAGAAGAAAATGTATGGTTACAGACAGTCAGAAAAATAGCAAAGGAGGGGAACATGGCTTACAGAGAAAAGGACACAAAAAAGTGGTCAGCCCAATGGTTTGAAATCACGGCAACGGGTGAGAAAAGAAAACGTAGGAAAAGAGGATTTTCTACAAAGCGTGAGGCTTTGGAATATGAGCGTCAGAAAAAATTAAACAGTGGCAGAAGTATGGATATGAGATTGAAGGAGTTTGTGGAAGTTTATTTTGACGATAAGCAAAATGAGTTGAAAGAGAGAAGTGTTAAAAATAAACGTTACATGATGGAACAACATATCATTCCATACTTCGGTAACTGTATGATGAGTGAGATTACTGCATCACAGATTATCGGGTGGCAGAATGAAATTCAGAAAAAAGGATTCTCAGATTCATACCTTAGAATGATACAGAATCAGTTGACTGCATTATTTACACATGCATCAAAGATATATGATTTAAAAGACAATCCCTGTAAGAAAGTAAAGAAAATGGGAAATTCAGGTAACCGCAGTTTGAACTTCTGGACAATCGACGAATATCAGAAGTTTATCAGTACGATTGAGCCGGGAACAAGGTATTACATTATTTTTGAAATATTGTTTTGGACGGGTTGCAGAATCGGGGAATTGCTTGCACTGACAAAGGCGGATATTGATTTTGAAAATAATCAGATCAGCATTTCAAAAACATATTACCGTACGGATGGAAAAGACATCATTACAAAGCCAAAAACGAAACAGTCAGTGAGAGTTATAGATATTCCAAATTTCCTGAAAGAAGAAATAAAGGAATATCTGGACGGATTTTATGAATTTCCGGAAGATGAAAGGATATTTCCGATTGTTCAGGAAGCGGTGCAGCATAAGATGAAACGGCATATTGAAAAAGCAGGAGTGAAAGATATCAGAGTGCACGATCTACGTCACTCGCATACCTCTTACCTCATAGACAATGGAGTTGAACCGCTGGTCATTAAAGAGAGGCTTGGACATAAGGATATCAGAATAAAACTTAACACATACGGGCATTTGTATCCTAACAAGCAGAAGAGTGTTGCAGACTTGTTGGATGCAAAAAGAAGGTAGGAAAAGATTGTCGGCAGGGGTAGTTCTATGGAATGGGGAGAGTTGTCCAAAGAGTTATCCTTTGCCGACATGTTATAACAAAAAAGTGGATTTATGAAAGGAGAAATCGGAATGGGAGAAAAGACAGTTAAGGAAATAATGGAGGCAGAAACGGTCTTTGTAGAAAATGGGATTGAATATTATGAGGTAGATGGATTGTATTATCCAAAACTGATTTTTGGGGATGAACTGGAAAGCGATGTATATGTTGGACGTTGGGGAAGAGAATGGATGAGGTGTTTGGAATCGGTGGATAAGATTCGATACAGAAGATTACTGATATCGGGAGAACTGAAAAGGTTGGCTTGCGATGTAGATGAAGAAGCTGGGGAAATGATTGAAAGACTAGAGAAGGAGTATTACGAAAAGCATAGGGAGCAGTGTAAGGGATTTTGGAAAACTTATCAGGTAAGAGATCAGGGAAGAATGATGGCTGAGGAGATTGTGAGAAATGAGATTATTCATAAGGTAAGATGACACGTTATAAATTTCTGGTTGAAAAGAACAAGGCGGAACGAAATCTGATAGGTTTTGAACCGTCTTGTTTCGGTTTGATAGTTCCGTGGGGGAAAGTTTATTTCTGACCGAAAACCATATGGAAAACCGATATTGGGAAATACATTTCTGTATGGAATGACTGTATGGTTGCAGAGGGGATGGTAGTAGTGGAAACTGTAAAACCATATGGTAGTTGTATAGAAATGTGGTAGTGGAAAATCCATTTCCGTGGGGAATATTGGGCTGGAAATAAACGCTATTGAGGAAATGCAATAGGAATATGCGTATGGTAATGTATTTCGGCGCTTTAATGCGCCGTATAAGCCCTCGGCAGAGCCCCCACACTTTTGGCTTGCCAAAAGTGTTAGGGGGTTATCAATAAAGGCTGTAGCCTTATTGATAAGAACTGTGTGGGGAACAAAATTGACTGGGATGAGGGAGAGTGTTGAGCCGGCAGGGGGATGTTACGAATAAGAACAATGAGAATGAAATGAGTTGGTTTTCGGGGAAAGTCGGAAAACAATTTTTAGCAAAAGGAGATTTTTGAAATGAACATATTGGGAAAAGGATTTTACAGAAAACAGAATGAGGAGGAAGAATATTTATGGAGAAGATATCATACAGTGCTCATATCAGCAACAAGAAAAGTGCCATTACAAGTAAAGCAAAACTTGCTGGTGTGGCAAAACATAATTTGAGAAAATATCATTCATCAGATTACAGTCAGGAAGAAGTTGTCTTGCTGTATGGAACGGATAATCTGATGAAAGATGTAAAAAGGGTTTACCGGGAAGAGTTTGACAAGGCATTGAAAGAATACAATTCAAAGCAGACAAGAGAGGACAGAAAGATTGATGATTATTTCAGCCATGTGGCGGAGAAACAACAGGACATGGCAGTGGAGATTATTTTTCAGATTGGCGACAAGGAGTTTTGGGAAACGCATCAGTTTGAACGAGAAAATATAAATAGTGTCTATGATTTGATTTTATGGTATTTAGGACAATATATGCCGGACTTTGTTGTGGCAAATGCAGTAGTACATTATGATGAAGCAAGCCCGCATATGCATGTGGTAGGTGTTCCGGTTGGAAGAGGTTTCAAACGAGGGTTAGCAACGAAAGTATCAAAACGGTCGGTGTTTACACAGGAAACCTTATCAAAAGTATTGCAGGGAGAGATAAGAGAAATAGCAGAATCATGCGTAATGAAGTATCTAAATATGGAGTTTAAGGAAAAGCAAAAAGGCAGGAATCATGATCTTTCTGTTATGGAATATAAGGTGAAGCAGGAAACAGTTAAAAAGGAAAACTTGGAATTAAACAATTCAGTGCTAAAAGGGGAACAGGAAGAAATCAAAGATGACATCAAAATATTGAAGTCAGATAGAGACGAATTGGAAAAGCGCAATAGAGAAGCTATGTGTGAAAGTATTTCCTCTATACAGGAAAAGAAAGAGTTGGAGCAGGAACTAAAAAAGACAGAGGAAAAGCTACAGGAGGTTCGTGCGGTAGCAAGTTTAGGAGATGAAGAAATAGATTCTTTACGATATATGGTTACCAGAGGTCCGGAAGAACCATCGGGACTGATGAGTGCAAAGACATATAGGGAAAAGATAGTGAAGCCTTTCTTAAATAAGATTTGGGGTTTAGTTAATACGATTATTGCAAGGGCAAAGAGTTGTTTTATGGAATTGAAAAAGGTTCAGCGGGAACTTGCCATGGTTGAAGAAGAGAATGCAGATTTGAAATGGGAGTATAGGGAACTTAAAGGAAAACTGGAATATCAGAAAGGATTGTGTGAGGAATTGGATAGGGAAAATGACGAGTTGAGGGAGGATAGTAGAAAATTGGATTATTTTAAGGAGTATCTGCCGAGAGAAACGTATGAACAGATTGTTGATATGGTAGAGAAGAACGATGAAATTCATAGTAGATAATGTTTTCTGTGTTATCTAGTGGTTTTATAACTTGTAAAGCAAGATAATGGATGTTAGAGGGAATTAGCGTCAAATAAACGGATATCGTTTGACATATGAAACAACAAATGTTAATATAATAAATGAAAAGAGGTGCTACCGATAGACGGTTAGCCCAAATGAATAGTTATTTTGTATAACCGCTCAAGTTCCTAGGCTGTGGGCGGTTATTTTTTTGCGTTATTGCTTCCTATTGCATATCCAAGACCAAAAGCAGTAAGGCATAAGCTGATTACTGCAATCAGACCTTCAAGTGTCAACAATGGCATCCCCTCCTTTGCAAAAGATTTCCGTCGAATAAATCTGGGGATTTCTATGTAATCAGAGGGTCACAGTCCCTCTGGAGAAGGACTAACCGCCTACCGTGAATGGTAGCACCACAAAAAGTATAACAATAAAATGTGGAGTATGCAATAACAAAAATGTATAGCTCACAAAAATAAGAGGAAATAGATTTATTCATAGATACCTAAAGTGGATAGAATATACTCTGTGATTTCAGTTGCCTTGCTTCCGGTAGCATTAGTGTTTCCCTGAATATTCGTTGCAAAATAATATACCTTACCATTTTCTTCAACATATCCTATAAACCATCCGTTTATATCGTTCTCCTCTACCCGGCTTGTTCCGGTTTTGCCATATAAAGAAAAGATATCTGTTGAAGATAAGCAAATTGCATCTTTTACAGCATTAATGTTTTGAATAGAAAAACCAAAATCGTTGTGATAAAGTTTTCTTAAAAGTTCAACTTGTTCAATTGCAGAAATTTTAAGAGCGGATTCATTCCAGTACATATCTAAATCATTACCGATTGTTTCATTTCCATATCCGATTTTATGGAAGAATGACTTGACAGTATTGAAACCGGATTTCTTATCAATTGACTGAAAATACCAATTTACCGAATAAATCATTGCCGAGTTCAAATTCTGATTCGTTTCCCATGCTTTAAAAGGATAATTTTTGCCATCCCAACGCATAAGGGAATCATCTGGTGTAATAATGCCATTTTCTAGCCCAAGAAGTGCATCGTATATTTTGTATGTAGAGTTAGGCGTAATGCGCTTGATGGCATTTTTTTCATTGTATATTTTCCAATGGTCTGAAGATTCATCATATAAAACAAAACATCCATCGTAATTGCCAAAAGCTGCAGATAAATTTAATGAAGTGATTTTATCCGCTGCAACATTGAATTGGTAATTATCCTGTTCTGTTGCGTAAATGGATAAAACAGGTGCCATTCCAAGGATAACAATGGAAATAATTATATAGACCGCAGTGCTTTTGATATTTTGTGATAAAGTTTTCGTTTGATAAGTAGCAATATTTGTGATTCGACGTGTTAACTGCTCCATACTACCACCAATTCCTGTTGCAAATGAAAATGGTGAAAAAGATATTTTTTCAGCGAAATTAATCAGTGTATTTCCATAGCGCTCATAATCTGATTCGTCAAGAAGCTGTAAGACAGAAGAATCACAGGCAATTTCACGTTCTAATTGTAATTCTTTTAGGGCATACCAGACAAAGGGGTTAAACCAATATAGTATTTCAAAAAGAATTGTGAAATAGTTTATGAGAGCATCTTTATAGCGATAATGCTGTAATTCGTGCAATAGCATATATCTCATATCTGTTTTATTTAAGTCTGATATTAAGTGAATAGGAAGATATATTTGAGGATGTATCAAACCCATAGAGATAGGAGATTTTAAGAACATGGTGCTATATATGGGAATCTTTCTGTCAATTTTTAATTCATCTAAACACTGATGATAGATTTTTAGCACCTGCCTGTTTTGAAGTGGAAGGGCAGAATTTCTGATTTTAAAAATATGTGTCAGGGAGCGAATTGTAAAAAGTAGCATAACAAATATTCCAAGTATCCATAAGGATAGGAGGATTATATTTATAAAGGACGGCGTTGTTGAATCAACAGAAGTAGTGTAATCATTGATACAATCTAGCGCAGAAAATGATCCTTTAGATGTGGTGTTGTGTGTAAGAACATTTGAGGAGTGTGCTAATGGATTTGCTAGGAATTCAAACAGAGATAAAACTTGTGAAAAGCCTATTGGGCGTAAAGGTAAAAATGGAATGGCAAGCAATAAAAACAGTACCAGTCCTAAATTATACTGTGCACGTTCTGTTAAGTGTTTTCTAAATATTCGTTTTGAGATTGAAATTATTCCGATAAAAATTGCAATAAAAATATTGCACAATAAAAACTTAATCCCAAAGTTTAGCAAATTAATCTCCTCCTTTTTTTGAACGTTTGGAGAGAATATTACGGAGGGTACTGATTTCTTCTTTTGAAAGCTTATTGCTGTCAAGATAGGAGGAAAGCAATGCCGTAATATCTCCGTTGTAATAGCGTTTCAGAAAAGAATTGCTTTCCTGTCTAATATATTCGTCTTCCCTTACCAAAGGTGTATAAACAAAAATCCGGCTCTGTTTTTCATAAGTAAGTACCTGTTTGGTAACAAGTCTCTTTAATATTGTTTGTATTGTTTTCGGGCTCCAATTAGTAGTTTTTGAAAGATGTTCAGTTACTTCGTTTGTGTTAATCGGGGCATATTTCCAAACAACTTTCATAACTTCAAATTCTGCTTCGGAAATTTGAGGTAATTTTTTCATAGTCATTTCTCCAAATCTTACAAATGTAATAAATATATTATAAATTTGATATGAAAATAAGTCAAATAAAAAATATGATACTTGACAATGAAATATTACAAGTGTAAGATTTAGGAAAAGAAAATATTATTTATTGAAATTGTTTGGAAAGTAATTAGTTTATTGCTAAAAAAATAGCGGAATGGAGTGTCATATGAAAAAAATAATAGGAATCATAATGTCAGTATTTTTGGTGGTTGCAGTGAGTATAACGATATATATGGTAACGGAAAAGCAAATATTCAAGAAGGAAAAACCAGAAGAATTAATTGTAAAATATATGAAGTATATAGAAAAGAAAGAATATGATGCCATGTATTCAATGATTGAAACAAATAGTCAAAATAGTCTGACGAAAGAGAATTTTATTAATAGAAATTCAAAAATATATGAAGGTATGGAGGTCAGAAATCTTAAAGTAGATAGCGTTAAGTTGGAAAATCATGAGAGTAAAAATGTGACGGTTTCATATAATACATCTTTTGAAACAATTGCAGGAAAGGTGAGTTTCCGTAATAAGGCAATTTTTACTGATACGGAGGATGGATACAAGATGTTATGGGATGACAGCTTGATTTTTCCGGAATTAGAAGAGACGGATAAAATACAAGTTTCAACTATGCAGGCGGAACGTGGAGAAATCACGGACAGGAATGGAAAGGTGCTCGCCGGGAAAGGGATTGCTTCGTCAGTTGGAATTGTTCCGGGGAAATTGAAAGATAGGGACGATTCATTTAAGAAACTAGCAAAACTTTTAAATATTGATGCGAAAACAATTAAGAGTAAACTGGGAGCAAAATGGGTAAAAGATGATTCCTTTGTGCCGATTACAACAATTCCAAAGGTGAGTGAACAGGATTTAATGAAACTGGAGCCGGATAACGAAGTTTTGAAAGAACAGAAACGACAGGAAAAACTTCTGGATATTTCCGGTGTAATGTTGTCGGATACAGAGGTGCGTTCTTATACATTGGGGGAGGCTGCATCTCATTTAATAGGTTATGTGCAGAGTGTGACAGCAGAGGATTTGGAAAAACACCAAGGAGAGGGATACAGTTCCAATAGTGTCATTGGAAGAAGTGGAATAGAAGGACTTTTTGAAAAGGAATTAAAAGGTCAGGATGGTTATGAAATTTGTATCGTAGATGAGGAGGGAAAAAGCAAGAAGACAATTGCTGAGATTACAGAAGAAGATGGTGAGGATATCCAATTAACAATAGATTCCGATTTGCAAAAGTCTTTGTATGAACAATTCAAAAAGGATAAGGGATGTTCTGTGGCAATGAATCCATATACTGGTGAGGTTTTGGCATTGGTAAGCACGCCGTCATATGATAATAACGATTTTATCCGGGGCATGTCATCAAAGCAGTGGACTTTGTTGAATGAAGATAAAGACAAACCTTTGTATAACCGTTTTCGGCAGGTATGGTGTCCCGGTTCCACTTTTAAACCTGTGATTGCGTCCATTGGATTGAAAACGGGAGCATTTGATGCAGATGAAGATTTTGAAAACGAGGGACTTTCATGGCAGAAAGATTCATCCTGGGGGTCCTATTATGTTACAACGCTCCATGCATATGAGCCGGTAACTATGAAAAACGCACTCATTTATTCGGATAATATTTATTTTGCAAAGGCTGCATTAAAAATAGGAGCAGACAAATTGGCAAAATCACTGGATGAAATTGGTTTCAATCAGGAGCTCCCATTTGATATTATTATGTCTAATTCGCAGTATTCCAATACAGATAAGATTGAGACAGAGGTTCAGCTTGCAGACAGCGGATATGGACAGGGACAGGTGTTGGTAAACCCATTGCATCTTGCAAGTATTTATACTGCCTTTGTAAATGAGGGGAATATTGTAAAACCATATCTACAGTATAAGGAAAATACCAGTGGAGAAATATGGATTCCAAAAGTTTTTTCCACTGATACTGTCAATAAGGTTATGGAGGGACTTAAGGGTGTAGTAAATGATTCCCACGGGACTGCACGTTCCGCTTATAGGAAAGATATTATGTTGGCGGGAAAAACAGGAACAGCAGAACTTAAGGCAACAAAGGAAGATACCGAAGGAACAGAGATTGGATGGTTCTCGGTGTTTACAGTGGACAAAGATGTGAAAAAGCCTGTACTGATTATCAGTATGGTGGAAAATGTAAAAGGTATCGGTGGCAGTGGATATGTGGTGAATAAAGATAAGGCAGTAATTGATGAATATATGAAATAACAAATGTAAGAGAAGAGGAACGTTAAATTGAAATATAGAAAACTTTGTTGTTTATTGATTTTATGCGTATTATGTCTGACAGGGTGTTATATTAATTCCAGTAAACAAAAATCAGAGAAAAATGATTTAAACAATCAGGAAGTATCTTCAAAATTGAACAAAATTATTCAGTGTTGTCAGAAAATATATGAGCAGGAATATAAAGAAGTTGATACTTTAGAAGAAAAGCAGAAAATAATTAATTATTTTGGAAAGGAAGGATATTCTGCTGTTGATACAGAAAATCAGATTAATATGGAAAAACCTGAACCAGTGGAAAAGTTTTGTGAAGCAGCACAAAACAAAAAGGAAGCAGAGGTCACCGTTCTTTTAATCGTGGACGGTGGAAGTCTAGTTTGTTACGATTTCACAACGAAGCATGGTGATATCAATGTGGAAAGAAATGCATTGTATTGGGAAAATAATCAGATGAAGGCAGGGGATTTTGAAAAATATAAAGCATATACATGGAGTTATACGAAAAAAGGTTATCTCTTCATTGAGCAATATCATAAGAAAGGGTATGATGGACCACCCGGGCAGATGGCAATTCGGGTAAAGCCTCTCGACCAGACCTGCCGAAATTTAACTCAGAAATATGTTATGCCTGTTGGATATGAGCGCAATAATTTGCTGATAACAAACTGGAGTGAAAATGATTATGGAGAAGTGGATTTCTATGATATGTATGAGTGTATGTATTATATGAAATATGGAGCCTATGTGCCTTATGAAGAATATTATAGTAATTATAATAATAGAGCAGAGTATGAAATTGCTAATGAGGAATTTGAAGAAGTGATTCAAACTTATTTTTCAATAGACTGTGATGAACTAAGGAAGAAAACATTCTATAACGAAGAAACACATACTTATCGATACAGACCCAGAGGAATGTATGATGCTGAAGAACCATATGAACCATATCCGGAGGTGATAGGATATGAAAAACAGGATGATGGGACTATAAAACTTATAGTAGAGGCGGTATGGACAATAAAAAACAAGGATCAGGCATTAACCAGTGAACTGGTAGTCCGACCTCTTAAAGATGGAGGATTTCAGTATGTATCAAACCATATTTTAAACACATTGGACAGTACAGAGCCAAGCTGGTATAGACCAAGGTTAACAGATAAAGAATGGCAAAAAATATATGTGAAAGGTAATAGCTAATAAAGGAACAAAAACATGAGAAAAGAAATGATAGTTATAATATTTGTTATTGCGTTGTCATTATCAGCATGTACAAATGAGAAAAAATTACAGGAAGAAAGTACGGTCTCTGTTGAAGATATTTCTGATAACGAAGTTTATGATAAAGGATATAATCTCCCTGTTAAAGAAAATGAAAAAGAAGAGGCAGAATCTGAATGCCTACAGATGATGCAGAAAATAGAAAGGATATATCTGGAATGTGATAAGGGAACGGCAAGCAATGTGCATATATCAGATGAAACATCGTTAAAAATGTTTGATATTTTGAAAGAGGAAAATTACCCCATATATCATTATAGTGACAAAGGGATGAGTAATTATGACAAGATGGAGAATTTTTTGAAACAGTCTTTGAATGGACAAAAAGGAAAAATTGTATGTTATGATATAAATTCTGAAGGCGGAGTAGGGAGAAATAAATTTGTTTTTGATGGAAAGGATATGTATTTGCTGTACACAAATTGTAC
>ENA-OPAH01002051-OPAH01002051.1-human-gut-metagenome-genome-assembly--contig:-NODE-2051-length-12005-cov-2.823933_pt1 | contig 12005 bp, 11 predicted proteins | sample MGYA00241050_ERZ501416 | MGnify/ENA primary metagenome ERZ501416 (study PRJEB25962, sample SAMEA2042632) | human gut metagenome | biome: human gut; feature: human-associated habitat; material: faeces... | reverse complement strand
AAAGTATATGTTGGCTCGATGGACCCGAATCCGAAAGTGGCAGGAAAAGGTGTACAGATTTTGAGAGACCATGGTGTGGAAGTAGAGACCGGTCTTTTGGAAGAAGAGTGCCTTTCGTTAAATGAAATCTTTTTTCATTATATTACAACTAAAATGCCTTATGTGGCGATGAAGTATGCGATGACGTTAGATGGTAAAATTGCTTCGTTTTCTGGCGATTCTAAATGGGTGACCGGAGAAAAGGCGAGAGAACATACACATTTTTTGCGAAAAAAATACCGCGGAATTTTAGTGGGAATCGGAACCGTGCTTGCGGATGATCCGATGCTCAACTGCCGCATTGAAAATGGTGTGGACCCGGTTCGGATTGTATGTGATTCGCATTTGCAGATTCCACTTGAGTGCCAGCTTGTGAAAACGGCAAAGGATATCGAAACGATTGTCTGCTATGCCGAAGAAAATGAGGAAAAGAAAAAAGCACTCATGGAGGCCGGTGTTCAGTTAATTAAGGCTGAAAAAGATGGACAAGTGGATTTGAAAAAGCTGATGATGGAATTAGGAAGTATGGAAATTGACAGTGTTTTAGTAGAGGGCGGCGGCGCCATCCATGGTTCCTTTTTGACATCCGGTTTGGTGCAGAAAGTTTACTGTTATATTGCGCCGAAGATGATTGGCGGCAAAGATGCATTATCGCCGGTTTTGGGAAAAGGAATTGAAAAAATGAGTGACGCCGTGGAAATTACGGATGTTACGGTACAAAACTTTGGCAGTGACATCTGTGTGAGCGGGCATATGAAGCAAAAAAAGGAGGGATAAGCGGTGTTTACAGGAATTGTAGAAGAGATGGGAACCATTCAGAAAATTGAACGGGGAAGCCAGTCGGCAGTCTTATCGATTCGCTGTGAAAAAGTGTTAGAGGGTACGCAGATTGGTGACAGTATTGCTGTGAATGGCGTGTGTCTGACCGTGACAAGCCTGCGAAGTGATGGTTACGATGCAGATGTGATGGCAGAGACGATGAACCGGAGTTCCCTCGGTTTACTGCAGCCGGGAAGCCGTGTGAATTTAGAGCGTGCGATGCCGGCGGATGGACGGTTTGGCGGACATATTGTAGCAGGACATGTGGACGGGACCGGAACTATTGTCAAAATAGAAAAGGACGAAACGGCGGTGTGGTACCGAATTGAGGCGGAACCGGAACGATCACACAGGTTAAAAGAGATGACAATGCCATCTGGTATACGATCATGGCAGAAGCGTCACTGATGAAATACATTGTAGAAAAAGGCTCCATCACAATTGATGGAATCAGTCTTACCGTGGCGACAGTTTCCGATACGGATTTTCAGGTGTCAATTATTCCGCACACTCAGGCAAATACGGTGCTTTCTGACCGGAAAACCGGTGATGTGGTAAATCTGGAAACAGACATTATTGGAAAGTATGTGGAAAAACTTTTGCAGCCGCAAAAAACTCCTGAAAAAGAAAGTAAGATTACGTTAGAATTTTTAGCAGAAAACGGATTTTAATACAGAAAGGAACGAGAATAATGGCAGGATTTGCAACGATTGATGAGGCATTACAGGATTTAAGAGATGGGAAATTAATTTTAGTGATTGATGACCCGGACCGTGAAAATGAAGGCGATTTAATTTGTGCCGCAGAATTTGCTACGACAGAAAATGTAAATGCAATGGCAAGTCTGGCAAAAGGATTAATCTGTATGCCGATGAGTAAAGAGATGACGAAAAAACTGGGACTTGACCAGATGGTAGCGGTGAATACGGATAATCATTCGACGGCATTTACCGTTTCGATTGACCATGTGGACACAACAACCGGTATTTCTGCGGTAGAGCGTTCGCTGACGGCAATGAAGTGTGTCGAAGATGACGTGAAACCGGAAGATTTTCGAAGACCGGGACACATGTTCCCTCTTGAAGCAAGAGAAGGAGGCGTGTTAAAGCGTGCCGGACACACAGAGGCAACGGTGGATTTGATGCGGTTAGCCGGTCTGAAAGAGTGTGGTCTTTGCTGTGAGATTATGCGTGAGGATGGTACGATGATGCGTACAACCGAACTTTTAGAATTTGCTAAAGAGCATAATCTTCATGTAATTACAATCGAGGATTTAATTAAGAAACGTTTGGAAAAAGAAAGTCTTGTAAAAAAAGAAGCCGAGGCAAAACTTCCAACGAAATATGGAAATTTCCGAATTCACGGATATCAGAATATTACAAACGGTGAGCATCATGTTGCTCTTACGATGGGAGATGTGTCGGATGGTGAACCGGTACTTTGCCGTGTTCATTCAGAATGTCTGACCGGTGATGTATTTGGCTCCTGCCGCTGTGACTGCGGCGAGCAGTTAGAAAGTGCCATGCGCATGATTGCCAAGGAAGGCAGAGGAATCGGCCTTTTGAACAAATTGAAAGCTTATGAACTGCAGGAGCAGGGGTATGATACGGTAGAGGCAAATGTAAAATTGGGATTTGCTCCGGACTTAAGAGAGTATGGAATCGGTGCCCAGATTTTATATGATTTGGGCGTGAAAAAACTTCGTCTTTTGACGAATAACCCGACTAAAATTGCAGGACTTGCCGGCTATGGAATTGAAATTGTGGAGCGTGTTCCGATTGAAATTGCACCAAAGCCGGAGGATTATAAGTACCTTGTGACAAAGCAGGAAAAAATGCAGCATATGACGCACTATGATGTAACACGTGCGAAAAAAGATAAATAAAAGAAAGTGAGGAAATGAAAATGAAAACATTAGAAGGAAACGTAATTGGAAAAGGACTCAAAGTTGGTATTGTGGCAGCAAGATTTAACGAGTTTATTGTAAACAAACTGATTGGCGGTGCAGAGGATGCCTTAGTACGTCATGGCGTGGATACAAAGGATGTGGAACTTGCTTATGTGCCTGGCGCATTTGAAATTCCGATTGTTGCACAGAAGATGGCAGCAAGTGGAAAATATGATGCAGTAATCTGCCTTGGTGCCGTAATCAAAGGTTCAACTTCTCATTATGATTATGTCTGCGCAGAGGTAAGCAAAGGAGTTGCAACCGTTGGTTTAAATACCGGAGTACCGACTCTGTTTGGTGTATTGACAACCGATAATATTGAGCAGGCAATTGAGCGTGCCGGTACAAAAGCAGGAAATAAAGGATATGACGTTGCATGTTCTGCCATTGAGATGGTAAACTTAATGAAAGAGTTATAAAAAGAAATAACAAAAGGGGGCAGCAGGGGTGATGGATTTTCATCAGATTAAGTCGAACATGGAGAAGGTAATCGTTGGAAAGTCTGAGACGATTGATTTGGTTCTTACGGCACTTTTAGCAGGTGGTCATATTCTGCTTGAGGATGTGCCGGGAACCGGAAAGACGATGCTTGCAAAAGCGTTAGCAGCATCACTTTCACTGGATTTTCAGAGAATCCAGTTTACACCGGATTTACTTCCGGGGGATGTGACGGGAATCCACTTTTTTAATCAGAAAAATTCAGAATTTGAATTTCGTCCGGGTGGCATTTTCACGAATATTCTGCTGGCAGATGAGATTAACCGCGCGACGCCGCGTACGCAATCAAGTCTGTTAGAGAGTATGGAGGAACATCAGGCAACGATTGACGGTGTCACCATGGAATTACCGGACCCGTTTTTTGTAATTGCGACGCAGAACCCGGTAGAATCTTCCGGTACATTTCCACTTCCGGAAGCACAGCTTGACCGTTTTATCATGCAGATTCCGATGGGATATCCAAACCGCGAAGGAGAGCGTGAAATTCTGCATCGTTTTGCAGCAGATAATCCGCTTTTGACACTTGAGTCTGTCTGCACAAAAGAAGAATTGGCGGCGATGCAAAAGCAGTGCGAAGAGGTTTATGCGGCACCCGTGATTGAGGATTATATTTTAGACCTTGTGGAAGCTACCCGCAAGCATAATAACATTGCACTCGGCGTAAGTCCGCGTGGAGCACTTGTATTTTTGCGTGCAGCAAAATGTTATTCGGCATTAAAGGGTGAGCATTTTGTGACACCGGAGACGGTGAAGTATCTGGCACCATTTGTGCTTTCACACCGGCTGATTTTGGAAGACGTGTACAGCACAAATAAAAAAGCGTCCGATTACATTGAGGAAATTACGCATTTTGTAACAGCACCGACGGAGGATTTTGCCAAGTGATAATCATGTTATTTCTTGCCCTTGTGCTGTTTACCGTTTATTTCATTCATACGTTTCATTACAGCAGACATTGGATGGAAAACTTTGAAGTGACACTTGCCTTTTCGGAGGAACAGGCAGGAGAGGGCGATACGTTGTTTTTATATGAAACAGCAGTGAATAAGAAAAAAATGGGTCTGCCGATTATGTGTGTGAAGTTTTTATCCTCCCGCTTTTTGCAGTTTGAGGGGGCGGAGAGCGGAACGGTTTCAGACCATTTTTACCGGAATGATGTCATGAGTGTGGATGGCTTTGAGAAAGTGCGCCGAAAATTAAAATTTACCTGCAAAAAACGTGGATTTTATCAGATTCAAGAGGCAGAACTAGTCAGTTATGATTTGTTCTGCCGTCATACGTTTGTCCACAAAATTCCGGTGGAAGTTTCGCTTTTGGTATACCCGTCCCGTATGGATATTCGAAAATTGATGCCGGTGTTCCGGCACATGACAGGTTCGTGTAAAACGAATGTGCCATTGTTTGAAGACCCGTTCTTAAGTGGTGGTGTCCGAGAGTATACGCCGGAAGATTCGATGCGTAAAATCCACTGGAAGGCGTCGGCGAGAATGGGGAATTGGCAGGTAAAAACAGCGGAATATACGGCTTCTACTCCTGTCGTAATCCTGCTCAATTTGGAATCGCCCGGTGTTTTTGTCTCTGTTGATTTGATGGAAGAGAGTATTCGTCTTGCGTATTCCTTTGTTTATTATTTAAGTAAAGAAGGTGTAGAAACAAAGTTAGTTATTTCCGGTGATGAGAAATATTCCATGGAAGGAACCGGAAGAACCCAGATTGCGGCGGCACGCCGTGCTCTGGCATTGATTTCTTATGAGCACCCTCTTAGCAAAGGGGAAGATTTTGTGATAAGAGAGTGCGAAAAAATCCGCAGGGAGCAGCATGTGATTCTCATTTCTGCGGCAGGAAAAAAGCCAATGCAAAAGGCAGTTTCTGATATGCTGCACCGGAACGAATCTTTGACGTGGATTGCTCCAACGTTTTCCGAGTATGGGGAGGATAATGAATTTCGGGAGATACCTCCGTCAATTGCAAAATGTCTTGTGAAATGGAGGGGGATGTAGTGAAAATCCGTAAGCGGTGCCGTTTTTTGGCATTTCTTTATTACGAGCTGTTAATTCTTGGAGTGGTTACCTCTTTGGTTCACTGGTTTGATGCCGGCGATGTGTATTCTTATGGGCGTTTTGTCTTTTTTGTTTTTGTGCCAATATTATTTTACCGGCATTTTTATCAGAAAGAAAAGCGGGAGGAAAGAAAAGTTGCGTCCTGTCATGTGGGGGCACTTGTGTTAGCCGGACTCTTTATGATGCCGGGAACTATTTTAGAGGCGGCCGATGATAGTTTCTGGCTGTGCAGCATTTTCTATCTGGCGGCGATTGTTGTTGGATTTGCCGGTGAATACTGGCGTGGGCAGTATCTTGTAGTAGGCTGCAATCCAAGTGTTTCTAAGGAAACGAAACACCGCATAAATGTGAACCGCAGGAAGGATTGGATTCCTTTCTATGCTGCGGGAATTCTTACGGTTTTGCTTTTATTTGTGGCGGCAGGATATAAACCGGAGTGGAATTTTGAAAAGGATTCAAAGCAAAAGACTACCGTGGCGGAAACAAAAGAGAAGGAAGAGCCGGCAGCGGGACCGGAAAGCCAGTCCAGAGAGACTGTGGTACGGCAGCAGCAGGAAGAGCAAAAGGGTAATTTCTGGCTTACACTACTGCGGTATACTGTATTGATTGTACTGATTGTGGCGGTAGTTATTCTGGCTGCTTATGGCATTTTTAAATTGATTTGTTATCTGGTATTTCACCGCAAAAAGCCTTCCTATGAATTTGTGGAACAGGTGACCATTACAAAAGAGGATGAGGAACATATACGGCTTGTACCGGTGGCAAAACGGGAAAAGCAGTTCCCGGCAGGTAACGATGGATTTGTCCGAAAGGCGTTTTACAAACAGATTCAAGCCGGTGCACAAAAGAATTCGGTTCCATGCTCACAGACGCCGCAGGAACTAAAGGAGACTTATTTATCTGGGGAAAAGGCGGATGAATATTTGACTCAATTATATGAAAAGGCAAGATATGCGAAAGAGTCGGTTGAGACGGAAGAAATTCGCAAATTACATGAATTGGAGGAACAGAAATGGAAGAAAAATGGAAAAAGGTAAATCCGGTACTCCCGTTGGATTATCCGGACCCGGATGTAATTCGGGTAGACGACACGTATTATATGGTAAGTACCACGATGCATTTTATGCCGGGATGTGTGATTCTGCGCTCCTATAATCTGGCGGACTGGGAAATTTATTCTTATGTGTATGAGACACTTGAACTTACGGATCAAGAGTGCTTAAAGAATGGAAAAAATGCTTATGGACAAGGAATGTGGGCTGCCACACTCCGCTATGAAAAAGGTATGTTTTATCTGATCTTTGTTGCCAATGACACGGGAAAAACGTATTTGTTCCGCGCGCCGGACTTAAAAGGTCCATGGCAGAAGAATGAAATCGAGGGCTTTTACCATGACTGCTCGCTTTTGTTTGATGAGGGACGTGCCTTCCTTGCCTACGGAAACCGCCAGATTTATGTGACAGAATTGAATGAAGAAATGACGGCGCCGAAGGAGGGCGGTTTACATAAACTTTTGGTTGAGGACCCGGATGAAGTGTATCTTGGTTATGAGGGAACCCATTGGTACAAAATCAATGGGAAATATTATTTGTTTTTTATCCATTACCGCAAGGGGGACAATACGAGACGTTCGCAGGCTTGTTATGTAAGTGATTCGCTCGCAGGTCCTTATACCGGTGGAGAAGTGCTTGATACCGACGGCGGTTACTGCAATCAGGGAGTTGCCCAGGGAGGAATTGTGAGCACAACAAGTGGAAAATGGTATGCTATGCTGTTTCGTGACAGCGGTGCCGTGGGAAGACTGCCGGTTCTTGTTCCGGTTCATTTTGAAAATGATTTTCCGGTATTTGGCGTAGATGGAAAAGTAGAAGATAAACTGCTTTTAGAGGATACAAAACCGGCTCACAAATATGCACCATTATATGGAGATGAAGATTTTTCTTCTCTTCATAATTACTGGCAGTGGAATCATGTGCCGGATGACAGCAGGTGGAAACTTTTGAATCACCAGTTGATTTTGCAGACCGGAAAAATATGCAATAATGTAACACAGGCACCAAATACGCTGACTCAGAGGATGCCGTATCCGGGAGGTGTTGTAACAGTAACCGTAGATGGTTCGGCGTTATCCGATGGAGATATAGCGGGACTTTGTATGCTGCAAAGTGACTATGCATTAGCCGGAATTACGAAGGAAAATGGAAAATATTTTCTTGTGAAACTGGCAAAAGACGGTGTGGCAGATGGACAGATGAACTCGAAAGAAGATGACAGTCTGCCGGCAGTACAGGAGAAAATTCCGCTTTCTTCTGCCAAAGTTACACTTCGTGTGAAAATTGATTTTACAAGAATGAAAGATACGGCAGTGTTTGAGTGGAAGCAGGATGGTAATTGGCAGATTCTTGCAGAGCCATTTTCTCTGTATTTTAAGCTAGATCATTTTTGTGGTGTGCGTCCGGGACTGTTCTGTTATGCGACGAAAGAGCATGGAGGCCAGGCAGCATTTTCGGATTTCACAATGAGAAAGGAAGAGACTGATGAATAAAAAAGAGGGCATTAAGTTATGTGAATCCGAGCTTAAGGTGATGGAACTTCTGTGGGAGGAGGGTGAACTCCGCGCGGGTGAAATTGTTCCGATTTTGTCAGCGCGCGTTGGCTGGAACCGCAATACGACTTATACAATTATTAAAAAGTGTGTGGAAAAGGGGGCCATAAGGCGGATTGAACCAAAGTTTGTCTGCCAGCCCCTTGTGACAAAGGAGCAGACACAGGTTTATGAAATAAATGCATTGGCAGAGCGGCTGTTTGATGGAAGTTTGGAAAAACTGCGGAAGGTTGTGGAGGAGATGGTGGGATAATACCAATAACATAAGTAGATACCGGATAAAATAATCAAAGGACTAATTCTTAGCTGTTTATTTTATCCGGTATTTTTGTGTGAAAATTATTTTCTTTCAAAAAATGAAAGAAAATGAAAGAAAGTGATTGACGATGACGGAAAATGACGCTATAATACAGATAAAGAAAACAAAAAAGTCCATTTCGGGCAAAAGTAGTCAAAAAATGAAATGGAGTGATGAGATGCTGACAGAAGAAAGACTTCAGGGAATTGAGCGTATTGTGAAGGAAAAAGGGAGTGCTTCGATTCCGGAATTGATGGAACGGATGGGAATATCAGAATCCACAGCCAGACGGGATTTGACTCTGCTTGATAAGCAGGGAAGGCTCCAAAAAGTTCGTGGCGGTGCGATGATAATCGGTGATGTTTATAGTACCAAAGAAGATACTGTACTCCAGAAAAAAGACCGAAATTTAGAGGAAAAAGTGGAAATTGCAAAGTATGCGGCATCGCTTATTGAGCCAAACGATTTTGTGTATCTAGATGCCGGAACGACAACAGAACTTATGATTGATTATCTGACAGAAAAGGATATCACATTTGTGACAAATGCAGTTTCACATGCTAGGAAACTTTCGATGGCTGGATATACAACGTATATTCTTGGCGGAGAGTTTAAGGCAACGACAGAGGCAATTGTTGGCGATGAAGCAATTGAAAGTCTACAAAAATATAATTTTACAAAAGGCTTTTGGGGAACAAATGGTGTACATCAGAAATTAGGTTTTAGTACACCGGATGTCAAAGAGGCAAAAGTAAAAGAAGTTGCTATGAAACATTGTGCCAAACGTTATGTGCTTTGTGATTCGAGTAAGTTTTCGCAGATTTCCTGTGTAAAATTTGGAGAGTTTGCAAAAACTTGTATCATAACGACACAGATTTTGGATGAGAGTTATAGACAATGTGACAATATCATTGAAGTAAAGTGAGGTGACAAAGAATGATTTACACGGTAACATTTAATCCTTCCTTAGACTACACCATTCATGTGGAGAATTTTGAACTCGGCAAAGTAAACCGCACGGTGCAGGAAGATATTTATGCCGGAGGAAAAGGAATTAATGTATCTATGGTGCTCAAAAACCTGGGATATGAAACGACGGCATTTGGTTTCCTTTCCGGATTTACCGGACAGGAGATTGAGCGGCTTCTGAAAGAAAAGGGAATCTCAACCGAATTTATTCATATTGAAAATGGAACTTCGAGAATTAACCTTAAGATTCGTTCCGATGTGGAAAGCGAAATCAATGGAATGGGACCAGTGATTCGGAAGGAAGATTTGGAATTGTTGTATGAGCAGTTGGATACATTGAAAGACGACGATGTGCTTGTTCTTGCGGGAAGCATACCTTCCGGAATGCCGCAGTCGATTTACAGAGATATCATGTCAAGGCTTCAGAGCAAGCGGATTAAAATTGCTGTGGATGCGACAAAGGATCTTTTGATGAATGTGCTTGCGTATCATCCATTCGTGATAAAGCCAAATAATCACGAGCTTTCGGAAATTTTTGATATCATGATTGACAGTAAAGAAAAAGCGGTTGTATATGCAAAGGAATTGCAGAAAAAGGGAGCACAGAATGTCATTGTTTCCATGGCAGGGGAAGGCGCTGTATTTGTTGGCAGTGATGGCAGCGTATTTACCAGTGAGGCACCGCATGGTGTTGTGAAAAATTCGGTAGGAGCAGGAGATTCGATGGTAGCCGGGTTCCTTGCCGGGTATTTAGCCAAAGGCGATTATGCGGAAGCCTTTAAAATGGGACTTTGCACAGGAAGTGCAAGCGCATTTTCAGACCAGTTGGCAACGAGAGAAGAAGTGGAGCAGGTACGACGTTCACATATATTTGATTTTTAAGAAAGGAGAATTACTATGAAAATTATTGATTTACTGGATGACAGAAGTATTTTGCTGGATGGCAGAGTGGCAGACAAAAAGGCAGCACTTGACCAGATGGTGGAACTGATGGATGCGAGCGGAAAGTTGAGAGACAAGGAAACGTATCGTCAAGGTGTGTATGCAAGAGAACAGGAAGGAAGCACTGGTATTGGTGAGGGAATTGCTATTCCGCATTGCAAATCGGATGCGGTTATCAAACCGGGACTTGCGGCTATGGTTGTAAAAGACGGGGTTGAATTTGAATCGTTAGATGGACAGCCGGCACATTTGTTTTTCCTGATTGCGGCACCAAACACAGAGGATAATGTGCATTTGGATGTGTTGAGCCGTTTGTCGGTTCTTTTGATGGATGAAGATTTTACCAATAAACTCCGTCAGGCAGCGAGCGTTTCTGAGTTCAAACAGATTATTGAAGATGCAGAAAAAAGTTCGGAAAATGAGGGTGATACTTCTGTAGAACGAGCGGATTCCGAACATTATATCGTGGCAGTGACCGGCTGCCCGACAGGAATCGCACACACCTATATGGCGGCAGAGGCACTTGAGAAAAAGGCGAAAGAATTAGGTTACTCGATTAAGGTAGAGACAAGAGGAGCCGGCGGTGCAAAAAATGTATTGACAGCAGATGAAATTGAACGTGCCGATGGTATTATCGTAGCGGCAGATACGCAGGTGCCGATGGATCGTTTTCAGGGAAAACCAACCGTTGTTACTAAGGTTGCTGATGGAATTAACAAACCGGAAGAATTGCTTCGTGAAATCGTAGACGGAAAAGCACCGTTATATGAGGGTGGCGGAGAAACTGCTCCGAAAGAAGAAATAGCGGAAAAAGAGGGGATTGGACATGCGACCTATAAGCATCTGATGAGTGGTGTTTCACACATGCTTCCATTTGTAATTGGTGGCGGTATTATGATAGCTATTGCATTTTTGATTGATACACTTTGTGGCTATGGTGGTACCGGTGGTGGAAATTTTGGTACATGTACACCATTATCCGCACTGTTTAAGTATATTGGCGATTTTTCCATGGGACTCATGGTTCCGGTATTGGCCGGATATATTGCCTATTCAATTGCAGACAGACCGGGACTTGCTGTTGGTTTTACCGGTGGTTTGTTAGCAGCAAATGGAAATGCAGTACTGGCGAAATATGTATTTGCCAATGAAAGTCTTGGTGGATTTTCAAAATTCATTTCAAATTTTGCCTTTGTTGGAGAAAATGGTGGAAATACCGTATCCGGATTCCTTGGTGGTATTGCAGCCGGCTTTGTGGCAGGATTTATCGTATTAGGATTAAAGAAATTGTGCAGTAAATTGCCGGATTCTTTGGAAGGAATTAAACCGACACTGATTTATCCGCTCGTTGGTATTTTCCTGATTGGTATATTGATGACGATGGTATTTAATCCACTGATTGGTTTGATTAATACAGGACTTAGCAATATGCTGACAAGCATTTCCGATGCAGGTATGATTACAGTTCTTGGTTTGATTCTTGGTGCTATGATGGCGATTGATATGGGAGGCCCGATAAACAAGGCAGCTTATGTATTTGGCTCTGGTATGTTAGCAACCGCATCGCAGATGATGGCACAGGGAGTGCAGGCTTCGGACCCGGCAGTTCAGGCATGTTATATGGCAATGGCTTCCATCATGGTAGGTGGTATGGTGCCACCGGTTGGTATTGCAGCAGCCTGCAAATTGTTTCCTCGGAAATTTACAAAAGCAGAGCAGGGTTCCACAGTTTCGAATATTGTAATGGGATGCTCGTTTATTACCGAAGGCGCAATTCCATTTGCGGCATCTGATCCACTGCATGTTATTCCGTGTACGATGGCTGGT
>ENA-OPAH01002049-OPAH01002049.1-human-gut-metagenome-genome-assembly--contig:-NODE-2049-length-12014-cov-2.533155_pt1 | contig 12014 bp, 12 predicted proteins | sample MGYA00241050_ERZ501416 | MGnify/ENA primary metagenome ERZ501416 (study PRJEB25962, sample SAMEA2042632) | human gut metagenome | biome: human gut; feature: human-associated habitat; material: faeces... | reverse complement strand
GAGTGTGGTCTGGTATTTGAAGACTTCAATGATATCAAAGAGGAAGACCAGGTAGAAGCATACATTATGGTGGAAGTACCAAGATAGGGGATTGAGTGACTATGAGAAAGAACAGCATAAAAAATACCCGTGTCAATACCGAGGTGCTCAGAGAGCTCAGCAACATTATCCGAAATGAAATCAAAGATCCCAGAATCCACCCTATGACTTCGGTCATGGAGGTGGCACCGGATTTGAAGACCTGTAAGGCATACATCAGTGTGTTGGGAAATCAGGAAGCGCAGGAAGAGACCATGGTCGGCTTAAAAAGTGCGGAGAGCTATGTGCGCCGGCAGCTAGCCAGAAATCTGAATCTGCGCAACACGCCAGAAATTCGTTTTCTCTTAGATCAGTCCATTGAATATGGAGTTCATATGTCAAAGCTGATCGATGAGGTGGCAAAAAAGGATGCTTCTGGGACGGAGATAGAGGAATAAAGGTAAGTATTATGAATAGAATTGCAGATATCTTAGAGAATATTAAGACAGTGGGAATCGCCGGGCATGTCAGACCAGACGGAGACTGTGTGGGAAGCTGTATGGGACTGTATCTGTATCTAAAAGAATGGTATCCTCAGATTGAGGCGGATGTTTATCTAGACCGTCCGAGGGAGGTGTTTTCTTATCTGTCCGGCATGGATGAAATACGGACGGAGTGTTCTGGTGAAAAAGAATATGATTTATTCATTACTTTGGATGTCAGCAGCTTAGACCGTTTAGCTTTAGCAGGCACATGTTTTGAGAAAGCAAAAAATACCCTGTGTATTGACCACCATGTCAGCAATCCAGGCTTTGCGAAAATCAATCATATTGAAGGTGATGTGGGGTCGGCTTGTGAGGTGCTCTACACACTTTTGGAGCCTGAGAAGGTGACGCGTCCAATTGCGGAGGCACTGTATACTGGGATGATTCATGATACCGGTGTATTTCAGTATTCCTCCACAACGCCGAGAACGATGAGAATCGCTGCATGTCTGATGGAAACCGGCCTGGATTTTAAGCGGATTATCGAGAGCTCTTTTTATGAAAAGACCTATGTCCAAAATCAGGTAATGGGAAGGGTTCTGGCTGAGAGCATTTTGATTATGGATGGAGCCTTCATCATAGGATATCTAAAGCACAAGGATATGGATTTTTACGGAATTACCTCCAAAGACCTAGATGGAATCGTCAGCCAGCTTCGTCTGACTAAGGGCGTGGCGGCGGCCATGTTCCTATATGAGTATGCCAGCCAGAGCTTTAAGGTGAGTCTGCGTTCCAACGGAAATGTGGATGTCAGCAAGATCGCCGTGTATTTTGGTGGCGGCGGCCACATGTATGCGGCAGGGTTTGAGATGCAGGGAACTCTCTATGATGTGATTAACAATGTAAGCCAGCATGTGGAAAGACAGCTCTCGGGAGAGTAAGGACTATGGACGGCGTAATCAATATCTATAAGGAGAGAGGCTTTACTTCTCATGATGTGGTAGCAAAACTAAGAGGGGTTCTCAGACAGAAAAAAATCGGCCATACAGGTACCCTTGACCCTGATGCTGTGGGTGTGCTTCCCGTGTGTCTGGGAAAAGGTACAAAAATCTGTGAATTTCTCTCAGACGAGGATAAAACTTATCGGGCAGTCCTACGCCTGGGAGTTACCACAGATACCCAGGATCACACGGGGAAGGTTTTGAGAGAACGAAGCGTTGACGTGACTGAGGAACAGGTCAGGGAAGTGATTGAGGAGTTTGAGGGAAAACAGATGCAGCTTCCTCCCATGTATTCCGCACTGAAGGTCAATGGAAGAAAACTCTATGAGCTGGCCCGGGAGGGACGGGAAGTAGAAAGAAAGGCTCGGGAAGTCTATTTTTATGAGATAGAGATTCTGAGAATAGAGTTACCACTGGTGGAGATGAAAGTGACTTGTTCTAAAGGGACCTATATACGGACCCTATGCCATGACATTGGTGAAAAGCTGGGCTGTGGCGGTTGTATGCAGGAGCTGACTCGCACAAGAGTCGGAACCTTTTATCTGGAGGACAGTCTGACGCTAGCACAGGTGGAAAGGCTGGCCCGGGAGGGAACACTGGAACAGGAGGTGGTTCCGGTGGAAGAGATGTTCCAGGGGCTTTTGAGAATCTGCTGTCCGGAGAGTTTGGATAAATGTGTTCACAATGGAAATCCGGTCTCGGTCAGTGACCTGGGGAGATACTTTCAAGGACAGATTCGCATGTGTGACAGCCATGGCGTTTTCATTGGGATTTACCAGTGGAGAGAGGACAGGAAGCGTTATTATCCTGTCAAGATGTTTTATCCTTGAAAATGACAGGAGTTATTATGGACTATCAGAAGAACATAGAAAAGATACCCCAAGTCTTACGGTGTGCAGTGACATTGGGCAAATTTGACGGTCTACATCGGGGACACCAAAAATTAATACAAAGAGTTTTGGAGAAAAAAGAACAGGGACTGAGTGCGGTAGTATTCGCATTTGATCAGAGTAATCGAATGATACTAAGCCACGAGGAAAGAAGGGCAAAACTAGAGACCATGGGAGTTGACCTCTTTTTGGAATGTCCTTTGAATGAGAGGCTGCGGCATATGTTGCCAGAAGTTTTTGTGAAGGAGATTCTAGTAGACAGGCTTCATGTGGGTTTTCTAGCCGTGGGACAGGATTTCCGATTCGGATATGAGCGAAAAGGAAATGCTCAGTTGTTGCAGAAAATGGGGCAGCAGTATGATTTTCAGGTGGAAGTGATTCCAGATGAGACAGATGGGAAACGAAAGATTAGCAGTACCTATGTGAGAGAACAATTGAACGAGGGAAAGGTGGAAAAGGTCGCCGAGCTGTTGGGAGAATACTTTTCCACTACCGGAGAGGTTCTTCATGGCCGTGGGCTTGGACACCGAAAATTGATGCCTACGACCAATCTGGTTCCGCCGAAGGAAAAGCTGATGCCGCCTAATGGCGTCTATATTACGAAATCCAGATTTGGAGATCAGCAATTCCATGGGATAACCAATGTAGGTTATAAACCGACAGTCGGGGCTGAAGAGTTTTTGGGAGTGGAAACTTATCTGTTTCACTGTGACCAGAACCTATATGGGCAGAAATCAGTGGTATCATTCTTGAAATTTTTGCGGCCTGAAAGAAGGTTTGATTCTTTAGAAAAATTAAAAGCGCAGTTGATGGCAGACATTGAGAAAGCTCAGAACTACTTTGAAGAGACTTCGAAAAATGTCGACTGTTAGGCTGTGAAACAGATATACATCAAGGAGAAAGTATAAGAATGGAAATATTACTTGGATTAATGGGAGGCTTAGGGCTTTTTCTGTTTGGCATGAAGCTGATGAGTGATGGCTTAGAGAAAGCAGCCGGGGCCAAAATGAGAAGTATTTTGGAATTCTTTACAAAAAATACAATTAGAGGAATCCTTGTGGGAACGTTTTTTACGGCAGTTATCCAGTCATCCAGCGCGGCGACAGTCATGACGGTCAGCTTTGTGAATTCCGGGCTGATGAACCTGTATCAGGCAGCAGGTGTCATCATGGGTGCAAACATTGGAACAACAGTTACTTCCCAGTTGATTTCTTTTAACCTCTCAGCGCTAGCGCCACTGTTCGTGATCGCAGGCGTTGTGATGTATATGTTCTGTAAAAGACAAAAGATACAGAACATAGGAATGGTAATTCTGGGATTTGGAGTTCTGTTCATGGGGATGACCACCATGTCCAGCTCCATGTCTACATTGAAAACAGATCCAGTAGTCTTAGAGACCATGAGTTCTCTGACGAATCATTATCTGGCGATTTTAGTGGGAATTGTAGTGACAGCAGTTTTACAGAGTTCATCTGCGACTGTAGGAATTGTGCTGCTGTTAGCTAACCAGGGGCTATTGGACATTCGTATTTGCTTTTTTATCATTTTGGGATGCAACATCGGTTCATGTGTCTCAGCGATGTTAGCGAGTCTGAACGGAAAGAGGGATGCGAAGCGGACAGCGTTGATTCATCTTTTATTCAATATTATAGGGACCATCATCATCTTCCTTGTGTTGACGGTTGCTCTAGAGCCGATTACTGCATTTATTCAGAATATTTCAGGACATAATCCGGGACGTGAGGTAGCGAATGCGCATACGTTGATTAAGATTACGGAAGTTATTATTCTGGCTCCTTTTGTGAAACAGATTGTGCATTTGACGCATTATATCCTGCCGGAGAAGAAACATAAAAATGCGCAGCCGAAAGAAGACAACTATGGCCTACAATTTATCGGAGCGAAATCTATTCTCTCTCCGGCTACAGCTGTGTTTGATGCCACCAGAGAGCTAGAACACATGGGCAACATGGCAGTTACCAATTTGCAAAGAGCAATGAACTCTTTGATTACTCTGGATGAGGATGAAATTCAGGAAGTTTGCAAGGTTGAGAAGAATATTGACTATCTCAACCATGCAATCACAGATTATCTGGTGAAACTGAACCAGACGACTCTCCCAGTGGACGACGCAAAGAGTATCGGAGGTTTGTTCCATGTGGCCAATGACATTGAGAGGATTGGAGACCATGCAGAAAATGTGGCGGAAGCCGCGGCTATGAGAAAGTCTCAGAATATTGTGTTTAGTCCTCAGGCTCAAAAAGAGATGGGAGAGATGCTGGATTTGGTGATTAAGGTGACGGCCTATGCTTTAGATATGTTCTCCAATAATAATCAAGAACATATGCAGGAGATTTTAGATTTGGAAAATCAAGTGGACGAGATGGAACGTATGTTTCAGGAGAATCATGTACAGCGTCTGACGAGAAATGAGTGTACGCCGTCTGCGGGAATGATTTTTTCAGATATTATTTCCGGTCTGGAGCGTGTGTCTGACCATGCTACAAACATTGCGTTTTCCCTGTTGGAGAAAGACCCAGATGAGATGCAGAAAAATGCGACAGCGGCCGGTTAAAAAAATTGTTTACAGATTCTGTGAGCTATGGTATACTCGGATAGTACGAGTTTAGCCCGCATTCAGAGACTGGACACTCCGACCACCTCTTAGTGCATGGCGATTAGAAAATATTTATGAGGAGGAAATCAAAATGATTTCAAAAGAAAAGAAAGCAGCAATTATGAAAGAATATGCAAGAAGCGAAGGTGACACAGGTTCACCAGAGGTACAGGTTGCTATTCTGACAGCGAGAATCGAGGAACTGACAGAACACTTAAAAGAGCATCACAAAGACCATCATTCCAGAAGAGGTCTTCTGAAAATGGTCGGACAGAGACGTGGACTGTTGGCTTACCTGAAAGAAAAAGATATCGAGAGATATCGTGCTTTAATCGAGAGATTAGGTTTAAGAAAATAAGAGTAAGACGTAAGGCAGGGGGCGGATGTATTTTATCCGCCCCTTTAGCGCAAAGACGGAAGTAATTTCCGAGACTACTGAAAAGGCTATATCTTTTAGGAAATGGATGTGGATTTTTCAGTTGTTTCGGACTTCTGTCGGCAGTTTTAGAAAAGGAGAAGAGAACATGTACAAAAGTTTTTCAATGGAATTAGCAGGCAGGACCTTGACTGTGGATATTGGCAGAGTTGCAAAACAGGCTAACGGTGCTGCGCTGATGCACTACGGAGATACCACAGTGCTCTCCACCGCGACGGCGTCTGATAAGCCGAGAGAGGGAATCGACTTCTTTCCTCTGAGCGTGGAGTATGAGGAGAAAATGTATGCTGTGGGCAAAATTCCAGGTGGGTTTAACAAAAGAGAGGGAAAGGCCAGCGAACATGCTGTCCTGACTTCGAGGGTAATTGACCGTCCCATGCGTCCGTTGTTTCCGAAAGATTACCGCAACGATGTGACGTTGAGTAATATGGTGATGTCTGTAGATCCAGAGTGTAATCCTGAGATTCCAGCTATGTTAGGGTCTGCAATCAGCACTTGTATCTCAGATATTCCATTTGATGGTCCTTGTGCGACCACGCAGGTGGGACTTTTGGACGGAGAATTTATCATCAATCCCAGCCTGGCACAGAAAAAAATTTCTGATTTACAGTTAACGGTAGCTTCCACCAGAGAAAAGGTGATTATGATCGAAGCTGGAGCTAATGAGCTTCCAGAAGATAAAATGATCGAGGCGATCTATCTGGCACACGATGTGAACCAGGAGATTATTAAGTTTATCGACAAAATTGTAGAAGAGTGCGGAAAAGAGAAGCATAGTTATGAGAGCTGTGCGGTTCCGGAAGAACTGTTCCAGGCAATCAAGGAGATTGTGCCTCCGGAAGAGATGGAAGTTGCGGTATTTGCCGATGAGAAGCAGATTCGCGATGAGAACATCCGTCAAATTACGGATAAATTAGAAGAAAAATTTGCCGACAACGAGGAGTGGCTGGAAGTCCTCGGGGAGGCAATCTATCAGTATCAGAAGAAGACTGTGCGCAAGATGATTTTAAAAGACCACAAGCGTCCTGATGGCAGAGCAATTAACGAGATTCGTCCGTTGGCGGCGGAGGTGGATATTATTCCGAGAGTTCATGGTTCTGCGATGTTCACACGCGGTCAGACGCAGATCTGCACGGTGACCACATTGGCGCCGCTGTCCGAGGCTCAGAGATTGGATGGCCTGGATGAATTTGAGACTTCTAAGCGCTATATGCATCACTATAACTTCCCTTCCTACTCTGTGGGTGAGACAAAACCGTCCCGTGGTCCGGGACGCCGTGAGATCGGACATGGAGCTCTGGCAGAGCGTGCTTTGGTTCCGGTGCTTCCGACAGAGGAAGAGTTTCCGTATGCAATCCGTACGGTTTCTGAGACTTTTGAGTCCAACGGCTCAACTTCTCAGGCGAGTATCTGTGCGTCTACGATGTCTTTGATGGCGGCTGGCGTGCCAATCAGAAAACCGGTTGCAGGAATTTCCGCAGGTCTGGTTACGGGAGAGACGGATGACGATTATCTAGTGCTGACGGACATTCAAGGGCTGGAAGACTTCTTTGGTGACATGGACTTTAAGGTGGCAGGTACTCATGACGGTATCACTGCCATTCAGATGGATATCAAAATTCATGGTCTGACTAGACCGATTGTTGAGGAAGCGATTCGCCGGACAAAAGAGGCAAGGGAGTATATATTGACGGAAGTTATGGAAAAATGTATTCATGAGCCGCGAACCAGTGTTGGGCCTTATGCGCCGAAGATTGTGCAGATCCAGATTGATCCCCAGAAAATCGGCGATGTGGTTGGGCAGAGAGGAAAACCATCAACACGATTATTGATGAGACTGGCGTGAAGATTGATATTACCGATGACGGCGCTGTGTCTGTCTGTGGTTTGAATCAAAAAGATATGGACGAGGCCGTTCGTCTGATTAAGGTAATCACCACGGATTTTGAGGCTGGACAGGTATTTACGGGTAAAGTGGTAAGCATTAAGGAATTTGGTGCATTTGTAGAGTTTGCTCCTGGAAAAGAGGGAATGGTTCACATCTCCAAGATCGCAAAAGAGCGCATCGACCGCGTGGAAGATGTCCTGACTCTGGGCGACCAGGTTACCGTTGTCTGCCTCGGCAAGGACAAGATGGGCAGATTCAGTTTCAGTATGAAGGATGTGCCAAAGGAAGAGGCGTAATTCTTTATCGTAAATGTTGGCATTGGTGTTTCAGCATATAAAAGGGGAGTTATACAGGGCGGCAGTCCCTGGACTTCCCTTTTTGGGTTATAGGAAAGATCTTGTCATACTGATGCATGATAGTTCATTTTTGTAACCTAAAACATTCGGCTGAGGATGCGCTCAAATCGTCATTAGATTTCAGAAAGAGTCTTTTTAGGAGATGAATCATGAGATATCACAACATAACCAAAGATGATATGCTAAACGGCGACGGACTTCGGGTCGTCTTGTGGGTGGCGGGTTGTAGTCATGGCTGCAAAGATTGCCAGAATCCCATTACTTGGGACCCCCAAGGTGGATTGCCGTTTACGGAGGAAGAAAAGAAAGAGATTTTTCAGGAGTTGGATAAGGCCTATATCTCTGGGATTACTTTTAGTGGAGGGGCCCCTCTACATCCCGCCAATATTCGGGAGGTGACAGCTTTAGCTAGGGAAATACGGCAGAGATATCCAGAGAAGACGATCTGGCTGTATACCGGTTATCTCTGGAAAGAGATTGTAGATTTGGAGATTGTGAATTATTTGGATGTCGTGGTGGATGGGAAATTTATCTCAGCTCAGAAAGATATCACACTGCCTTGGAGGGGCAGCAGCAATCAGAAAGTGATAGATGTTCCGTCCACTTTAAAAGAAGGTAAAATTGTACTTCAGGAAGAATAGAGGAGGCTGTGAATGAAGAGAGTCGGAAGATTTCATAAGGTGAGTGAGAAGAGGTTTCTGGAGGACTGGAAGGATACTTTTGGGGAAGTGCAGGAAGAAGAGGTTCAGAAAATCTACGGAGATATTAGGCTGCCTCAGAGAGCTACGTCGGGTTCTGCCGGATATGATTTTTTTTCACCGGTGGATTTTACTTTGCAGCCGGGGGAGACTGTGAAGATTCCCACAGGAATTCGCGTGGAGATGGAACCAAACTGGGTTTTGAAATGTTACCCTAGAAGCGGCTTGGGATTTAAATTTCGTCTTCAGATGAACAATACGGTGGGAATTATTGACAGTGATTATTTTTATTCAGACAATGAAGGGCATATCTTCGCGAAACTGACCAATGATACGAACGAGGAGAGGACGGTAGCGTTGAAGGCTGGGACAGGCTTCATGCAGGGAATCTTCGTGGAATATGGTATTACCTTTGACGATGATGTGACGGATATAAGAAATGGCGGCCTGGGAAGCACGACAAAGTAGGCTGCTGGTAACAGTTCAGCCATACAGTGTACGGGAAACATACTTGTATATTTTTGTGAGCAGACATCTGTATAAACTGAGCGCCTTTTTATGAGAAAAACAGTGGCGTCAGCCAAGATAAGCACGCAGCACGGTTTTACGAATGGCGCTGGCTGACCTGTTACGGTTACTGAAATGGATTTTGGGAAAGTTCTTGAAAAAACTTTTTCCTTTTGCTAAAATAGTTTGGTATTCAAAGTAATAATCCGGGAGGGATAAAGGATGATAGTGGAACCAAAAGTTAGGGAATATATTTGTACGACGGCGCATCCGGCAGGATGTGAGGAAAATGTGAGAGAGCAGATTGCCTATGTAAAAGCTCAAGGGCCGAAAGCGGGGCCTAAGAAGGTGTTGGTGATCGGAGCATCCACGGGCTATGGGCTGGCATCCCGCATCACGGCAGCCTTTGGATGTCAGGCGGCGACTCTGGGGATTATGTTTGAACGCCCGGCCAGTGGCAAGAGAACGGCGACGGCAGGCTGGTACAACACCGCGGCTTTTGAGAAATTTGCAACGCAGGACGGTCTCTATGCGAAGTCCATCAACGGAGACGCGTTTTCTGCTGAGGTGAAGAAACAGGCGATTGATACCATCCGCAGAGATTTGGGACAGGTGGACTTGGTGGTCTACAGTCTAGCGGCGCCTAGGAGATCGGCAGATGGAGTTACCTATTCTTCCACACTGAAGACGGTAGGGAGGCCTTTTACGGAAAAGAGTATTGATCTTAGAACCAATGAAATCGTGACGAAGAGTGTAGAGCCGGCCACAGACAAAGAGATCGAAGGAACCATAAAAGTCATGGGCGGAGAAGATTGGGAGGACTGGATAAAAGTGCTTCAAAAGGCAGGTGTTTTGGCGGAAAATGCAAAGACAGTGGCTTATTCCTATATTGGCCCTGAACTGACTTATCCGATATATACTCATGGAACCATCGGGCAGGCAAAGAATCATTTGCAGAAGACTGCTGAGAAGATGAACCAGGAGCTGAATGGGGTCACAGCGGTGGTCTCAGTAAATAAAGCTCTGGTGACGCAGGCGAGTTCAGCGATTCCGATTGTGCCCTTGTACCTGTCAATTCTCTATAAGATCATGAAGGAGCAGGGTAGCCATGAGGATTGCATTCGGCAAATGGACCGTCTATTCCGCACAAAGCTTTTGGAGAATCCCATGCCGGTGGACCAAGAAGGAAGGATTCGCATGGACGATTGGGAGTTGGACGAGAAAGTGCAGGCTGAGGTGATGAAGGTCTGGGCAATGATGTCAACGGAAAATCTGAAAGAGGTCTCCGATATCGACGGATATTGGGAGGACTTCTACAAGATGTTCGGATTTCGCTTTGAACAGGTGGATTACAGCCAAGACGTGGATGTGGACGTGAGAATTCCGAGTTTAGAAGAAAATTGAATCTGTATCGAGAAAGAGGACAGTCTGGAAAAGGACTGTCCTTTTTGTAATAAGAAAGAAAACTTTCTCCCATTCGATTGAAGTTTAGAGCTTTCCGATCTCCTTTAAAATTCCTAAGGTCACTTCCAATTCCTCTTCTGTAGCGGGAGCCAAAGGGCGGCGGCTAGGGCCGATCTTGACACCTGAGACTTTTTCCACAGCAGGTCTAAGGATGGAGTTAGGGAGGATTCTTCCGTTTTGTCCGCAGGACTTGCAGAAGCGATACAACGGTTCGAAGCTGTTTTTGGCATCCTCGTTTCGTCCCTCCTCGAAGGCTTTGAATATTTCACGAATCTCTTTTCCGAAGATATGAGCGCCTCCGGTGACAATACCCATGGCACCCTGGATGATGGTGGGTAGCAGCATGATATCGTCGCCGTTGAAGACCACGAATTCTGGATTCACATCGCGGGTGGCCAGCAGGAAGTCTGTCACCTGAGTGGGATTTACCCCGGCTTCGTCTTTGATGCCGATGATGTTGTCAATTTTGGCCAGTTCGTGTACCACTTCCGCCTCCATATTGATACCTACGAAAATAGGGATGTTGTATAGCATGATTTTGCAGGTGGTACTTTCAGCCACTGCTTTGAAGTGGGTGTAAACTCCGTCCATGGTAGGCTTATTGTAGAATGGGCAAACAACCATAGCCAGCTCGATTCCCAGCTTTTCAGCCGCTTTTGTCAGTGCGATGGTTTCTTTTGTGGAAGCACATCCGGTGCCGGCGATGACAGGAACACGTCCGTCGGCGGCTTTCAGAGCAGTCTCCATCAGTTTCACGCGTTCGTCAAAGGTGAGCAGGGATGCTTCGCCGGTGGTACCGGTCACAATGACGGAATCACAGGAGCCTGTCTCAATCAGATAATGGATGAGCTGTGCATAGGCCTCATAATTGACCTTTTCATTTTCATCGTAAGGTGTGAGAACAGGTACCAATACCTTTCCATATTTCTTAGTGAATTCTTCTCTTGTCATGTTTCATTTCCTCCTTTTGAGTTTTAGGCACTCTCTTTCTGAGAGGGCATTTGATAAATTGATTGATGAATTTTTAATATTCATCAGATGAATTTATGATATATCAAGAAAAAAGAAAAATCAATAGTTACTTTTTCATAAAACAAGTTTACATTTCTTATGAAATATCACGATTAATTTTCTGCTCAAAACAGAAAATATTTATATGAATTTTGTTAATTATAGAAAACATACAAAAGTTAAAACGCTTTTTTGTCAGAAACATCGAAACGCAAGAGAATAAAAGACATCTGTTGCAAGAATTCCGTGGTCGTCCTATAATAGACACAGTCATCGGATAACATTTTTGGTTTTCAAGAAAATCATCAGATAACATTGACAATTAAGTGTGATGTGATATGATTACTCATATAAAAGTTACCGGAACCTATGAAAAAGACAGGTTCCGGAGGAATAGCTTATAACATTGTACGGATTGGAGAGTGGGATACTGATGAAAAAAGAGAGAGAAATCAATGTAATTGATAATGTGGCGGGAGAGTTGATACAGCGTATCAAAGATGGGGTGTATTCCATAGGAGATAAGCTTCCTACAGAGAAAGAGCTGTGTCAGATGTTTGAGGTGAGCCGGTCAACGCTCCGGGAGGCGATCAGTATCGTCCGGGCCAAGGGCTATATCGAGACACGGCATGGAAGTGGCTCC
>ENA-OPAH01002042-OPAH01002042.1-human-gut-metagenome-genome-assembly--contig:-NODE-2042-length-12043-cov-2.628629_pt1 | contig 12043 bp, 11 predicted proteins | sample MGYA00241050_ERZ501416 | MGnify/ENA primary metagenome ERZ501416 (study PRJEB25962, sample SAMEA2042632) | human gut metagenome | biome: human gut; feature: human-associated habitat; material: faeces... | reverse complement strand
GGTGGATGGTGGGCTCTACGTCGGCCAAGGCATGGGCCCACCCTGGCTCTACCAGTTCGCTCAATGGTTTGATCATGACTCACCACTGTAGTCAAACGTGCATATCCGGTGCATGGGGCGTGGTGTGGTGGACTGATGAGTTGTTTGCCGATTACACTCATGGGTAGTTTTGATAGGAAGAAAGGGCGATTATGGCACGCGACACGATGACCTACGAATCCTATGAACCGGATTCCTTCGACAATCCTCCGAAGGGACCGGTGGGAGTTCACCGTGGCGCTCGTTCGGTAATGGCCCGCCTCTGCCCGTTCATCGTCGTTATTCTGGTGGCCGCGCTGTGCGGTGTCGGGGCCTGGGCATGGATTTCCGGAGAATACAAGAATGTAGTGGGAGGATCGTCCCAGACGGCGACCACGTCCAAGTCCGATTCGTCCAGCAAGGCTGAGACCAAGAACAGCACCAAGGATGATTCCTCGTCCACTTCGACCGATTCGTCCAAGGACTCGACTTCGGATTCGGCAAAGTCCGATACCGACAGTGACACGACATCCTCGAATGAGAATCAAAACTCCGATCAGCAGTCTCAGCAGTCCGAAGCCATCGCGACTGTGAATAAGGCCACGCAGGTGCGTGTGGTCAACGCCACAGGAATCCAAGGATATGCGGGTCAGCAGGCCGATGTGCTGCAGACCGCCGGTTACACCAGTGTCGAGGCGACCAATCCGAGCGGCACATTGCCGGCTTCTTCCGTGGTGTGGTATCAGAATGAGACCGATAAGGCCACCGCTGAGGATGTGGCGACCACGCTTGGCATTTCGGCTGTGGAGCAGGTGCAAGGACTCGCCGTTCCCATTACGGTGGTGTTGCTCAACTAGCGTTGTTGATGCGCCCCTGATATCGGCGAGAAATACATCGAAAACTGTGAGCGTTCTCACGCCTATGGAATAATTCGTACCGAAAATGTGCCACTGCGGTTGAGATTGTTCCCTCGTCACTGTACAATCGTCATCTAGTCGCGAGGTAGGGGGAGCGCGATGCGGTTCTTTCTACGTTCCCTATAGGTTTTGTGTCGCGACGCCCAAGGGAACAAAGGAAAGACCAGATATGGCACAAGGTACCGTGAAGTTCTTCCTTGCCAAGAAGGGGTTCGGGTTTATCCAGCCGGACGACGGCGGCGAGGACGTTTTCGTGCACTACGCGGAAATCAAGGACGACGGCAGCACCAATAAGTTCAAAATGCTGTACGAAGGCGATCGCGTGGAGTATACGCCCGCTTCGTCCGGCAAAGGCACGCAGGCAAAGGATGTTGTCAAGCTGTCTTCGGGTGAAGCCCGCTCCGAGTGAGCAACACGCACGCAAGGATGTGCATTGAAGGCCCTGACCGTTTCGACGGTTGGGGCTTTTTCATGCCCAAAGCGCAATCGCCGCCGATGGTGTTGGCACTCGGCGGGCGCGAGTGCTAATGTCTGGGTTAGCACTCGGAGGTCGAGAGTGATAATCGGCAGCTGACGGCTGGTCGTCACGACTCGACGCTTGCGAGTGATAACCGGTATACCTAGCCATTTGGAGGAATACGCAACCATGGCAAAGATCATCTCTTATGATGAGGAAGCCCGTCAGGGCATGCTGGAGGGCCTTGACAAGCTCGCCAACACCGTCAAGGTCACTCTGGGCCCGAAGGGCCGCAACGTCGTGCTCGACAAGACCTACGGCGCTCCGACCATCACCAACGATGGCGTGTCCATCGCCAAGGAAATCGACCTTGAAGACCCGTACGAGCGCATCGGCGCCGAGCTGGTCAAGGAAGTCGCCAAGAAGACCGACGACGTCGCCGGTGACGGCACCACCACTGCAACCGTGCTTGCTCAGTCCCTGGTTCACGAGGGTCTGAAGAACGTGGTCGCCGGCTCCAACCCGATCGCCCTGCGTCGCGGCATCGAGAAGGCCACCGAGGTCATCGTCAAGGAACTCGTCGCTGCCGCCAAGGACGTCGAGACCAAGGACCAGATCGCTGCTACCGCCACCATCTCCGCCGCTGACCCTGAGGTCGGCGAGAAGATCGCTGAGGCTCTGGACAAGGTCGGCCAGGACGGCGTTGTGACCGTTGAAGACAACAACCGCTTCGGCCTGGACCTCGACTTCACCGAGGGCATGCGTTTTGACAAGGGCTACATCGCCCCGTACTTCGTCACCAACGCTGACGACCAGACCGCAGTGCTCGAAGATCCGTACATTCTGCTGACCTCCGGCAAGGTCTCATCCCAGCAGGACATCGTGCACGTGGCCGAGCTGGTCATGAAGACCGGCAAGCCGCTGCTGATCATCGCTGAGGACGTCGACGGCGAAGCACTGCCGACCTTGATCCTGAACAACATCCGTGGCACCTTCAAGTCCTGCGCCGTCAAGGCCCCGGGCTTTGGCGACCGTCGCAAAGAAATGCTGGAAGATATCGAAGAGTTATTACTCGACATCCATAATATCCCGGCAAACACAGGACAATTGATTCAAGAACGGCGGAAAGAATCGATCACGATCCGGAAGAATGCCCAGCCTTTAAAGGAACAATTCATCAAGCTGTCCAAGAATCCGGCTCTCATCTCAGCGGAACTGCTTCCGCTCTTCAACGATATATACGACCAGATTCTATTTACTCTACAAACAACCGAAAGCTGTCGGGAAATCATTTCCTCGCTGGTCGATCTTTATATCTCGAATAACGATTTGCGGATGAATGCCATCATGAAACGGCTTACCGTTGTTTCAACGATCTTCATCCCGTTGACTTTCCTAGCTGGCGTCTGGGGAATGAATTTTCAGTTCATGCCCGAACTGGGTTGGAAATACGGATATCTTTTCGCCTGGCTACTGATGTTATTGGCTGGATTAATCTCCTGGTTATATCTCAGACGGAAAGATTGGAATTGATTAATCATCCGCAAAGGGAAGATACAGCTGTTCCCAATGGCTGATCGTGTCTGTTTCTTCTACCGGATTCGAGACGGCCAGTCCGATCATCCGGATCGGATGTTGGGCATAGTCGATTTGTTGCATCAGCTTCTTCGCCAAAGGTAAGATGTCATTCAATAAGATTAGTTCTTTGGGTGCACGCATACTGCGGGTCTTGATCTCGAAGTCATCAAACTTAACCTTGAGGGTCAGTGTATTTCCCCGGAAATCTTTTCGGGCAATCCGCTCGATTAGTTCGGTGGCTACATGATACAATTCGATTACAACACTCGAACGGGCAGTGATGTCCCGCTCTAACGTATGCTCACAACCAATCGATTTCCGGATTCGTTCGGCTACGACCGGACGATCATCTTCACCTCTGGCAAAAGCATAATAGAGCAATCCGGCTTTCCCGAATTGCCGCACCAGCATTTCTTGCGAACAGGCCCGTAACTCCGTTCCCGTATGAATACCGAGCAAGTGCATCTTCTTGGCCGTCACCGGACCGACGCCCCAAAACGATTCAATAGGCAACGAGGCAATAAAGTCGAGTGCCTGATCCGGATGAATCGTACAAAGACCGTCAGGCTTTCGGTAGTCTGATGCGATCTTTGCCAGGAATTTATTGTACGAAACGCCTGCCGATGCCACCAATTGACACCGCTCGCGAATCTCCTGCTTGATGGCTTTCGCGATATCGACTGCCAAAGGTATATTCTTCTTATTATCGGTTACATCCAAAAATGCCTCATCGAGTGAAATCGGTTCTATCAAATCCGTATATTGATGGAATATTTCATGGATCTGTGCCGATACTTCCTTATAGACTTCCATACGTCCAGGCACGAAAAATCCTGCGTTCAGCTCACGACTTTTCAACACCTGTCCTTTGAAACGGACGGTCTTATCGCCAAACTTCCGGGCTTCGTAACTGGCTGCCGCCACTACGCCTCGTTGTTCAGCATGACCAACGGCCAACGGTTTTCCTTTCCATTCCGGATGATCCCGTTGTTCGATCGACGCATAAAAGGCATCCATGTCAATATGAATGATTTTCCGCAAATCCACTTTTCCTATCTCCCGATTTATTCGTCCGACAAAAATAACGATCTTTTCCCGAATCCCCGAATAGAAGAAACAAAACTCCCGAGAATCGGAATCAAAACCAACGAGAATCCAAAACGATTCCAACGAATAGCCACATAAACGTTAAGTATGTTTTATTTTCTGACAGCAAAACCCGATACGGTTTGCTTATATGAAATATTTTCTATTTCTTTGCGCAACAGATAAGAAACAAAGGGGTGCCCTTTCAAGAGAAAAGGGCTGAGATGATACCCTCACACCTGATGCAGTTCGTACTGCCGTAGGGATTGTTGATGAGCTCTGAGTCAAAAGTAACTTCTCTCTTTTTATAGCCTGCGCACCTTCCTTTGTTGATTGTTCATCATTAAAACAAATAGCCGATGATTATCAAAGTCAACAACAAAGAAATGGAATTGTCCAGTCAGGCTTCTCTCCAGCAACTGGCAGAAACTTTGCAAATGCCCGACAAAGGCGTAGCAGTCGCCGTCAACAACCAAATGATTCCGCGGACAAAATGGTCTGAGACAATTTTACAGGAAAACGACCAGGTAGTTGTGATCAAAGCTGCTTGTGGTGGATAAGTTTATTCGTAGAAAACAATCAATCATAATATACATTAATATATATAAGACAATGGAGAAGTTGGTCATTGCGGGAAAAGAATTCAATTCCCGCTTGTTCTTAGGTACAGGCAAATTCAAATCCAACGATTTGATGGAAAAAGCAATCTTGGCTTCCGGTAGCGAAATGGTAACGGTTGCCATGAAACGAATCGATTTAGACGATAAAGAAGATGATATGCTGCACCACATCGTGCACCCACATATTCAGTTATTACCCAATACATCCGGAGTTCGTAATGCGGAAGAAGCGGTTTTCGCTGCCCAAATGGCACGCGAAGCCTTCGGTACGAATTGGCTGAAACTGGAAATCCACCCGGATCCGCGTTATTTGTTACCAGACACGGTTGAGACTCTGAAAGCAACCGAACAGCTGGTCAAGCTGGGCTTCGTTGTATTACCGTATTGTCAGGCCGATCCGGTCTTATGCCGTCAGTTGGAAGAAGCCGGAGCTGCAACCGTTATGCCGCTGGGTGCGCCTATCGGAACTAATAAAGGTTTGCAGACACGCGAGTTTATCCAAATCATCATTGAGCAGGCTGGTATTCCGGTCGTAGTGGATGCCGGTATCGGAGCTCCGAGTCAGGCTGCCGAAGCTATGGAGTTAGGTGCTTCAGCCGTATTGGTAAATACAGCGATTGCTGTTGCCGGTGATCCGGTTCGTATGGCACAAGCCTTCAAAGCTGCTGTTGAAGCCGGACGTGAAGCGTATGAAGCCGGATTGGGTGGTGTTTCATCTTCATTCCAGGCATCCGCCTCTTCACCACTGACTGCCTTCCTGAACAGTTAATCAGTATTCATTTATTTAGAACTCATACGTATGAATAACGATAAGAAAGCATACGCACAGCGGGAGAAAGCTTATATGAACGGAAAGCTTTTCCCTTTCATCCGGGTCGGAATGCAGAAAGTAAATCTGACGCCTACCGTTAAAATCGTAAACGGAGAAAAGGAAATGACACCGAATGCTCCCGTTTACATCTATGATACCAGCGGACCATTCAGTGATCCGTCCATGCAGATTGACCTGAAGAAAGGTCTGCCTCGTATGCGTGAATCCTGGATTACCGCCCGCGGTGATGTGGAACAGTTGCCGTCTATCACATCAGAATATGGTAAAATGCGGCGTGACGACAAGTCGCTCGATCATCTCCGCTTCGAACATATTGCCTTGCCTTACCGGGCCAAAGCGGGGAAATGCTGTACACAGATGTATTATGCCAAGCAGGGAATCGTTACTCCGGAAATGGAATACGTAGCCATCCGCGAGAACATGAACTGTCAGGAGCTCGGTATCGATACACATATTACCCCTGAATTTGTTCGCGACGAGATCGCAGCCGGACGGGCTGTCTTACCCGCCAATATCAATCATCCGGAAAGTGAACCGATGATCATCGGCCGGAACTTCCTGGTTAAGATCAATACCAACATCGGCAATTCGGCAACCACTTCTTCCATTGATGAAGAAGTAGAAAAGGCTGTATGGAGTTGCAAATGGGGAGGTGATACATTGATGGACCTTTCAACTGGAGCAAACATACATGAGACGCGCGAATGGATCGTGCGTAATTGTCCGGTTCCGGTAGGTACAGTGCCTATCTATCAGGCTTTGGAGAAAGTCAATGGTAAGGTAGAAGACTTGACTTGGGAGATTTATAAGGACACGCTGATCGAGCAATGCGAACAGGGCGTTGACTATTTCACCATTCATGCCGGAATCCGCCGTCATAATGTGCATCTGGCAGACAAACGTCTGTGTGGTATCGTCAGTCGTGGAGGCAGTATCATGAGCAAATGGTGCCTGATTCACGACCAGGAGTCTTTCCTGTACGAGCATTTCGATGAGATCTGCGATATTCTGGCCCAATATGATGTAGCTGTTTCCTTAGGCGACGGACTTCGTCCCGGCTCTATTTATGACGCCAACGACGAAGCACAGTTTGCCGAACTAGATACGATGGGCGAACTGGTTGTACGTGCCTGGGAAAAGAACGTACAAGCCTTTATCGAAGGACCGGGTCATGTGCCCTTGCATAAGATTCAGGAAAACATGCAGCGTCAGATTGAGAAATGTCACAACGCTCCTTTCTATACGTTAGGTCCGTTAGTGACTGATATCGCACCCGGATATGATCACATCACGTCGGCTATCGGAGCGGCGCAAATCGGATGGCTGGGAACGGCCATGCTCTGCTATGTTACGCCGAAGGAACATTTGGGATTGCCCAACAAAGAAGATGTACGTACCGGTGTGATCACCTACAAGATCGCGGCACATGCAGCCGACTTGGCCAAAGGTCATCCGGGAGCTCAGATCCGTGATAATGCATTATCAAAGGCCCGTTACGAATTCCGCTGGCGCGACCAGTTCCATTTAAGCTTGGATCCGGACCGTGCACTCGCTTATTTCCAAGAAGGCAAACACGAAGATGGCGAATACTGTACGATGTGTGGTCCGAATTTCTGCGCGATGAAGCTGTCGAAAGATCTTTCATCGATCAACAAGGAATAGAGGCAAAACGAGGATGACGTAAGCAGATGGAATGCAGTCGAAATGCCGTTGCAAGGCTGCGAGAGCCGATTGATCGTCGTCAATGAGCTCACGCAAGTTGCAGCGGCTGATTGATCATCGACAATCGACCCACGCGAGGTTGCAACGGCTGTTTGATCATCGACAATCGGCTCACGTAAGGGTGCAACGGCTGTTTGATCATCGACAATCGGCTCACGTAAGGGTGCAACGGCTATTTGATCATCGACAATCGGCCCACGCAAGGGTGCAACGGTCGATTGATCATCGACAATCGGCTCACGCGAGGGTGCAACGGTCGATTGATCATCGACAATCTGTCGCCGCACTCCTCAGCGATAAGTCATTCATAGATATATCAACAGAAATATAAAGAAATTCAATATATGTTCTCAGAAGAATTAGAAAAAATAGATTGGGACGAAACTACGGCGGCCATTTATGCCAAGACCGACGCGGATGTCCGTCGGGCTTTATCCAAAAGCCATCTGGATGTACAGGATTTTATGGCATTAATCTCACCGGCTGCCGAGCCTTATATCGAACAAATGGCCCAGCTGAGTTACAAATACACCCGCGAACGCTTCGGTAACACGATGTCGATGTTCGTACCTTTGTACATCACAAATTCTTGTACCAATTCATGTGTCTATTGCGGTTTCCACATCAGCAATCCGATGAAGCGAACGATCCTGACGGAAGAAGAAATCGTCAATGAATACAAGGCTATCAAGAAGTTGGCTCCGTTTGAGAATTTGCTTCTGGTAACAGGCGAGAATCCGGCCAAGGCCGGCGTTCCGTATATTGCCCGTGCTCTCGATCTGGCCAAGCCTTATTTCTCAAACCTGAAGATTGAAGTAATGCCTCTTTCGGCAGAAGAGTATCGCGAACTGACGCATCACGGTATGAATGGCGTGATTTGCTTCCAGGAGACTTATCACAAGGCAAATTATAATATTTATCATCCGCGCGGCATGAAGTCGAAGTTCGAATGGCGTGTCAATGGATTCGACCGTATGGGACAAGCCGGCGTACATAGTATTGGTATGGGTGTGCTGATCGGCTTGGAGAAAGAATGGCGTACGGACGTGACTATGATGGCCTATCATCTGCGTTATCTGCAAAAGCATTACTGGAAAACCAAGTACAGCTTTAATTTCCCGCGTATGCGTCCGTCGGAAAACGGAGGATTTCAGCCGAATGTTGTCATGAGCGACCGCGAATTGGCTCAGGTGACATTTGCAACCCGTATCTTCGATCACGATGTGGATATCTCCTATTCTACCCGCGAAAGCGCCAGCTTCCGCGACAATATGGCACGCCTTGGCGTAACAACGATGAGTGCTGAAAGTAAAACAGAACCGGGAGGTTATTATTCTTATCCGCAAACGTTGGAACAGTTCCACGTAAGTGACGAACGTACCGCAAAAGAAGTAACCCTCGCGTTGAAGAATCTGGGTATCGAACCGGTCTGGAAAGACTGGGATCAGTCGTTCGATGCCGTCAATTGCTAGGAACATGCAGCTACAACAACGGTATAACCGACATATCATTTTGCCAGAGATTGGTAAAGAAGGTCAGATGAAACTGGGCGAAGCGAAAGTTTTGCTTATCGGTGTGGGCGGACTAGGTTCGCCCATTGCTCTTTATTTGGCTGCTGCCGGAGTTGGAAGAATCGGATTGGTGGATGATGATGTCGTCAGTGAATCGAATCTGCAACGCCAGGTCCTTTATACTGAAAGTGAAGTCGGACAGCCCAAGGTGATTTGTGCCGCCAGTCGTTTGCAGGCATTGAACAGTCAGTTGGTAGTGGATACTTTCCCTTGTCGCTTAACCGGCGAGAATGCAGAGGAACTGATTTCCCCATACGACCTGGTTATCGACGGTTGTGATAATTTCCCGACCCGTTATCTGATCAGTGATGTTTCGGCCCGGCTACATATACCTTATATTTACGGAGCTATCCGGGAATTCGACGGACAAGTGGCCGTATTCAATCTGCCGGGAGGGAAAACATACCGGGAATTATTTCCGGAAACGGAAACCAGTCAGATGGAAACGCCGCCTAAAGGTGTGATGGGCGTATTGCCCGGAGTCGTTGGTTGTGTAGAAGCTTCCGAAGCCATCAAACTGATTACGGGCTGTGGTGAACCCTTAAATGGGAAGCTTTGGACAATCGATCTGAAGACCATGAACACGTTCCTCTTCTCTCTTTAATCGACTGGAGCATTCTTCTGTTGACTTAATATAAGCGAAGAAGAATATGCATATATACGGATCTTTTACCTAAATACGCCTTCATATCTTCGATAAAAGATCCGTATATTTATGAAAATACAGCCCATTAAAGATTCTTCATCAGCTCAACAAAAACAAACCGAACGGATAAACTGTTATTTATTGATAGAATTATCTGTAAGCATTGAGAAATAATAAACTGTTGAACTTAAAAAGCGAAGACAATGAATATACTGGAAAAGCTGAAACATAACCATCATCCGCATTCCGGAGCACTCGAATTATTGAAATACATCGGACCCGGATTGCTTGTCACCGTCGGATTCATTGATCCGGGTAATTGGGCTACCAATCTAGCTGCCGGATCTGAGTTTGGATATGCTTTACTTTGGGTCGTTACCTTCTCGTCCATCATGCTGATTATTATCCAGCATAACGTTGCACACCTGGGAATCGTGACCGGACTATGCCTCTCTGAAGCAACAACCCAATATTTACCTAAAAAACTCAGCCTGCCGATTTTGATTTCTGCCATGATGGCAAGTATTTCCACTTCACTTGCCGAGATATTAGGTGGCGCCATTGCCTTGAAGATGTTATTCAGTATTCCTATCAAAGCCGGAGCTGTTATTGTAACACTGGCGTGTCTGATTATGTTGCTGAGCAATACTTACAGCAAAATAGAACGCTGGATCATCATGTTCGTTTCCATCATCGGACTTTCCTTCCTGTATGAGCTGGCATTGGTGGATGTTAACTGGCAAGAAGCTGCCGTAGGTTGGATCAAACCTTCGTTTCCGGATCATTCCCTGCTGATTGTCATGAGTGTATTGGGTGCCGTCGTAATGCCTCATAACCTGTTCTTACATTCCGAAGTGATACAGAGCCGGAAATGGAATCTGGAAGACAAAACCGTCATTCACAAACAACTCAAATATGAATTCTACGATACGCTCCTGTCAATGGTAATCGGCTGGGGTATTAATTCGGCAATGATTATTCTGGCGGCTTCGACCTTCTTTCAGGAGAAAATAGCTGTCAGCGAACTGGACCAGGCACAACAGCTCTTATTCCCGCTTGTTGGGAATAATGCCGGCGTCATCTTTGCCGTTGCCTTGTTAATGGCGGGTATTTCATCTACGATAACTTCGGGTATTGCAGGAGCTTCCATCTTCGCCGGTATCTTCGGAGAAGCTTATCACCACAAAGATATACACTCGAAAATAGGTGTGCTTTGTTCTTTCCTTCCGGCTCTCCTTCTGATCTTTGTTGTAGGTGATCCTTTCCGCGGACTGATCCTTTCGCAAATGGTACTGAGTATTCAATTACCAATTACTATCTTTACGCAGGTTTATCTCACATCTAGTAAAAAGGTAATGGGCGAATTTGCAAACAGCCGATTAACGAATATCATATTACTAATTTTAGGTACAATCGTCAGTCTGCTCAATCTGTTTCTGTTGGTTCAGCTGGTTATAGGCTGAGGATGAAAAACCATCCGATGTTTTGTAATAAGATTGTAATATTGATTTCATTTAACCGAAACATAGCAATCGTTCCTTTGCAATAGAATTGAAAAATATAATAAAAGTACTATGGCAACAAAACAAAATCCTCATATCCTGGTCGTTGATGACGAAGAAGATTTGTGCGAAATCTTGAAGTTCAACCTCGAAACAGAAGGATACGAAGTAGATACAGCTTACAGTGCGGAAGAAGCACTTACTTTGAATCTCACCGATTATGACTTGCTTCTGCTAGATGTTATGATGGGAGAAATATCGGGTTTCAAGCTGGCAAGCATGCTTAAGAAAAATGAAAAGACAGCTCATATTCCGATTATATTCCTGACAGCCAAAGACACCGAAAACGATATGCTGACAGGATTCAACTTGGGTGCTGACGATTATATTTCCAAACCTTTTTCAATTAAGCAGGTACAGGCTCGTGTCAAGGCTGTATTAAGAAGAAGTATGGAAGAAAAGAAGCCTGTCAACGAAAATATCCTGACGTATAATACACTGAAATTGGATACCCAGCGTATCAAAGCTTCGATCAACGGAGAAGAAGTGGCACTGACCAAAAAGGAGTTTGAGATTCTGAAACTCCTGCTTGAGAATATCAACCATGTTTTCTCTCGCGAAGAAATACTGTCGCGCGTATGGAAGGATGAAGTATATGTACTCGACCGTACCATCGACGTCAATATCACTCGTCTGCGCAAGAAGATCGGAGAATACGGAAAGAATATTGTGACGCGCCTCGGCTTCGGATACTGTTTTGAAGGTTGAATGCCGTATCCTGGAAAGAACTATACGAAAGGAATGTTGAATGGAAAATAAAACAGAAAAAATAATTACGAACAACCGGACACCGTTCAGCCAACGATTGTTTTGGTCTATCTTCTTTATTTTTCTCGGATTCACCGGATGTGTGTTGATCTTTCAATACCAACGGGAAACCGAATTTGCCCAAGAAAAGCTGGATACCGTCTTAAAGACATACAATCATCAGATTCATTATCGAATCCAGCATGAGAAAACGCACCGGATCGATAGCATCATTCATGCGTTTCTCAACGAAACTCCGCAGAAAGATATCCGCGTGACCGTTATCA
>ENA-OPAH01002039-OPAH01002039.1-human-gut-metagenome-genome-assembly--contig:-NODE-2039-length-12049-cov-2.744205_pt1 | contig 12049 bp, 13 predicted proteins | sample MGYA00241050_ERZ501416 | MGnify/ENA primary metagenome ERZ501416 (study PRJEB25962, sample SAMEA2042632) | human gut metagenome | biome: human gut; feature: human-associated habitat; material: faeces... | reverse complement strand
ACTTGCGGTGTACTACCTCATTGTGGCGTGCGCATCCATAGCGGAGCGTTTATGTTATAGGAAAGAACTCGCATTAGTGTGACAAGGTCTTTTCCATAACATAAAAAGCCGCTGTACAGTTGAGAATACTCTATCTAAATCCTTTCAGATTTATCTTATGGTTTCCCAACTGCACAGCGATCTGTGAAATCCTGTAAATATAAATATGTCATATCTTACTGTCTTATCGATCCCACTTATCACACAGAGACTGTACTTCCCGAGCAAATTTCTCCAGATCTTTGTTCGCCACACCTTCGTTCCTGCGTATAACTGTGAGCAACCGTTGTCCAAGTCCCAGCAATCTCTGAAATACTGACGAACCGCCTTGATGGGCCTGCTCTTTCTTCTTCTGAATTCCAGCCGCCTGGTACTCGCAGACATTATTGGCCAAATCATAAACTGTTCCACTAAACGGAGCCATAGTGTCATATCCTAGCTCTTCTCGCAGCCTTTGGGCAAACAATTCTGTCACCTTATCTTCCCCATGTGTCACAAAGACTTTCTTAGGCTTTTGCCGGAACGATGACGCCCATCTCATCAAACCTTCGTTGTCCGCATGTCCGCTAATGCCTGGCAACACACAAATCTGAGCGTTCACCTGAATCTCCTCTCCGAACAGTTTCACCTCAGAAGCGCCTTCCACGAGCGCTCTTCCTAGGGTTCCCACTGCCTGATAGCCCACAAACAAAATCGTAGACTTAGGGTTCCACAAATTATGCTTTAAGTGATGCTTGATTCTTCCTGCGTCACACATTCCACTGGCTGAGATGATAACTTTACAGCTCTCATCGAAATTAATCCCTTTTGAATCGTCACTGGTTATAGATACTTTAAGACCAGAAAATCCAATCGGATTGATTCCTCTTTGAATCAATTCTGTGGCTTCCTCGTCATAACAATCCAGATAATGCTCTGCAAATATGGTCGTAGCCTCATTTGCCAAAGGACTATCCACATAGACTGGAAAATTCTCATGTCCCTGGACTAAGCGGTCTTCCTTGATCTGCCGGATAAAATAAAGCATCTCCTGGGTTCTTCCCACTGCAAAGGATGGAATCACCACATTGCCGCCCCGATCAAAGGTCCTCTGAATAATCTCTGCCAATGACTTCACATAGTCTGGACGTTCCCCGTGATTTCGGTCTCCATAGGTAGATTCCATTACCACATAGTCTGCTTCTTCCAGGTAAGTAGGGTCTTTAATCAATGGTTGTTCTGTATTTCCAATGTCTCCTGAAAATACAATTTTCTCTTCTTTCCCGTCCTCTTTTAGCCAAATCTCGATACTGGCTGACCCCATCAAATGTCCTGCGTCGATAAATCGGACTCTGATTTCCTCGGAGAGATGGATGATCTTACCATACTCACAGCCTACAAAATTTTTCAGAACTCCCATAGCGTCTTCCATAGTATAGGCCGGTACAAATTCTGGTTTTCCGCTTCGGCGTCCCTTACGGTTTCTCCATTCTGCCTCAAACATTTGTATATGGGCACTGTCTCGGAGCATAATGTCACACAGATCGCAGGTCGCCTCCGTGGCATAGACAGGTCCTTGAAAACCTTTTGCGTAAATCGCCGGTATATTTCCAGAATGGTCTATATGAGCATGGGTCAGCAACAGAAAATCTACCTCTCCAAGATTTACCGGAATCTCCACATTCTCATAATAATCTGGCCCCTGCTCCATACCACAGTCCACCAAAAACTTTTTCCCCGCTGCTTCCAAATAGTAACAGCTCCCTGTCACTTCATGGGTGGCGCCGATAAATGTTATTTTCATCCAATTATCCCTTCCTTCTCAAATTGCAGCCAAGTCTTCCTAGTTTTCTCCTTTTATTATACACAATTCAGAGGGAAATTAACAATCTTTTTTCGTAAGAAACGGTATAAAATAACCGGACAGACATAAACCACTCTCCAAGTCCACAGGTACAAAGTGGCAATACCCACTGTGAGAGGCAATATCGCCTGGAACCTCAGAGGAATATGCTGAGTGTCCCACATAATATTGAATCTCCTTTTCAGGAGCCAGATTGAGCAGTTCTTTTTCCCAGCATTGTATATGTGCCGGGAGTTGAATTATTCGAATGCATTCTTTAAATCCGTTCATATTATCAAGCAGTTCTTTCACATTTCCATCAAAAACGCCTTTTCCCAGCAAAAGCGTTCCTGTGCGATAACCTTCGAATTTCTTGTCAAGATGAGCCTTTAACGTTTGAAAATCCCGCCGATGCAAACAGCCAAAACCACAGAAGTCTTTCTCTTCTATCAGGCAGGGAGAACAATGATCTTCTGGGTCATAAATTTTTCCCGCAAATGCACAGTCTTCTCCCAACGCTTTTGTCCCAGTATAACCATGATACAGACTTAAGCTATTTCCCAGGTTCCTGATGTGAAACTCCCACAGTCCGGTTCTCCATTCATGGGACTCCCCTTCTCTCAGAAATTGCAGTTTCCCTGCCTTTGCAGCAAGCTGCTTTGATATGACCAGACTTTCCGTCCCAGCCGGTAGGTACATCTGTCTGACTTCATGTTTTTCCAGCAGCTCTTCTACCTGCCTGAGTGTCTCATCTTCCAGATCAGCTACCACCAGAACATCCATTGGATACCGTATGGCAAGTCCCTCCTGACCACCCTCACCTATGTAGGCTAAATGTACACTCGCTTTTTCAAACTCATCTCTGTACGCGAGTGTGTGATAAATTCCTTTTCCATTATTGCCAAAACGCATTCTAAAATATCTTGCTCTCATTTTTTCAATTTCTCAACCTCTCTCTGATAAAACCAAAAGAACCTATCCGAGATCGTTCAGATAGGTCCATGTCAATACGTGATGTAAGAAAACAGCCTTCTACGGGCCTTTCCGTTCTCTTTTCTTTCCGAACATTTCTCTCGTTTGTAAACGGAAGAGTAAGAAATTTATTTATTACAACACTTGTCCATGTTCCGGTATTCAGTTGTCCTACTTTTCAAATTCAGTAGCGTTATTTTTCAATATTAAATTTCTTCTGAATCAATCACCAATCCAGACACCCTTGGTCAGAGTGGTTGTTGACTCTTTTATGCCACCTTCTTTTGCTGCATGGTAACCACTAACACGATAGTAATGGTTTTTCGGAACAAGCACATTAAAACTTTTACTTAAACTAGATTCATTCATAGCTGTAAAAGTCCATGTTTTGTATGTATTATAGCTTCCTCCATTTTTTTGCTCTAAATATAACGTTAAATACAACATTTCACATTCGTGATACGCTTGAGTCAACCCATAAATACCACATTCATTTGTTCCTTCTTTAGTAATCCTTATGTTACCTAAATTTAAATGATTTGATCTAGTTCTAGGATATCCAATGTCTTCTGAACTTTCCTCCGTTGTTTCCTCTTCCGTCAGTTGTTCTTTTGTATCAAGCAAACTAGACGCCTGCACGGATTGTGCTGGCAAATACATTATCATACATAAAATAGCCAACATACCAATACCGAAAATTTTCAGTATTCTATGTCTCATTATTACTTTCCTCCTTTCTCACATAATGTATCCTTCTTACTTTCCAATAAGAATACGTAAAAAACACAAAAAAATATCATTAGTAACGAATATTTTCCAAAATTTTTTTGAATTCTTTTTTTTCTATCTTTCCACTAATATCATAATAACAATTATTATATATCCAATGTCCTACACAAGCTGATTTTTCATCACCTTCATCTCTTCTTTCAGTTCCTTCAATTTCAACTTGATCAGTTTCTATTTGAAATCTATCTATAATTTCTCCTTGATGTAATAAAGTATCAATAAACTCATTATCGCTCTTAGATATATAAACAAAAATAATTTCCCCATTATAGTCATATTCCATAAAGGCCACTCCACGTTCTTCATATATAGAATACTTTTTGAAGGAAAATCCTTTAGGTCTATACATAAAAATTGGCGGATCGCAATTCAGTTTATTTCCGATTTCTGCCAAAATCTTCTCTTCTTCCATACCGTCTTCGTCTAAATTATCTGTATTACTGATTTCAATTACTTCATCTTTCCCAATCATATAGCTAACACTTCTAAGAAATCTCTGTCTATTAGCTTGACTGGTCATACTCACACTAAAAATAGCGATCACTGTAATCGCTACCATCGCCACATATTTCCCCGTTCTATGTACCCAGGAGACTTTCTTCCTTCTCTTCTCCTGCTCTTCTAAAATTCCCTGGTAGATTCTCAGACGCATTTTTTCCTCTATCTCATCGTCATCAGCCCAGGGATCTTCCATTGAATCCAACTCTTCTTCAATTTTTTTTGCCTCTTCCAGGTAGTCCGGTAGAAGCTTTTCTTTTTGCTGTTTCTTCTTGCTGAATTTTTCACTCATATAAAAGCCTGTTCTCCTATCTTACCTTGACAATTTCCCCACTGAGGTTCATATTATGAATAGAGGCTGGGAAAATTACTCCTGACTCTTATCCATACCAATCATCTTAGGAGGATTCATATGAAACATATTGTACTTACCGGCGGTGGTACTGCCGGACATGTTACACCAAACATCGCCCTGCTTCCCCGCCTGAAGGAACTGGGCTATCAGATCTCTTATATCGGTTCCTATGAAGGCATCGAAAAGAAGCTGATCGAGGATTTCAATATCCCTTATTACGGAATTTCTTCCGGTAAGCTCAGGCGTTATTTTGACATAAAAAATTTCTCAGATCCATTCAAAGTGCTGAAGGGGTATACCCAGGCCAGAAAACTCTTAAAGCAGCTAAAACCCGACGTCGTCTTCTCCAAAGGAGGATTCGTCACTGTACCAGTAGTAATCGCTGCTAAAAAATTAAAGATTCCTGCTGTCATACACGAATCAGATATGACTCCTGGCCTGGCTAACAGACTCTGCATCCCCTCCGCCGCAAAGATCTGCTGCAATTTCCCTGAAACCGTAAGTCAGCTTCCCGCTGATAAAGCTGTGCTGACTGGAACTCCAATTCGTCAAGAACTCCTAAGCGGAGACCGTCAGGCTGCTATGGATTTCACCGGTTTACACGAGGATAAACCTATTCTGATGATTATCGGAGGAAGCCAGGGAGCTGCCTCCGTCAACGAGAACATACGTAAAATTCTTCCAGAACTCCTAAAAGATTTTCAGATTATTCATCTGTGCGGCCGTGGAAAACTGGATGAATCCCTCCTGGATTTGGAAGGCTACCGTCAATACGAATATATTCGAAAAGAACTGGCCGACTTATTTGCACTCTCTGACGTGGTGATATCCAGGGCCGGAGCCAACGCCATCTGCGAGATTAATGCTCTGAACAAGCCAAATCTGTTGATTCCTCTGTCTGCCAAAGCGAGCCGCGGCGATCAGATACTCAACGCACGTTCCTTTGAACGCCAAGGCTACAGTATGGTCTTGGAAGAAGAAGAAATCACCGAAAAGACCCTTTACAATTCCATAAAAGAACTGTATGCCAATCGTGATTCTTATATTCAGGCGATGAAAGCCAGCACAAAGACGGATTCCATCACCCGAATCACTAACATCTTAGAAGAACTAACAGACTCTTCAAAAACTATGTCTGAATAAATTTATCAGTCATTTCCCTGGCGCCTTAGTTCTTCTGCCATCCAGTGTCTTGCACGAGAAATCTGCGTGCGCAAGTACGCAACACTGATTCCATAATCACTCGCCACTGACACTGGATTTTCTTCGTTCACACTTACTCTGCGAATCAGTTCGTACCAAACTTCATTTCTCTGTTTCAAACTGTAAAATACCCGGAGCTTCTTTCTGCACAGTTCTTTTCTCACAACCAAGTCTTCAGGATCTCCCGTCCAGATTCCACTTCCGTTTTCATTTGCATCTAATCCTGAAATTACTTCATGTTTATGATATGACTTTCTACAGAAATCTACTGCGATTCTCCTACTGTAAGACAAAATCCAAGCTTTCGCAAACTCTTCATCAATTTCATCCAGTTTGAAGAACATTGTTATAAACACTTCTTGACATATGTCTTGTGCCAACTCAACATCATGGACCACTGAATACGCAACTTTCAGTGATAACCTGTAATACCTTAAATAAATCTCATCAAATCTTTCTATCTTCATCTTTTGTATAAAAACCCTTTATAAAACTCACTTTAACTTTCCAATAATTTCGTCCCTTACTTCGTCTGTTAAAGTCCCTGGTTTCCATGTCACATTTACTTGGTCTCCTTCATAGCGTGGAATCAAATGCATGTGAAAATGGAAAACTGTCTGACCCGCTACCTCCCCATTATTCTGTACGATGTTAAATCCATCGCACTCTAAAGCTTCCGTCATTCTGCCTGCCATTTTCTTCGCCAACACCATCGCTTTCCCCGCCAATTCATCCGGCAACTCATATATATTGGCCGCATGAGATTTAGGAAGAATCAATGCATGTCCCTTGCTCGCTGGTCCTAAATCCAGGATAACCCTAAAATCATCGTCCTCATACAGAGTTGCCGATGGTATTTCACCGTTCGCAATCCTACAAAAAATACATTCCGACATTCCTTATACCTCCTATGTCTGATATTTTTATTGTTAACTATATTTTGTCGCATTTTGATGAAATTTGCAAGACGATATTCATTGATATTTTCATTTTACAATGGTAAACTTGCTTAGGAGGTGATACAAAATATGCCCAATAATGAACAATTAGAACAACTAAAAAGCGAAACTCAGCTGTTAATCTCAAAAATCTCCCATGAAATCCGTAATCCCGTCGCACTTATACAAAGTACGCTAGACTTAATGGCTATTCGTCATCCAGAAATCACACAATTCGATGAGTGGGACGATAGCAGGGACAGTATGGACGAGCTCAAAGGGCTGCTCAATGACGTCTCAGAGTTCAATAACGCCACGAGATTACATTTACAGCCTACACATATGAAGGAGTTTTTGACAGCTACGTTTCGGTCACTCCAGCCGACTTTAGACTATCTCTTTATCCATCTTGTCACAGAGCTAAACCTACCTGAAACTCCTTTACTCATTGACCCTACTAAATTTCGACAGGCGCTTTTAAACCTGTTGCGTAATGCCTATGAAGCCTCACCTATACATGGAATCATTCATTTTTATGCATTTTCCAAAGACAGTTTACTCATTCTTCAGATTGAAGACAACGGCTGTGGTATTCCTCCTGAAGACCTTTCCACTTTATTCCAGCCTTTTGTCACCCATAAAAAAGGAGGCACTGGTCTCGGTCTGACTATAACCAAACAGATCATAGAAGCTCATAACGGCACGATAACCGTGGAGTCATCACCTGGCAAGGGAACTAAGTTTACCATTACTCTGCCCATGACTTCATAACTATATTTCTTTTTCTGTGATACAGAAGCACTGCCACGAGAAAGCCGCAGATGAGTCCACCCACATGCGCCGCATTGTCCACCCCAGAACTGGTAAAACCAAAATACAGGGAAAATCCAGCCATAATTACTATCTGCCTGGCAGTCAAATCTTCCAGACGCCCATGATTAGCTAAAAGTACATACAGCATTGCTCCCATCACACCAAATATAGCACCAGACGCTCCCGCTGAAACACTCAACGCCCCTTCCTGGTATTCCAGATAACAGGATAGGATATTCCCTCCCAGACCGCTGAATAGATAGATCAATAGATATTTGACTTTTCCCACCGCACGTTCCAGATTGTCTCCAATCACATACAAAACCAGCATGTTATTTGCCAGATGTGCCATTCCAAAGTGCAAAAACATGGATGTAAATAAGCGGTAGTACTCCTTTGCCTCCACAATCAGAGCAGCATTGGCAGCACCACATCTGAGCATATGCTCAGTATTTCCACTATTTCCAGATAAATCCACAATCAAAAACACAACAACGTTGAGTACAATCATCGCTATGTTAATCGAGAATTTTTTCTTCCTCTCTCTCATGAAATCCTCCTGTCTCAACTCCCGAACAGATAGATTGATGTTTGACGCATTCATATTGTATCAAAATTTCCTCCTGCTGTGAACTAGGCAATTAGCCACACTGATGTCTATTCCAAACCTTCCAAATCTATGTTAGAATATATTATACATGTCAGCATATTAACTGCGAGGAGGAAAAAATATGTTAGAAGTAGAGCTAAAAGCATCCCTGGTAAATCTTTCTACAGATCAAATCCGGGATTCTGCTGAGAAGATAGGATTTCAAGTCAAAAAAAGGCTTCGAGAAATTGATATGTATTTTAATGGCAACGAGCGAGATTTCCGGGACACCGATGAAGCTCTGCGACTGCGAAGCTGCCAAGATCTCTCCAATGGAGGGCCTGCCCAGGTTTTCATCACTTACAAAGGTCCCAAACAGGATAAAGTCTCTAGTACTAGAACCGAATTTGAAACTTCTGTAGGTGAACTCTTCACTATGCGCAAACTGTTGGAAGCACTCGGATATCAGCCAATGTACTCCGTGGACAAAATTCGAACGGAACTTTGTTCCGGCCAGATCACACTATGCCTAGACTGTGTAGAAGGACTGGGAAACTATTTGGAGCTGGAAATACTTGCAGAATCCGAAGTCCAAAGAGATTCTGCCGTCCAAAAGCTGCTGTCCTTGTTGGATTTGCTACAGGTGCCACGTGACAATATGACTCGCAAATCCTATCTGGAACTGCTCTATTTCCCAGAAAGATAAAAACCTTTTCTTTTTGTCGTACTTTAACAGATATTACAACAGTTCTTTTAGAACAGAGTAGAATTGCCGGCAACAACTTCTTTTGTATACCCGAGTATCCTCAAAGCGCACACTGATTTTGTGCACGCTTTAGTTGCTAAAATATACGAAAGAGAGCTGCTGCCGGCAAATTTCTGCATATCTATGATTTTTTAATTGCTCTCATCTTAAAGTTCACGAGCTAATTCATAAGCATTCCAAATCGCATACATGATATTGTGCACTTGACTGGAATCTCCTATATTGTAGACAGGAATGTCTAAGTCCTTCAAGGCCTCATACAAACCATTCTCTGACAGATATCCCACTGCTGCAATGAGCGTATCCGCTTTCAGCTGCTGAGCCTCATCACCCTTTTTCACCGTCACTGTACTCTCTGCCGTATCCACCACGGACGCGCTCGTGTGAACGTCAATCTTATGAAACTTCAGCAAATCCATCAGCATAAACTCATTCATATGAGGAATCTTTCCATGGCCGCCCAGCAGCTCCGGCATAATCTCCACTATCGAAACTTGTTTTCCCTGAGTCGCCAGCCATAAGCCGGTCTCGCAGCCTACGAGTCCGCCGCCGACAATTACCACGTGATCACCTGCTGTCTCTCGTCCCATAAGCACATCTTCTGCGCTCACCGCCTTCTTTACTCCTGGGAATTCCATCTTTCTCGCATGGGAACCAGTCGCCGTGATTATCACGTCTGCCCCAAAGCTCTTGGCATATTCCGGTGTCACGGCAGTATTGTATCTCACTTCAACTCCCAGCAATTCCAGCTGACGTTTATACCAATCTATCAGCTTGTGATCGTTTCTCTTAAAGTGAGGCACTCCACCTGGAATCAGATTTCCACCCAAGGCGTCCGATTTCTCACACACTACTACAGAATGTCCTGCAATCGCCGCTGTCCGAGCTGCCTCCATACCTGCGACACCTCCGCCTGCAATCAAAACCTTCTTTTTCTTCAACGCCGGGATAATTCCATAAATGCTTTCCCGACCGCAGGCTGGATTCACTGCACAACTCACAGGGCCATTGGCAATTCGGCCTAGACATCCCTCATGACATCCCAGACATGGACGTATCTCATCCAGCCGTCCAGTTCTGACTTTTTCCACATACTCAGGATCACACAGCAAAGCACGGCCATAGCTCACGATATCGCAACAGTCCTCCAAAGCCTGTACTGCCAGCTTCGGATCATCCAGTTTTCCAGCCAGAATAATCGGCACATCCACTTCTTTTTTCAAAATTCGTCCAAATTCCATGTAAGGACCGTCTTCAAAATACATTGGCGGATGATTCCAATACCAGGAGTCATAAGTGCCCGCATCCACATTTAGTGCGTCATAGCCTGCCGCTACTAGAATCTTTGCCGCCTCAATACCCTCAGCGATATCCTTTCCGGCCTCCTCGTATTCCTCTCCTGGCAGCCCCCCTTGTCTCAGAGCCTTCATACAGCTTTTCAAACTATAGCGAAGACTGACAGGAAAATCTGGCCCACAAGCTTTCTTAATTCCCTGCACAATCATTGTGGAGACTCTCAGACGGTTTTCCAAACTTCCACCAAATTCATCTGTGCGGTGATTGAACAATTCAATCGCGAACTGGTCCAGCAGATATCCCTCGTGAACTGCATGAACTTCCACCCCGTCAAAGCCAGCTCTCTTCGCGATCACTGCTGATTTTACAAATCCTTCAATCAGTTTCATGATCTCTTCTTTTGTCATCTCACGATGAACTGTCCGCGGGTCAAAACGGTTCGTCTGCTCTGACGGTGCAATGTTCTTGGAAATAAAGCCTGGCAGAGCGCTTCTTCCTAGACCTCCTGTAAGCTGAAGAAAGCATTTCGCGCCGTAAGCGTGAATCCTCTCGTTCATCTGATAGCAGCTGTGTATAAACGCGATCGGCATCGTCGTGGGACATGGCAGCCCCACTGTGGGCAATCCCTCAATCGTGGTGTCCACGCTGCAAATTCCTGTGATAATCAACCCTACACCGTACCGTGCACGCTGCACATAATAATCCTGAAGTCTCTGGTGAAACCCTCCAAATGCATCTGCATATCCCACCGGTCCCATAGGTGCCATCGAAGTGCGGTTCTTTAACTGCACCTTTCCAATGTGAGTGGGAGTAAATAGTTCAGAATAACATGTCATACCCTTTCCTCCTAAATATTCAGGCGTATCTCTGAATTTTCTTTGCGTTATGGACGGAATCTTTCTCGAATCACTTCTGTCACATCATAAAATGTCTCATACGGAAAATAAGGTTTTCCCAATTTATCCAGATACTTCGCCAACAAATCTCGGGCGAAGACAGTATCCACTGCCTGAGACATCTTCATATCCGTAAAGCTGTCACCGATTCCAATCGCATGTTCATATTGATACAGTGCCATCACGTCTGTCTTTTTCAACAGTTCATTTCCATCGTCATACTGGGAGATCAGCTTCATCTTCGGTCCGCTGACATCCAGGTCTACCGCGTGCAATTCTTCTAACTGTTCACGATATGGCGCCAGCTTCCGCTCAGAAAACTGTCTCACACCCCCTGAGATGACCACCACAGGAATCCCCAAGTCTTTCATAGCACTCAAAAATTCTGAGAACCCTTTCCTCACAGCGACGCCGTCTACATAGTCCAGCATTTTCGGCAGCAATTCTGAAGGAGCCCCATCAAAAGCATAACGCACTACCTGACTGAGAGTCATCTCGCCTTTTGTAAGCTTGTCGTTATACTCTTTGAACTCTCTTGGGTCCGAGAACAAACGTATTGCTCCGACTAAGGTATCCTCCATAGTAATTGTCCCGTCAAAATCGACAAACACAATATTTTTGTACAAATCCACATCCCTCCCTTTGAAACAGGCCTCCGTTCAAGCGGAGGCCCATATACGCTTTATTTTTCAACCTTGACTAATTCATCAAATCAAAGTTCTTCTTCAAATCAGGATTCAGGAATGCCAGCATACGTGCCAGTTCTTCGTGGTCCTTCGCATAATCCACCACAGAGATTCCCTTCATAGCTGCATCAATAGCTTGACGCATGGATTTTGCTCCTGCCTCGCTTCCGTCTGGATGGCCATGAACACCGCCACCTGCGGCCAGCATCACATCCGTACCCACATTTTTGACAATTTTCTCTACCGCCATCTGTGTAGTTCCGCCAGAGCAAGCGTACATCATTGGTTTGATGTTCCACCATGGCTGAGTAAAGAACTTAAAGCAGCGGTAGAATTGTTTATAGGATACCGGGAATTTACCATATGGATGTCCATTAATCTGGAAGT
>ENA-OPAH01002031-OPAH01002031.1-human-gut-metagenome-genome-assembly--contig:-NODE-2031-length-12076-cov-3.563347_pt1 | contig 12076 bp, 10 predicted proteins | sample MGYA00241050_ERZ501416 | MGnify/ENA primary metagenome ERZ501416 (study PRJEB25962, sample SAMEA2042632) | human gut metagenome | biome: human gut; feature: human-associated habitat; material: faeces... | reverse complement strand
ACATTATTACACTTGGCATGAATATGTATTCCCAAGGTGTAGATCCGGGACTTGATTTCTCGAATATGAAAAAGATCCGTGAGACTTATGAACGCCTGACAAGAATGCAGGTATACGACCGTCAGCCATATTCCGGAGATCTGGTGTTCACAGCATTTTCGGGATCTCATCAGGATGCGATCGCGAAAGGTATGGCATGGAGAGATGAGAAGAAATGTGACAAATGGACGGTTCCATATCTGCCGATCGATCCGAAGGATGTCGGTAGAGAATACGATTCAGACGTTATCCGTATCAACAGCCAGTCCGGTAAGGGCGGCGTAAATTACATCTTAATGCACAGCCACGGAATCAATCTTCCAAAGGCAATGCGTGAAGAAGTAGGATATATGGTAAAAGATGTATCGGATAAAGCACACAAGGAGCTGACACCGGATTGGGTATACCAGATCTTCTCAGATCATTATATTAATACAAAATCCATCTTCCATATCGACGAGTGCCATTTTAAACAGGTAGATGGAATCACTGCGGAAGTGACGATCAATCATGCAGGAGAGAGCAAAGTGATCACTTCGAATGGAAACGGACGTCTGGATGCAGTAAGTAATGCAATTAAGCAGTATTTCAATATCAGCTATGAATTATCCTTCTACGAAGAACATTCGCTTACAAAGGGATCTTCTTCTAAGGCTGTTGCTTATGTGGGAATTATCTGCAACGGAAAGACATTCTGGGGTGTAGGAATCGATCCGGATATTATCAGAGCTTCCATTGAAGCCTTGATCGTTGCGGTAAATAAGATTGAAGAACTCGGGAGTGCTGATGCATGTACGGATGCAAGAATGATCGAGATCATGAATTATGTACAGGCGAATTATATTGACATTACATTAGATGACCTGGCAGAAAACTTCTTCCTGTCCAAACCTTATCTGTCAAAATACATTAAGGAAAAATCCGGAATGACATTTGGGGATCTGGTGAAGAAGATCCGCATGAAGAAAGCGAAAGCACTGCTCAAGAGCAGCAATATGACGGTTGAGAATATTGCAATGTCGGTAGGATATCAGAATGTGGAACATTTTAACAGACTGTTCAAGAAAGCTTATGATATGACTCCGATGCAGTTTAGAAATCAGAAATAGAATAAGTAATGAAAAGTGACGGGGATGTGCCGGTGGTACATCCCTTTTTCTGTGGTATAAGGTATGGTGTGCATTTGAATGGAGGAATAAGGATGTATAAAAGTTGTAAAATTTAACAATATAAGAAAATTGAAAATATATATAGAAAAGATAGGAATCGAGATGGATTTCATGTATAATAAATAATAGACTTTACAGAAAACATGATTGGGAGGAAGAGATAGAAATGTTAAAGTACATATTGATGATCCTTGGCGGTGTGATTTTTATCGCAGGATACTACTTCATGCAGCAGAATGAAGGCAGGGGGAAGACGATGATGTTCTATTCGTTGTTTGCTTATGCCGGACTGACACTGGTGATCCTTTCCGGGGCAAGAGTTCTGGATCCTTTCTTTGAAGGACTCGGAAAGAACGGGGAGATGATCCAGCTGGCAGTAGAAGTTGCCTGCTTTGTAATTGGTGCGGAATTGCTTCTGAAGCCTGCATTCGAAGACCAGAAAGAGATCGGAACAAAGAAGAATATTACACCACGTGGATCCGGAGATTCATTCAGTGCGAAGGCAAATAAGAAAGAAAGCACAAAGAAGACGAAGAAAAATAATAATCAGATTAAAAGAAGTTACAGTACAGGGAATAAAAAGTATCGTAAAAAATAAGACTTGCATAAGCAAGTCTTATTTTTTATGTACGGTATTTAATTCACGAATTATTTACCTTCAACCATCTTGTCGAACTTCTTAGTAAATGCTAACATGATAACTCCGCAGGCAACGATGATGATTGTAACAGCACCATATGCTTTAACGAAGTTGAAGTTTTCGAGCCAGTTATAAAGTGGTCCATAAGCTTTACCAGCGAAGAAGATGACCAGTGGCCATACACCAAGCATAGTTCCAAGAAGTTTCTTTGGAGCATATTTGCTGATGAATGAGTTTCCAAGTGGTGAGAAGATAACTTCTCCGACTGACATACATACAGAAGCCAGGATGATTACCCAGATACCAACTGGATCTTTTGTGCCCTGTCCTGAAAGTGCAGCAGCAAGAACGAAGGATCCTGTACAAAGACCAAGGATGATAATTCCGATAGCAGTCTTTGTGAACATTCCCCAGTCACCCTGTGGACGCTGTCTCATCTTAGCCCAGATTCCTGCGAATACAGGACAAAGGATGATACAAAGAAGTCCGTTCATTGAGTCGAACCATGCAGTAGGCATCTCGAAGGAACCAATGTTCCAGTTAGCCCATCCACGTCCTGCTTCTGATACTGGACCGAATTCATAGTAAACAGGCATGTAAGCCATGTACCAGATCAGCCAGAAAATACCAGAGAAGAGTGTTACGATGCAGATAGCAATCACACGGTTTTTCTCAAGTTTGGTAAGAGGTGCATTGTCTTTCTCTTTGTCGGCTTTGTCAACATTTTCTGTACGGTTGTCAACAAGGAATGGTTTCTTTCCGGCTTCGCCGAAGGACTTCATTCCAACGAACCACCATACGCAGTCGATGAACAGGAAGATTCCACAAACCAGGAACATAGTACGGTATCCAGCGCTCTTTCCAACAAGTGAAAGGAAAGTAGTTCCGCAGAAAGAACCGATGTTAACGAACATGTACTGTAAGTTGAATACAGTGTCGAGTTCGTCCTGATCAGCTAATGGGAAGAGACGTCCGTTGATACCAGATACGTTTCCTTTGAAGAAACCAGTTCCGATAGAAACGAGAATGATCATTGCCCATAACATTGCGATGCCGTTAGCCTCTGTTGCTCTCCATGCACACAGATAACCAAGACCCATAAGGATCTCACCAACAGGAACAAGAATACGAGGACTAATCCAACGGTCAGCGATATATCCACCGATGATAGGTGTGATATAAGTAAATGCTACCAGGTTAGAACTCATTGCAGCACCAACGGATTTGTCAAGTCCAAGACCACCGTTTGCTGCAGTGGCTGCGATGAAAATCGTAAGCCCCCATTTAGCGGCATAGTATGCAAGTCTTTCAAAAGAATAAGTCAGACAGCACACATAGAAACCAAATGGTAATTTTTTCTTAGTGTTCTCCATGAGATTCACCCTCCAATATGAAATTTTTCTTTGGTTTTAACAATACGAGGAAAAACCTCTCATGCTTAAAACTCTCAACGTAGCTAATCTTATCACAAACCAGACTAAAGTACAACTAATTGTTTAAGAAAAAGTTAAGGTTTTTTATATTTTGTTAGGAATATATATGTTGATATGTAATAAAACGACCATATATAGACGGAAAATGTAAGCAAAAATCACTAAATGATAATAGGAATCAAAAATAAACAGAAGCGGTTATAGAGAAACCCTATAGAGAGAACACATAGAAGAGTTTATAGATAATTTACAAATAATTATAAAGTATTTTCTTGAATAATCAACTATATAAGGATATAATAAGACACAGATTTTGTAAAGGGGAAAATGATATGGCGAATTATTACCGTGTGGCATATAAAGAGTCACAGAATACGTTGAAGCAGATCTGCGAACTTTTCCGAGTGGACAGCAGTGATATTACGATTAAGTTCGTGATGACAGTGATGGGACCGCTTGTGTTCTATTTTATGTGGGAATATGGAAACCCGGGAGGCGGTACGCCGGGAGGAATGACTTTTTTTGTCATTAAGTATATTGTAGTCTGGGCATTGGCATTTGTTGCGGCAGTGATACTGAACAGAACAATCTGGAGAAAGGTGTTATCGACAACGGCGGTCGGGGATGCAGAAGAGCAGTTTGACAGACGATGCAGATTGAACGGTGGACCGGTGAGTTCCGAAATCCACTTTTTTGATGATCACTTTGACAGTGTAACTGCGAAAAAGACAAGATCATTTTCGTACAAAGATGTTACCAAGATCCTGGAGACGAAAGAGGCATTCGGTGTAGTTGTGAAGGCGGATCCCGAGACGGTCGGATCGGCGAGAGCGATGATCGGATTTCCAAAGACTGCACTGGAAGGAAACAATACGGACGAACTGGCAGAATTTCTTCTGGAAAGATGCAGGAATATGAAGAGAAAAAAAGTGAAGAAGTTTTAGAACAGAATGCTGCAGATGAAAAGGCTATGTGCGTACGGAAGAAGTACGGGGACACATGGCTTTTTTATATTTATACAGGATTTATACGGGTCGTCAAGTATTTAACAAAAAACAATGTAAGGTATTGCGTCAAAGTGCCAAAAACGGTATAATATAATTGGAAAAAATTTGGTTTTACTTTTCAACATGAAAAAACAGAAAAACCCAATTTGAAATAATGAAAATGGAGGGCTAGACTATGGGCAACATGGCAGCAGACAATGCAGCAGGTAAGAGAATCAACAGTTTACTTGATGCAGGCAGTTTTGTTGAGATCGGTGGAGCAGTAACAGCAAGAACGACTGATTTTAACATGCAGGAAAAAGAAACTCCGGCAGACGGTGTAATCACCGGATATGGAGTGATCGATGGAAATCTGGTATACGTATACAGCCAGGACGCCACTGTTTTAAATGGCGCGATCGGCGAGATGCATGCAAAGAAGATTTCTAATATCTATGATATGGCAATGAAGATGGGAGCACCGGTCATCGGACTGGTTGACTGTGCCGGATTCAGACTTCAGGAAGCAACAGATGCATTAGAAGCATTTGGAAAGCTTTATCAGAAACAGTCAATGGCTTCCGGAGTGATCCCTCAGATCACAGCAATCTTCGGAACATGCGGCGGTGGACTTTCTATCGTACCGGCTCTGACAGATTTTACATTTATGGAAGAAAAGAACGGTAAATTATTTACCAATACTCCGAATGCAATTCCTGGAAATGACATTTCCAAATGTGATACATCTTCTGCGGCATTCCAGAGCGAGACAACAGGTCTTGTGGACGGAACAGGGTCAGAAGAAGATATCCTTGCAGACATCCGTTCTCTTGTATGTATGTTACCGTGTAACAATGAAGAGGATTCTTCTTATGAAGAATGTAACGATGATCTGAACCGTGTATGTGCAGACCTTGCGAATGCAAAAGAAGACACAGCGATCGCTCTTACAATGATTTCTGATGACAACGTCTTCTGCGAAGTGAAGAAAGCATATGCAAAAGATATGGTGACTGGATTCATCAAACTGAATGGTATGACTGTTGGTGCAGTTGCTAACCGTTCGAAAGTATATAATGAAGAAGCTGAAGTGGAGGCTGAATTTGACGGCTCACTTTCTGCTGACGGAGCTGAAAAGGCTGCAGAATTCGTACAGTTCTGTGACGCATTCAACATCCCTGTACTGACACTTACAAACGTAAGCGGATTTACAGCAAGCAAATACGATGAGAAACGTATTGCAAAATCAGCAGCAAAACTTACTTATGCATTTGCAGATGCAACAGTACCGAAGGTAAATGTTGTGATCGGTAAAGCATTCGGAAGCGCTTATGTGACGATGAACAGCAAAGCAGTCGGAGCAGATATGGTATATGCATGGCCGGATGCAGAGATCGGAATGATGGATGCAAACCAGGCAGCCAAGATCATGTATGCGGACGCTGATGCAGCTACCATCAGAGAGAAAGCAGCAGAATATAAGAATCTGCAGTCAAGCCCATTATCAGCAGCGAAAAGAGGATATGTGGATACGATCATCGAAGCAGCAGATACAAGAAAATATGCGATCGGCGCATTCGAGATGTTATTCACAAAAAGAGAGGATCGTCCGGTAAAGAAACACGGTACGGTTTAGAGAGGTGAGGCAAAGTGAAGAAAAAATTAAGCGTATTACTTTGTGTGCTTGTCGCAATGCTCTGCTTTACCGCTTGCGGAAGTAAGAAAGAAAATCTTCAGTATGATAAATCAACCATCACACAGGCAACGGATTTTCTGATCGAGTATTGCAACAGTGCAGATGCAGATACTATCGAACAGTGGAACAAGATGACAGATTTCCAGATCGAGTCTCAGTTGAATCAGGCAGGAGTTCCATTTACGCAGGATAGTTTCCTTGCAGCTCTGGATGCATGGCAGCAGGGAACAAAAGAGTGTGGAGAATATGTAAGTCATGGTGATTACAAATTCGAGCCATCCTCTGATGAACTGAAAGTAACGGCCAGTGCAAAATTCAAAGACCGTGATGCAGACATTACATTTGTTTTTGATGAGAACCTTTATCTGGACAGTACAACGATCGATGCACATTACAGCATCGGCGAGATCATGGAAAAAGCAGGACTGAATACAATCCTTGGTATGGGAACTGTATTCGTAATCCTGATCTTTATCTCTATTCTGATCTCTCTGTTCAAATATATCCCTGCTCTTGAAGCAAAATTCAAGAACAAAGGAAAAGCAGAAAGCACACAGGAAGCGGCACCGGCTCCGGCAGCAGTTGCAGCACCTGTAGTAGAAGAAGCATCTAACGATGATGAACTGGCAGCAGTTATTTCCGCAGCGATCGCAGCTTATGAAGCAGAAGCTGGTGGAAGCACAGACGGCTTCGTAGTAAGAAGCATCAAGCGTCGTCCATCAAATAAGTGGCACGCATAATTAATTAGGAGGATGAATTCAATGAAAAATTATACAATCACAGTGAATGGCAATGTATATGATGTAACAGTAGAAGAAAACGGAGCAGGTGTAGCACCAGTTGCAAGACCTGCAGCAGCACCGAAGGCAGCTCCTGCGGCAGCACCAGCAGCACCAAAGGCAGCCCCTGCAGGTGGAGCAGGATCCATCGAAGTAAAAGCCGGAGCAGCCGGAAAAGTATTCAAGATCGAAGCAAATGTAGGTCAGGCTGTAAAGAAAGGTGATGCAGTTATCATCATCGAGGCTATGAAGATGGAGATTCCAGTTGTAGCACCGGAAGACGGAACCGTTGCAAGCATTGATGTAGCAGTAGGCGATGCAATTGATTCAGGCGCTGTTCTTGCTACATTGAACTAACATCATTTATATGGTGTTTATCTAACACGACTGGAGGTTAAAAAATGGAATATATAACGACAACATTAGGAAACCTCGTGCATCAGACGGCGTTTTTCAGTCTTACATGGGGCAATGTAGTCATGATCGCGGTTGCATGTGTTTTCCTTTATCTTGCAATCAGACACGGATTCGAGCCTCTGCTTCTTGTTCCAATCGCATTCGGTATGTTACTGGTTAACATTTATCCGGACATCATGCTTCATGCAGAAGATGCGGCAAATGGAACAGGCGGACTGCTTTACTACTTCTATAAACTGGATGAGTGGTCAATCCTCCCTTCCCTGATCTTCATGGGTGTAGGAGCGATGACAGACTTCGGACCACTGATCGCTAACCCTAAGAGCTTCCTTCTTGGTGCCTCTGCTCAGTTCGGTATCTTTGCAGCATACCTTGGAGCGATGGCTATGGGATTCTCTGACAAAGCGGCAGCAGCGATCTCAATCATTGGTGGAGCTGACGGACCTACCTCTATCTTCCTTGCAGGTAAGTTACAGCAGACAGCTTTACTTGGACCAATCGCAGTAGCAGCATATTCTTATATGTCACTGGTGCCGATCATCCAGCCACCGATCATGAAGCTTCTGACAACAGAAAAAGAACGTAAGATTAAGATGGAACAGTTAAGACCTGTTTCCAAGCTTGAGAAGATCTTATTCCCGGTCATCGTTACGATCGTTGTGTGTGTAATTCTTCCTACAACAGCACCACTGGTTGGTATGTTAATGCTTGGTAACCTGTTCCGTGAGTCCGGAGTTGTAAGACAGTTAACAGAGACAGCTTCCAATGCAATGATGTACATCGTAGTTATCCTGCTGGGAACATCCGTAGGAGCAACAACGAGTGCCGAGGCATTCCTTAATATGGATACGATCAAGATCGTAATTCTTGGTTTGATCGCATTCGCATTCGGTACAGCAGCAGGTGTACTGTTCGGTAAACTGATGTGTGTTGCAACACATGGTAAGGTTAATCCACTGATTGGTTCTGCCGGTGTATCTGCAGTTCCAATGGCAGCCAGAGTATCACAGAAGGTCGGAGCTGAGGCAGACCCGACAAACTTCCTTCTGATGCATGCTATGGGACCAAACGTTGCGGGTGTTATCGGTACAGCCGTAGCTGCCGGAACATTCATGGCGATCTTTGGCGTAGGAATTTAAGCGATATATAATTAGGAGGAAATAAAATGGCAGATATAGTAAAAAAACCTGTAGAGATTACAGAAACGATCCTGCGTGATGCGCATCAGTCTCTGATCGCAACCCGTATGACAACAGAGCAGATGCTCCCGATCGTTGATAAAATGGACAAGGTTGGGTATCATTCCGTAGAGTGCTGGGGTGGAGCTACCTTCGATGCATCTCTTCGTTTCTTAAAAGAAGATCCATGGGAAAGACTTCGTAAATTCCGTGATGGATTCAAAAATACAAAACTTCAGATGTTATTCCGTGGACAGAACATCTTAGGATATCGTCCATACGCAGATGATGTGGTAGAATATTTCGTACAGAAATCTGCTGCGAACGGAATCGACATCATCCGTATCTTTGACTGCTTAAATGATCTTCGTAACCTGAAGACAGCAGTTAAGGCTGCAAACAAAGAAAAAGTAGAAGCTCAGATCGCATTATCTTACACTTTAGGTGATGCTTATACACTGGATTACTGGGTAGACATTGCCAAGAAGATTGAAGAGATGGGTGCAAACTCTATCTGTATCAAAGATATGGCTGGTCTTCTGACACCGTATAAGGCAACAGAGTTGATCGGAGCAATGAAAGAAGCTGTAGATCTTCCAATCCAGCTTCATACACACTACACATCAGGTGTTGCTTCTATGACTTACATGAAAGCAGTAGAAGCAGGATGTGATATTATTGATACAGCTATGTCACCATTCTCAATGGGAACATCACAGCCGGCTACAGAAGTTATGGTAGAGGCATTTAAGGGTACAGAGTACGATACAGGTCTTGACCAGAACCTTCTTGCAGAGATAGCTGCTTACTTCCAGCCAATGAGAGAAGAAGCATTAAAGTCAGGTCTTATGAATACTAAGGTTCTTGGTGTTAATATCAAGACATTATTATATCAGGTACCTGGTGGTATGCTTTCTAACCTTGTATCACAGCTTAAGGAAGCTGGTGCAGAAGATAAGTATCAGGCAGTTCTTGAGGAAATTCCTAAGGTTCGTAAGGACTTTGGTGAACCACCTCTTGTTACACCATCATCACAGATTGTTGGTACACAGGCTGTTCTTAATGTATTACAGGGCGAGCGTTATAAGATGATTACTAAGGAATCTAAGAAGGTTCTTATGGGTGAATTCGGACAGACAATTAAGCCATTCAACCCAGAAGTACAGAAGAAGGCTATAGGTGATGCTACACCTATTACCTGCCGTCCGGCAGATCTTATTGAGCCACAGCTTGAGAAGTTCAAGAATGACCCAGTCGTACAGCAGTACAAGCAGCAGGATGAAGATGTGCTTTCATACGCATTATTCCCAGCAGTTGCTACTGAGTTCTTCAAGTATAGAGAAGCACAGCAGAAGAAGGTTGACCCTGCTAAGGCTGATACAGAGAATAAGGCATATCCAGTTTAATAGCTAGCGGTATGATTTGTTTTTTTCCGTAGAACTCGCAACAACTGGTGGTTTTAAGTGAAAAAATGGGCGTGGGACGTTAGTCCCACGCCTATTTTTGTCATTTTCTGGCAGATTGGGATATATGACAACTGTAATTATAAGGATAAATAAAGTAATATAGCAGCATAAAAATATAAGAAACAGGAGGAACAAAGTTTATGGTGAAAAACAAAAAATGTCATAGTAAGAAAATGGCAGCATTAGTTACAGCTGTTGTGCTTGCTGTATCGGCAGCAGTTTCATTTGCAGTACCACAAGTAAAAGCTGCCAATGGACCATGTGATACTGGTGATTGGGCTTATGCTTATATTAATGTAAGAAATGGAGAGGAAAGTAATCTGCTATTCTCATCAGAAGGCACTAATTCCATAGATGGAATGTCTTATGACAGAGAGTCTAATACACTTACATTAAATAATTATAAAAGCTCTACAACAGTAATAGTTACTAATATGATGGGTGACGATTTCAAGATTAACCTTGTTGGTGATAATGAAATCGGAAGTATAGGTTCATATGGTGATGCCTGGGGCGGTTCAATCAATATAAGTGGTAATGGTTCTTTGGTAATTAATGCAGACAAATCAGATGATTATGGAATAGCTTTCTTTGCTGAGGGAACTAATTCGGTGCTTTCAGTTGCAGACACCTGTAATGTTACAATATATTCTGGTTCAAAGGCAGTAGTGTATACAAGCGATAATCTCACTAACAAGCCAATTAAGGATAATGGAACATTAAAGGAAAATGTGACATATAATGTTTCACATCCGCTGGAAATATCAAGATTATGTGCCAGGTATTATGAGTACGACCCTTATACAACTAATATAGTATATAAGAACGAGACAGATAATACTTCATTATATTATATTAAAGAGCTGACATATATTGAACCTGCTAAAGTGACTTATACATTATATAAGCTTACTACAAAGAAAGCTATGGGCGATGTATATTATGCTGACAAAGTAGGTGAATATGATAATATCCCTGCTGGATATACCAAGACCACATTAGACAATCCAATTTCATATTATGAGTCAGACAGTGGAAGCGGCGGAACAAGTCAGGTTATAATCAATACAGCAACAAATGAAAAGTATGTATCTGCATATGTTTATGAAAATAAAACATCATATTATAGAATATGTAAGCTTCTTGAAAAGCTTGGTGTAGATGAACGAAGCAATGATGAATTATGGCTTATTGATTATGACAATCCTGTAGCAACATACAATCCTGTAGTGGGAAGTGATAATCTTCCAGACGGATACAAGTATGACGGTACAGAGATAGAAGGTCTTTATAATGTTGAATGTGTAGCAGATAAGCTTACATTTACATTTGCAAAAGGAACAATGTCAGAAGTATCACAGGTTGCAATATATGACTTCTCAACAGCAATTACTTCTGATATAAAAGAAGCAGGAGATATGCCGGCAGATGTAACAGAGGATATATTCGTATCTAAGATTGTATACAATTATTCCGGCGTGCTTCCAGCAACGGCAAGTATTAAGTTAAATGTTGGAAAAGCATATGCAGGCCAGACACTTTATTACAGCCAGCTCTTAGATGATGGAACAATAATTAGTATGATGTCAGCTGTAGTTGATAATGATGGTTATATGACAGTAGAACAGGATCACTGCTCAACATATCTTATTACAAAACAGCAGATTACAAGCAGTTCATCAGATATAAGTTTACCAGACACATCAGCAGAAAATGTAACAGAAGCCGCAGGTAATACAGTTGAAACACCACAGACAGGAGATATGACACATATATACTGGGCAGGATATTTATTAGTATTATCATTAATGGGCATTGGATTTACAATTTTAATGGCTGGTAAGCTAAAGAAAGAACAGTAATAATATTTATTGATAAAAAACTGCCTGAATGAGAGTTGACATATGTATTTTCAAAAAGTAATATTAAAGCAGTGTTTGTTCACACTAATTATAAGTGAAATACAGTAAATATGTATAAAATGGAGGCAGAATATGAGAATAGGTATTATTGGATACGGAAATCTTGGAAGAGGCGTTGAGTGTGCTATCAGGCAAAATCCAGATATGGAGCTTGTAGCAGTATTTACAAGACGTGCACCAGAAAGCGTATCTATATTGACAGAGGGTGCTTTAGTATGCTCAGTAGATGAGGTAGAGCAGTGGAAGGATAAGATAGACGTAATGATTCTTTGCGGTGGAAGTGCTACAGATTTACCAGTACAGACACCAAAGTTTGCAGAGATGTTTAACGTAGTTGACAGCTTTGATACA
>ENA-OPAH01002011-OPAH01002011.1-human-gut-metagenome-genome-assembly--contig:-NODE-2011-length-12173-cov-2.318864_pt1 | contig 12173 bp, 9 predicted proteins | sample MGYA00241050_ERZ501416 | MGnify/ENA primary metagenome ERZ501416 (study PRJEB25962, sample SAMEA2042632) | human gut metagenome | biome: human gut; feature: human-associated habitat; material: faeces... | reverse complement strand
AAGCTGCCCGCGTTGCCCGCGACTTTCGGATCGGGGAGTTTCGCGCGGCGGATCGCCGAGATCGCCTCGCGGATGTTGCGCAGCGTGATGCCTCCCCGCGCTTCGACCTCTGCGGCCAGGTCCCCGTATTCGAGGCGGGGTCGGGGCGTGCGGCTCAACGCAAAGCGGACCGAAGTGATGATTACACGTCCCCGCAGGGAGCGTTTGAAGACGCTGTCCCGGTACCCGAACGCGCAGTGTTCTCTGTTCAGGACGAGCGTGTTGAAGGTCTCTGTGCAGAACATCTCGACGCTTCGGATCGCATCCTTGGCTTCGCAACCGTAGGCTCCGATGTTCTGGACGGGTGCGGCCCCGACTTTGCCGGGGATGAGCGCGAGATTCTCCAATCCCCACAGTTCGTGCTGCACGGCCCATTCGACCAGGTCGTCCCACTCGACGCCCGCGTCGGCTTCGATCGTCACGCAGTCCGGCTGTTCGTCCACGATGCGGATACCTTGTGCCACAGGGGTCAGCAGTGTGCCGGGATAGTCCTGCGTGAAGAGGACGTTGTTGCCTCCGCCGAGGACGTACCACGGATCAGGCATCCCTTTCTCGAAGAGTTCCTGCAAATCTTCCGTCCGGTCGAACTCGATGAGGCGTGCCGCTCGTTGCGCCACGTGAAAACTGTTGCGCGGGGCGAGTTCGGGATTGTTAAATTCTCGTATCATATTTGCAAAGTTAGGAATTATTTCGTTAATTTGAATGTTTTCGACAAGCGAGGGCAGAACGACTTCACTCGTTCTGCCGGGCGTAGAAAACAGAGAATGTAGTTCGATGTTTCCGATGAGTGAGGCAGGAGAGGACGGCTTTTTTGCCCGGCGGAGAGAAAGGGGCTCGCAATTCGCCGTTTTCGGTCGAGTGATGTGGGGCGTTGTGTCGGGCAAGGAGAACGATCGTTCAACGGTTTCGATCTATGCGAGTGAGAAGGGAGCTTTTTGTAACAGGCGGGTAGGGCGCCGTGTGCGTGAAGAGAAAAACGGGCGGAGTCGCTGTTTTTTATCGCCCGCTTCGTCGGGCGTCGGTCGATGTGGCGCCGATCTTGCTGAAAGAGAATGAATGTGACTGATAAACGGTTTCCGATATGTTTACGAAAGAGGATTTTGTGCAAATGGAGGAGCACGGCCTGACGCCGGCGGCTCTCGAAACCCAGTTGAAGAATTTTCGGGAAGGTTTTCCCTTTCTTCCCGTGACGCGGGCCGCTTCGTGCGGCGACGGTATTCGGGTGCTGGATGCTGCCGGGATCGAGCAGGCGGCGGCCCGTTACGACCGTGCGAAGGAGTCTTTGCGGGTGGTGAAATTCGTGCCCGCTTCGGGCGCCGCGACCCGTATGTTCAAGGATTTGTTCGAGTTCGTCCGCGAGGGGCGCCGTACGGCTGTAGTCGGGGAGTTGCTGGCCAACCGCCGCCGCTTCGCCTTCTGGCCCGAGCTGCGGACGATCGTCGGTGACGATGCCGACGAGCTGCGGACGGTCGAAAATATCGTCGCCGAAGGGCTCCGTTACGGGGAAACCCCGAAGGGACTGGTGTCGTTCCACCGCTATGGGGATGAGGTGCGCAAAGCCGTCGAAGAGCATCTGGTCGAAGGGGCGCAGTACGCCGCCGCCGGGGGCGAGGTGAAGATTCACTTTACCGTCTCGCCCGAGCATCTGACCCGTTTCGAAGCGTTGCTGGCCGAAAAGATACCGGGTTACGAATCCCGTTTCGGGGTCAAGTATCGCATCTCCTTCTCCGTGCAGGACCCTTCGACCGACACGCTGGCCGTGAATCCCGACTGTACGCCTTTCCGACGGGCAGACGGGCGGGTGCTCTTCAGTCCTGCGGGACACGGGGCGCTGATCGGGAACCTCGGAAAGATCGATGCGGACATAGTCTTCGTTAAAAATATCGACAATGTTACTACCGATGCCCGGCGGGGCGATACGGTGCTTTATAAAAAAGCGCTGGCCGGAGTGTTGCTCGCATTGCAGGAGCGGATTTTTGAATACCTCATGGCCCTCGAAGTGCCGGGTGCCGAGTTGGAGCCCATCGCCGCGTTCATCGAGAATGAACTCTGCGTGAAACTGCCCAAGGATTACGGCACGGCTCTTTTGAGGCAGGTGCTCGACCGCCCGATCCGGGTGTGCGGCATGGTGCGCAACGAAGGCGAACCGGGCGGCGGCCCCTTCTGGGTGACCGGGGCCGACGGGTTGGAGACGCTCCAGATCGCCGAATCGAACCAGATCGCTCCCGAAAAGCGGGAATTGATGCGCTTGGCAACCCATTTCAATCCGGTGGATCTGGTTTGCAGCTTCCGTACCTCGAAAGGAGGTCGTTTCGATCTGCAGGAGTTCGTCGATCCCGCTACGGGTTTTATCTCCCGCAAGTCGGACGGCGGACGCGAGTTGCTCGCGCAGGAACTGCCCGGTCTTTGGAACGGTGCCATGGCCCGGTGGAATACGGTCTTCGTCGAAGTCCCCATCACGACTTTTTCGCCCGTAAAGGTAGTCACCGATCTGCTGCGTCCCGAACATCAGGGCGATGAATTTTGAATAAGCCATTGCTCCCTTCGGATTTTCATTCGGAGGGAGCTTTTTTCAAGATGAAGACGTTGGTTGTCCCAAACGATTTTTTTATGGTTCGATCCGAAAAAAAATGCGCCGAATATGCGTGGGTTAAAATGGATTTTATATATTTGTAGGAACTAATTCGGAGGAGTGTGATTTCGGGAACAGTTCCGATGTTTCCGGTCGGAGTCGGGGAGAGATCGCTTGCGATCGAGTCTCGGATGGAGGTGAGGAAGAGAAAGATTCCGGTGATCCCGGATCGAATGCCTGCGGTCGGATTTGCCGGCGGGGAAAGCGGTGCTGTATGCCGTGCGTTTCGGTCGGCGGGGTCGGTGCGGGGCCGGGCTGCATCCCGGAATCCGTGACGCGAGGTCATGGAGTGACGAATAAGAAATTCAAATATAATAAACATAAATTCTTATGGAAAACAAACTTCAACAGTTAACCCAGAAGCTCTACGACGAGGGACTGGAGAAAGGCCGTGCCGAGGCGGAACGTCTGGTGGCCGAAGCGAAGACCAATGCGGCCAAGATCGTGAAGGAGGCCGAGGCGCAGGCTGCGAAGATCCTCGCCGAAGCCAATACCAAAGCACAGGACGTGGAGAAGAACGCGATGACCGAAATTTCGCTCGCGGGCAAGCAGGCCCTCTCGAAGATCAAAGCCGAGATCAGCTCCATGATTATCGCCAAGAGCACCGCTCCCGCCGTGAAAGCCGCGACGCTCGATCCCGAATTCGTAAAGCAGATGCTGCTTACCGTCGCCAAGAACTGGAGCGGCGCCGATTCGTCGAAGAACCAGTTGAAGGCCCTGCTGCCGGAGGCGGAACAGAAGGCGTTCGAAGCGACGTTCGAAGCCGCTGCGAAGGAGCTGCTGGCCGCAGGCGTCGAGGTGGGTTATTCGAAGGAGGTCAGGACGGGATTCAAGGTGGGTGCCAAAGACGGCGGCTACTACATTTCGTTTTCGGACCAGGATTTCGACGCTCTGTTGAAGGAGTACCTGCGCGACAAGGTCTATAAAATGCTGTATAACGCTTAAGCCGGGCGCCATGTTCGACAAGAATTACTACTGTTTGGTAGCCGGATTGCGGGAGTATTCGCTCGATGCCGATACCAAGGGCTTCAACGCCCGGGCGATCATCGAGGAGATTCTCGAAGGGGTTTCCGCCCGCGACGCACGTTGCGTGCGCCTGCTTTACGGTTACTACGACTGCGAGAACCTGGTTAATTTCCGCAAGGGACGCACGGCGCACAACCCGCTGGGCAACCTCTCGCGGGAAGAGATCGAGGAGCAGACCAAGAACCCCGACCGGCTTCCGGCGCGTATGGCGACCGTGGTCCGTTCCTATTCGGCCATCGTCGATGAAGATGCCGACAACGAGGACGGGATCGACACCGACCGATCGTTCGAGAACGCTCTTTTCTCGGCCTACTACGACGAGTGCGCCCACTCCAAAAGCCGTTTCCTGCGCCAGTGGGCCGATTTCGACCGCAACCTGCGCAACATCTCTGCCGCCGTCGTAGCCCGCGTTACGGGACGTTCGGCCGAGCAGTCTGTCGTGGGCGGGGATGAAACTTCGCAGCAGCTCAAACGCTCGTCGGCCGCCGATTTCGGCTTGCGGGGCGATGTCCCCTATCTGGAGGCGGTGATCGCTGCCGTGAACGACGAAACCAACCTGGTGGAGAAGGAGCGCAAGATCGACGCGATCCGCTGGAACCAGGCCGAGGAGCTTTCCACTTTCGATTATTTCGACATCAACGCGCTGCTGGCTTACCTGGTGAAGGTGAACATCGTGGCGCGCTGGACCCGTTTGGACGACAAGCAGGGGCGCGAAATGCTGCACCGCCTGATGACCAGTCTGGACGGCAAGGATTTGATCAATAAACAATAAAACAGATAATGAAAACAACAGGACGAGTAAACGGTATCATCTCGAACATCGTGATCGTGAAGGCGGACGGCCCTGTCGGCCAGAACGAAATCTGTCACGTTTACTGCGGGGATACCAAGATGATGGCCGAGGTCATCAAGGTCGTGGGCGACAAAGCCTACGTGCAGGTTTTCGACTCGACCCGCGGACTGAAGATCGGCGAAAAGGTCGAATTCGAGGGTCACATGCTGGAAGCGACGCTCGCTCCCGGTCTTCTTTCGCGCAACTACGACGGTCTGCAGAACGACCTGGAGAAGATGGACGGTCTGTTCATCGCGCGCGGTTCGATCACCGACCCTATCGACTTCGAGAAGAAGTGGGAGTTCAAGCCGCTGGCTAAGCCCGGCGACAAGGTTTCGGCCGCATCGTGGCTGGGCCAGGTCAAGGAGGAGTGGGTCGAGCACAAGATCATGGTACCCTTCACGATGGAGGGAACCTATACGGTCAAGAGCGTCGTGCCCACCGGAGAGTACAAGGTTACGGACACGATCGCCGTCATCACCGATGCCGATGGCCGGGATCACGATATTACGATGGTTCAGCGGTGGCCCGTGAAGCAGGCCGTGCGCTGTTACCGGGAGAAGCCGCGCCCCTCGCGCGTCATGGAGACGGGCGTGCGGGCCATCGACACTTTCAACCCGCTGGCCGAGGGCGGTACGGGCTTCATCCCCGGGCCTTTCGGTGCGGGCAAGACGGTGCTCCAGCATGCGATTTCGAAGCAGGCCGATGCCGACGTAATTATCATCGTGGCCTGCGGCGAGCGTGCCAACGAGGTGGTCGAGATCTTTAAGGAGTTCCCCGAGCTGGTCGATCCCCGCACGGGTCACAAGCTCATGGAACGTACCATCATCATCTGCAATACTTCGAACATGCCCGTCGCAGCGCGTGAGGCGTCCGTTTATACGGGTATGACCATCGGCGAGTACTACCGTTCGATGGGCCTCAAGGTGCTCGTTATGGCCGACTCGACTTCGCGTTGGGCGCAGGCGCTGCGCGAGATGTCCAACCGTCTGGAGGAGCTTCCGGGCCAGGACGCCTTCCCGGTCGATCTTTCGGCGATCATTTCGAACTTCTATGCGCGGGCCGGTTTGGTCAAGCTGAGCAACGGCAAGACGGGTTCGGTGACCTTCCTGGGTACGGTGTCGCCTGCCGGCGGTAACCTCAAGGAGCCGGTGACCGAATCGACGAAGAAGGCAGCCCGCTGTTTCTACGCCCTTTCGCAGGGCCGCGCCGATTCGAAGCGTTACCCGGCTATCGACCCGCTGGAGTCCTACTCGAAATACCTCGAATATCCCGAGATCGAGGAGTACCTCGACACCCGCATCGAAAAGGGCTGGGTGGAGAAGGTTTATACGGGCAAGACGCTCGTGCAGCGCGGTAAGGAGGCCAACGACCAGATCAACATCCTGGGTGACGACGGCGTGCCGGTGGAGTACCACGAGCGGTTCTGGAAGTCGGAGCTGATCGACTTCGTGATCTTGCAGCAGGACGCCTTCGACGAGATCGACGCCAACTGCCCGATCGAACGCCAGAAGATGATGTACGAGATGGTGCTCGACATCTGCGACCGGGAGTTCGGGTTCACCGGTTTCGAGGAGTGCGCATCGTTCTTCAAGGGCCTGATCAACCTCTTCCGTCAGATGAACTATTCGGAGTGGAAATCGGAGAAATTCGAGGACTACCGCCGTCAGATCGAGAAAACAGTGAGTGAAAAAGAATCCAAATAAGGCGCGGTATGACAACACGAGCATTTCAGAAGATATATACCAAGATTGAAAACATTACCAAGGCGACCGTGACGCTGCGTGCCGAGGGCGTGGGTAATGACGAGCTGGCCACCGTAGGCGGCAAGTTGGCCCAGGTGGTGAAGATTATGGGCGACCAGGTGACTTTGCAGGTTTTCGCGGGCACGGAGGGTATTACCACCGATTCGGAGGTTATTTTCCACGGCGAACCCCCGAAGCTGCGCGTTTCGGACAACCTGGCGGGCCGTTTCTTCAACGCCTACGGCGAACCCATCGAGGGCGGCGAGCAGATGGAGGGCGAAGCCCGCGAGATCGGTGGTCCGACGGTGAATCCGTTCCGCCGCATCCAGCCGTCGGAGCTGATCGCCACGGGTATCGCCGGCATCGACCTCAATAATACGATCGTGACGGGCCAGAAGATTCCCTTCTTCGCCGACCCGGATCAGCCCTATAACGCCGTGATGGCCAATGTGGCCCTGCGTGCCAAGGCCGACAAGATCATCTTGGGCGGCATGGGTCTCTCGAACGACGACTTCCTCTACTTCAAGCAGGTGTTCGAAAACGCCGGTGCGCTCGATCGCATCGTTTCGTTCGTCAATACCACGGAGAATCCCCCGGTGGAGCGTCTGCTCGTGCCGGACATGGCCTTGACCGCCGCCGAATATTTCGCCGTCGATAAGGGTGAAAAGGTGCTGGTGCTGCTGACGGACATGACCCTTTACGCCGATGCGCTGGCCATCGTATCGAACCGTATGGATCAGATTCCTTCGAAGGACTCGATGCCCGGTTCGCTCTACTCCGACCTGGCGAAGATCTACGAGAAGGCCGTGCAGTTGCCCAACGGCGGCTCGATCACCATTATCGCGGTGACGACCCTTTCGGGCGGCGACATCACGCACGCCATCCCCGACAATACGGGTTACATCACCGAGGGTCAGTTGTTCCTGCGCAACGATTCGGACACGGGTAAGGTTATCGTCGATCCGTTCCGTTCGCTGTCGCGTCTGAAACAGTTGGTGATCGGCAAGAAGACCCGCGAGGATCATCCGCAGGTGATGAACGCCGCCGTGCGTCTCTACGCCGATGCGGCCAATGCCAAGACCAAACTGGAGAACGGCTTCGACCTTTCGGACTACGACGAGCGTGCGCTCAAGTTCGCTTACGACTATTCGGAGAAACTGCTGGCGATCGACGTCAATATCGAAATTACGCAGATGCTCGACACGGCGTGGGAGCTCTTCGCCAAATACTTCTCGAAGGAAGAGGTGGCTATCAAGAGCGAACTGGTGGAGAAATACTGGCCTAAAACCGAGTAGAGCAATTCAACTCAAACAGAATGGCTATAAAATTCCAATATAACAAGACCTCGCTGGGCGAACTCGGAAAACAGCTGAAAATGCGGCAGAAGGCGCTCCCTACGATCAAGAGTAAGGAGTCGGCCCTGCGTTCCGAAGTGAAGAAGGCGAAGGACACCGCACAGGATTTCCGACGGCAGTTGGACGCGCTTACGGCGCAGTACGACTACATGGTTTCCCTGTGGGGTGAGTTCGATGCGGACCTGCTGCGCATCGCCGACGTCGATCTTGCGGAGCAGAAGATCGCGGGCGTGCGTACGCCGGTGTTGCAGGACATCCGTTTCGAGGAGAAGGATTACGACCTCTTCTCGGCTCCCGTGTGGTTCGCCGACGGAGTCGATATTCTCAAGCGCCTCGCGCGCCTGGGTATCGAGTTCGAGGTGTTCAACCGCAAGATGGAGTTGCTGGATTTCGCACGCCGCAAGACTACTCAGAAGGTAAACCTCTACGAAAAGGTGCAGATACCCGGGTACGAGGATGCCATACGCAAGATCAAACGCTTCATGGAGGATGAGGAGAACCTCTCCAAGTCGGCCCAGAAGATCGTGAAAACCAAACAACAGCAAGCCGGGGAGGGCGCGATGTTATGATAGCGAGAATGTCGAAATACGACCTGGTACTCTATGCGGGTCAGAGCAGCGACTTCATCGAGAAGCTGCGCGGCCTGGGGCTGGTCGATATTACCACTACGGGATGGGAGCCTTCGGACGAAGACCGTCAGCTGCTGCTTACGATCGACAACCATCACAAGGCAGTCGAGACCCTGAAACGATTCTTGGAGGACGAGCGCTTTGTCAAGGACGAGCAGCCCATCGCCGACGGCGGCGAGGCTTTCGACCGCTACATGGCCGCTACGCAGCAGGCAGCGGCGCTCCGTTCGGAGATCGCACGCTTGCAGAAAACCGCCGACGAGCTGCGTCCCTGGGGCGATTTTTCGGTCGATACGCTTCGCAAGTTAGCGGACAAGGGCGTGGTGTTGCGCTATTTCTTCACCAGCCGTGCGGCTTACGAGAAGGATATCGAGGCGTGGTCGGAGCGTTATACGATCGCTCTGGTGCACGAGGGTGAAACCTTCGATTACTTCGTGGTCGTGACCCGGCCGGGCGAGGAGGTGGTGCTCGATGCGCAGGAGGTCAAGGCGCCGACGATGGACTGTCGTCAGGCCGAAGCCCAGATCGCCGAGGCTCGCAGGAAGCTCGCGGAGCTGGATCGGGAATTTTCCCGTGCGGCTCTTTCGGTGGAGGCGATCCGCCGGCATGGGATCGAGCTCAAGCGGAAGTTGGAAGAGATTCGCGTGAAGAATACTGCGCAGCCTGAAGCCGACGGTACGCTGGTTATTCTGGAGGGGTGGGCCGAGGAGTCCGATTCCGCGAAGGTAGATGCTCTGCTGGCCGAATACCCCAATCTGATTTTCCTGAAGAGTACGCCGACCCCCGAGGACAATACCCCGGTGAAGCTGCGCAACCGTCCCTTCGCCCATCTGTTCGAGGTGATCGGCGCGATGTATGCGCTGCCCAAATACGGCACGATCGATTTGACACGCTTCTTCGCGCCTTTCTATATGATCTTCTTCGGCTTCTGTATGGCCGAGGGCGGTTACGGACTGGTCATCATGCTGGGCGGTTTGGCCGCAGTGATGCTGGGTCGCAAGAAGGGGAGTTCAGCCATGAAGGAGATCGGTATGCTGACGATGCTGTGCGGATTTTCGGGCATGGTCTTCGGCCTGATGTCGGGCTCGTTTTTCGGATTGCAGCTTTCCGAATGGGAGTGGCTGGGCAGCCTGCGCGATCACCTGCTGACACCGGACATCCTCTTCCCGCTTTCGATCGGACTGGGTGCCGTGCAGGTGCTTTTCGCCATGATGATCAACGCTTATGTCACGGCCCACAGCTTCGGCCTGCGCTATGCGCTGGGGCTGATCGGCTGGATCATCGTGCTGGTCGATAGTGCCGCTGCGTTCCTGTTGCCCGAAAGCGTGGGCTTCACGTTCCATTCGGTCGCTTATCTGGTGATCCTGGGCGTCGGCCTGGTGCTGATGTTCTTCTTCAATTCGCCGGGCAAGAATATCTTCGTGAACTTCGGACTCGGTATCTGGAATACCTATAATAATGTGTCGGGGCTGGTGGGCGATCTGCTGTCGTACATCCGTCTGTTCGCCATCGGCCTTTCGGGTGGTATTCTGGCGATGGTCTTCAACCAGTTGGCCGTTGGTATGAGTCCCGATATTCCGGTCGTGAAGCAGCTCGTGATGTTGCTGATCCTGCTGCTGGGACACGGCATCAACCTCTTCATGTGCGTTCTCTCGTCGGTGGTGCATCCGCTGCGTCTGACGTTCGTGGAGTTCTACAAGAACGCCGGGTTCGAGGCCGCAACGCGCGTCTTCACCCCGTTGAAAAACGAATAAACTAAATGATAATCAATATTAACAACTAAAACAAAATTCGATTTATGGAACCTATTACGTTGGGCTATCTCGGTATGGCTATCATGTTTGCTCTGGCGGCCGTAGGCAGTTGCTACGGCACTACCATCGCGGGCAACGCCGCAGTCGGTGCGATGAAGAAGAACCCGAATGCCTTCGGTAACTACATCATCCTGTCGGGTCTGCCCGCTTCGCAGGGTCTTTATGGCTTTGCCTCGCTCTTCCTTATCATGAATTACCTGACCGATTCGGTTACGATGCTGCAGGCGGCCGCTATCTTCGGTTTGGGTATCTTGGTCGGCCTGGTGAACTTTTTCTCGTCGTATCGTCAGGGCCAGCTTTGCGCCAACGGTATCGCTGCCGTAGGTAACGGTCATGACGTGGGTACCAAAACCCTGATCCTCGCCGCTTTCCCGGAGTTGTACGGTATTTTGACCGTGGCGATCACCTTCCTGGTAACCGGTCTGATGAAGTAATCGAAATCCCGGATTTCGAAAGAACAGGCGGAGCTTCTGCAAGCTCCGCCTGTTTGTGTTTTGTGAGGAAGAGGGTGTGTGTGGAGGGGTTTTGGAGAAGGCATGAGAGGGGACGGTTCGATTCGAGGCGGAGTAAATTGCGGGGTTCGGCAATGTTGCTGTGTCCCGGCAGATCGGACGGTTACGGGGTGGAAACCGTTGGAATTCCGGGGTGTCTTTGGAATCCGGTCGTGTCAGTCATAGACGGCTGTTTTGTGCGGTCGGCTTTGTTGGGTATGCTGCTTTATTCTGTTGTTTGGAGCGCTTGTTCGATTTGCTCGATCAGCAGGCGTTGTATTGTTGCGTCGTAGTCGGTTTCGGAGAGCAGGATTTTGCCATCGGGACTGATGATAAAGTTGCGGGGAACGTATCGGGTGGCGTAGAGCGAGTAGATTGACATGTCGGGATCCAGACCTACGGAGAATGCGATTCCCAGCTCGCGGCAGAATTCTTGAACGGTCTGCTGCGTTTCGCCTCGATTGATTGGAAGGAAGCGAAATTTCCGGTCAGCAAAGCGATCGACGATTTGGGTTTGCATCTGCTGCATTTGTTTCCGGCAGGTCGGGCACCACGTGGAGAAGAAGGTAAGCAACACCACGTTGCCTTGCAGGTCGGACAGGGTGATCGCTGTGTCGTCGAGCATTCCGACCGTGAAGTGAGGGGCCTCCTCTCCGACGCGGACGAGCGTGGTTTCCTTTTCCGTCGGGATCTCTTCGGAAAGGCAGCCCGTTAGGGCGAGTACAAGCAGGAACAGCACAATAGTCGGCTGTACGGTCCGGTATAGAAGTCCGAGATGTCGTGTAAGTCCGGATCGAGAGAAGAATCTTGTCTGTCGAAGAGCAGGCCGTAAATATGCCGTCATAGGGAGTTGGTTATAATCGTCGGGTAGAGTTCAAAATTCGTTCCGAATAAAAAAGCCGGAATTTTCCGGCTTTTTTTCGTGCAGGGAAATACCCCTCTTCAGTTGATATGGCTTGCCGCATGGGGATCGTTACCGCATTCGGTAAAGCTGGTCCCGCAGACGAGGCGTGAAGCCCGCCTCGCGGATCGCTTGTTGGATGCCTGCGGCATCGAACTGGTTGTGCGCCCCGGCCGAAGAAACGACGTTCTCCTCGATCATGATCGAACCCATGTCGTTGGCGCCGCTGTGCAGCGCTACCTGAGCGGTGGCCTTGCCGACGGTGAGCCACGAAGCCTGGATGTTGCGGATGTTGTTCAGAACCAGTCGGCTGACGGCGATTATGCGAATGTATTCCAATGGTGAAAAGCGGGTTGCAACTCCCTGCCGCTCCAATTCGGTGCCCGACGAGCGAAAAATCCAAGGGATGAAGGCCAGAAAGCCGTAATGTCCTTCGGGACAGCGGGCCTGCAGGTCGTGGATGCGCAGCAGGTGGTCCACACGCTGACGGGATGTTTCTACATGGCCGTACATCATCGTCGCCGAGGTCGGCAGGTTGAGGCAGTGGGCTTCGTGCATCACCTGGATCCACTCCTCGACCGAAGGTTTGGCGGGCGAGATGGCTTTCCGCACGCCGGGATCGAGGATCTCGGCCCCGGCACCCGGCAGGGAGTCCAATCCGGCGGCGATCAGCCGTTTCAGGGTGTCGAGCGTGGTGAGGCCGCTGATG
>ENA-OPAH01002007-OPAH01002007.1-human-gut-metagenome-genome-assembly--contig:-NODE-2007-length-12180-cov-3.568990_pt1 | contig 12180 bp, 10 predicted proteins | sample MGYA00241050_ERZ501416 | MGnify/ENA primary metagenome ERZ501416 (study PRJEB25962, sample SAMEA2042632) | human gut metagenome | biome: human gut; feature: human-associated habitat; material: faeces... | reverse complement strand
TTGTTTCCTTCAAGGACTGAGAGGCCGCTTCCCAGTTAATAAATTAAATCCCAATACACTTACATTGAAATCCACCCAAATGCATTTGCTACCGAACTGACCAGAATAATAATAGCAAAGATTGGGCACAGATACTTGATCATTACGACAAATATCTTCTTTCTGCGGAATTTACTTTCCCCATGCCGGATTTCTTCTTCCATACGATTCACACCAACTACTTTAGATACAAATAAACTTGTCATCAACGCAGCAATCGGCATCATCACAGAATTGGTAAGGAAGTCAAAGAAGTCCAGGAACTGCATTCCGATAATCTTTACGAATGATAATGGTCCATATCCAAGGCATGACAATGTTCCGAGAATAATCATAATGAATCCCACAATAACCGTGGATTTCTTACGGCTCCATTTTAATTCGTCTTCTACAGTAGAAACTGCACTTTCTGTTAATGCGATAGAACTTGTAACAGCAGCAAATAATACAAGTAAAAAGAACAGGATTCCTGCAAACGTTCCAAATCCCATGCTGTCAAATACCTTTGGAATTGTAATAAACATTAATGACGGACCTGCCTGCAGCGTATCAGGATCTCCACCTGAGAATGCAAATACAGCCGGAATAATCATCAGACCAGCCATAATTGCAATTGCAGTATCAAATACTTCAACATTCCTTGTCGAATCTTCGATGGACGTGTCTTTTTTCATGTAAGAGCCAAATGTGACCAAAATACCCATAGCAATTGACAGAGAATAGAACATCTGTCCCATGGCTGTTACAACCGTCATCCATGAAAAGTTTTTAGGATTTGGTACAAGGAAGTATTTCACACCAGCCAGCGCACCCGGTCTTGTCACCGAATAGATTGCAATGATCACAGACAGTACCACCAATATCGGCATCATAAACTTGGAAACACGTTCAATTCCATTACGGACACCCGCATAGATAATGATCAATGTGAACATACAGAAAACAATAAAGCATATTTCCGTAGAAAGACCATTGGATATAAAGTTTGAAAAATATCCATCTTCTGCTAATTTTGCGCCATTCCCTTTCAGGTATTCCACAAAATATTTAATTACCCATCCACCGATGACAGAATAATACGGTACGATCAACACAGGAATAATTGCATTGATCCATCCACCGAACGACAACCATCCGGCCTTTTTGCCAAAGGCTTTAAACGCACCAACCGGACTCTTTCTTGTCATACGTCCAAGAGCTGATTCCGCAACGATCATTGTATAACCAAATGTCAGCGCAAGCAGGATGTAGATCAGGAGAAATATACCTCCACCATATTTTGCGGCCAAATAGGGGAATCTCCAGATATTTCCCAGACCGACGGATGCGCCTGCCGCAGACAGAACGAATCCTATTTTTCCTGAAAAGGAACTTCTGTTATTTTTTTCTTTTTCCATCTCTCTTTCAGTTCTGATTTTCCATGATTACAATCAGAACTTTCCCTCTTTCTTATCAGATTATATTATCAGACATTGATTATTCTTATATGCCAGACGATTTATTTTATCACATTTACGCAGTGAAGTCACTATTAATTTACAGATATCGCATTTGAAAAAGATCCCCGTCAAATGACGGAGATCTTTTTCAAATCATTTTATGTATTTTATTTATCGTATTCGTTCATCCACTTGATCAGCTCTACGCAGTAATCATCGTGTCTGTCTACGAATGTTGTATGTCTTGCTCTCTCCCAGAGGATCCATTTAGAATTCGGGATTTCATCTGCCATAGTCTTTGCAACTAATGGTGAGCACAGATCAGAGATACCACTCATGATCAGTGATGGAACTTTAATCTCATGAAGCCTGTCGATATATTCAAAATCTTTCAGTGTACCGGATGGAACGAATTCGTTCGGTCCCCATCCATACAGATAAGCTTCTCCACCGGATTTCTTAGGTCTTGTACAGCACTCTGGAAGATCTTCTCTCCAGTAATTACAGTATCTGTCCATATAGTTATCTACTGCTTTCAGATAAGCTTCTCCTGTGAAGTCATTGCGCTCCAGAGCATCGTTGATTGCTGCCTGATCCTCTTCAGACATCATCTTAATTCTACGCATACCTTCTCTTGCCCACAGGCTGCTGCTTGGATGTCCGGAAGAAATGATGAAGGATTTTACCCCTTCTGCTCCACGCTCGATGGCATATGCAATCTGCATCATTCCGCCCCATGACTGTCCGATAATGTGGCATTCTTTTAATCCAAGGTGTTCTCTTAAAGCATCTAATTCATCCAGCCAGAGATCCTGTGTCCACATCTCCGGATGTCCGTCAAGATAAGATTTACCACATCCTAACTGGTCGTACATAACGATCATACGATCATCATCATCTGCAACGTTATCCAGGACTTCATAATAGTTGTGTGTAGATCCAGGTCCACCGTGTAAGCAGATCAACGGAGCTTTTCCGTTATCTTTCTGTTCTCCAACGATTCTGTAATATGTCTGATAGCCATGGAAAGGCATATATCCTTCTGTAATTTTTGCCATTTTACCTATTCTCCTTTTCTTAAAAGACGCCGCAGACCGCTGGTCCGCGGCATTTTTTTATTATAATTTTCTGACACCCCTTGTCAGTTAAATTTTCTTATGAGTAAGTAAAGTTACTTACTTGCAGCTTTTTCTATGTACTTTAGAAGTATTAGATAGCTCTTGTGTATTCTTTCAGCCATTCTCTTTCTTCATCAGTCAGATATGGACCAACCTTCTCGTAGCAGGCTTTGTGATAATCATTCAGCCATTCTTTCTCTGATCTTGTCAGTTCTTCCGGATCGATACCATCAAGGTCGATTGGTACGAAGTTCAGAGTCTCAAAGTGCATGAACTGTCCATATTTATTCTTCTCACCGTTTACAGTAAGCAGGTTGTTCTCGATACGGATACCAAAATCTCCTTCTTCATAGATTCCCGGCTCATCTGTAATTACCATACCAGGCTCAAACTGATGATGTTCGTTCTTAGAAGGAACGATGTACCAGCGGAATCCTGTTGGCGGCTCGTGGATACTTCCAAGATATCCGAAACCATGTCCGGTTCCGCACTGGAAGTCTTTGTTCATATCCCAGATTGGCTGTCTTGCCAGAACATCCAGAGACCATCCGTGGTTACCATAGAGGAAGTTTGCTGCGCTTAAGTGCTGCATTGCTCTGTATACAGCTGTGTAATATTTCTTCAGTTCCGGTGTGATATGTCCCAGTACTGTTGTTCTGGTAATATCAGTAGAACCTTCATAATATCCGCCGCCTGTATCGCTCAGAAGCATACCGCCTTCTTTTAATACAACGTCTGTCTCTTTAGACGGTGCATAATGCATCATTGCAGCGTGCTCACCGAAAGCCTGCAGAGGTTCGAATGAGTCACGGATATATCCTTCCTGTTCTGCACGCAGAGCTGTCAGTTTATCTGAAGCAGAAAGCTCTGTAATCTCCATCTTGTCATAATTTTTCTTAACCCAGTAAATGAACTTCGTCAGTGCAATACTGTCTTTCAATTCTGCATTTTTGATATTTTCAATCTCAACAGCATTCTTAATTGCTTTCATCAAGATAGTCGGATTAGCTCCTTCTACTACCTTACATGGAAGACTCTTATACAGTGCATAGTTCATCTTCATCGGGTCAATCAGTGCAACCTCATCTGCACCAATCTTCTTAGCATCTTCGTAAATGTCATTGTATGGATGAATGTTGACATTATTCTTTGCCATCTCTTCTCTGATGCGGTCATTCAGTTTGTTGTCATCGATATACAGATCTACACTGTCTTTACGTACGATCACATAGTCCAGTACCAATGGGAAGAAGTCAATATCATCTCCTCTGAAGTTCAGAAGCCATGCGTTATCATCCAGAGACGCAATCAAATGTACCGTTGCTCCGTATTCAGCCATCTTCTCACGAACTCGTTTCAGCTTGGATGCAACATTCTCTCCTGTGTATTTGTCTTCCAGGAAGAAACAAGGTTTCTTAGAAAGAGACGGGCGATCTTCCCAGATCTGGTCGATCAGATCTACTTCATATTCGATCGTGATATTCTTTGCACCCAATACTTCTTCATATTCCTGTCCTTCACCCATAGAAAGGACACGACCATCAAATGCGACCTTACCGCCTTCCGGGACCTTCTGGGCAAGCCATTCTGTTGTAGAAGGTGTATCATCAACGAACATCTTCATCAGACGTACTCCACTGCCTTCCATCTCTGTCAGTGCCTGTGTGAAATATCTTCCATCTGTCCACAGACCTGCATCATCTTTTGCGATTACAGCCGTTCCGTAAGAACCACTGAATCCAGTAATGAACTTTCTTGCTTTGAAATGCTCTCCTACATACTCACTTTGATGGAAATCTGCAGTTGGTACAACATATGCATCGATATTCTGCTCTGCCATCAGTGCGCGAAGCTTTTCAATACGCTTTGCTACTTCTGTCATTCTGTTTTCCTCCTTAGCTACATAGTCCATCTCTTTGCCTGTAAAATGAATTTTCACTTTCCCCATCGGCAGTTTATTTATAGACTACGTTCTATATCTGGTTAAAATTATAACACTTTCAGAAAATGTTGCAACACAAAATGTAATCATTTTATCTTTTTTTCACTATTTTATACAAAATTCAGTCAAAAAAGAGACGACCAAAACCGATCGTCTCTTTTTATCATTTTTCAAAAATTAATCCTGAGCAATGATTTCTTTTTTGTTGTATGAACCACAAGCCTTGCATACTCTGTGAGGCATCATTAATTCGCCACACTTGCTGCATTTTACCAGGTTTGGTGCGCTCATTTTCCAGTTTGCTCTTCTTTTGTCTCTTCTTGCTTTAGAAGATTTATTCTTTGGACAAATTGACATAGGTTACACCTCCTTAAAATTCTTAAATACATCACGGATAACTGACATTCTAGGGTCGAGCCCCGTATCTTCACAGTTACAGGTACCTTTATTCAGGTTCTGACCACATACGTTGCAAATACCTTTACAGTCTTCGCTGCATAGAATTTTCGTCGGCCACCCTACCAATAACTCGTTGTAGACCAATTGCTCTACATCTAAGCTATATCCGTCAATATAGTTATTCTCGTCTAAATCTTCTGACTGATCATATGCATCTGACTCTGTATCAATCTTATGCTTGAAGTCAAGTGTCACCTTCACTTCTACATCTTCCAGACATCTGTCACACGGAGCAAAAGATATAATCTCAGCTTTCCCGGTCACTTCAAGCTTACGGTCGCCTGCATATTCTACCGACAACTCAAGCGGTGTCTTATCTGTAATCACATAATTTCCCATCTCAGACCTGAAACAAGTCATTTCAATCGGAACAGATTGATGTATTGGTTTATGCTGTTCAGACAGAACGTCGGATAGGTTTAATATCATAGTATCGTCTCCTATTCACACACTAGACTATTATATCATGTAATTTTGATTTGTCAACAATAAATTATTAAACTAATTTAACTGTTTCACGGGCAATTGCCAACTCTTCGTTTGTTGGAAGGACGATAATTTTTACTTTTGAATCAGGTGTAGAGATAACTGCCTGCTCACCGATTGCTGCTTTGTTCTTTTCTTCGTCAACTTCAACGCCAAGGTATCCGAGGTATTCGCAGATCTCGCTTCTCATCTCCCATGAGTTTTCACCAACACCTGCTGTAAATGTGATTGCATCCACACCATTGAGTGCTGCTACATAAGAACCAATGTATTTGGCCACACGATATCTGTAAGCATCCATTGCAAGTGCTGCTCTTTCATTTCCCTCTTCGCTTGCTTTTCTTACGTCACGGAAGTCAGAAGAAATTCCTGTCATTCCAAGAAGACCGGATTTCTTATTAAGAATTGTGAGCATCTCATCAACACTGATGTTCTCATGATTGCAGATGAACTGTACAACTGCAGGATCAACATCACCACTACGTGTTCCCATGATCAGACCTTCCAAAGGAGTCAGTCCCATACTTGTATCTACACATTTTCCACCGATAGAAGCAGAGATACTTGCCCCGTTACCAAGATGGCAGACGATAACTTTTGCGTCATCTTTTCCAAGCATCTTACATGTCTCGCCAGATACGAACATGTGGCTTTTTCCGTGGAATCCGTATCTTCTGATGCTGTATTTCTCATAGTATTCATATGGGATACCATACATAGCTGCTTTCTGCGGCATATTCATACCAAATGCTGTGTCAAATACTGCTACATTTGGTTTTCCAGGCATAGCTTCTTCGCAAGCTTCAATTCCGATTAAGTTAGCTGGATTGTGAAGTGGTCCGAGGTCAAAGCAGTCACGTACAACTTTTTTCACATCTTCTGTTACAAGTGTTGCGTCACTGTAAACAGTTCCCGCATGCAGTACACGGTGCCCGATTGCTGTAATCTCATCCGCATTCTCGATCACACCATGTTCGGAATCCATCAGGGCATCCAGTACAAGTTTTACTGCTACGCTGTGATCCGGCATAGCTGTTTCTACTACATATTTGTCCTTTCCGGTAGGTTTATGTGTCAATGCAGAACCTTCGATTCCGATTCTTTCGCAGAGACCTTTTGCGAGAACACTTTCATTCTCCATATCGATCAGCTGATATTTTAAAGATGAACTTCCACAGTTGATTACTAATACTTTCATTCTATTTTCTCCTTCTTAGATCTTACTGGTTCTGGCACTGAACTGCTGTAATTGCAACAACGCCTTCGATATCTTTCGCACTGCATCCTCTTGAAAGGTCGTTAACAGGTGCTGCGATTCCCTGTGTCATTGGTCCGTAAGCTTCTGCTTTTGCAAGACGCTGAACAAGTTTGTATCCAATGTTACCTGCATCAAGGTTAGGGAAGATCAGAGTATTGGCTTTTCCTGCAACCTGGCTTCCTGGTGCTTTAGCTGCTCCAACAGAAGGAACAAGTGCTGCATCAAGCTGCATCTCTCCGTCTAACATAAGATCCGGATTCTCAGCTTTTGCGATCTTAACAGCTTCCTGTACTTTTGTTACGTCATCGTGTTTTGCACTTCCCATTGTTGAGTAAGAAAGCATAGCAACTCTTGGATCAGCACCAACGAGCTGTTTGAAGCTTTCTGCTGAAGACTGAGCGATTGCTGCAAGCTCTTCGGATGTAGGATTCTGGTTCAGTCCGCAGTCAGCGAATACAAATGTTCCGTTCTCTCCCATGTCGCAGTCAGGTACTACCATAACAAAGAATGCAGATACAAGCTTTGTTCCTGGTTTTGTCTTCAGGATCTGAAGGCATGGACGAAGTGTGTCAGCTGTAGAGTGGCATGCTCCGGATACCATTCCGTCTGCATCTTTCATCTTAACCATCATTACACCATAGTATAAGTAATTAGTAAGAAGAATCTCTCTTGCCTGTTCTTCTGTCATTCCTTTTTTCTTTCTCAGTTCAACAAGTGTTGCTACATATTCATCTGTTTTCTCGTATGTAGCAGGGTCAACGATTGTTGCTCCTGTGATATCGAAATCCCCTTTATTCTTAGCGATCTCTTCTTCGCTTCCGATCAGGACCAGATTAGCTGTCCCTTCTTTTAAGATTGCCTCTGCTGCCTCATAAGTTCTGATGTCTTCGCTCTCTGGAAGAACGATTGTTTTTTTACAACTTTTTGCTTTTGCTTTGATTTCATCTATAAATCCCATGATAAATAGACTCCTTTCCAAATATTTTTCTCAGTATTTTCATTATAATACAAAGAGCCCTTGCGGACAAGGGCTCTTACGGTAATCTTATGTCTCTTTTTGCGTACAATGTACAATATTTATCCTGCTTTTGACAAAAACTATTGCAATTTCACAGTGTTATAAGCGAAATACGTAACTCACGATCGCAAAATATACACTGATCGTGCTGATATCAACCAGTGTAGAGATCAGCGGTGTCGCCATGATTGCCGGATCAAGTCCGATTTTCTTAGCGATCAGAGGGAGTGTACATCCGACTACTTTTGCGATCAACACTGTACAAGCCATCGTCAGACCAATGGTAAATGCCATCATGGCATCTCCCTGTCCCATCAACATGATACGGATTCCATTTACCACAGACAGTATGATGCTGATGCAGAATGCAATGCGGATTTCTTTCCAGATTACTTTAAACAGATCTGAAAATTCAATCTCTCCGACAGCAAGTCCGCGGATCACAAGTGTCGAGCTCTGCGATCCACAGTTTCCTCCGGTTCCGGTAAGCATCGGAACAAATCCTGCAAGCTGCGGCATCAGTGCCAGTGCATTCTCGTAGCTGTTCATGATCATCTGTGTTACCGTCGCAGACAGCATCAGAAACAACAGCCAGGGAATACGGCTCTTTACATGCTCGAATATTGATGTCCCGAAATACGAGTCTTCATTTGGATTGACACCGGCCATGATGCTGATATCTTCCGTTGTCTCATCCTGAAGTACCTGCATCGCATCATCAACGGTTACAATACCGACCATACAGTTTTCATGATCTACGATCGGCAATGCGATCAGACCATATTTTGTAATGATATTAGCAACGTCTTCCTGATCGTCTGTCGTACGGGCATACAACATATTTGTATCCATGATCTCTTCAACCGTCTTGGATTCACTGCTGGTCAGCAGTTCTTTTATGTCAACCTGCCCGATCAGATGACGTTGTTCTGTTACATAACAGGTATAAATCGTCTCCCGGTTGAGACCAACCTGTCTTATTTTTAATATGGAATCAGCAACCGTCATCTCTCTTCGCAGTGCAATATAATCTACATTCATCACACTTCCGGCACTGTCCTCCGGATACTGAAGAAGCTGATTGATCTGCTGACGTTTTTCCGCATCTGTCACCATCAGCAGTCTGTCTACCACGTTGGCAGGCATCTCTTCCAACACATCAACGGTATCATCCAGATACATTTCCTCCATGATCTCTTCCAGTTCGGAATCCGTCAGTGCATTGATCAGGTCTTCGCGCATATCGCTGTTCATATATGAAAATGTCTCTGCCGCTTCTTCTTTTGCAAGCAGACGGAATACCAGCACCATGTGTTTCTGATCAAATTCTTCCAGAATCTCCGCAAGATCCACCGGATACATATTTGTTTCCAGTTCTTCTTTCAGTTCTTTATATTCTCTCGCATCCAGCATGTCTTTGATACGTTCTTCAGTCAGTTCTTCTCTGTCTTCTACATAATCAATATCATCGTCTTTTTGCCCGTCTGCCGTTAAGGCTTCCTCATTCATATTTTCTTCCATAATAATATGCCTCCTCCTTTCTTCGGATCTTGCCCGGCAAACATCCCATTTGCGTACCAAATCATTGTATAGTATAATCAATTTCAGAATGTTATACAAGGAGATTTTCATGAAAACTGTTGGACTTATTACAGAATATAACCCATTTCACAACGGACATCTTTATCATATAGAAAGAGCCAGGGAACTAACCGGTGCCGACCGGGTTGTAATCGTCATGAGCGGCGATTATGTACAGCGCGGAACTCCTGCGCTTCTATCCAAGCATTCCCGTGCGCATATGGCACTTCTAAACGGCGCATCGGCTATCTGCGAGCTTCCTGTCTGCTATGCATCCGGCAGTGCCGAATTCTTCGCCCAAGGCGCCATCTCTATTCTGGAAGGTCTGGGATGCATCGATACATTATGCTTTGGAAGTGAATGCGGAGAGCTTTCTGTTTTACAGCATATTGCACAGCTGCTTCTCTCCGAATCAGATACTTACAGCCATATGCTTCAGGATGCATTAAAAAAAGGACATTCTTTTCCTGCTGCCAGGCACCAGGCTTTGGAAAAATTAACCGGTGATGCTTCCGTTTCACAGATTCTTTCTGAACCCAATAATATTCTTGGGATTGAATATCTGAAAGCACTGAAAAAGCAGAACAGCAGGATGGTACCATATACGTTAAAGCGGGACTCTTCCGGATACCATGACACAAAACTTCAGCCACAGTCAAGTTCCGCCTCTGCCATTCGGAATGCCCTGAGACATTGGGAGGAGCAGCCATTCAGCAGATATCCGGCAGATCCTCAGCAGACACCGGACGGATTCTCCGAACTGTTGCAGAACCAGCTTCCTGAAAACGCCCTGCGTCTGTTACGGGATGCATGGAATCAATCTTGTCCCATTGAAACAAATGATTTCTCCCTTTTATTAAAATACCGCCTGCTCTGCGAAACCCGGAGATCTCTATGTGAGTATCAGGATATATCCGAGGATCTTGCAAACCGTATCATCCGAAACCGGAATCAGTTTCTGAACTTCGAACAGTTCTGTCAGCTTCTAAAAACAAAAGAACTGACTTACAGCCGTATCAGCAGAGGTCTGCTGCATATTCTGTTAGCCGTAAAAAAAGAAGATATGTTGAGATACCGGGAATCTTCCTGCATCTATACCAGAATTCTTGGATTTCGTAAAGAACATGCCGATGTGCTGCGTCAGATAAAAGAAAACGCCAGCATTCCGGTTATTACAAAATTAGGGCAGACAGATTCGCTTCTTCCGGAAACAATACGAATGCTGGATCAGACCACTTTTGCATCAGATCTGTACGAAAGCGTAGTGTCCGACAAGTTCGGAATTCCTTTCATAAACGAATACCAAAAACAGATCATACATGTATAGTATATAAATCATTCTTTCGTCAGCAGCGCTCCTTTCCTGTCCAGGCACAAAAACGTGTAGCATATGATAATATAAATTGTATTCATTATCATATGCTACACGTTTTTCTTATAGCTCTGTTCTCTTTTTAGTTCTTAAAGCTGTGTACAGGAGCAGGGATTCTTCCTTTTCTATTCACAAATGCACTGCAGTCATATTCATTGACCGGAATGATTGGTGCATAACCGAGAAGCCCACCAAATTCTGCCGTCTCTCCGACATCTTTTCCAATAACCGGAATCAGACGTACTGCGGTCGTCTTCTGGTTCACCATACCAATTGCCATCTCATCTGCAATAATTCCGGAAATAGTAGAAGCACTTGTCTTACCCGGAATCGCAATCATATCAAGTCCTACCGAACATACACATGTCATTGCTTCCAGTTTTTCAATTGTGAGTGCACCCATTTCCACTGCATCGATCATACCTTTATCTTCACTTACAGGGATAAAAGCACCACTCAGTCCGCCTACGTAAGAAGAAGCCATAACACCGCCCTTTTTAACCTGATCATTTAACATTGCAAGCGCTGCCGTCGTTCCCGGCGCACCAACACGTTCCAGACCGATTTCTTCCAAAATCTCTGCGACGCTGTCTCCAATTGCCGGAGTCGGTGCCAGTGACAGATCAATAATTCCAAATGGAATACCAAGACGTTTGGATGCTTCTCCGGCAACCAACTGTCCGACACGAGTCACCTTAAATGCTGTCTTTTTAATCGTCTCACATAACTCTTCGAAGCCTTTGCCCCGCACCTGTTCAATCGCATGCTTTACAACACCAGGTCCGCTGACACCGACATTGATCACAGCATCTCCTTCTGTTACACCAAGGAATGCACCTGCCATAAATGGATTATCGTCCGGCGCGTTACAGAATACTACAAGTTTTGCACATCCGAGAGAATCATTTTCTTTTGTTGCTTCAGCTGTCTTCTTTACAATTTCACCACACAGACGTACTGCATCCATGTTAATACCAGTCTTTGTTGAACCGACATTAACAGAACTGCATATAAGCTCTGTCTGTGCAAGTGCCTGTGGAATTGATCTTATTAAAAGTTCATCACTCTTAGTCATACCTTTTGATACAACTGCTGAATAACCACCAATGAAATTAACACCAACAGTATGAGCCGCTTTATCAAGAGTTTTCGCAATAGTAACATAATCCTCAGGTGTCTTACATGCAGAAGAACCAACAAGAGAAATAGGTGTAATTGATATTCTCTTATTAACAATAGGAACACCGAATTCCTTTGCAATCTCTTCTCCGGTTGAAACTAAATCCTTAGCAAGAGTTGTGATTTTGTTATATATTTTCTCATTTACCTCAGCTAAATCAGGACCAGCACAGTCAAGAAGATTAATACCCATTGTAATAGTTCTTACATCAAGATTAGCCTCTGAAATCATATTATTAGTTTCTTGTACTTCACCACGAGAAATCATAGATATACCCTCCAATTAAAT
>ENA-OPAH01001996-OPAH01001996.1-human-gut-metagenome-genome-assembly--contig:-NODE-1996-length-12240-cov-2.293311_pt1 | contig 12240 bp, 9 predicted proteins | sample MGYA00241050_ERZ501416 | MGnify/ENA primary metagenome ERZ501416 (study PRJEB25962, sample SAMEA2042632) | human gut metagenome | biome: human gut; feature: human-associated habitat; material: faeces... | reverse complement strand
CCAATGCCTTAGCATCATCAATAAGAAGCTCATTTTGAGTTGCGCAAGGAAGAGCAATATCAACCTTGATGCCCCAAACACCACGACCATCATGGTATTCAACGCCCTCACGACGCTTAGCGTACTCAGAAATACGACCGCGTTCAACTTCCTTGATCTGCTTAACCAAAGCAACGTCAATTCCGTTAGGATCATAAATCCAGCCCGTAGAGTCAGACAAAGTTACCACTTTAGCACCGAGCTGCTGAGTCTTTTCTGTTGCATAAATTGCAACATTACCAGAACCAGATACTGCAACGGTCTTACCCTCAAAAGAGTCGCCCTTGCACTTGAGATATTCCTGAACGAAGTAAATCAAGCCATAGCCAGTAGCTTCGGTACGTGCCAAAGATCCGCCATAAGAAAGGCCCTTACCAGTTAAAACGCCTTCCCAAACATTACGAATACGCTTGTACTGGCCGAACATGTAACCAATCTCACGAGCACCAGTTCCGATATCACCTGCAGGAACATCAGTGTCTGCGCCTACATGCTTGCAGAGTTCAGTCATGAACGACTGGCAGAAGCGCATTACCTCAGCGTCAGACTTACCCTTAGGATCAAAGTCGGAACCGCCCTTGCCTCCGCCCATAGGAAGAGTAGTTAAGCTGTTCTTGAAGATCTGCTCGAAACCGAGGAATTTAATAATGCCAAGGTTGACTGAAGGATGCAGACGAAGACCGCCTTTGTAAGGGCCAAGGCAGCTATTGAACTGGACACGGAAACCACGATTTACCTGTACCTTGCCTTCATCATCAACCCAAGGTACACGGAACATAATAACGCGTTCTGGTTCAACAATACGCTCAAGCAAGCCAGCTTTTTCGTATTCTGGATGGGCTTCAATAACAGGCTTCAAAGAAGTAAGAACCTCTGTAACAGCCTGAATAAACTCAGGCTCATTGGCGTTCTTTGCCTTAACCTGTTCAATAACGGAGTCAACGTAACTCATAAATTCCTCCTCGATTAACACTCAACGTTGAGTATGGTATCAAAGAGAATCACTTTAGATAAATAAAGCCACCCCACGTTAACATGTTCGAAACAAACAATCGGGGGGTGGCTTAAAACATCGGATAAATGAAGCTTTATCGTACTTACATACGCTCAGGCGCAGAAACTCCCAAAAGATTAAGAGTAAGAGCCAAAACAATTCGAGCCGAATCTGCCAAAGCAAGGCGAGCCTGCTCTACCGCCTCTTCCTCACTAATAACACGGCAATTTGTATAGAACGAATGGAACAGAGAAGCTAAATCTTGAGCATAATGAGTCAATCGGAAAGGTGCACGATCTCGAGCTGCACCCGCAATAAGATCGGTAAAGTCAGCCATTTTTCGCATAAGATCAAGTTCGCTTTCGTGCGTTAAAACCGAAAGATCAGCAGTAGCAATCTGCAGTGCATCAACCAGATCTGTCACAGAAGCATTCTCTGTTGAAATACCACGAGCTTCAGCTGCCTTACGCAAGATCGAACAAATACGCGCATGAGCATACTGTACGTAGTAGACTGGATTGGAAGCGTCTTTTTTCTTTGCTACCTCAATATCGAAATCGATGGACTGATCAGAAGATTTAGAAAGCATCATATAGCGCGTTGCATCAACGCCTACCTCATCGATCAACTCACGGAAAGTAATCATCTCGCCCGTACGTTTTGACATGCGAACTTGCTGTCCATCACGGAACAGAGTTACCAGCTGGCCAAGTACAACCTCTAGGGCATCAGGGTAACCCCAAGCTGCCATCATCGCTCGACAACGCGGAATATATCCATGATGATCCGCGCCCCAAATATCAATAAGATGATCATAACCGCGCTGCATCTTGTCGTAATGGTAAGCAACATCGGACATAAAATACGTTAACTCACCGTTGGTTTTAATAAGAACACGGTCTTTTTCATCACCAAATGCAGTTGAGCGAAAATACGTTGCTCCTTCTTGTTCGAAGATATAGCCGCGTTCTTTCATTACCTCAAAAGCACGATCAACCTTAGTTTTGCCCTCTTCATCAGGAACAAATAAAGAACGCTCAGAAAACCATGTATCGAAATGATTCCCAAAGATCTCAAGCGTTTCTTTTACGTTATTCATCATGGCTTGATAGCCCATCTCCCGAAACTCATGACGACGAGTATCAGGATCTACCGAAAGCCATTTATCTCCATCTCGCTCAATGATTTGCTGAGCAAGATCCTTAACATAACCTCCGCCATAGGATGCCTCAGGCATTTCTACCTCAAGTCCTAACGCTTGCTGGTAGCGAACCACCAAAGAATCAGCGAAGACATTCATCTGGTTACCTTGGTCATTGATGTAAAACTCTTCATCCACCTCATAACCAGCATGACGCATCACGCGAGCAATAGCGTCACCTAAAGCAGCCCAACGACCATGGCCTACATGCATAGGGCCTGTAGGATTAGCTGATACATATTCCAAGTCCACCTTGCAAGGATGCTCAAGGCTTGACTTTCCATAATCACTTCCCTGCTCACGAACCTCAGTAACAACATTTTGGAACACTGCATTGGCAAGAGTCAGATTAATAAAGCCAGGACCAGCAATTTCGACCGATTCTATTAAGTTATTCTCTGGAAGATTATCCACGAGAATCTGAGCAATTGCTCGAGGATTCATTCGAGCTGCCTTGGCAAGACGCATAGCAACTGTGCATGCCCAATCGCCATGACCTTCTTCGCGTGGACGCTCTAACGTAGGTAGGGGAACTTCATCTAAAGGCAATTCTCCTGCTTGCACAGCTGAAGTAAGAGCCTGATGTAATACCACCTCTAGAGATTCACGAATGGTCATAAAAGATCCTTCCTACCTTTATTCGAGAAATATCGAAAGCAACAGCGATAGTCTTACAGGCTTTATTGCGCTTTAATTAAAAACCTTTAGCTATTGCTTACGGCTAATCAATTCTTTTTTTACGAACAGCGGATGAAATTGTAACACGCTATGCACGATGCTCGGCTATATAGGTATCACATTCCTGCATTACATAAGAACGAAGCTTATCGAGAAGCTCTTCGTCCTTCCCACCAACCGGTAAACCGTCAATAGACTGAATCGGCAAGCAAAGAGTACTTGAAGAGCTTACGATAACCTCATCAGCATCTTTAAGTTCATTAAGAGTAAAAAGTTTTTCTACCACAGGAATTTCAAGCGCCATACAAGCTTGAATTAAATGCTTGCGAGCAATACCTGGCAATATATGATTGTCAGCAGGATGAGTTATAAAACAGCCATCCTTGAGCATCTGCACGTTACTATGTGCACATTCTGTTACATAACCATCACGTACAAATACTGCCTCATAGCAATCTGCTTCTTTGGTGCGCTGAGCCGCCAAAACATTAGGAAGCAAGTTTAAGGTTTTGGTGTTGCACATCTGAAAGCGTAAGTCCTCAACACTAATAAGATCTTGACGATCATAAAGGTCTTCCATCACGTCTGGGACAATCATGATCCAAAGATTAGCTGGTCCATCACAAAAATAATGATGACGATAATCGGTTCCGCGCGTTACTTGCCAATACACAAAATTGACCGGAGCATCAACTTTAGCAAGCATATCGGTTAACACCGCATGCAATTCAGCTTTTGAAATACCAGGATCAATTTCTACATTAGCGCAACTATTAAAAAAACGATCGAGGTGATCTTCAGCAAAGAGCACTACCCCATCGATACCCATCGTTGCGTCGTAAACCCCATCACCATAAAAAGAAACACGATCCAAAAAAGGAACTTTCATTTCCTCGAGAGGACCAAAATCACCATTGTAATATCCCAAACGTTCCATGTACTGTTCCTGATCCCTTAGTGCTTATTTCCTTAAAGTTGCTAAAACAATTGCTTTGATGGAATGCATGCGATTTTCTGCCTCATCAAATACTTTCGAAGCGTCAGACTCAAACACTTCATTGGTTACTTCCATTTCAGTCAAACCAAACTGTTTTTCAATTTCTTGAGCGACCGTTGTATGAGTGTCATGAAATGCCGGCAAACAATGCATGAAAATCGCGTTATCAGCAGCGTTTTCCATAACGTGAGCGTTAATTTGATAAGGAGAAAGTTCCTTTATGCGCTGTTCCCATAAACTTGCTGGTTCACCCATGGACACCCAAATATCGGTATACAAAATGTTTGCGTCTTTCGTTCCTTTTTCAACATCAGACGTTACGATAACTTCGCACCCATGTTCTTTAGCGATCTCTTGACAGGTTTCAACCAGTTTTTGATCAGGCATGGAAGATTCGGGGGCACAAGCAACAAATGTAATGCCCATCTTTGCGCAACCCACCATAAGCGAATTAGCAACATTATTTTTTGCGTCACCCATGAAAACCAATTTCAAACCTTCAAAAGAACCGAAGTTTTCACGGATAGTAAGCAAATCGGCAATAGTTTGCGTAGGATGGCACTCATTAGTCAAACCATTCCACACAGGAACTCCTGCATACTCAGCCAAGGTGTCTACAATTTCTTGACCATACCCACGATACTCAATGCCATCAAACATACGACCTAACACACGTGCGGTATCTTCAATCGATTCTTTATTACCCATCTGAGAGCCAGCTGCATCTAAGTAAGTAACACCCATACCAAGATCATGGCCAGCAATTTCAAAGGAGCAACGGGTACGTGTCGAAGTTTTCTCGAACAACAATACAATGTTCTTGCCTTCAAGCTCCTTATGTAGAATACCAGCGTGTTTTTTTTCTTTTAGCTCCTGAGCAAGATCAACCAATGAAAGAATCTCCTCAGAAGTGAAGTCGAGCAACTTCAAAAAGTTTCGGCCAGAAAGTGATGTCGTCATTGGTCCTCCTGATACGACAAACATACCTATGCAAAATAAAAAGCGCACCTCGTATTTCGGGTGCGCTTCTATTATGACACAGCTTTAAGAGCTTTTACTCAGCTTCATCAGCAATAGTCATACCCTTATGATTGCCGGTAATGGCATATTCCACCCATTCAGCAATATTTACCACATGATCACCAATACGCTCAAGATATTTACCAATCATCAAAACATCCAATGCGGAAGTTTCATCAGGTAAATGTTGAGCAATATGATTTGCGATATCGCGCTTGAGGTCTTCAAATAAGGTATTGATTATTTCGTCGCGCGCAATCGTTTGTTGCGTTTTATCTAAATCGAGATTCAGATAGGCATCAATAACATCATTTACTTGACTTTGAGCGTTATTTGCCATGTCAGCCAAGGCTGAAAACTTTGAAAGATCAAGCCCCTCGGGCAAGCCTGTTGCAATTTCGCAAATCTCTGCTGCTTGGTCTCCGATCCTTTCAAGATCAGTAATCATCTTAAGGGCTGAAGTAACGGTACGTAAATCGGTTGCCACGGGCTGCTCGCGTAAAAGCAAGCGAAGACAGAGTCGCTCAATTTCACGCTCCTTCTCATTGATTAAAGAATCATTTTGAGCAACAAGCATCGCCTTGGTAGGATTGGTTTGCTGAACCGCATCAAAAGAACCCTCGATGGCTTCCTTCACCAATTCTCCCATTGCTGCCATTTGAGCTTTCAGCGTGTAGAGTTCGTCATCAAAAATGGGACGTGCTGCCATAGTTTAACCAAACCTTCCTGAGATGTAATCTTCAGTACGCTTATCTTTTGGTGCAGAAAAAAGAAGATCAGTGGGCGAACACTCAATCATTTCACCCAACAAGAAAAATGCTGTTGAATCAGAAATTCGAGCAGCCTGCTGCATATTGTGAGTAACGATAATAATGGTGTAGTTTTCTTTGAGTTCTCCGACTAACTCTTCAATTTTGTTGGTAGAAATTGGGTCAAGGGCGCTTGTTGGTTCGTCCATCAATAAAACTTCAGGATTTACCGCCAAGGCACGAGCGATGCATAAACGCTGCTGCTGACCACCTGAAAGACCCAGTGCATTCTTTTTAAGACGATCTTTAAGCTCGTCAAAAATTGCAGCTTTTCGCAAAGAATCCTCTACAATGTCATCCAGCTCGGATTTTTTCTTAATTCCGTGAGTACGAGGGCCAAATGCAATATTGTCATAAATTGACATAGGAAAGGGATTTGGCTTTTGGAAAACCATTCCCACCTTTTTGCGGAGAACATTCACATCATACTTATCGTAAATATCTTCCCCATCAAGAGTAATTCGACCAGTAATCTTGCATCCCTCAACCAAATCGTTCATGCGATTCAAAGACTTTAGCAAGGTTGACTTGCCGCAACCAGAAGGACCAATCATAGCCGTAACGTTGTGTTCAATAAAGGATAGATTAATATCACGAAGCGCCTGATAATCTCCGTAAAAGAGATCCATATGTGATACATCCATTTTGGCATTATTCATCAGACATATTTCCTTTGCTGATCCTATTAGCTACTGCAGAAGTAGCAAAGTTAATAAGTAATACAAAGACAAGAAGAAGAACTGCGGTTGCATAAGTAGCATCAATATGAAGACCCTCGCTTGCCAAAAGATACATATGGACCGCAAGAGTACGAGTTGAGCTAAATACTGTTTCAGGTACAGCCGCAATGGAACCAGCCGTATAAATAAGAGCTGCGGATTCACCAACAGTACGACCGATAGCTAAAATAATGCCGCCTAAAATGCCAGGGATTGCAGCAGGTAATACGATCTTGAAAACCGTCCGGAATCGACCAGCACCAAGACCAAATGAACCTTCACGGTATAGATCAGGTACTGCAGCAAGTGCTTCTTGAGAGGCGCGCATGATAATAGGAAACGTCATGATTGCCATGGTGCATACACCAGCAAGCAACGACAAACCCCATTGCAGGTAATATACAAAAAACAGCAAGCCAAACAAGCCATACACAATCGAAGGAATACCAGAAAGCGTTTCGGTTGCAAGCGCAACAATTCGTACAAAAAAGTTCTGCTTGTTCGTATATTCATTCAAGAAAATAGCTGCGCCAATACCAAATATTGAAGAACACGATACAGCCATCACAATGACAATGAGCGTGTTGAAAAGCGCTGGCATAAATGACACGTTATCGGAATTGTATTCCAGCTCAAACATCTCTGGTTTAATTTGAGGAATACCCATAATGAGGATATAGCCAATAATCAAACACACCGCTAAAACAGTAAGAAGGGTCGCGATTTTTACAGCATAGCGGAATATCCATGAAGATATTCTGGCAGGCTTAGCTTTAGTTAAAACACGATTATCAGCCATTCTTGCTCCTCTTCTTTAAAGCAGCAAATGCAAAGTTAATAATCAAGATAAACACGAACAACACGCATGCAGTGCCGATCAAAGCGCCTCGATGAAGATCGGCTGCATAACCCATCTCCAAAACGATGTTCGCTGTCATCGTACGGATACCATCAGTAATAGCATCGGGCATTTGAACCTGATTGCCCGCAATCATGATGACGGCCATGGTCTCACCAATAGCGCGACCGATTGCCAAGATGATTGAAGCTAAAACACCAGAAACTGCCGCAGGCAACATAACACGCATAACCGTTCGTTCGTGATCTGCCCCTAAAGCAAGAGCGCCCTCATAGTAAGCCTCTGGAACAGCTTTAAGTGCCGATTCAGAAAGGGTGATGATGGTAGGCAAAATCATGATTCCCAAAACCAGAGAAGCACATAAGATAGATTGTCCTGTACCACCTAAGTTTTCACGAATAAAAGGTACTAGAACCACTAAGCCAAAAAAGCCATACACAACAGAAGGGATGCCGGCAAGCAACTGAACTCCCGACTTAGCGATCTTTGCCACCCTTCTACTTCCGAAAAACGCAAGAAAGATTGCGCAGAGAATTCCGAGGGGAACACCAATTACCAACGCACCAGCCATTACATATAAGCTGCCGACTATCATTACCCCGATGCCGTACACATCATTTGAGGGGCGCCAGGTGGTTCCAAAGAGAAAATCAAAAAAGCCGATTTCTGCAATTGCAGGGATGCCGTTGCCAAAAATAAATACACATATCACTACAACTGCAGCCACCGAAATGGCTGCAGCTATAGCAAAGATTATTTTGGCAACCAATTCTTTGGTTTGTGCCATATTACTTAGCCAATCTCGCTCCAGGAAGTGATTTCACCGGTGAAGATCTGCTTAACCTGATCAGAGGTCAAATCCTCAACTGCGCTTTCAGGATTTACAATAACTGCAATACCGTCAGTTGCAATTACTGTTGCCTGTGCGCCTTCGCTGGTCTCAGAATCCTTTAAGTCACGAGAAGCCATACCCAAATCGCAAGCACCTTCGATTGCAGAAGTTACACCAGTGGTGGAGTCAGACTGGTTTACCTCGATGGTTACATCTGGATTGAGAGCCTGATATGCCTCAGCAAGCCTTTCCATAACAGGGGTTACAGAAGAAGAACCAGCAACGGTTACCGTACCGGAAAGGTTAGAAGCGGTGTAAGCTTCGCCACCGTCCAGAGGAATATAACCTTCTTCAGCTACTACAGCTTGACCATCAGAGCTCAAAATGAAGTTCATGAAGTCCTGAGCAACATCAGAAAGTTCAGTGTTGGAGTTGGTTACTACATTGAAAGGACGGGATACTTTATATGTACCGTTCTTTACATTCTCTGCGGAAGCCTCTACTCCGTCAACCTTTAAAGCTTTTACCATGCTGTCATCCAGAGAACCCAGAGAAATATAGCCAATAGCCTGAGGGTCCTGGGAAACATTTGTCATCATAACAGAAGTATTGTTGGTAACCTGAGCGTCTGCCGTAGTATTGTCAACTTTCTCTCCGTCTGCGTTTTCTTCCTCAATACCAAATAATTCAATAAATGCTCCTCTTGTTCCGGAACCGTCTTCACGAGAGATTACGGAAATTGTACCGGAAGGTGCGGAAGCATCTGCAGAATCTCCTGACTCTGCTGCAGTGTCAGAAGCTGCGCCGCTTTCTGAATTGCTGTTGTTTCCGCCGCATGCTGCCATACCTAATACCATTAAACCTGTTAACATTGCTGCAAATACTTTCTTCTTCATGATTTTATACTCCTTTAATAAATGATTTACTTTCTTTCCATGTCCTTTTGACAAGACCTACTATATAGAAGCTTTGTAAAATCACCAATCATAAATCTGTTAAATCTTTGTAAAATACAAAATCCCCGCTTTTACCATATTGTAAAAACGGGGACATGCCCTGTGGTTATGTTAAATTGTATTGGTTATGGAAGAGGGAGGGATTTTACAAATCATTTTACAAACTTTACTTATCATATTATCCCTTATTTCTCCCCCATCTTCCGGTACCCTGCCGGAGATACACCGTAAATCTGCCGGAATTTTTTCCCAAAGTAGCTGGGGTGGCTGAACCCGCTGCCAATACAGATTTCTGTTACAGTTTGGTCTGTGTTTCTCAATTTAAAGGCTGCCTGTCTGATTCTGTAAAGATTTAAATATTCCAAAGGGCTTGCTCCGGTAATTTTATGAAAACAGCGGAAACATTCTGTACGGCTCAGGTTCACATTTTTGGAAATATCCTCAACCGTAATGGGCTCTGCATAGTGAGCCTGCATATAATCTAAGATTTGTTTTACCCGCTGTTCCAGTTTCCGGTTCCCTTCTCCTCCAGCATACAACCCCTTCTCCTGCCCCTTGTATTCTGCCAGAATTCCCCAGGCTCTGCTCAGTTCATTCCGCACCTTGAGCTGGCAGAGCCAGTCTTCTTCCTGACAGTATTGACACACTTTTTCAAGAGCGCCAAGAATCTCTTCTTTCCAGGGGCTGCCTTGGTCTTTACGAAAAACACAGCCCTTAAACAGCTGGTCTTCTGCCACTGGCTTAATATACTTATTATACAGAAGACTTTGCCTGTCCTCTGCCAGAAATTCAGGTGCAAAAACCAGAGAAACCGAACTTCCCACATATTCCTGGGAAATAATTCCCGCCATGTGCAGGGCACCGCAATTGATAAAAGCAGCATCCCCTGCCCCCAGTTCAAATCTCTCTTCGTTAATACCAAATCTAACCTTTCCTTCCAGAACACAGAGGAATTCCGCCTCGGGATGCCAGTGCCAGCCCTCTCCTCTTACCGGTCTTTCCCTGGATTCATTTCTATAAGCCTGGAACCGGAAGGAACTGGTCCCGTGAGCCTTAGTCTCACACATAATATCATTGACACACAATTCTTCAGGAGCTGTCAGAAGCATTTTTAATTCCACCTTTTCCTTTGGTACTATAGTTATAATTTCAGATAGCATTGTGATAGTTTTTTTCTATTATTTTTCTATAATTTATTTTAGCACAGGTACAGGAGAAATGCAGCACCTCACCTGTGTAATTCTATGTTTTGCGGGGGATATATCATGTCTGAAAAAATGAAACGTATTATCATGACGGTTGTTGGTGTCAGCCTCAGCGGCGTGGCCGTAGGATTTTTTAACTATTCCGCCTTCGGTATGGACCCTTTCCAGGTTCTGGCCCATGGCCTGTGGAATCTTACGCCTCTGGGCTACGGAACCTTTTACACAGCCTTTAGTTTTATTCTGCTCATCCTTGTGCTGATAACAGACAGAAAAAAAATCGGGCTTGGTACTCTCATCAACATGTTTCTTTTAGGCTATATTACAGAATTTTTCTCCTGGCTGCTTTTAGAGCTTTTTCCAAATGGAAATTTTTTCTTCCGGCTGCTTATGCTCCTAATCGGAATTTTCATTATGTGTATGGGAGCATCCCTATATTTCACTGCTGATTTAGGTGTTTCTGTCTATGACGCCGTAGCCCTTTGCCTTTCGGAAAGAACACCCATAAAGTTTCAATACTGCCGCATAGGCAGCGATGTGGTATGTGTTGTGGTAGGCTTTATTTTCGGGGCAAAAGTAGGAATCGGAACTCTGGTTACCGTATTTTTTACCGGCCCTTTAATACATATTTTCCAGGAAATCCTTGCCATTCCTCTTATTCGTGGCCGTAACCCGATTACCCTCCAAATCCGCTTGTTATACCGGAAAATAAAACATTCCGGAAAAAAGAAAAGAGCCATTTAATGTTGGCTGCCAAAAAGGGCTGTTGCTTCTATTTAAACAACAGCCCTTTTATTCTCCTTTACTCCTCTGTTTTTTCTATTACATACAGCAGGGAAGTAAAATCTCCGCCTTTTTCATTGAACAGTTCTCTGTCCACCGGAATTCCGGCATACATCAGCTCGTCTCCATAAGCTTTATAGGATTTTTCCTCATCAGATGTCAAAGTAACCTTATACAGCATATCCTTCTGCAGCCCCTTGAGCTTCAGCCTCAGCCAGGAACCATTTACCTTATTTAACCTCTGGTAAAGCATGGCAATAGACTGGGATTTATCCTGAGATACCACCTGCCATGCAGTTTCATTTCCCTTGAACGGACTTAATATGCGGTAGAAATCACCGTCCACCTGTATCAGCTCCCGGTATTGCTTCATAAAAGCAATCTGGCTTTTCACAGCTTCAAGCTCCTGGGCAGACAGCAAATTCAAATCCAATTCATAGCCAAAGGTTCCGAAATATGCCACATTGGCCCTGGTATCGATAGGCGTAGTTCTGTAAATCTGGTGGTTTGGTACAGCCGACACATGAGAGCCCATACTTACCAGCGGATAAACATAGGAGGTTCCGTACTGTATCTTGGTCCTTTCATTGGCATCCGTATCATCGCTGGTCCAGGTCTGTGGCGCAAAGTACAGCATACCCGGGTCAAAGCGGGAACCGCCGCTTGCGCAGGATTCAAACAAAATCTGCGGAAATCTGCTGGTTAAACGGTTATATAAATCATAGACACCCAGGATATAACGATGCATAATCTCCCCTTGATGTTCCGGAGACATTCCTCTGCTGTAAGGCTCTGTCATGTACCGGTTCATATCCCATTTAATATAAGAGATGGAAGATTCGCTGATAATCTTTGCTATCATGTCATAGATGGCATCTACTACTTCTTTCCTTGAAAAATCCAATACATGCTGATGTCTGGCATGGCTTTCAAACCGCCCCGGAACTCCTATGAGCCAATCCGGATGAGCACGATATAAGTCACTGTCCTTATTTACCATTTCCAACTCTACCCAGAGCCCGAATTTCAGTCCCATATCTTCTACCTTCCGGGACAGACCGGGAATTCCCTCCGGCAGCTTTTCCAGATTTGCATACCAGTCTCCCAGACCTCTGTAGTCATCATTTCTGGCCCCAAACCAGCCGTCATCC
>ENA-OPAH01001994-OPAH01001994.1-human-gut-metagenome-genome-assembly--contig:-NODE-1994-length-12247-cov-1.931430_pt1 | contig 12247 bp, 9 predicted proteins | sample MGYA00241050_ERZ501416 | MGnify/ENA primary metagenome ERZ501416 (study PRJEB25962, sample SAMEA2042632) | human gut metagenome | biome: human gut; feature: human-associated habitat; material: faeces... | reverse complement strand
GGGACCGGAGATCGCCGTGGCCACCACCAAGGCTTATTCCGCCCAGCTGATCGCCCTTTATCTGCTGGCCATGAAGTTTGCCCATGTCAGGGGCAAGCTGGACGACGCAGGCCTTGCGGATATGCTGGAGGACATGAAGAGCCTGCCGGCTCAGGTGGAGATGCTTCTGAACAACAAGGAACGGATCCAGCGGTTCGCCAACCGGTATCTGGCGGCCAAGGACATCTTCTTCATCGGGCGGGGGATCGATTATGCCATCTCCATGGAAGGCTCCCTGAAGCTAAAGGAAATTTCTTATATCCACTCCGAAGCCTACGCTGCCGGAGAATTAAAGCATGGCACAATTTCCCTAATGGAGGATGGTACCCTTGTGGTTGCCCTGGCTACTCAGGATGCCCTTTATCCGAAAACAGTCAGCAACATGATCGAGGTAAAAACCCGCGGTGCCTTCGTGATGGCACTGAGCACCAAAAAGCATCCGGACATCGAAAAATACGCCGACTACGTCCTCTATATCCCGGAAACCCAAAACCTGTTTGCCGGATCCCTTGCCATCATCCCGCTGCAGCTGTTTGGCTACTATGTGGCGGTCGGCCAGGGCTGCGACGTGGATAAGCCGAGGAATCTGGCCAAATCTGTCACTGTGGAATAAAAAGAACAGCAGGGCATGGGCAAGGGGTCCATGCCTTGCTGTTTTGCGGTGGGTTGTGATATAATAACAAAAATGAGGTAAAATTCTTGTGAAATCATAGGAGGACAGCATGATATTTGGCGGTATTTTGGCGGGAGGAACGGGAACCCGTATGAATATGACAGATATGCCCAAGCAGTTCCTGGAACTGGGGAATAAACCTATGGTGATCCACACACTGGAGAAATTTCTCCTCTGTCCCCGGATCGATCAGGTCTATATCGGCGTTCATCCAAGCTGGGTGCTCCATATGGAGGATCTGGTGGAGAAGCACATTGAGGTGGGGAAGGACCGGGTGCATGTAGTAGAGGGCGGCCGGGACCGGAACGAGACGATCATGAATATCGTGGCGGCTATCGAAAAGGATTACGGAGAGAGTGAGGATCACTACATCATCACCCACGATTCGGTGCGGCCTTTCGTGACTTCCCGGATCCTGGAAGACAATATAGAAGCGGTTATAAGGGATAAGGCATGTGATACGGTGATCCCTGCCACAGATACCATCGTGGTGTCGGAAGACGGGAAGAGCATCGGGGAGATCCCGGTGCGGTCCCGGATGTACCAGGGACAGACGCCCCAGAGCTTCCAGATCCGACTTCTGAAAGAACTGTATGCCTCCCTTGATGAGGAGGAGAAGGCGATCCTGACAGACGCCTGCAAGATGGCGGTGGTCCGGGATCACAAGGTGAGCCTGGTGCAGGGAGAACCGTCCAATCTGAAGATCACGACGGTCAGCGATTATAAGATCGCCCAGGCGATGGTTGGAGGAAAAGTCATTGATTAACTATGTCTATCAATTGGTGGCGCCGCGGACATTTTCTGTGAAATATGAGGAATTCCCCTTTGCGGAGGATGTGATCGTAAAGCCCCGGTATATGTCGGTCTGCCATGCGGACCAGCGTTATTATACCGGTCAGCGCCAGAGAGAGGTGATGGAGCGAAAGCTCCCCATGGCTCTGATCCATGAGTGCTGCGGGGAAGTCCTGGCGGACCGGACCGGGACGTTTGTGCCCGGGCAGCAGGTGGTGCTGATCCCCAACGTGCCGGGGAGGAAGGAGCCGGAGATCATGGAGAATTATGCCCGGGGCGCGCAGTTCCTCTCCAGTGGGAGGGACGGTTTCATGCGGGAATATGTGGGTCTTCCTGCAGACCGGGTAGTGTCCTGTGAAGGTATTGACGGACGGCTGGCGTCCATCACGGAATTCGTCAGCGTGGCGGCCCACAGCCTGCGCAGATTTCAGGGGCTTTCCCACAACAGGAGAGAGCGGATCGGTGTGTGGGGGGACGGAAGCCTGGCTTTTGTGACGGCGAATCTTCTCAAGAAAGAACTGCCGGCGAGCAAGGTGGCGGTGATCGGGAAGAATCCTTCCAAGCTTTCCTACTTCTCTTTCGCGGATGAGACTTACCTGCGGGAGGAACTTCCAACAGATTTCGCGGTGGATCATGCCTTTGAGTGCTGCGGCGGGGATGGCAGCTACTATGCCATCGACGATATCATCCGCTGCATCGGCCCCCAGGGAACGGTGATGCTGATGGGAGTCAGCGAGAACAAGGTTGCCATCAATACCCGGGATATCCTGGAGAAGGGGCTGACAGCGGTGGGAAGCAGCCGGTCCGGGCGGAAGGATTTTGAGAAGGCAGTGCAGTATATGCAGGATGCCAGGTTCCAGCGGCGGCTGGAACTGATCCTCTGTGAGGAAGAGAAGGTATCTTCCATCCGGGATATCCACCGGGTGTTCTGCGCGGATCTGAACACACCGTTTAAGACGGTGTTTGAATGGGGATTATAAGGAGCGGAGTATGTCATTGATCAGTGTGATTGTGCCGGTTTATAATGTGGAAAACTATCTGGAGCGGTGTCTGGATTCCATTCTGGGGCAGACCTTCCGGGATCTGGAGGTGATCCTGGTGGATGACGGTTCAGAAGACCGAAGCGGAGAGATCTGCAGAAGTTATGCCCGCAAAGACGCAAGGATCCGGTATGTCCGCCAGGAGAACGGCGGGCTTGGCAGGGCCAGGAACCGGGGGATCCAGATGGCAGAAGGGGAATTTATCCTCTTTGTAGACAGCGATGATTATATTGACCGGCGGATGGCGGAGATCCTTCTGGACAATCTTACCAGCAGCGGCGCGGATGTAGCGTCCTGCGGCGTGTATAACGTGTTTGTCCAGAAAACGACGCCTCAGTATGATAAGATTGAGAAGTTCCTCTCTCCCAGAGAGGAGGCTTTTGGTCTTCTTCTTCTGGGGGACAAGATCCCGGGAAGCGCCTGCAACAAGCTCTACCGGTCCTGGATCTTCCGGGAAGTGCAGTTCCCGGAGGGGGTATTCTATGAGGATGTGGGATTTCATACCCGGCTTATGCAGGTGATCCGGAATATTTATGTGGATACCACGCCGCTCTATTATTATGTACATCGGGAGGACAGCATCACCACCCGGAAGTTTGACTCCCGGGCGATGATGTTTATTACTGCCTACGAGGAGACGCTCAAGGTGGTGCGGGAGAAGGATCCCGCCATCCTTCCCCAGGCGGAGTTCAAGCTTACGTGGGCGTATTTCTCCATTCTGGACCGGATGCTCCAGGAGGAGGATTATCGGAAGATCCCGGAGTATCCCAGGGTCCTTCGGTTTCTGAAGCGGAATACCGTGCGGATCATCCGCAGTCCTTATTTCCACAGGGCAAGGAAAGCTGGAGCGGCGGCGCTTCTGGTGAATGTGAGGCTGTACCGGCAGATGATCCGGATGAATGAACGAAAGAACAAAGGGATATATGCATAAGGTGAGAGCATGAAACGAGTTTGTCTGGTAGATTATGATATGGCGGTGACCGGCGGGGTGGAGCAGGTAACAGCTTCTCTTGCCAATACGTTTTGCGGGGATTACCAGGTGTTTCTCTGCGAGATCAACCATAGCGGCCCCTGTGCCTATGACCTGGATGAGCGGGTGCATTTCCAGGAAGGGATGAAGGGGAAAACGCGGCTGCGGGAGATGATCCAGGGCTTTTTTGGGCCGTTTATCCGCTTTGTGAAGGAGCATAAGATCGATGTGGTGCTGATGATGGGGAATTATCCGGCGCTGATCGTTTCATTTACCCGTTTTTTTACAAAGGCAAGGTATATCTATTGTGATCACGGGGCATTGATGAACCAGTGGGATCAGAAGGATATCACGGGGATCCGCCGCTGGGTTTCCTGGTGCGCCCATAAGACGGTGGTACTTACTGAGAAGACGCGGCAGGACTATCTGGAGAAGTTCCATATCCGGCCCGGGAAGATCCGGTGTATCTACAACTGGGTAGAGGATGAGGTGGCGGAAAGCAGGCGGCCTTATCAGAGGGAGAGCCGGAAGATCCTTTCCGTGGGCCGTTTTGGGAAGGAAAAGGGTTATGACCTGCTGGTGAAGGTGGCCGGGCAGGTGCTGCCGGAGTATCCCCAGTGGAGCTGGGACATCTATGGCGCCGGAGAGACTTTTGAGGAGACGAAGGAGGCGATCCGGCAGGCAGGGCTGGAAGGACAGATCTGCCTGAAGGGAAATGTGAAGGAGGCGTACCGGTTCTACGGGGAGTATGCTTTCCTGGTGCTGCCTTCCTACCGGGAAGGCCTGCCCATTGTCCTTCTGGAAGCCGGCGCGCTTGGGATCCCCATGGTCAGCTTTGATATCGAGACCGGCCCGGGAGAGATCATCCTGGAGGGGGAGAATGGATTCCTGATCCCTCCCTATGACGTGGAAGGTATGGCAGAGAAGATCAGGGAACTGATCCGGGATCCGGACCTTCGGGAGAGGCTGGCCTCTTATGAGGGGACCCGGGAGAAATTTAGCAAAGAGAAGATTCTCAGAGAATGGATAAAGGTGTTGGAAGAGTAGTATGAGAAGCAGACAGGCAGCAAAAAATATGATCGCCAGTCTTTTCCTGCAGGGCGTGGTCTTTTTGTCAGGGATTATTCTTCCCCGTTTTTTCCTGCAGGAATATGGATCGAATATCAACGGGATGGTTACGTCTGTCAATCAGTTCCTGGTGTATCTGGGGCTGGCGGAGGCCGGTATCGGGACTGCTTCCCTGGTGGCGCTTTACACGCCTCTTGCCAGGGGAGATCAGGAGGAAGTCAATGGAGTGCTTTCTGCTTCCCGGAGGTTCTACAACCGTTCCGGTTATCTCTTTGGCGCGCTGACAGCGGGCCTGGCGCTTATCTATCCTTATCTCATCACGCAGCAGCTGAGCGCGTCCCTGGTGCGGACCATGATCCTGATCCTGGCCAGCAGTACGCTGGTGGATTATTTCTGCCTGGGCAAGTATAAGGTGCTCCTGACGGCGGATCAGCGGGGATATGTGGTTTCTTACGTCCAGGCGGCAGGGACGCTCCTGAACATGCTGGTGACCATCCTCCTCATCGGTCAGCACGCCAATGTGCTGCTGGTGAAGGCGGCGGCAACGCTGGTGTATATCCTGCGGTTTTTCCTTGTGCGGGCCTATGTGAGGAAGCATTATCGGGAAGTGGATTACCATGTGCCGGCAAGGATGGATCAGCTGAAGCAGAAGAATGCGGCGCTGCTCCACCAGGTGGTGGGCGTGATCGTCAATAACACGGACGTGGCGCTCCTTACGGTCTGCCTGGGCAGCCGGTCCCTTCTGGAGGTCAGCGTGTACGGGATCTACAACATGGTAGTGTATGCGGTGAATCTTTTCCTTAACTCTTTCTCCAACGGACTGACAGCCGGATTCGGGGAAGTGATCTCCAGGAAGGAGAAGGATGTGTTAAGGCAGAGCTTCTCCAGTTATGAATATGTGTACATGATGGTGGTGTTCGGGATCTTTATCTGCGTGTGGATGCTGATCCTGCCTTTTGTGGCGGTCTATACTCTTCAGGTAACAGACGCCAACTATATAAGGCCCTGGTCGGCGGTGCTCTTTACCCTGATCATCCTGCTGCAGAATATCCGGATCCCGGGGCTGACCATCATCTGCGCGGCAGGACATTTCCGGGAGACCAGGCATCAGGCGGTGCTGGAGGCGGTGATCAATATCGTGGTGTCTCTGGCGCTGGTCTGGCACTACGGGATGAACGGCGTGCTTCTGGGGACGGTCTGTTCCTACGGATATCGGTCTGTGGAGATCATGATCTATAACGCCCGGCGTCTGGTGGAGGGATCCGGCAGGACGACGCTGCACCGGATCCTGCGGAATACGGCGGTATCCGCGGTACTGATCATTGCTGGCATGCAGGTGGTGCCCCAGGAGATGACAAGCTTTGTCACCTGGACCTGCTGGGGCGCGGCAGTGTTCGCGGCGGCAGCGGCAAGTCTGGGGATCGTAAATTATCTGTGTGAGCCCGGAGAATTCCGGAAGCTTTTGGAGCGGTTTCAAACTATCATTCGGAAAGGAAAGAAGAATCATGTATGATTATCTGATCGTGGGATCGGGCCTGTTTGGCTCGGTGTTCGCCTGTGAGGCAAAAAAGGCGGGAAAAACCTGCCTGGTGGTGGAGAAGCGGGATCATATCGGAGGCAATATCTATACCAGGGAGATCGAGGGGATCCAGGTGCACCAGTACGGGGCCCATATCTTTCATACCAGCAACAGGCGGGTGTGGGATTATGTGCAGCAGTTCGCTGAATTTAACCGGTATACCAACAGCCCCATCGCCTACTATAAAGGCGAGATCTACAATATGCCCTTCAATATGAATACTTTTAACAAGATGTGGGGCGTGGTGACGCCCCGGGAGGCCAGTGAGAAGATTCAGGAGCAGATCCGGCTCTACGGCGTGGAGACGCCAAAGAATCTGGAGGAGCAGGCTATCCGTCTGGTGGGGAAAGACATTTACGAAAAGCTGGTCAAAGGCTACACGGAGAAGCAGTGGGGCCGGCGGGCGACGGAACTGCCGCCGGAGATCATCAAGAGACTGCCGGTGCGGCTGACTTATGACAACAATTATTTTAACGACCTGTACCAGGGGATCCCCATCGGGGGATATACCCGGATCATTGAGAGGATGCTGGAGGGGATCGAGGTAAGGACCGGGACGGATTATCTGGAGCATAAGGAGGAACTGGACCGGCTGTGCCGGAAAGTGGTATATACAGGTCCCATTGATGCGTATTTTGATTATTGTTTCGGAGAACTGGAGTACCGGTCTGTGCGCTTTGAGACGGAAGTGCTGAATATGGAGAATTATCAGGGAAATGCCGTGGTGAATTATACGGAGTATGAGGTTCCTTACACCCGGATCATTGAACATAAGCATTTTGAATTCGGGACCCAGGAGAAGACCGTGATCTCCCGGGAGTACTCCGCGGCCTGGAAGAAGGGGGACGAGCCCTATTATCCGGTGAACGACGCAAAGAACAATGCGCTCTATCAGAAGTATGAGGCCCGGGCACAGGAGGAGGAAAAGGTGATCTTCGGCGGCCGGCTTGGGAAGTACAAGTACTATGACATGCACCACGTAGTGGCGGAAGCGTTGGATTGTGTCGAAAAAGAGCTAAGATAAGTTGCTTTTTTGCGGCGAGTATAGTAAAATGTCATAGATATTCTTATAAACCATAGAGAAGAGAGGCTGATCATGGCGAAAAGAAAGCGGCAGCTGAAAGCAGTACAGGCAGCGAAGCTCAGGAAGAAAAGAAGGAGCCGGAGACGGAAGCGGGCGCTCCTCCTTGCATTTGAGATCATCATCCTGATGATGCTGATGGGAACAGCTTACGTAATGGCCAAATATGAGAAATTCCAGACGGTCACCATTGATACGGAAGACATTGAGATCAATGAGGGCGCTGAGAAGGAAGGATATACAACGGTAGCCCTGTTTGGAGGAGACTCCAGAGACGGGCATCTGGAAAAAGGAACTCACGCGGATACCATTATTATCGCATCGATTGATAATCAATCCAAAGAGATCCGGATGGCTTCCATCTACCGGGATACGATCCTGCAGCAGATGGACATGGAATATAATAAGGCGAATTACGCATACTTCCATGGAGGACCCAAAGAAGCCATCAATATGCTGAACAAGAACCTGGATCTGGATATAGAAGATTATGTTACCGTAGATTTCAAGGCCCTGGTGGACACCATTGACCTGATGGGCGGCCTGGACATTGAGATCAAGGAAGAAGAAGTAGACGAAGTCAATGAATATATGTGGGAGACGGCGGAGGTTGCCGGGACTGAGCAGGAGCTTCTGACCCGGGCCGGGGAGCAGCATCTGGACGGAACGCAGGCTGTGACTTACGCCAGGATCCGGTCTACGGCAGGCGGGGACTATGCCCGGACTGAGCGGCAGCGGCTGGTGATCCAGAAGCTGTTCGAGAAGGTGATCAAGACCAATCTTGGAACCATCAATGAGATCATTGATACGGTGTTCCCCCAGGTATCCACCAGCTTTACTCTGAATGAGATCATCGGTCTGGCCTCCGGCATGACCAAATATGAGCTGGGGGACAGCGCGGGATTCCCCTTTGACAAGACGGACGGCATCAGTTACCAGGGCGCGGGAAGCGTGGTGGTTCCGGTAGGTCTCGCAGAGAATGTGGAACAGCTCCATGAGTTCCTGTATCCAAAGGAAGAACAGACCGGGGTGTCTGAGACCGTAGAGCAGATCTCTCAGGACATTTCCTATATTACCGGTGTGATCCGTACGCCGGAGTATGACGAAGAGCCGGAGGAGACCCAGGATGAGGAGGAGCCGGAAGACGATGGCAGCACGCCTGTGATCACAGATGTTTCCCAGAGCCAGACCGGGGAGAATGAGACACAGGAGTAGATTTAGGAAGCCGGATATGGTAAAATACTATCTTAGGTGTAAGATTTACGGAAGAAAGAGGAAATAATCATGAAGATCATCAAAAAAATCGGTATCATGTTCATGAGTCTTTGCTTATGTATTCCCTGCTTCTCGCTGGTGGCTCATGCAGAGGACGGAAGGATTTCATTTACAGACCCCCAGACAGCTGTGGGCGAGATGGTGACGGTGGACTGCGCGGTCCGTTCCACATCGGGCAATGTGGGGGATGTGGAGATCAGCCTGACTTACGACAGTGCGTATCTGCGTTTTGATTCCGGAGACGGAGTGACAGCCGGCGGGGACGGAGCTTTGACTTACAGCGGTTCCGGGAATTCTTCAGAGCTGAGATTTACGATGACATTTCAGGCGCTGAAGGAAGGTACGACCGAGATCGGGATCTCCAGCGCAACCATTTCATCTGACAGCGGAAGTTCTCTGACTATGACGGAAGGCCAGTCCAAGGTGGAGATCGCAGAGGGAGACCCTTCGAAGATCACAGAAGGAGAGACGGCGGCTTCCAGCGCTTCTGATATGCAGGTGGAGGTGAACGGCGAGACCTATACGCTGACGGATGAGGTCGCGGATGCGGATATTCCAAGCGGTTATGGCCGGACCCAGGTGGAACTGGAAGGCCAGCAGCGGCAGATGGTGACTAACGAGGCGGGAAGCGTGACGCTTGGCTATCTCCGGAATGCGGAGGGAACCGGCGATTTCTTCCTTTACAGCGTGGACAATGCCACCTTTTATCCATATGAAGAGATTTCTATCTCTGATACGACTTCCATCATTGTGCTCAGCGACACCTCCCAGGTGAATCTGCCATCTTCTTATCAGCAGGCTAATCTGACGTTGAACGGGAAGGATTTCCCGGTATGGCAGGACACGACAAGGGATGGATTCTATGTTCTGTATGCCATGAATAATAACGGTGAGGCGGGATACTATCAGTATGACCAGCCGGAGAACACCTATCAGAGATTCGTGGTGAACAATACAGCCCAGGAGGATGAGGACCAGGCAGATACCTCTTCTTTCCTTGGAAAGCTTCAGAATTTTGTAAACAACCATTTCCCGGTGCTGTTTGTAGTGGGAGCGATCATTGGCCTGATCTTCCTGATCATCCTGCTTGTGGCGCTGGTCAAACTCCATAACCGGAACGCGGAGATCGATGAACTGTATGATGAGTACGGCATCGACCTGGAGGAAGAGGAACCGGCGAAGCCGGCGGTAAAGGAGAAAGGATTCGGAAGAGGCCGTCAGAAGCCGGCGGAAGATGATTTCGACGATTTCGAGGAAGACGATTTCGACGATTATGAAGAGGACGACTTCGAGGAAGATGATTTTGAGGAAGAGGATTTTGAAGAAGAAGCCGGTCTCAGCGATGAGGATCTGATGGATCTGGACTTCAATGAATCCGAGGATGACGAGATGGGATATACCGGCAGAGGTCTGGCGGATGAACTGCCCATTGATGATCTGGATGAGCTTCTGGGCGAGACGCCGAAGAAGAAGCAGGGCCATATGGAGGATGACGATACCTTCAAGGTGGACTTCGTAGATCTGGACTAAATGACAGAATGAATTGTGTAAGGATGTGCGGGAGGCCGGGTGACCGGCAGCCCGCACATTTTGCGCAGGGCAGAAGAAAGGAGGAAAAGAGCCTGTGAGTCAAAGAAGGAGAAAAGAGATGGGGGACGTAAATTGGCTGTGGCCGGCTGTGGCGGTCTCTGGGCTGGTGCACCTTGTTATATTTTCCCTGGAGTTTTGCTGGCCCCAGACCCGTTGGAAGAGACGTGTGTACGACTGCGCGGTGGTCTGCGGCTATCCGGCGGAGGCGGACGGATCTCCTTCCAGGATCCTGAAGACCCGGGTAGAGCGGGCGGCGGAGCTTTTGGAGGCCGGTAAGGTGCGGTTCCTCCTTCTGTCCGGCGGCGCGGTGGGCAATGGGTTCGTGGAAGCGGAAGTGATGAAGGCTTACGCCAAAGATCTGGGGGTGGATCCGGAGGCGATCCGGGTGGAATGCCAGGCGGTGAGTACCTACCACAACCTGAAGTACGCCAGTGAGATCATGAGGAAAGAAGGGTGGAAAGACTGCGTGGTGGTGACCAACCGATGGCACCTGCGCAAGGCGGATCATTACGCCAGGAAATTCGGACTGGAACATGTGATGTGCCCCGCCGCCGACGGCGAGAGCCGCCGGAAGGCGGTGTGGCGGTGGATCTGCACCAATGTGCATATGTATGTGAATTATTACCGGGGATATTCGTAGCTTTTTAGAACATAAGCGCGATGTGGTACACCAGGCAGCTCATTCCCCAGGCGATCAGGAGCTGGAACAGGATGATCCCGATGGTCTGTTTCCAGCTGTTCAGCTCCCGGTGAATGGTGGCGATGGTGGCCGTGCAGGGGATGTACAACAGGCAGAAGACCATCAGCGCGTATGCGTTGGCCGGGCCGAATCCCATGGTGGCCAGGATGCCGGAGAGGGTTCCCATGCCCTCGGAGGTGGCAATGTTCTGGATGCCGAATAGGACGCCGCAGCTGGAGACCACCACTTCCTTGGCGGCGATGCCGGCGATCAGGGCCACGATGATCTGCCAGTAGCCAAGTCCCGCGGGCTCAAACAGGGGTACTATGGTCCGCCCGATCAGGGAACCGAAGCTCTCGCTGATATCGGTGACATATCCCTGGGGCCCGAAGTTCAGGATGATCCACATGATCACCGAGGCCACGAAGATGACCGTACCAGCCCGGGTCAGGTAGTCCTTTACCTTCTCCCACACATAGATGCCGATGGTGCGGGCATTGGGAGACTTATATTCCGGCAGCTCAATAAGGAGGGCGTGCTCCGCCCGGCTCCCGTCGATCCTGGACAGGATAAATGCAGTGACAATGGCCACCACGATGCCTAAGAGGTACATGGAGTAGCACACGATCATGGCGTATTTCCCAAAGAACATGGAGGAAAACAGCACATAGATGGGGAGCCTCGCGCTGCAGGACATAAAAGGCGTGATCAGGATGGTCTTAAACCGGTCCTTCTTATGCTCCAGCGCCCGGGAGGCCATGACAGCCGGAACGGAACAGCCAAATCCCACCAGCAGGGGCAGGAAGGCCCGTCCGGACAGGCCTAAGCGGCTCATAATGTCGTCCATGACGAAGGCCACCCGTGCCATGTAGCCGCTGTCCTCCAGAAGGGCCAGGGCCAGGAACAGGATGAAAATGTTGGGCAGGAAGGTAAGGATCCCGCCTACGCCTGCGATCACTCCGTCCACCACCAGGGAGGTGAGCATGGGGCTTGTGTGCATTGCGGCCAGGCCGGCAGAGACTGCGCCGGAGAAGAAGTCCAGGGCCGTCTCAAAATATCCCTTCAGCCAGTCGCCGACGGTGAAGGTGAAGAAGAAGACCAGGGCCATGATGAGAAGGAAGATGGGCAGCCCCAGCCAGCGGCTGGTGAGATACCGGTCGATCTTCTCGGTGGAAGCTTCCTTCTGGCTCTTATTTACCAGGATCTCCCCGATCACTTCCTCAATAAAATCGTATTTCTGATTGATAATGTCTTTCTCATAGCTGCGGTCGATGATCCCGGACAGATCTGCGGGGTAGGCCTGGGCCACGTTTTTATCCCCCTCCAGCAGCTTGATGGCGTGCCATCTTTTATTTGCAAGATCCGGATAGGCTTTGGCCAGGGCCTGAATGATCAGGTCGATCTTGTCTTCGATGTAATCCTCATAGACCATGGCATATTCTTCATGGTGGTTATGGCGGG
>ENA-OPAH01001991-OPAH01001991.1-human-gut-metagenome-genome-assembly--contig:-NODE-1991-length-12254-cov-3.184851_pt1 | contig 12254 bp, 10 predicted proteins | sample MGYA00241050_ERZ501416 | MGnify/ENA primary metagenome ERZ501416 (study PRJEB25962, sample SAMEA2042632) | human gut metagenome | biome: human gut; feature: human-associated habitat; material: faeces... | reverse complement strand
AAAAAAATTTGCTCGAAAATCCGCATATATTTCCTATGAACACAAGCTCTAAGAACCTGTGTCTTAAAAAACAGGTTCAAATGATTGGGAAGATTTAAAAAACAGGAGGATTTGGAATCATGGCAAAGTTTTGTAAGAAGTGCGGCACACCGTTGAACGGCAATGGCATCTGCCCCAAGTGCAACCCCCAGCCGGCACCGCAGCCTGCTGCACCGGCATCCCAGCCGGCACAGCCCTGGAACACACAGGCAACAGGCGCACCCCAGGCAGGGCAGTACTACAACCCCAATCCCCAGCAGGGCGCACCGAGTTATGGTGCAGTTCCGCCGGAGCAGCAGACAGCCCCCGGCAGCAAGATGGGATTCGGTATGGAAATGGACAGCAAGCACATCAACATCTCCGTGGACAAGGAAAAGGCAAAGAATTTCTGGGTGGCATGGAAAAACCGTGCCGGCTTCGGCGACCCCAAGACCAACAACACCAGCGTTTATGAACGCGGCATGCAGATCGTTCCGGAGAATGTCCCGCCCACGGACTGTGAAGAGCCGGTTCGACAGTACCGCTTTGCTGTCCTGCGGACAAGAGCACTTCTGAAGCGTGCTGAGGCTCGGATGCAGGTGACCAACAAGCGGCTGCTCATCCGTGCGCCGGGACGGATTCTGCTGCGTGGCAGAACCTGCCTGCAATATGACTTCAACATCAACGAGATCGGCGGTGTGGATGTGCGGAAGAGCTACAAGTTCAGCCTGTTCAATCTGATCGCTGCGTGTATTGTTGCGCCGTTTCTGGCAGGTATCGTGTTCATCCTGATCATGCTGCTGCTGTTCCAGAATCTGGACTTTGACCGTTTTTCTTTGAATATCAACTTCTTCCAGAAGCTGATGCTTCTGATCTTCGGCGTTGCCGGAACCGTTCCGTTTTTCCTGCTGCATAAGAAATGGCTGCTGAAGCTCGCCGGACTCAACGTGACCAGTGTATGCTTCTTCCTGAACTATCTGCTGAATACCGAGGAATTCCTGTGGTATCAGAATCAAATTGAGGACGGCTTTTTCCACACACTCTGGCGTGGCATCATGATTCTCCTCATGGTGGTAACGCTGGTGCTGGCACTCATTACGCTGATCGTCTTTATCTTCATTCCGGATTTGAAGTTCCAGGTGAAGTCCAAGACCGGTCAGGTGGCAATGGAGATTTCCCGCACACGGATGTTCCACGCAGCACGGGAAACCGTTGGCTATACCGAGGTGCTGCCGACGGAGGATACCGAGCAGGCAATTCGTGAGGTGAACTCCATTATCACCGATTTGAACAAGCTGGGCGACAGCGCTGTCAGCAAGTGGAAACAGTAAGAGGGCAGAAACATGAATGCGACAATGAAGCGTGTGGAGGTCTTTGAAGGGAACCAGCTGTACCAAGTGCCCCTGCAATCTCCGGCGAACTACGCCAAGTGTGCATTTTGCGGCATTGACCGCAACGGCAGGGACTGCTATGTCAAGGTGGACGACGAACTGTTCAGCCGGCACATGCTCCTGCTCGGCGGAATCGGTACGGGAAAAACCAACGTCTTTGACCAGATTCTCGGACAGCTTCGGGCTGGCGTGACAGATCAGGATGTGGTAATTATCTTCGACACCAAGGGCGATTTCTACCAGAAGTTCTACCGCCCCGGAGATGTGGTGATCTCCAACGACAGCACGGCAGTGGACGAAACCGGAAAGCCCAACTACTGGAATATTTTTCGGGAGATTCGGCGGGATGATTCCATGGAGGAAACCATCATTGAGATCGCAAAGTCCCTCTTTGCGGAAAAGGCAAAAAAGACCCAGCAGCCCTTTTTCCCCAATGCGGCACGGGATCTGTTCTCAGCGGTGCTGACAGATGCCTGCCGGCGGAACGAAAACATGGACAACGCATCGCTGCGTGCATTTCTGGATTCCTCGCCGGCAGCGGACATTCGCAAAATGCTGGCAGCTCATCCGGATATGGAGGCGATGATCAGTTATATTTCCGATGACCGTTCGCCCCAGACACAGGGCGTGATCTCCGAACTGCAGCAGACCGTGCGGGAAATCCTCATCGGCAACTTCAAAAAGGCGGGGACGCTCTCCATGCGGGATCTGGTGCGGAAAAAGGGCGGAAGATTCGTGTTTCTGGAGTATGACCTGCAAATCGGTGCGATGCTCTCGCCGGTCTATAGCCTTCTTTTTGATCTGGCGATCAAGGAGGCGCTGGGGCGCAACAAGACCAGCGGCAACACCTACTTTATCACGGACGAGTTCCGGCTTTTGCCGAATCTCCAGCACGTAGACGATGCCGTGAACTTCGGCAGAAGTCTGGGCGTGAAGTTTATGATCGGCGTGCAGAATGTGGAACAGGTGTACGAGGCGTATGGCAGAGAGCGTGCCATCAGTATTCTCTCCGGATTTATGACCAGCGTCTGCTTCAATGTGAACGACTACGAATCCAAGCAGTACATCAAGAACCTGTTCGGGCGCAACCGCAAGAAGGATACTTACATGTCTTCAGTGCAGACACGCGGCATCATCGAAAATGTGCGGGACTCCTTTGTGGTGGAGGACTGGGACATCTCCCGTCTTGGTCTGGGCGATGCCATCATCGGACTTCCGGCAATGCCGCCGTTCCTGTTTCATTTTAAAAAGGCATAAGGTCAAATCAATCGGAGCGTGTTTCCTTTCCGAAGCACGCTCCGAGAATTTGGGAGGTTTTTATGGATGCAAAGAAACGATGCCCCAATTGCGGGTGCATCTGTGAGGCAGACAGCGTGTTCTGTGAGGAATGCGGCGCATCTCTGGAGCAGACGAAACCACCTGTGCAAAACGGGGAAAATTCGTGGAAAAACAGTGCGCCGCCTGTGACCAATGCCGGCGGTTCGAAAGCGGCTTCCGGCAACCCGAAAAAGGTTGGATTTATCCTGCTGATTCTGCTGTTGGCAGCACTGCTGGCAGTATTGGTGCTGCTGCTTGTTTGGAACGTGGGACTGCGAAAGGAACAGACATCGGCCGGGCAGGAGGCACTGGAAACAGCGCAGGTGATGACCGCAGAGGCATCGCAGCCGGCGCTGGAAACCACGGCGGAGGATACCGAGACGCACTTCCAGTTTGCAGCGCAGACCACAACTGCTGTAACGACAAAGAGCGCTGCCGACGATGCGGAAACGCAGGCACTGCGGGAGGCCGGAAACGGCGCTTCGAATATTGTCAACGGCGGTTACGCCTATTTTGACGGCACGTACATCTATTGGAGCGATTCCAACGGCATTTACCGGGTTGTTTCCAACAGTGCGGAAGATGCAGTGAGAATTTCGGCGGAATCTGCGTACTACATGAACGGTGTGGGCGACCAGCTGTATTTTGTGGATGCCGACCGGAACAATGCAATCTGCAAGATGAACGCCGATGGCAGCGGATTCGAAGTGGTGTATGACATGTACTGCTATGAACTGACTTATGATCAGGACTGGCTGTATTTCAGCCGGGTGAACGGCGATACCCACGAGATCTGCCGGATGAAGCCGGATGGCTCCCAGCTGGCAGTGCTGAAAGCCTGCGAGGAGTGGTACATGAACATCTACGCAGACCGCATTTACTTCTGCAACTTTGATGACGGTCTTTCCCTCTGTGTCATGAATCTGGACGGCAGCGGTCTGAAAACGCTCTACAGCGGAGAGAGCTCCGACATCTGTGTGGCAGAGGACACCATCTTTTTCTCCGCCGACCGCACCAGCCGTGATCTGTACCGGATGAATCTGGACGGATCCGGTGTGCAGAAAATTCACAGCGGATACGCACGCTTTACCAACTATGTGGACGGCATGCTCTGCTTTGCTGATGAAAAGGGCACGCTCTACTATTGCGACACAGACGGCTCCGGATTGCAGCAGCGTGCCGCAAACGTGACCTATCCGGTCATTGTGGATGGTGTGCTCTACTGCGAAAAGGAGAGCGGGTTTGTGGAGTCATTTTCGCTGATACAATAAGAACCTGTCTTACATGTGTCTTGTGAAGACAGGTTCTAAGAACCGATTCTCAAAAAAGGAGGAATTTCTTTTGAGCAATATGAAGAGAGTTTGCCCGAAGTGCGGGCGGGTGTTTTCCCAGGAGGACGGCTTTTGCGATGATTGCGGATGCCGGCTGATTCTTGCATCGGAGGACATGAAGATTCCCGGCCAGCCGGAGCCGGAGCAGAACTTCTATGAGCAGCCGCCGGTGCAATCGCAGCCATCCCAGAACTTTTACGAACAGCCGCCGGTACAACCGGAGCAGAACTTCTATGAGCAGCCGCCAATACAGCCCAAGCCGGAGAAGAAACCGCAGGAGAAGAGCAATCTCCTGCTGCTGATTATTATTGTGCTCTGTGTGCTGATTATCGCCGCTGGTATCCTCATTGGTTTTCTGATTTTCCGGGACAGCGAGGGCGAGGGCGATGCCGGAAACGGCAATGCGGAAGGTGCACTCCAGACCACGGCAGTGCTGGAGGCAGATGCACCGTCTGCCGCAGGAGATGACGCAGAGACAATTGTAACCACACTCGCCACAGAGGAGAACGGTCTGCACTTTGCGGAGAACACCATGACTACCACGGTGACCACGACCACGGAAGCGCCGGAAAAGCGGTATCAGGTCTTTATGGAGGCGTGCAGCTGGGAGGATGCCAAGAAAAAGTGCGAGGCTGCCGGCGGACATCTGGCGTACATCACCAGTGAAGAGGACTGGGCAAAGGTCATTAATGCGCTGAACGGAACCGGATTGAAATACGTTTGGCTCGGCGGAACGACCTCTATCTCTGCGGACGAAACCCGCATCACCGCAACTTGGCTGGACGGCAGCAGCATGGACTATATCTACGATGCGAACCACTGGTTTGCCAACGAGCCGTCCGGACGGGACTTTTCCTCTGCGGACAAACCGCTGGAACCGTATATTCTGCTGTGGAATGTCAATGATGTATGGAGTCTGAACGACAGCAGCGATGCGGTTTTGAGCTGCTATAAGCACGAGCAAATCGGCTATGTCTGCGAATTTGACTGATAGAAAGGCAACGTATGTGCAAGAAACAAATCATCAGCATCCTGACCGCTTCGCTTCTGGCGATGGCGTGCGGATGCTCCAACATTAACCAGCCGGACACGGCAGAGCAAACGCCCACCGCAGCAGCGGAAACGTCTTTGCAGACGGAGAATTCTGCGCCGGAGCTGCACTTCCAAACCACTGCGGATTCAAAGCAGGCTGCATCGGGAACAACAGAAACCAGTGATGGTCTGGCCTCACAGTATCTGGCGAAGATGACGCTGGAGGAAAAAATCTACCAGATGTTCATGGTGACGCCGGAGATGCTGACGGGCTATGGCGTGGTGACGGAAGCTGGCGATTCCACTAAGGCTGCGCTGGCGCAGTATCCTGTGGGCGGACTGATCTATTTCGCCCAGAATCTGGAAACGCAGGAACAGACCAGGACAATGCTCGCCAACTGTCAGGCATTTGCCGAGGAATCCGGCATCGGGCTGTTTCTGGCGGTGGACGAAGAGGGCGGAACGGTGGCACGTGTGGCAGATCAGCTGGGCACGACAGCGTTTTCGGACATGTCGGTCTACGGCGCACAGGGCGATCCGCAGCAGGCGTTTGACATCGGAAAGACCATTGGCACGGAAATCGGAGCGCTGGGCTTTAACGTGGATTTTGCGCCGGTGGCAGATGTGAATCTGTGCAGCGGGAACGAGCTGGGCGGACGTATTTTCAGTTCCGATGCCAGCGTGGTGGCGGAGATGGTCGCCTCGGAGGTCAGAGGCTTTCAGGAGAGCGGTGTCATGGCAACGCTGAAACACTTTCCGGGACTTGGCGCAGAAGACGGCAATGCGCATTATGACACCAAGATCGTCATTGACCGTACGCTGGACCAGCTGCGTCAGGAGGAATTTTTGCCGTTTTCCAGCGGAATTGAAGCAGGCGTGGACTTTGTCATGGTTTCCCATCAGGTGGTCACCGGAATCGGGGACGATCTGCCGGGCGATCTGTCCTACCAGACGGTGACAGAGCTTCTGAAAGGCGAGCTTGGATTTCAGGGAATCGCCATTACGGATTCTCAGGCGATGAATACCATCTCCGGTGTCTATGGTGCCGGAGAGGCAGCGGTCATGTCCGTTCAGGCAGGAATCGATATTGTCCTGATGCCGGAGGATTTGACGCAGGCATTCGAGGCAGTTCGCAGCGCCGTGGAGAGCGGTGAAATTTCCGAGGAACGCATTGACCAGAGCGTGCGCCTCATTCTGGAAAAGAAAGAGAAGCTGGGACTTTTGACCCCGCTGTCTTAGAACATGTTCACACGCTAAGTACTGAATACCGATAGAAAAAACGGAGCAGCATGGAATTTGCCAATGCTACTCCGTTTTTTGATGTGATTTTACTGGCGAAGTGTTACTTGCCGAAAGAGAATAGACCCTTTTTCTCATACGGCTCCGAATGCCAGTCTTTCAGCTCGTAGCCGATCTCCTGAATTTCCTTTTTCAGCATGGAGATGTCCAGTTCGTTTTCGCTGATGATGGTGGTTTCGCCGCTTTTGGCAGAGGACTTTACCTTTTTCACAGCGCAGTTTTTCCGAACCAGATCGTTCATATGTGCCTCGCACATGCTGCACATCATACCGTCAATGCTCAATACTGTTTTTACCATAAGTTTACCTGCTTTCTATGGAGGTGCTGTTGTTTGTATAATGCTATTATATACCCCTATAGGGTATTTGTCAAGGCAATTTGTAAATGAAGTCTGTACCGAAAATTCAATTTCTGTGATTTGCACAAACAATTTGTGCAATAAAATTCCTTCATTGTGCAGATACAATAAAATTATAAAATGTCACATGTCATAAATGGAAATAGAATATATGTGCAAGGAAGATGCTGGAAAAACTATGCCGGATTTTCTGTAAAATCGGGAAAAACAGCGGAAAATGCGCTTGTTTTCACATCGGCTTTTCGGGATAAAATGTTGCACATTGGACATGAATTGTTGTATAATAAAAGAAAAAGCAGGAGAAGGAGGAAAATTGTGTCTGATTTTGGGGAAGAACTTTCTAGTCTGATGGCGAAAAAAACGATCGCGGCGGAGAATCTCTGTCAGATGGCGGAGCTGAATCCGGCGTACTTGGAGAAGCTGAAGTGCGGAAAGCTGCTGCCGTCAAACTATGGAGTTGTGAAAAAAATTTCTGAGGTGCTGGGGCTTGTGCCGGAGGAGGAATACCAGCTGTGGAATTCCTATAAGGCGTCGAAGCTGGGGGAAAAGCACATGTGCACAGAGGAGGCACTCAAAGCACTGTTTGCGCTGCCGGCGGCACGTCCGCAGCGGGTGCCGGGAGAGATAAATGCAGTGTCCTTGCAGAACGGTGTGCCGATTTGCGGCAGAGAACGGGTGTATCAAGCCATCCGGCAGCTGCTTCGGGAGAGCACAGATTCTGCGGATCTGCTGCTTCATGTGGAACAGCAGGAGTTCTGCCAGATTTTAGGAGAGGAAATCTGGGAGAAGGGTGCGGATTACCGCTGCCGCCTGCTGCTGTATCTGCGGGAGGAGCGAATGGCGGAGAAGAATGTGGCCTCGTTTGGAATGCTGGTGCAGGCGCTTTTGTCCGGCAGGATCGAGGTGCACTATAATTACATTGTGGCGGAGAAGCTGGTGGATTATATTCTGTTTCCGTTTTTGATTCGGACGGAACAGGCACTTCTGCTGCTGAATCAGGACTTGTCCGCTGCGCTCTATCTGGACGAGCCGGAAACAGTGGCGATCTATGGCAGTTATTTTCAGAAAAAATACGGGAATGCCAGACAGCTCTGCGCTGTATTCGAGAGCGCAGACCGATTTATTCGGGAGAGCCAGGTGCTCTTTGCCGAGGACGGCAGCACGAAGCCCATGGATTTTTACATTCTCAGCAGAAAGCCATGTGTGATTTTTGAAAACGATGAGAAAATCGTGCGGGAGCATGTCTGTGCTGAGAATATGGCAGATGGCTTTGTCGAAAATTATATGACGTTCCTGTACGAGAAGATCTTCAGCGGGGTAAAGAAGATGAAAATTCTCTTCTGCCGTGACGGAATGACGGACTTCCTGAACAGCGAAGAATTTCACGAGTTCCACCCGACTGTGGACAAGCCCATTCCCAAGGCAGTGCGGCAGGAGTTTTTCAGAAAGATGATCCGGCAGGCACAGGAGAATGACAACATGCAGCTGGGACTGCTGGAAAACGCACTGTTCACCCGGCGGCGGCACTGCATCAATCTCTGGTCTACCGGAAAAATGCTGCTGATGTTCGACTTTGAGGACAGCTATCGTCTGGTGCTGCTGCAGGAGAACACCATTGTGTCTGCGATGATCGAGTATTTTCGGGCACTGCGGAAGGCGGAGGCAGTCCGCACCAAGGAGGAAACGCTGGAGATCATGCAGCAGGAACTGGATGCATGTTAAAGTGATATCACAAAAAAACAGCGGACGGGAAAAGCAAATTTCCATCCGCTGTGAGAACCCGTTTTTGCAGGACGTGTGTCTGCGAAAACGGGTTCTTATCGTTTCATCCCATAGACAATGCCGCATTCTTCCGGCGCACAAGTTTTTGCAGCAATACTGCTGGTACGGTTGGAACAGTCCGTACAATTGGAACCGCAGGTCAAGACATCTGTGCTCCGGAAGCCGGCAGATGCCAAACGGGAAGCGGCAAGCATTGCTTTCCTGTAAACCGGAAGAATACGGCATTGTATTTTGTGAAAATCCTTAGAATGAATTACAACTTTATTATACCGCATATTTTTTCGTCTGTAAATGTACGAATTGCACAAAAAAATATTGCAATAATTGTGGAATACGCTGCATTCGGAGTGACGCAGCACAATTTTCGGAAATTTTGCAGGCGCTCAGAACCTTGATTTTTCTGTCGGAATTTGCTATAATGAATCAGGAAATCCTGTGCCGCCGCAGAGCGGTGCAGCACATGGAAAGGGAGGAAAACGCTTGCAAAAATTCTGGAAACAGATCAATTGGATGAAGGCGCTGAAAATTGCAGCAGGTGCGGTGGCAGCGATTCTGATTGCTGAGGCGATGGGCTTGCAGAACGCAGCTTCTGCCGGTATCATCACACTTTTGACTGTACAGAACACCCGCCGGGAAACGGTGATGAGCAGTGTGCGCCGTGTGCTGGCATTTTGCATCATGACGCTGCTGAGCATGCCGCTCTATCATTTCTGCGGGACAGAACCGTGGACGTTCGGACTGGTGCTTCTGCTGTTGCTGCTGATTTGCTATGGACTGCACATGGAGGACTCCACCCCCATCAATGCGGTAATGGCGACGCACTATATGCTGGCAGGCGGTGTGACCTCCGGCATGGTGGGAAACGAACTGCTTCTGCTGCTCATCGGCAGCGGTATCGGCGTCTGTCTGAACTGGTTCATGCCACGAAACCGGAACAGGATCCAGCGGATGCAGCAGGAGCTGGACGGCGAGATACAGGGCATTCTGGAGCGGATGGCGGTTCGGATTCTGGAGGCAGATCACACCGGCTACGGGGACAGCTGCTTTGCCAAAACGGAACAGCTGTCGGCAGCGCTGCGCAGATCGACATCTTTTTGCAGAACCAGACGTGGGAGGACGACACTTACTGGATGCGCTACGTCATGATGCGGCGGGAGCAGTGCCGTGTGCTGGAGGAGATGTACCGCCAGCTGCTGCGCCTGACTCAGATTCCGGAGCAGGCAAAACCGCTGTCCGAATTTTTCGGCGAGGTGGCACAGCATTTCCACGAGGGCAACGACTGCACCGCACTTCTGGCACGTCTGGAACAGCTGCACACCGCCTATCAGGAGGATGCGCTTCCGGAGACACGGGAGGCGTTTGAGAATCGTGCGCTGCTCTACTGCATTCTCACGGAGCTGCGGACGTTTTTACAGATCAAGCAGCAGTTCTATCTGTCCCTGCCGGAGCAGGAGCGGAAACAGGTGTTTGAACGGCTGGCACAGCAGGAGGAGAAGCCATGACGCTACAGCAATTGCGGTACGCCGTTGTGACGGCGGAAAAAAAGACCATCAGCGAGGCGGCAGCCTCCCTGTATCTGGCACAGCCAAGCCTGACCAAGGCGCTGAAAGAGCTGGAAAAGGAGATGGGCATTACCATTTTTACCCGCACCAACCGTGGCGTTGCGGTTTCCAAGGAGGGCGAGGTCTTTTTGGGCTATGCCCGGCAGGTGCTGGAACAGGCGGCGCTCATCGAGGAAAAGTATCTGGCGCACACGGGGGAAAAGCAGGAGTTCTGCGTTTCCACCCAGCACTATTCCTTTGCCGTCAATGCCTTTGTGTCGCTGATTCGGGCGTGCGGCAGAGAGCACTATGATTTCCGCCTGCGGGAAACACAGACCTACGAGATTCTGGAGGATGTCGCCAAGATGAAAAGCGAGATCGGCATCCTGTATCTCAACCCGTTTAACGAGGCAGTGCTGCGGAAGCTGATGCGTGCGCAGGAGCTGGAGTTCACGGAACTGTTTGTGGCAAAACCTCACGTCTTTCTCAGCAGCCGGCATCCGCTCTCTCAGAAGTCCGAGGTGACTATGGCGGAGCTGCAGCCTTACCCATACCTTTCCTTTGAACAGGGAGAGCACAACTCGTTTTATTATTCCGAGGAGATTTTCAGCACGGAGAACCGTCCGAAAAACATTCGGGTGCGAGATCGTGCGACGCTGTTCAATCTGCTGATCGGGCTGGATGGCTATACGGTTTGCAGCGGTGTGATCGATGAGGAACTCAACGGAAAAGATATCATTGCCGTTCCCTTACAGGCAGAGGGCGAGATGCACATCGGCTATCTCACCCGAAAACGTGCGGTTTTGAGCCGGCTCGGGAACCGCTATTTGACGGAACTGAAAAAATATGCGCAGGAGGAAATAAAGAAATGAAATGGATGATCGCATCAGATATTCACGGCTCGGCATATTACTGTGAGAAGCTGCTGGCAGCATATCAGCGGGAGCAGGCAGACCGGCTGCTGCTGCTGGGAGATCTGCTCTACCACGGCCCGCGGAACGATTTGCCGGAGGGCTATGCGCCCAAGCAGGTGATTGCAATGCTCAACGGTCGGAAGGAGGACATCCTTTGTGTGCGGGGCAACTGCGAGGCTGAGGTAGACCAGATGGTGCTGGACTTTCCGGTTCTGGCGGAGTACGCCATTCTGACCGAGGGCACACGGATGATCTTCGCCACCCATGGCCATGTGTTCAACGAATCGCACCTCCCGCCGCTGCACAAAGGGGATATCCTGCTGCACGGCCACACTCATGTGCCGAAGTGCACGGAGCATGAGACGTATGTCTATCTGAACCCCGGTTCGGTGTCCATCCCCAAGGAGGGCAGCCATCACGGGTATATGACGCTGGAAAACGGCGTGTTCCTGTGGAAAGATCTGGAGGGCAACGAAAAGCATCGGTATGCGATGCACGCTTGAGGTTACAGCGTGTGCTTCCTGAAAATCAGGTTAAGAAATTACTATTTTTGTCATGATTGCAGTATGCATTTTGTCGTGGCAGTGGTATAATTGTCTTAAATTCATTTGATACGTGGAACATTTTTTGGACGAGATGATGATTTTTCAGGAGGGAATTTCTATGAGACGAAATCGAATGAGCGCTGTGGCAATTTCTCTGGCGGTTGTGCTGGGAATTGGCGCAGCAGGAACTTTTCCGGCTGTTTTTGCGGAGCAACAAAACGTAACTGGCGATGTGAACGGGGACGGCGTTTGTGACAGCAGGGATGTCCGGCAGATGCAACGGTACCTGTTGGGTGCAGAATTGGATGGCGTATCTGCTGCGGATGTAAATGGAGATGGCGTGCTGGATGGTTTGGATTTGGCAGTGCTTCGTGCCCTCGCAGCAAATGGCAGCGGAACGGGGATTCCGGACTACGGCACACCGATGGACACCACCGCCGATGCCGTTGCAGATTTCCGTGCGGGAGAATCTCCGCTGTTCTTTGCGTCTGACGGCTGGACGAACGGCAATCCGTTTGATTGCGGATGGTGTGCGGAAAATGCCGTGGTGAAGGACGGCGCACTGCATCTGAGCATTGACAAGGATTCCACAGGCAAGTATAATTATTCCGGCGGTGAGTACCGCACCAACGACCACTATTCCTACGGCTACTACGAAACCTCCATGCAGGCAATCAAAAACGACGGTGTGGTGTCCTCGTTCTTTACGTACACCGGCCCGTCGGA
>ENA-OPAH01001978-OPAH01001978.1-human-gut-metagenome-genome-assembly--contig:-NODE-1978-length-12324-cov-2.617573_pt1 | contig 12324 bp, 12 predicted proteins | sample MGYA00241050_ERZ501416 | MGnify/ENA primary metagenome ERZ501416 (study PRJEB25962, sample SAMEA2042632) | human gut metagenome | biome: human gut; feature: human-associated habitat; material: faeces... | reverse complement strand
ACTATTACATTATTATCTCGATATTTTAATAAAAACAAATTAACACTTTTTGTGGGGGGATTTTTAGTAGGGTCTGTAACAGAATATACAATTAGTTTTTTAGTAGATACTATTCTTCATACAAAATGGTGGGATTATTCTAAGAAGCGTTGGAATCTGGACGGATACATCTGTCTGCAATATTCAATACTGTGGGGTATACTTGGATATATCGCGATCCAGTGGGGTAATACTCTGATCCTATGGTTATGGCAATTTATCCCCACCTTTGTTACCTATATTATTTTATGGACGTTAACCGCCATCTGCTGCATGGATATAACAGCTTCTGTCCTGACTATACTACATTTAGAGCATAAATCGCCCACTCTGATCCGACTGAATCGGGAACTTTTTTTATTTAAGACATCTTTCGGAAGGACACTTACCGCACACATACGGCGTCGTATCCAAAAAGCCTATCCGGCCACTGCAACGGATAAAGTCATTTCGACATCTGCTACCAAACTGCCATTTTCTGAATTTATCTGGCTGTTCATATTAGGGGCTTTCTTAGGAGATATTGTAGAAACCATATTCTGTCGTCTGACTGTCGGTGTCTGGATGAGTCGCAGCAGCGTGGTATGGGGTCCCTTCAGCATTGTATGGGGGCTTGCCATCGCTTTAGTGACCACTCTTCTGTTTAAGAGTAAAGGCAAGTCCGACCGGCATCTTTTCATACTTGGGACGCTATTAGGTGGTGCTTATGAATATAGCTGCAGTGTATTTACTGAAATTGTTTTTGGAAAAGTTTTTTGGGATTACAGTCACATTCCGTTTAATCTTGGCGGCCGCATCAACCTGCTATACTGCTTTTTCTGGGGATTTGCCGCTGTCATCTGGTTCAAAAATCTGTATCCCATCCTGCACCATGTGATCGAACGGATATTGCATAGATCCAAATATCTATTGACAACTGTCGTTGCTGTGTTTATGATCTGCAATATTATAGTAAGCATGCTTGCTCTGATCCGATACGATACCAGGGAACATTCTCCAAAACCAAAAGCACATTGGGAAGAGGTAATGGATCATTACTACCCGGACGAAACAATGCGAAAGATCTATCCTAATGCAAAATAGCAAAGTAAACGAGTCATATGCCAGTCGTGTAATGTTTGATCAAAGTGCACCCATGCAGCAAAGTAAAAAGACCATAGATTACTTTTTCATCTATGGTCTTATATTTTACTTATCTACTTAACATCTCTAGCGTTGCTAACAGCACATCATCTTCCCATGGCTTCGGAATCAAATATTTTAATCCAATTCCCCGAACCTCTTCTAATGTACTTGCATCACACAACGAACTTAACATCATGATCTTTACACCCGGATGTTTCTTCATCAAAATCTGCGCCGTTTCTAATCCATCCAAGCCAGGCATAATAATATCCATGATAACAATATCCGGATGCATCTCATCATAAAGCTTGATGCCATCCTCTCCATTAGCTGCATAGGCTACCACTTCATATCCATTTTCTTCTACTACATCCTGTATCTGTTTGGAAGCGAACGGTGAATCATCTACCACCATTATTGTAATTTTATCCATTTCGATCCCCTTTCTGCACATTTTCCGCAATAAGCACATTCTGGCCTCATTCAACACCGGAATAATGCAGCTCAACCTGCATCGTCCCAATCTCTGTGTCAAATATAACGTCCATCTGTTCCTTCATAACATCTTCATGCCGAATCTCACTTTGATAAAACGGCACTGATAAGCGCGAAACTTCTTTTAATGTATTATTCAAACTGGATACACCATGTCCACAAACAATATTAATATATTCTTTGATATACAATGGAATCTGTTCATCCGGCGGCAAACCACCACCATACATTTTTGAAACGATCTGTAATACCATTGACTCCGGCATATCACAAATAATTTCCATACGAAGATAGCCACTCGTACAGATCATGATCTGCCGTACGGGCTGCTGCAGGAATATTTCTTTGTCCTGTTTCCGTCTCTGTAATTGCAGCCCCAACAATTTTTGACTCACAGAAACGAACGCCTGCTCAAAGGCCTTGCTCACCACATCCATTTCCATAGTACGACCCCCTCTCAACTCATGGCTGTACTATTCACCCAAGAATCTCATCTTTGCAGATGCATCTCTCGCCTTCTTGTCAACCGGTTTGCTCGTCTGATATAAACCGGAAAACGAGTTGGATAATGCGTTCTTGCATTCCTTACAGTATCTTCCGGTCAATATCGGTCTACCGCATTTCTCACATTCTATCGTGATTCCGGAATCCTTGGTAAAGGCCAAACGCTCCTCACGAACCCATTTTTTCAACTGCTGTACCGGTACTCCTGTATCTTCTGCTACCGTTGCCATGCCTGCCCCCGGATTCTCGCGAATGTATTCTTTCACATCCTGAAAGCGTTCCTCTAACTTCTTATTGCATTGAGGGCAAAGCGGTGAATTTGTATAGTTAAATAAATGACCACACATTTTGCAATTTCTAACGTCCATGTTATGCCTCCTCTACACACCTTTTCCTATACACACACATAAAAAATATACTTTATCGAACCCTGCCTGCAAAAGTGTCTGCGAGCAAGCTTCTACCGTACTTCCTGTCGTATAAATATCATCAATTATTATAGCACATTTTCCTTGTAAACACAACTTTCTAAAGTCTGCTCTGCAACGAAATGCCCCCTGTAAATTACGGCTTCTCTCCCGTTTCGACAGTTCTTTCTGTGGTGCCGTATGTTTCACCCGCACTAACAGATCCGATCGCATTGGCAGACCGGATAATCTCGCCATTTCTTTTGCTATCTCTTCTGCCTGATTGTAACCGCGTTTCCGATATCTTTTGCTATGGACCGGCACCGGAACGAGCACCGGTTCTCGGATACGCTGCAGCCATTCTCTCTTAGCATCCCATAATAACCTTCCATATACTTTGCCGTATTCTGCTCGGCCTCCCTGCTTAAATCTCGCCATTGACTCCTGCATTTGCCCTGTATACAAAAGTACTGCTCCCCCCGCTGTAAAGCTATGTGGATGTGCTCTACAATCTGCGCAGCACATCTGATCCCGATCGATCGGTTTTCCACAATAGGGGCACAAAGGCTCCTGCAAAAAATGAAGCTGCTCTGTACATCCGCCGCAAAACCCCCGTTCACCAACCGCCAACACCTTGTCGCACCCCGGACACCTCGTTGGAAACACGATCTGCAATAGACTATCAATGATTAAGTTCAGCGTCTTCTTCCTCCATTTCTTTAATGCGCTGGCATAAACTTGAAAAACGTTTCTGCTCATTCACATTGTGGATCATCCCCTGTATAACTCTGCTGTTTCCCACTGTCGTTACACATTTCTTTGCTCTCGTCACCGCAGTGTATAGCAAGTTGCGTCCCAACAGCATTTTAGGACCGCCAAGCACCGGAAGCACAATAGCCGGATACTCGCTGCCTTGGGATTTATGGATCGTAATTGCATAAGCCAGTTCCATTTCATCCATCTGGCTATACTCATATTCCACCATTTTTCCCTCTTCAAATTCAACGACCACCTGCTCCGCTATCGGTATGATCTCCCGAATGATTCCGGTATCCCCATTAAACACACCGGTCCCCTCTTCATATACATCGCCCAAGGACGTTTTCTTTGTCCAGCGTATCTGATAATCATTCTTGATCTGCATCACTTTATCTTTCTCACGGAATAACACCCCATGAAATTCTCGCTCCACCTTGCCTGCATCTGCCGGATTCATATATTGCTGCAGCACCTGATTCAAATGTTCCACACCTAACTCTCCCTTTCTAGTCGGCGTAAGTACCTGAATATCATAGGGAGAAGCATCTACATGCGGAGGGAGTTTCTGCATGATAAGCTGCACGACCACATTGATCACGGACGCACTGTCTTTTCGTTCCAGATGCATAAAATCCGGCGATGCATTCTCTAGCGAGATTTCTTCGCCGCTGTTGATCCGATGCGCATTCATAACGATCTGACTTTCTGCAGCCTGTCGAAAGATCCGATGCAGCCGCACAACAGAACAAAATTCCGCCTGAATCATATCTTTTAAAACATTACCCGGTCCTACCGATGGCAGCTGATTCACATCGCCAACTATGATGAGGCGCGTTCCCGGAACAATAGCACGAAGAAGCGCATTCATCAAATAGATATCGACCATAGAAAACTCATCTATGATTACAACATCCGCTTCCAACGGCTGTTTCTCATTACGCTCAAAATGCATTGCTCCCTGCGTATCCCCTTCACTCACGCCACCATTGATCTCGAGCAGCCGATGTATTGTCTGTGCCTCCCATCCAGTAGTTTCAGACATTCTTTTTGCGGCACGTCCGGTTGGAGCCGCCAGCAAAATATCTAACCCTTCCTGTTCAAATACCTGTAAAATAGTATTGATCGTCGTCGTTTTACCGGTACCCGGCCCACCGGTTATAATTGTTACACCATTTTGAACAGCCTGATACACCGCTGTTTTCTGTAGTTCATCTAACTCTATCTCCTGCCCCTTTTCAACCTTTCGCACCATTTTAGCAAGTTCTTTCTCAGATAGCTCATAGGAAATATTAAGATCTAACAGCATGCGTGCACAATTAAGTTCCATATAATACAGCGTACTCAAATAAATACAGCGCTCTTGATCCTGTTCACAGACCTTTAATTCTTTATCCAACATCATCCCCTCTAAGGCATCGGAAACAACCCCCTCATCGACCAATAGAAGCTCTGATGCCTCTCTGATCAGCCAAGACTCCGGCAAATAACAATGTCCCTGTGTTCCGGATTGCTGCAAAGCATACAGAATGCCTGCATTGATTCGAAACTCCGAATCAGAAGCAAATCCTGCCTGGCGCGCAATCTCATCGGCAATCTTAAAGCCAATTCCTTGAATATCTTCCGCCAACCGATAAGGATTGCGTTTCAGGATCTCATACATTTCATCCCCATAATATTTATATATCTTAACAGCCATTTTCATGCTAATACCGTAATCCTGCAGAAAAAGCATTGCCTGGCGCATCTGCCGCTTATCGTTAACCTGTTCTGCTATGCGTATCGCCATTTTCTCACTGATGCCTTTGACCTCTGCCAATCGTTCCGGCTCACGTTCAATAATTGTAAATGTGTCCTCTCCAAACCGCTTCACAATACGTGCTGCCAGTGCAGGTCCAACACCTTTTATCGCACCTGATCCCAAATATCTCTCAACAGCAACTGAGTCTTTTGGTTGTTTTTCTTCGTACGAATCCACCTGTATCTGCGGACCATAATTTTTATGTATCACTTCTCTGCCGGTTACTTTCAAATACAGCCCCTCGGCAACATAAGAAAACTGTCCTACGCAGCACACTTCCTCTTCTTCCTCTGCATCTACCAAAAATAATACGGTATATCCATTTTCTTCATTTCGAAAAGTAATACGCTCAACATATCCTTCCCATTCAATCTGCTCGCTCACTATAACCTCCTCGTCAAGTTTCCTACAGTGCCAAGCATAACAATACCAGCATCTTGCTATGCGCCACCCTTCACAATAAAATAATCAGTTCCTATCCATTTGAAAAAGCCACTGTAAACACAGTGGCCCCATTGTCTCTATTTAGACAGATCACATATACGATCAGTTACGCTTCATTGAGTCATATAGCTGCTTAGCAAGACCAACCTGACCACTTTCTGTAATCGCCTCCGCGTAGCTTTGGTTCAAAGTATCCCCAAAATACTGCATATATTCACCGTCATCTTCTTCGCTTTTTACCATTTTGCGCGCCTGTTCAATGATCTTTTGTACAAAATAGGTTTCAAATCCTTTGCAGGCATCCATCAACTCTTCATCTGTCGAATCACTATTTACTGCATTCAATGCGCTTTGCGCCTTCGAGCCGGTCGCAGACTGCACTGACTGCTTATAGCTGTCATACATAGATGAAATATCATATACAGAACTCATTGTTAACACCTCACATCATCCCATGAAGAAATCTTTCAAAAGATCTCTCATCCTCTTTTCGAAAGAATCTTTTCAAAAACTTCGCATTCTCTCAGAAGCAATTTTCTAAAGCATTTCATGGTAATTCCAAAAACAACCGTTTCAAAAGCCTCGCATTGCTCTTAAAAACCGGCATCCTCGTCTATATTATTACATCTGAAACATTATGATCTCAGATTATTTGCCTGCTGCAACATTTCATCCGATGCAGTGATCGCCTTCGAGTTCATCTCATACGCTCTTTGAGTAACGATCATATCCACCATCTCATCAACCGCCTGCACACTGGATGCTTCTAAATATTTATTCTTAATAACACTTCTGCTCAACGCTGTGTCCTGCCCCTCGATACGGGCATCACCAGAGGCCGCTGTTGCCTGAAAATAACTATCCCCGATCTTATTAAGACCGGCAGGGTTATTAAACTGAGCTGCTCCAATAGTAACCCCGGTCAAATGCGGGTTGTTGTCCGCTCCACGTAACATGATGCGTCCATAATTGTCAAACGATAATTTAGTAACATCTGTCGTACCATCAAATGTAATCGGATTACCTTCAGAATCCAAAACCGCATAACCTTCTGCTGTTGACAACTGATAACCGGTACCATTTACAGCCATCGTAAAATGACCGTTTCTTGTGTATGCCGTAGAGCCATCCGGCATTTGGATCATAAAAAATCCGTTTCCCTGGATTGCGAAGTCAAAATCGCCTTCTGTATGTGTAAGTTCTCCCTGCTCAAATTCGGTGCTGATTGCAGCTACCTTAACACCAAGTCCAACCTGTGCTCCGATCGGTTTTGGATTTCCCTCATTGTCTGTCGTCTTTTTTTGTATCGTCTGATACAACAAAGACTGAAACTCTAGTCTTTCTTTCTTGTATCCGGTCGTATTAATATTTGCCAGATTGTTTGAAAGATTGTCCATTGCGGTCTGCTGTGCTTTCATGCCTGAAGCAGCAGTCCAAAGTGATCTCATCATGATAGACGCTCCAATCTGCCACACTGCTTATATTCATCAGTCAATTTTCATATATATTAACCAACAAACATCCCAGTGTAACTCTTTCCTAATAATTATACTTTACCAATTTCATTTGCAGACTTCTGAAGCAGAGAATCCTGTGTCTGGATCATCTTCTGTCCCGCTTCATATGCACGTGTAATATTGATCATTGATACCATCTCCGATATTACATTGACATTAGACTGCTCCGTATATCCCTGTTCAATCTGAGCTTTTGCATCTATCTGCGTTGCTCCTGCCACTGCCCTAAACTTGTTATCTCCGTATAAGTCAAGATAGTTATAATCTGCAAAGTTAGCCAATGCGATCGTATCAACATACTGACCGTCCGCATAGATCGAGCCATCCTCCTTGATCGCGATCTCATGAGCATCCGTGGACACCTGAATATCTCCACCATTGCCCTGCAAATGATTGCCATCTGCATCTACTATGTAACCGTCCTGCGTACACTTAAAGGTACTGCAACGGGTATACATCATCTCATCTTTACCCTGTTTGTCTGTGACACGAATTGTAAAAAATCCATCTCCCTGAATTGCAAGATCATAGGTATTCCCCGTCTCTCGAAGATTCCCCTGACTCCAATCCATGTAGGTCTCGCCAATCTTTACGCCGAGGTTCATCGTTCCGATATTCTGATCAACATATCCTACAGAACCATCTCGGATCTTTACTGCCATCATGTCCTTAAAAGAACGGCTGGTGACATTTTCTTCCTTGTAACCGATGGTCGCCGAATTTGCCAAGTTATTCGATATAATATCCAATCTGCGCTGTTCATTCCGCATACCGGTATATGCTGTGTACAATCCTCTGACCATTCGTCGTCCTCCTTCCAGACTAACCTATGTATTATAAACGGACGAAGAGTGCTCTTCGTCCGCTCTATAAAATATATATCGTCACAATCGATCAATTTCTTTACTCGTCGTCACGTTTTCCTGCTAAAAATTCTACAAACTTACCGGTTCCCACTGCAACTGCTGTCATTGGATCCTCGGCTGTCATAGTGTTGATTCCTGTTTTCTCCTCAATGAGCTCTTCCAAACCATATAACAAACTTCCGCCACCGGTCAAAACAATACCTCTGTCCGCAACGTCTGCTGCAAGCTCAGGCGGAGTCTTCTCCAATACCGTGTGTACTGCTTCTACAATCTGTGATGTGATCTCTTTCAGAGCATCTAATGTTTCATCTGATGTTACAGTGATCGTCTTTGGAAGTCCGGTCACCAAGTTACGTCCGCGTACATCCATCGATACAACCTCCGGACGTTTGTATGCAGATCCGATCTTTACTTTGATCTCTTCCGCTGTACGCTCACCGATCAATAAGTTATGTGTCTTACGCATGTAACGGACAATTGCATCATCAAAGTCATCTCCAGCCACCTTGATGGAAGTACTTACAACCGTACCGCCAAGGGAGATAACAGCAATATCAGAAGTACCACCTCCGATATCAACGATCATGTTACCACATGGACGTGAGATATCGATACCTGCTCCGATAGCCGCTGCAATCGGTTCCTCAATGATTGCAACTTCTCTTGCTCCAGCCTCATATGTTGCATCTTCTACTGCTTTCTTCTCAACCTCGGTAACACCACTTGGAACACAAACACTGATACGAGGTTTGCGGAAACGAGACTTACCACAGGACTTCTGAATAAAGTAACGAAGCATCTTCTCTGTTACTGTATAGTCTGAAATAACACCCTGACGCAATGGACGAACAGCTACAATATTACCTGGTGTACGTCCTAACATCAAACGAGCATCCTCACCAATTGCCTTAATCTTATTGGTATCTCTGTCGAACGCCACAACGGACGGCTCGCGCAGAACGACACCCTTTCCCTTTATATATACAAGTACATTCGCTGTACCCAAGTCAATACCAATATCGCTACCAACCATGACTGTTCTCCTTTCGCTTCTGTTATTTTCTATTTTTTCCATAGTTTTACTAATTAAACATACTCGCATGTATTATATACTATTTTTTGAAAATAGAAAAGCAATTTTTGCGTTTCTTCTCGAAATTATCACATTTGTATCTAAATTGTAAGAATTTCGTAATATTGTAGTGCATTTTGACTTTCTTTCTCGCTTCTTCTATAATATTTTGATATAATACACACCTAAAAAGGGGGTTCCTATGTCTTATACCGATCACTCTGTAAAGCGGGAAATCGTAATGCTAAGCCGCTATAAAGGATTACGCAGCAGCCGTTTTTTGACAGTCTTATTGTCTTTGTGCAGCATTAACACCTTATCCCCTGCCGGCATATTATTTACATTAACCGGTCTAATGCTGCCGCTCATGATCACCTTTGCAGCTCCGGAACAAAAAAAGAAAGAACCACTCACACAGTTGTCCTCTCTGATGAGACAATACCGTTTTAACACGATCCGTTTCACCGCAGAACGTTGGAGCAGTTCCTTCCTTTTGTTATTTTTGATCGCATGGCAATGGCAGCTTAACCAATCGCAGACCGGACTGTTGTGGCATTATTTCGCCGGTGTACTCTTTATCGTTTATGTACTGCTTCGAATTGCCTTTACCATAGCTTATCGTATTTATTTTCATTATCAATATACACATATGAACTTTTTGTGATGGCAGGACTCGCTATATAGTAGCTGCAAAATATGATTAAACCATCGACATAATAAGCAATATGTGGTTCGAACAGTAACTTCCGGTATGGGAAGTTACCTATCAATAAATAATTTCTCCCAGCGCCTGTTCCACCATTTGATCTGACTGTTCTTCGATCTGGTCGAAATCATACTGTACACTGTCAGCGTATGCCTGCTGCGCTGCCGAAACACTCGTACCGGAAGTCTTTGTCTGCTGTGCTGCCTGCATATTGTCAGAAGACTCCACACCATTAATATACTGCACACTATCTGTCGTCTGTGCCGAATCCGATGTGGGCTGCAAATAGGACTGCAATATATCAGAAAACGAATTGCCGGTTCCTGTCGTGCTGATACCTTCCAATCCGCTCAACAGCGTACTCACATCCGAAATACTTCCTGTACCAAAAGATGCCGAATTCTGCAAAGCACCTAATACACCCGACAAATCATTAGCCGACTGTACTCCGGTATTAGTATTACCGGACAATGCGTTCAACATTGTACTGGTTGAATTATTATTGATCATATATTGATAAAAAAGGTCTTTATCTAATGATACATTTGCCATATCTATCCTCCATGTTTCATCGTAACATATTCCGATGTTCAGCCATGATCCCCCCTATGAAAAATCAAGCTTCGTTATATAGTTTATCGCATATTTTATTGGCTGTCAATAAGTTGCAATTGCAGCGAACCATATCGTTCATTGATACTGACAGAGAACAAAATATCAACCGTATATTCTCCCCGCTCTCCCTGCTTTAACCGTTCCCACACCTGTTCACCATAACGATCACGCACCGCATTTCCAATGCACTCTTCCCCGCTAAAATCCACTGCCTGATATATTTTTCCATTTTCCACAAAACGCACCTGTGCAATATGCATATCCGCTCCACACATTCGGATCTGGGCAATCTGTGCATCACGTTTTGCAAACACTGCAGGCGCATTTTGCTCTCCGGTCGGTTCCATCCAAGAAAGCTGCGTAACAAGTGTCGTATCCATTTCCGCTAAAGCGACCTCTCTATCATATGTCACCTTTTCAATCAATTGCTCCTGTGTCAAGCTGCAATGTGCTAACAAAGCAGACTTAAGCCCCTCCAACTGCTCTCTGCGAAGTGAAAACCCCGCTGCGGCTGCATGACCACCAAACTCCGTCAAATATTTCTGACATGCCTGCAGCTCTTGCTGCATATGATATCCCGGAATGGATCTGCCAGACCCTTTCAGGTGATCACCCGAATCTGTAATAACATACACCGGTCGGTAAAATTGTTCTCGAAGATTTCCGGCTACGATTCCAGCAACACTTTCATGACATTCCTGCAAATATACAACCAGCACCGGCGGCAATGGCTGCTTCTGCACTTCTTCTGCCGCCTGTTTTGTCATTGAGCGCGTTCTCTCTTTGCGCTCTTCATTTGTCTCTACGATCCTTGCCGCTCTTTGCGCTGCGCATTCCGCATCTGTCTCCATAAAAAGCTCCAAACTCTCTGTTGCATCTCGTAACCGCCCCGGAGCATTGATGCATGGGCCGATCCGAAATCCCAGATCCATTGCTCGGATCTCTTTTTGAAAATCCAAATGTTTTATCAGTGCATTTAGGCCTATATTGCCCGTCTGATGAATCCCCGCCAGCCCCCTTCGAACAATGCTGCGATTTTCGCCATAAAGCGGAACAACATCACACACCGTTGCCATCGCCGCAAAAGGAAGCAATTCACGGTCACATCCTTTTTTACCGGCTCTGTGGTATAATTCATAAATCAATTTATAGGCAATGCCTGCCCCGCACAATTGCGGATATGGGTAATTGTCTGCGCTCTGTTTTGGATCAACGATAACATCTGCCGATGGCAGCAGCTCTTCGCCGTCTTTCATCGGCACTTCGTGATGATCCGTCAATACAACCGTCATCCCAAGTTCTTTGGCTGTTTGGATCGGCTGTCCTGCCGAGATTCCGTTGTCGCAGGTGATGATCGTATCAACTCTTTCGCCTCAGTGACCATATAATCGCGGATCCCATAACCATCTTTTTGGCGATGTGGAAGCCGAAAGCTGACATCTCCCCCTAAACTGCGCAATCCATGACATAATATGTATGTGGACATCACACCATCTACGTCATAATCTCCGACAATATGCATTTTTTTACCCTGCGACAACTTCTGTTCTATAAGATCAGCCGCTTCACACAGTCCAAGCATTTCTGACGCCTTAGGAATCGATACCATATCGTCAAACAAATATCCGTCCATCGATGCCCAATCATACAGTCCTCGTTTTACAAGAACCTCGGCAAAAGTCTCCGATATATTATATCTTGCTGCAACCTTTGAAAGATCAGCCCTGCAGCGCGTTGTTACCCATTGCTTCATTAGTTGTTTCTCCATTCTTCCTCTGTTATAATAATCATACACTCAACCTTCGCACATTAAAGGTTGCCGTCTGGCCACATATTGCTTATTATGTCGATAGCCATATCATATTTTGCAGCCACTACCTAGTGGATTCTGCCATCAGGGAACTATAGCAATTGCCTTGCCGCAATTAGTTTTTACGTGATTTCTTATTTTGTTAAGTCTCTGATGAATACATGCCT
>ENA-OPAH01001972-OPAH01001972.1-human-gut-metagenome-genome-assembly--contig:-NODE-1972-length-12331-cov-3.394591_pt1 | contig 12331 bp, 8 predicted proteins | sample MGYA00241050_ERZ501416 | MGnify/ENA primary metagenome ERZ501416 (study PRJEB25962, sample SAMEA2042632) | human gut metagenome | biome: human gut; feature: human-associated habitat; material: faeces... | reverse complement strand
TGTTCTGAAGAAAGCCCTTGAACTGAACCTGGCTGTTATCGTATGTATCAACAAGATCGACCGTCCTGAAGCAAGACCGGACGAAGTTATTGACGAAGTTCTGGAACTGCTCATCGATCTTGATGCCAGTGAAGAACAGTTAGACTGCCCATTTGTGTATGCTTCTGCCAAGAATGGTGTAGCTGCACTTGAGATCTCTGATGAGATGAAAGATATGAAGCCTCTGTTTGAAACGATCCTTGATTACATTCCCGCACCGGAAGGAGACCCGGAAGCTCCGACTCAGGTACTGATTAGCACCATCGATTACAATGAATATGTCGGACGTATCGGTGTCGGAAAGGTAGATAACGGTACCATCTCCGTCAACCAGGATATGGTTGTTGTCAACCATCATGATCCTGACAAACAGAAGAAAGTTAAGATCAGTAAATTATATGAGTTTGATGGTCTGCAGAAAGTTGAAGTAAAGGAAGCTTCTATCGGAGCGATCGTAGCAATCTCAGGTATCTCTGATATTGCCATCGGTGACACGCTCTGCTCTCCGGAAAACCCGACAGCAATTCCTTTCCAGAAGATTTCTGAGCCGACAATTTCTATGGACTTTGTAGTAAACGACAGTCCGTTTGCCGGACAGGAAGGAAAATATGTTACTTCCCGTCACTTACGCGACCGCCTGATGCGCGAATTGAATACAGATGTCAGCCTTCGTGTAGAAGATACAGAGAATATGGATGCATTCAAAGTATCCGGACGTGGTGAGCTTCACTTATCTGTTCTGATTGAGAATATGAGACGTGAAGGATACGAATTCGCAGTCAGCAAAGCCGAAGTCCTGTATCACAAAGATGAGAATGGTAAGCTTCTTGAGCCTATGGAAATTGCTTACATAGATGTACCGGATGAATACACCGGTGTTGTCATCGACAAGCTGAGCCAGAGAAAGGGTGAACTGCAGACAATGGGAGCTGCCAATGGCGGATACACCCGTCTTGAATTCCGCATTCCATCCCGTGGTCTGATTGGTTATCGCGGCGATTTCCTTACAGACACAAAAGGAAATGGTATCATGAACACAGCATTCGACGGATATGCTCCATATAAAGGAGATATCCAGTACCGCAAACAGGGTTCCCTGATCGCATACGAAACCGGTGAATCTGTAACTTATGGTCTTTACAGTGCACAGGAACGTGGAACACTTTTCATCGGTGCCGGCGAAAAAGTCTATTCCGGTATGGTCATCGGCGAGAATGCCAAGACAGATGATATCGAAGTAAATGTATGTAAAACAAAACATCTTACCAACACCCGTTCTTCAAGCGCAGATGAAGCACTCCGCCTTACACCTCCGACTGTACTCAGTCTGGAGCAGGCAATTGACTTCATCGATACAGATGAACTTCTGGAAGTAACACCGGAATCTCTCCGTATCCGCAAGAAGATTCTTGATCCGAAGATGAGAAAACGTGTAAACCGGTAATCTATACCCCCACCGGATAAAAGAGACAGGAAAATCTGTCTCTTTTTTTCTTCTGTAAATACTTCTGCAACTCTTTTTTATATCAAAATATATATTGGCAAATACATTCTTTTCACTTATACTAAAATTACAGCGGAAATCTATTATGAGAAAGGAATCCAACGAATGAAAGAATTTATCTCTCACATTCTCAAACAGGTGGCGGCGATTTTGGAGTATGTGATCGCTTTTATGCTTGCGATCGGTATCATTCTGCTTTGCTTCCGTATGGTATGTTCACTTCAGAATATCCCTCATCTGAACACTTATCCAAATTACGATGATCTTCTTGAGGTTTGTTTTAATCTGATCATCGGTGTAGAGCTGATCCGTATGATGTATTCGCATTCTCCAAGCACAGTATTTGAAGTTCTGCTTTTTGCAATTGCGAGACATATTATCATGGACCACTCTTCTATCTACAGCAGTCTGATCGGGGTCTGCTCGATAGCAGTCTTATTCGCAACAAGGAAATACCTGTTCTCAGAATTCGATGTTGCAGATGAAACTGTATTTCGGGCCTCAACCAAAGCTAAGGTTGTCAATAAAATCCTGAGTGTGAACATTCCTCATAAAACAGATGACACTCTTGCGGATGTGTTGCTCCCTCATCTCGACGAACACAATATCACTCCTCGTGTCGGTGCCTGTTATTACTTCCCCGACTGCGGTCTACGTGTTGCGAAACTACATGATGGAAAAATTTCGAGAATTCAGGTAATTCGTGCTATACATTAACGTCCAAACATGCTATACTACATATATCAGATAGATTGACGGTTCGAATAACAATTGTCAGATTTTATTTTTCTTATTTGATGATTGTATAACGTACATTTATTTGAAATTATGTCGCAAAGGAGTTGGGCATCATGAAATTTATTATTATTGGAAAGAACATCGATGTAACACCAGGCTTAAGAGAAGCCGTAGAAAGCAAATTAGGAAAGTTAGAAAGGTACTTCACTCCGAATACAGAGATCCATGTAACCTTAAGCGTACAAAAAGGGCATCAGAAGATCGAAGTAACTATTCCTGTAAAGGGTGGTCTGGTTCGTTCCGAACAGGAAAGTTCTGATATGTATGTATCGATTGATCTTGTAGAAGAAGTCATCGAACGTCAGCTTCGTAAATACAAAAATAAACTGGTAGCACGTGAACAGGAAGGCGGTAACTTCAAACAGGAATTCTTTGACGCCGAAGATAATATTGAAGATGACGGCGAGATTAAAATCGTACGTACCAAAAAATTCGGATTTAAACCTATGTATCCAGAAGATGCGTGTGTTCAGATGGAACTTCTCGGACATGATTTCTATGTTTTCTGTAATGCAGAATCAGACGAAGTGAATGTAGTATACAGACGTAAAAACGGAACATTTGGTTTGATCGAGCCTGAATTTTCTTAAATCGCAACTCATAATCTTATAAAAATATGGCAATAACAAAAGCCGTACACAATATCTCCTAAAGAACAGCTCCTTTCATGAGATATCGTGTACGGCTTTTTTATATTATTTTTATATTATATTTTCTTCCAGAATTGTCGGCACCCCATCAATCTCTGCATAATAACATTCTTCACCTGCTGTCATCTCTGCCTGCGCATTTGTCCCCTCAGTAATTGCATGCATAACCTGATCCACATCCGTTTTTGGAATCAGTACTTCCAGTTCTACTTTATCCGTATAGACAGTATCTAATATCTTCAGCTCTCTCTGCGCCAGAATATACTGAATCTTTCCAAATGTCGTATAGTCTGTTTCTATATGAAGTTTCACTCCTAAAATTTTCGTAATGATCACCGAGGCATCAAGTCCCGCTTTCACGGCTCCCGAATATGCTCTGACCAGTCCACCGGTTCCAAGAAGGGTTCCTCCGAAATACCGGGTCACCACAACAGCCACATTCCTCAGTTCATTTCCAAGCAGTACATCCAGCATTGGTTTTCCGGCTGTTCCGTTCGGCTCTCCGTCATCACTGCAGCGCTGAAGCTGTCCTCTCTCTCCGATCACATATGCAAAACAGTTATGTCTGGCATCCCAGTATTTCTTTTTTGTCTTTTCTATAAATTCCAGTGCTTCCTCTTCATTCTCCACCGGTATTACAGTTGCAATAAATCTTGATTTTTTTTCTACAATCTCATCTTCTCCGCCCTGATAGATGGTTCTGTATTCTGGTAACATTTTGTCGTCCTTTCGTATAATTTGTAAATTTATACATAATATAATACCTAATTTCTTAAGATTTTCCTAGTCTAATATGAAGTTTTCATTTTTTTCTTTATAAAAGAGTGTACATTTGCTATAATAACCTGGTATAAAGGAGGCCTAAACGCATGAATTATGGAAAGAAAAAGGCTGCGAAAAGGCAGAAAAAAATAACGTCCAAATCTACGATGCAGGGAAAACGTATCGTTGTCCGTTTATTCAAAGCATTACTGATCTGTATTATTCTTGCAGCAGTAGTCGGAGTAGCCGGCGGCGGTCTTTTTATAAAAAAGATCATTGATGATACTCCTCATGTCTCCGCATCTGACGTTAAACCGAAAGGATTTACCACTTTCGTCTACGCCGATGACGGCAGCACAGAGATTGAACGATTTGTATCTTCTGGTTCTAACAGGGTATACAAATCCATTGATGAGATACCAAAAGATCTGCAGCATGCTTTTGTTGCGATTGAAGATGAACGTTTTTACAAACACAACGGTATAGATCTGCAGGGTATTGCCCGTGCTGCAGTAGTCGGCATTGCAAGAGGTGGTAATTTCACTGAAGGTGCCAGTACTCTTACACAGCAGCTGATCAAGAACAATGTGTTCCCGAACTTTACCAAAGAAAAAACGTTTTATGACAAATTCCAGCGTAAGATCCAGGAACAGTATCTTGCTTTACAGATTGAAAAGAAAATGGATAAAAGCGAGATCATTGAAAGTTATTTGAATACGATCAATCTTGGGCAGAACTGTCTCGGGGTTCAGGCTGCATCGCAGCGTTATTTCGGAAAAGATGTATCTGATCTGACCTTATCTGAATGTGCAGTCATTGCCGGAATCACACAAAGTCCAAGTACTTATGATCCGATCACTCATCCGGATAACAATAAAGTAAGACGCAATAAAGTATTAAAGAATATGCTGGAACAGGATTATATCAGCCAGAAACAATATGATGAAGCACTTGCCGATGATGTATATGCGCGGATCCAGACAACCAATACTGCTTCTCAGGCAGATAATACCTATAGTTATTTTGTTGATGCACTTGCCCAGCAGGTTATTCAGGATCTGAAAGACCAGCTTGGTTATACTGATACGCAGGCTTATAATGCTGTTTACAGCGGCGGTCTTAGTATTTATTCTACACAGAATCAGACCTTGCAGCAGATCTGCGATGAAGAAGCCAATGATGATTCCAATTATCCGGGACTGAAAGAATATGGTTTGGATTATGCACTGACTGTAACCCGTGCCGATGGATCAACGGAAAATTATGGCAGCAATAACATCAAGAATTATGTAAAAGAAACTTACGGAAAAGATCAGGGACTTTTATACTCCAGCGAAGATGCTGCCAGAGCAATGGTCGAAAAATGGAAAGCAACAATTGCCAGGGAGGGAGATACTTATGATGAACGTATCACGATCACTCCGCAGCCACAATCTTCTATCACGATCATGGATCAGAAGACCGGACAGATCAAAGCAATGGTCGGCGGACGTGGAGAAAAAGCTTCCAGCCTTGGTCTTAACAGAGCCTACCAGGGTTCTAAGAGACAGCCAGGATCTACATTCAAGATTCTTGCGGCTTATGCACCGGCATTAGATTCCTGTGACAAAACTCTTGCAACAACAATTGATGATGAACCATATACACTGAAAAACGGACAGGTTTTAAGAAATGCCAATAAGCAATATGGCGGTACTACAACTCTCCGTGAAGGTATCAAACGTTCCATCAACGTAGTAGCTGTAAAATTAAGTGATGAGATCACTCAGGAATTAGGCTATGAGTATTGTCAGAAATTCGGAATCAGTACTCTTGTAAAAAATAAGACGATCAATGGAAAAGTGTTCGATGACAGCACTTCCCAGACTCTTGCTCTTGGTGGTATCACAGAAGGTGTCTACAATTACGAAATGTGTGCAGCATATGCAACGATTGCCAACGGCGGCGAATATAATAAACCAACGCTTTACAGCAAAGTAGTTGACCATGATGGCAATGTCCTTCTGGATGGTACCGGCGAATCACATACCGTACTCAAAGACAGTACAGCATACCTTCTCACCAGCGCAATGGAAGATGTCGTCAATTCCGGTACCGGTACTGCATGCCAGCTTCCTAATATGCCGGTAGCCGGTAAAACTGGTACCACAACTTCCAACAAAGACTTATGGTTCTGTGGATTTACACCATATTATACCTGTGCCGTATGGGGAGGATATGACGACAACAAGGAATGTGATTATGACACAAGTTTCCGTTTCAGACTCTGGAAAGGTATCATGAGCCGTATTCACGAGAATCTGGAAGAAAAAGATTTCAAAGTTCCTTCTTCCGTTGAACGTAAAAGCATCTGTACAATTACAGGAAAACTCGCAGGAAGCGGATGCCCGTCTATTACAGAATATTTTGCAAAAGACACACTGCCTGCCGAAACATGTTCCGGACATGGATATTCATATGGAAGCAAATCGAACTCTTCCACAGAAGACGACAGCAATTCTACTGCTAATACTTCCGGCGACTCCAATAGAGAAAACGGCAGTAATTCAACGACCGGCAATACAACCGGTAACACAGCAACCGGCGGCGATACAACCGGCGGTACTACAACGGGCGGTACTACAACGGGCGGCTCAACCGGTAGTACTACAGGTAGTTCAACCGGTGGTTCAACCGGCGGTACTACAGGTGGTTCAACCGGCAGCGATACAACCGGTGGCTCAACCGGCGGTACTACACCTCAGTAATATATAGAAAAATGCGGGATAGTTAAAACCATCCCGCATTTTTTATACATATTTTTTTGATTGTAAAATCAATCTCATTTTTTCCAATATCCTTTATGAAAGAATTAATTTAGCAGCTCCACAGATTCCTGCATCATTCCCTAATGTCGCAAGGACAAATTCGGTATCTTTGTTAGCAAAAAAAGCTCTCTCTTTAAAGTTCTTTTCCACATACTCTATCAGTACTTCACCTGCTTTGGATACACCCCCGCCAATCACAATTGCTGAAGGATCTGCCACTGCTGCCAAATTAGCCATTGCATGTCCGAGATATTTTCCAAATTCTTCTGCAATCTCTTTTGCCACTGCATCTCCGGCTTTCACTGCATCAAATACAGTCTTTGCACTGACTTCCTGCTCTCTTAATACTGACTTGGCATCATCTTTGGCAAGACGGATATTCGCCAGTCTGGTAATTCCTGTGGCTGATGCATATTGCTCCAGACATCCGGTATTACCACATCCGCAATGATCTGTCTCTTCATAATTCACACAGAGATGCCCGATCTCACCACCGGCACCATGCGCTCCTACCAATGGTTTTCCATCAATGATAATTCCACCGCCTACACCTGTTCCAAGCGTTACCATAACGATATTTTTGCGTCCTTTGCCGGCTCCCAGCCACATTTCTCCAAGTGCGGCTACATTGGCATCATTACCGATCTCGGCTCTCATACCGGAAAGCTCTTCCATCTCTCTTTTTACTTCTTTATATCCCCATCCGAGGTTTGCAGTGTTCTGTACCACACCTTCTGCATTCACCGGTGCCGGAACTCCGACTCCGATTCCTTCCACCTCATCTCTGCCGATCTTCTTTTCTTCAAGCTTTTCCTTTAACGCCTCAGCGATATCCGGAAGAACTGCCTCTCCCTGATTCTCTGTACGGGTCTTAATCTCCCACTTATCTACAATCTCCCCATCGGTCGTAAACAAACCTAATTTTACTGTTGTTCCCCCGATATCTACACCAAAACAATATTTCATTTTGCTACTCTCCTATTTTTTTGTTAGATTCTGCTGTACACGCTTGTACAATTCCTGTGCTGCATTATATCCCATCTGTTTCTGTCTGTGGTTAACGGCCGCTGTCTCAACGATAATCGCCAGATTACGTCCAGGACGTATTGGAAGATGATGACACACCACTTTATTTCCAAGGAATTCTGTATACTCTTCTTCCAGTCCGAGACGGTCATATTCTTTGTTCTTATTCCACTCTTCAAGCGTGATAACAAGATCAATATTCTGTGTCTCCCTGACACTCAGTACACCGAACAATGCTTTTACATCTACAATACCGATACCACGCAATTCAATGAAATGTCTTGTGATATCCGGTGCCGATCCAACCAGTGTCTCATCACTGACTCTGCGGATCTCTACGACATCATCACTGACAAGACGGTGTCCACGCTTGATCAGTTCCAGTGCGGCTTCACTCTTACCGATTCCACTTTCACCCATGATCAGCACACCAACACCGTATACATCAACCAGCACACCATGAATAGAAATGCATGGTGCAAGTTCCACATTCAGCCATCGGATGATCTCTGCTGTAAATTCCGATGTCTTCTTCTCTGTCTGGAATACAGGGATATTTGCCTTTTCTGCCATCTCCAGAAGCATCTTTTCCGGTGGAAGATTCCTGCAGAAGATCAGGCAAGGGATCTTATAAGAAAGCAGTGTCTCATAAATCCGCTTTTTCTTATCTTCATCTGTCATCTTCTCCAGAAATGTATATTCTACATAACCAATGATCTGTACACGTTCTGAATCAAAATGTTCAAAAAATCCTGTAAGCTGCAGTGCCGGTCTGTTAATATCTGGTATCTCTACATCTTTGTCAGACAGATCTACATCCGGTGTTAAATTTTTAAGATTCATTTTTTCAACAAGTGTTTTTAATTCAACTTTATTCGCCATATTCTTCTACCTCACACGTATTAAAAATCTCTTTAATTATTATACCATACTTAATGATTCTGGTGAAAAAATTTATATACTTCCTGTGCAGATTTTTCATTCATACTTGGCAGTTCTTTTAACTCTTCTACTGTTGCATTACGGATTGCATCAATATTCTCAAAGCATCGCATCAGATCTTTTCTTCTTGCAGGGCCGACTCCCGGAATATCGTCCAGCACAGAATGCACCTGTCCCTTGCTGCGCAATTGTCTGTGAAATGTAATTGCAAAACGGTGCGCTTCGTCCTGTATCCTGGTAATCAGCCGGAAACATTCCGAGTTGCGGTCAATCGGAAGTTCGGTATTATTAAAATACAGTCCTCTCGTTCTGTGATTGTCATCTTTTACCATTCCACACACCGGAATATGCAGATGAAGCTTTTCCAGTACTTCCAGTGCTATATTCACCTGCCCCCGTCCTCCGTCCATCATGATCAGATCCGGAAATATCTGAAAGCCTCCGGTTTCACTTTCTTCCTGCTGTTCACGCAATCCATGCCCGAATCTTCTGGTCAGTACTTCATTCATACTGGCATAATCATCCGAACCCTGCACAGTTTTAATTTTGAATTTGCGGTAATCGTTCCGTTTTGGTTTCCCATGTTCATAGACTACCATCGATCCGACAGAATCGAATCCGTTCGTATTAGAAATATCATATGCCTCCATGCGTATGATGCCTTTTAGTCCCAGTATCTTTTCCAGTTCTTTCACTGCACCGATCGTTCTTCCCTCTTCACGTTTCAGACGTTCTCTGTCATTCTTTAAAACCATCTGCGCATTCTTTTGTGCCAGTTCTACCAGTTTTTCCTTCGTTCCCTTCTTCGGAATGCGAAGATGTACTCTGCGTTCTCTCCTTGCCGTCAGCCATTCTTCAATGATATCCTGATCTTCAATCTCTTCCGGCAGCATCAGTTCCGCAGGAATATATGGTGTACCTGCATAGAACTGCTTGATAAAGCTTGACAATATCTCGCCTTCCGTATCATTTTCTGCGCTCTTCAGATAAAAATGATCCCGTCCGATCAGTCTTCCGCTTCGAATAAAGAATACCTGCACAACTGCATCTTCTCCCTCAGAAGCCATTGCAATGATATCTCTGTCATCTCCTGCCGTATCTGTAATTTTCTGCTTCTGAGCAACCTTCTGTACACTTGTAAGCAGTTCTCTGTATTCAATTGCTTTTTCGAACTCCAGACTATCCGATGCTGCCATCATCTTTTCTTCCAGTTCTTTTAACACCAGATCATAATGTCCATTCAGGAAACGTACAACTTCGTCTATGGATTTCCGATACTCTTCCTGAGAAATGTATCCCTGGCATGGTGCCTGGCACTGATGGATATGATAATTCAGACAAGGTCTCTCTTTCCCTATGTCTTTTGGCAGCGAACGGTTACAGCTGCGGATATGATAAAGCTTACGGATCAATTCTATCGTATCTTTCACTGCACCTGCACTGGTATAAGGCCCAAAATATTTTGCCTTGTCCTTCTTCATCTGTCTTGCCAGCATAACCCTCGGAAACGGCTCATTTACTGTAACTTTTATAAACGGATAACTCTTGTCATCCATCAGCATAGTATTATACTTCGGTCTGTGTTCCTTTATCAGATTACACTCCAACACCAGTGCTTCCAATTCAGAATCTGTCACAATGTATTCAAATCTGGAAATATGTGTCACCATCTGTTCTATCTTGGCACCTTTATTCCTGCTGCTCTGAAAATACTGACGGACACGGTTCTTAAGGCTGATTGCCTTTCCGACATAGATGATTGCATCCTTTTCATCGTGCATCAGGTATACACCCGGTTTTCCGGGCAGCTTCTTCAGTTCTTCCTGTATGTTAAAATTCTCCATATACGTCTCCTGTATATTTTCTATTTTCTAATTCTAAACATCTTCTCTGATTTTTTGAATCCTGTTACCGCTCTTTTTCCGCCTCTTTTACAATCAATAAAGAATAATAGCCTGCCTGCTCCGGAACATCTTCTATTCTTTCATAGATCCGCTCCTCTGGCATTCCACAGTTTTCTATCATCTTTACATTCATATTTCCGTCTTTTTCTTCCAAAGTCCTCTTTACTTCACTTATTCCGGATGCGGACTTCATCAGAATCTTTGTACCGGAATAGTTTAGTGCCGCTTCTATCCCATAGCTGGATGGGATTACATGAAGTTCTTCTGCCCGGTCAACAAGACTGTCATCCAGTCTCGCCGCTGCAGCACAAAAGGACGGAATTCCGCTGATGATCGTTGTCTCATACCCTTTTGCTTTTACTATGCGATGAATGTACATATAAGTCGAATAGATTGTCGGATCTCCCAGCGTCAGATATGCTACATCCTTCCCTTTTTCCAGTTCTTCTATAATTCTCCCTGCTGCATTTTCATAATTCCGTTCCAGAATCTGTCTGTCCTTTGTCATCGGCGTATCCAGATCCAGGAACTCTTTTTCTTCCATATTCTCTATCATCTCCGCTGCAATCCTGTAGCTGACCGCATGTTTCCTGCCTCTCGCAGGCACTGCAAGCACTTGGCATTCCTTTATGATACGCACTGCTTTATATGTCATAAGTTCCGGATCTCCCGGTCCGACTCCGACTCCGAATAATCTTCCCTTCATACTCTTTCCTCCAGAATACTCTCATCCTGCCTATTATATACCAGGCAGATATAATTGAAAAGAAAAAAGATACAGGGCTTTCTCAAACTTTCCCCTGTATCTTTCCTCGTATATCTATTCTCTTTATACTTATTCTTCTTCGCAGACAACTTCCTTTATTGCTTCAACAGGTTCTTCGGCTGTATCATCTGCAGATTTCATAACAAACCCTTCACCTTCTACCGGATTCATACCGATTCTTGCTTCTTCCTTCTTCGGTGCATCCGGATCAATTCCTTCTACTTCATGGAAGATTTCCATAAATTCTTTTCCGGTGATCGTCTCTTTTTCGATCAGGAATGCCGCAATCCTATCCAGTGACTGTCTATGATCTCTCAGCAGTTGTTTTGCTTCTTCATAGGCATCTTTCAGCATCTTCATGACTTCTTCATCAATCTCGGATGCTGTCTGCTGTCCACAGTTGCTGACCGGACGTCCGTCCAGATAACGGTTCTGAATGGATTCCAGACCGATCAGTCCGAACTTCTCACTCATACCATACTGTGTGATCATGGCTCTTGCAACGCTTGTTGCTTTCTCGATATCATTGGAAGCTCCCGTTGTAACCGTATCAAATACCACTTCTTCTGCGGCACGTCCTGCAAGCAATCCGACTAACATCGCCTGAAGTTCCTTCTTCGTATTCAGGAATTTTTCTTCCTCCGGAGTCTGCATAACATAACCAAGTGCTCCCATCGTACGTGGAACAATCGTAATCTTCTGTACCGGTTCCGCATCTTTCTGCAATGCGCTTACCAGCGCATGTCCGACTTCATGGTAGGAAACGATTCTCCGTTCTTCCTGACTCATAATCCGGTCTTTCTTCTCTTTTCCTACAAGTACTACTTCTACTGCTTCAAATAAGTCTGACTGACACACTGCATTTCTTCCATGTTTTACTGCATTGATTGCTGCCTCATTAATCATATTGGCGAGATCGGAACCAACTGCTCCTGAAGTTGCCAGTGCAATCTCTTCCAGATTAACAGTCTCATCCATCTTTACATCTTTAGAATGTACCTTCAGGACCTCTACACGTCCTTTCAGATCTGGTTTTTCCACGATGATTCGTCTGTCAAAACGTCCTGGTCTTAATAACGCAGGATCCAGGATCTCCGGTCTGTTGGTTGCTGCAAGAAGCACCAGTCCTTTAT
>ENA-OPAH01001958-OPAH01001958.1-human-gut-metagenome-genome-assembly--contig:-NODE-1958-length-12394-cov-6.377340_pt1 | contig 12394 bp, 20 predicted proteins | sample MGYA00241050_ERZ501416 | MGnify/ENA primary metagenome ERZ501416 (study PRJEB25962, sample SAMEA2042632) | human gut metagenome | biome: human gut; feature: human-associated habitat; material: faeces... | reverse complement strand
AATTGAAATTATAACTGTATATAATAAAATTTTTTTGGAAATATTGATTTTTTTCTTTATCATATTGTAGATTCTATCTCTGATGTAAGGATCATGAATCATCTGTGGCTCAATCATGAGAGCGTTGATATATGGCTCTTCATCAATATAGGAATCTTCTGTAAGATTTGTTCCTCTCAGAAATAGGAGTGACTTCCTGTAGTCTAATCCAAGGATTTCTTGAATTTCTTCTACTGTGGGACGGACCAATTCAGTTACTTCTTCCGGTGTAAGGTGGTAATTCTGCAAGAACTGGTAATTTGTGCTTCTGTACTCATCAAGTCTTGCAGGAGCAGTCTTGGCTATAGATATCTGATAATGATATTTTTTTACATTGGACCAGTAATCTTCGAAAGAAGAGTAGGAATCCCATAATTTAAGCATAGAAGTAGTAATAATCAGTTCAGACTCTCTGATATCTCTCATGTCTCCCCAAGCATCTTTTATATAGAAGTTTTTCGCTATAGATTCCCCAAAAGCTAAGTAATCCATTGTGAAAACCATGCCCTTTGTCCATGGAAGTCCTCTGAGATTGCAGCCAGATAAAAAATCTTCTTCTTCGTCAAGTTCTCTTGCCCAACGGTAAGAGAGTGATGGAAGCATGATTCCGTAACCGTCTGATTCCGTAAGCTCTATTTCTTGATCCTTGAGGAACTCTACTATTGGTTCATCAGACTGAGAGTCATCTACACGAATAATGTCTTCTGTGAAATGAGTAACGCAGTCTGGAACGACTATAATCCCTTTCGGCATACTTACTGGAATACTACCGGAACAGATCAGTGCCTGGTACGCTTCAAGTTTAGCTGGTACAAATTTTTGTTCTAGGTTCCTGCCACAACAGAGACGCTCATAGAGCTGTGAATATAGTCTTTCAGAGACATAAACAATAGTAGAATTCTTTACACCCCCGTTGGTGCCTAGGAGTCTGTGATATTTTATTCCATTGATAGAAAAGCCTTTATTGGCTCTGTCATAATCAGACATTTTATCAATGATCAAACACATGTAATCTGGAACAAATTGAAGATTATAGAATCTTTTATAGAGATTTGCTATGAGAGTATCTTTCTTAGAAGAATCAGATTTTTTGAGACGCTTGATTTCTTTCTTTATATAAGAAGCTTCTTCTTCTCTGGCTTCACTAGTGTCTCCGTTGAGTTCATCAATGAATCTGAGAATTTGGCTATCAGACAGAGAAATAATGTCTTCTGTGTTTAGAGCTTCCTCTAATGGATATTCTAGCTTCCAGCGTGATCTGCGAAGACGTTCACTGTGGAGCTTGAATAAGTATCTTTTACATTTTTTCTGCTTTGCTATTGTAATCATTCCTTTCTTTGGTAGCGAGCTATGAGGGTCTTACTTTCTTTCTCTCATTCGCTTCGCTCATTCGTTCAATCAGTTCGAGTTGGATTTATTACACCTGTAAAAAACAACAATTATTATTTATATAAAAAATAATTACTATATTTTTTTGGTGTAACAAAAAACAATCAACGTCTGAACGCAAAATTTTTTCAGAAGCAGCTGCTTTAGGCGAGGCGCTTAACCGCCGAGTGTAGAAAGTAGCGCTGAAAAAACTTTCATGTGTTCAGACCTCAGGCTTCGCCTTTCGCTCTATTGCAACCTGACAGCGGTGTCAATTATTGAATTCATTTTCTTATTATTCAGTGCATCACATTTGGAACTTGCATCTTTCAACTTTTGTATTATTAAATTGTTTAGAGCATGAGGATCTGATAATGGAAGAGTATTAAACTGCTTAATCTCAGTAAATACGTAACATTTTGTATACCTTTTTACTCCTAGCGGCTCCAATTTTTTAAGAATAAAATCAGTATATTCTTTTGCTTTGGAACTATGTAAGATAGACCATTCATCTTTATATGAAGTTTGTGCCAAAGCTTGAGCTTTTACATCTTCCATGTAGTCTATTGGAATGTCTACTGGTTTGTGTCCTTCTTTGAATGTATAGGCATAGTCCATATGATATGAAATACAACCTTTCTCTTCAAATTTCCTCAAATTTATATATAATATTTGTGCAATGATACAATTTATTTTTTTATGAAAATATCTATAAGAAGAAAGAGAGAGTTCTGTTGCATTCACACAATCTAAAAAATATTTTGGTCTCGTGAATCTATCACTCGTAAACCCTAAGAGCTCATAAAGGTCTGTTACGGAATATTTTTTATTGAGTTCCAGATGCTGTAAGTTTGCATAGATTGCTGAGTTATATTTTCCATGTGGACAATACTCTTTTTGTTTACGTTTAGGTTTAGTCTTAGGTTCTTTATATATTTCGTCAATGATCAATTTGTGGGTACCTGTAATTTTTTTCCAGGAGAAATACAGTTTAAATTTCTCCTGCTGTAGGACATAACCTTTACCGGCAGGCATCTTCTGACCAGTAAGAGCTACTGACAGTTCCTGCATATTTTTAAATTCTTGACCTGGTAAAATTTTTGTAGTGTCAATCAACTTTCTTACCCCCTATATAATGGTTTTATTCGAGTATATGGATCAAATTTCTTTTGTAAGAGGCTCACTGTAAAGTTGTAAGCCTCTCACTGTAAAATCAAAATTTACTTACAGATTTCATAATACTGAGCAGACAACTTTTCGATGTCTGGACCGAAGATTACACATGCTATTTCAGCTAGATCATTGAACATACCAATGTGCTCTATGTAATCTAAACGGTTCTGTAGCTTAGGTTTATGTGTCTCATTGTAATGTTCAAGCTGTACTTTAGTATTCATATGAAACTTATTGTCGAACTCTCTGTAGAGGAATGGCCAACGAGTATGAGGACTTCCTCCGAAGCGTACAATTCTATTGAGGATCTGACGTTTATCTGCTAATGGAATGTCTGATGTAAGATTACGAATGATGTCTTGATGTGAAATAGTGTGATTCTGCTGCTGAATTGTATTGTTCTGTTGCTGGATAGTATCAAGAGTAGTTTTAAAAAGAAGTCGAGTGTTCTGATCCGCAAATGGGAGATAGGTGTCTAGGAAAAGGTCGGACTGTGATGGGTTAACGTAGCCCCCTGTCTTACGGATGGATGGGAGTACTTCTGCCGTAACCCAGTGCTTAAACTCTTTTGCTGATGGAAGCTTGCTGCTGAGGATTAGGGCGTATAGCCCGGATTCGTTGATAAGTGCTGTATTTGCTTTATAGTTTGAACCTGATACCTGAATCAGGTATGAGGTTTTATCCTCTTTATCTACATGAACAGATACAGCATTACTTGGATTTGCATATCCTAACGCAGTAGCCACATCTTTTCCGACAAACCATGGCTCTCCTGAGATCTCTACTGTCCTAACAGTGCCGAATTGTGGGTGAGTGAATACTGTTGGGGCTTCTGTGGGCGAATCTGCTTCTGAAAGATGATTTACAAACCAGTTTAGATGCTCTTCAGTAGGATCTATCTCTTTGAATCCTGCATAATTGATGATGATAAGTTTACGGGAATTAAAAATAGTATGATCGGTATTTTCAGGTGAAACATGGTATTTTATAGCTCGCCAGGTGTCTTTGTAACCACAGATAGCTGCAACATCTTTACCGATGAACCATGTGGTGCCTTCAATGATAGAGTATCTGAGAGGGATTGAAATTGAATCATTAGTGTGGTATAGTAATGTGTGGGTATTAGTAAAAGTCTTCATATAAAATACTCCTTATGATTTATAAACTTGTTTACGGGTTAAAGCTTCAAGCTCATCATAGTCATACTCAGTTAAGTGGGAATCTGTAGTATTGATCAGGAACTCGTTGGGTTCGAAAGATGAGAGAAGTGAATCTAAGAGTAGAAGAGTGTTTTGTACACCTAGATTGTAGCCTTTTACTGCATCTGGAGGTGCAGTAGATAGAATGGCTGATTTGTGAGAATCAAGTTGTTTTTGGAGTTCTTGAGTAAGATTGACTCCAATAAAAGTAATGTCGTTCATATGTGCCTCCTGTGATTTCTATCCCTTTCGGGATAAGTGTATTATAGCACTGACCATGAAAAATGTCAACAGAATTTTACAAACTTGTTTAGAAAAATAAAAACAGGTGAATCAGGAAAACATATATAATAAGGAAGAAACTCTGATCTGGAAATCGAGTGAGAGATGTGATGATCGGAGAATCTGGGAACATGGATCCGAAATCTGAACTTGGTGTCAAAAAAGCTCTGCATCCCCGGAAAACACTGCGTTTTCAAGGCTTTCAGGGCATAAGTACCCCCGGTCTAAAACGTGCGAAAATGCTTATTTTCAAACCTTTAGTGGGCAGATATGAACAGTTCGGGCTGATTTTGACTGTTTCTGACTGAAGTAGTAGGAATGCTATGGAATACGCAATGGTAAGATGTATCGTTTTACAAATGCCCTGTTTTCAAGGCTTCACAGTGTAAAAGTGGATAGCCCTAGTATACTTTAATAATTCAGTATTATACATCCGTACCGTAGCAAAGTTTTACAGCATTGAAATTTTACAATTGAAAAATTTTACAGTGATAATACTATAGAATTTTACAGTAGTAAAGTAATCAGAATATTCAGTCAATATAACGAATTGTATTGAATTGTGTCTGGTTTCTCTGATCGAGCCATAGTGTTTTTAAGATTGTGAATACAATTTTGCTTTAAAACTCAATGTTTCTGATAATTGTTTTCTTTTACAGTAAACTAACTGACAATTATTACTAGAAGTTTAATTGCATATACAACTCAACAAATTGAATAGAAAAGAGGCTATAATTTATGTCGAATTATGAATATAACAAGAAATATGCTAAAGAGTGGAACGAAAACAATACAAAAACAATAACTATCAGACTATCAAAATCACAATATGAAAAATTGCAAAACTATTGTGATTCTAACAAAATTGCACGTGCAGCTTTCATTAAATCACGAATTGCAGACATAATTGAATAAACTATACATATTATCTGATATATTATCTTTTATAAGACGTATTACTTTGTATAGTTCATCTATACTACTTTTGTTAATACGTCTTACAATCCGTATATAATCACATCTTGTCATACGTCTGACATACTGTATATTTATACACTGTGTAATACATACTATACTCTGTACGCAGACAATATGATCTGGACAACCTTTATTTTTTCGCTTTAATAGGAAGTAATTTTTCACGAAAAAACTTTTTTTCATACAATTTTTCCAGTGTTTATGCGGTTTTGCGGACTTTTGTAAACGTGTAAATAAAAATATTTTCAAAAAGTGTTGACAATGTGACATGTAAATGATATAATAAGCGTGTCGATAAGGAAAGGCGGTCGACAAGTTCAAACAGTGGTTCTGGAATCCACAGAAAAATTCCTAAAACAGTAAAAAACTTTTTCAAAAAAGTTTTAAAAACTACTTGACAATCTATGAGTCATGTAGTATAGTAACATCAACAGGAAACAAAACCTGTTAAGTAACTCGTAAATGTGTTTTATCTGAAAGGTGGCGAAAATTCTATCTTTTGTCTTATGACAACTAAATAAAAAACATTGTACCGCTTGCGTGACAAGTAGTTGCTATCCTAGATAGGTACCAAAAGCACGATAACAGGTGGGAAGGTGCTAGGGGGACGTTCTGTCCATTAAAAAATTTTTCCTTTACGGTTTTTCCCTATACAAATTTCATATGCGGATTTTAAGAGACTGTCCCGAAAAGTCTCTAGTACATCAGTTTATTACTTTTGTGCGACCTCTAGGTTTACACCTAAAGAAGAGGGCGGTTCCCTATATGCGAACGGTCTTTAAGTCTCTGTCCTATATTCTAGGAAGTGGGTGCTTTTGGAGATTTAAAGAAACGGCAATCACAGAGATGTGATTTTAAAAATTAATAACCCACGCTATTTGAAAAAAGCGTGAACTGTCCCGATTCAATAACCAAACTTTACGGACGGTTAAATACATATGAGATAGCTGTCAAGTTATAGTGGCAGACAGACAGGGTAATACCTGTTGTTCTTTGTGTAGGGTAATACCTACCAGTATGATCGATAACCTCTGACAGCTATAGTTTTTATACATAGTTCACAGGCTCATTCTATGAGTTTGTGAAGTGTGCATAATTTTTTGCACTGTAAACAAGTTTATAAAATATGGTTATGCTTTTTCCTTAAAAGCACTAGGAGGATAATATTATGACAACATTATCAATCAATTTTTGGGCAGAAAATATCACAGAAGAACAGCGGTCTGACTTCATGACTGCTATCTCTCATGAGACAGCACTCATGAATATTCAGGAACTTGATAGACAGATTTCTTCTCTTGAGAAGAAGATTGAAAAAGGCGAAGAGGCTGAGTCTACTACTACGCCAGAAGAATTGGAAGCTCTGAAAGTCCAGCTTCAGTCCTTAAAGGACGAAAAAGCTGCACAGGAAGAATCTGCCACTGAGACAGAAGAAGTCTACACACTTGTAGTAGATACAATGTCCCAGAAGAACGCCGACCATTTTGGCAATGACAAGGACGTAGTGCGTACAGTACTTCGTGTCCTCGGCACATGGGACAACTCTAAGCTGGTGAAGTATGCTATCATTCCGGCTTTCAAGAGTCCTGAGCTGTATGAAGCACTGGAGACTATCCACGTGAACTCTAAAGCCGGAGAGGATGGCAACCTCGTAATGTCCAAAGAGGTTAAACAGGCTTATAAATCAGCTTCACAGGAATTAGAGCGGATTATCAAGGTGACATTCTCTCTGCCTTTTGAGACACCTTACACCTCTAAGACTCGTGTGAAGATGACTGCTGAGGATAAGAAGCTCTTAAATGACTGCTACATCAAGGGCTTCAAAAATAAGTTCTCACAGGATGACTCTGGCAAAGTGTCTTTCTCTTCCAGACAGCTTACTAAGCTGGTCAAGGAGAAGAAGGACAAAAAGACCGGAGAGATGAAGTACGACTACTCAGGTCTCGCTACCACAATCTCTAACATCGTAATTAAGCACTACTTTGCATAGGAGGTTATCATGTATAGAGTATATCATCTGCTCTCCCGTGACTTTGTTTGCGGGAGAGCTTTTTCTATGAACTCGGTTGTTCTGACACTAGACAATGGCACATGTTTAGTGTGTAGTGACTTCAATCATTCTCGTGATAGAAAAATTGAAATCTACGTGCATCTTCCTAAACAGGGATGGGTGCGTACCTACGAGAAGAATCAGCTCACTGAGATTATGTGGACTTATTACAGAAAGACGGTTCAGAGAAAAAAGTCTCACGACAACTATGAAAAAATGATGAGTCATTCCAGAAAAAAGAAACGTGCTTCTGGGGGCAGTCGTTTAGGCAGTAGTTCGTATACTACTGACTATGAATGTACAAAGGAACCTCTCCACGATTTCCGGAGAGTAATGTACACTGCCTAAGCAGATGCTCTATTTCTACGAGGAGTAGACAAGGCAAGGTCAAACCTTGATAGAGCATTAATCTATGAGTTATGCCACTCTAAAAGGCAGGAGGAAAAATTATGACAAAGATCTACACAAGAATCATCAACAAGAAAATCACATCTGTAGAGCTGAAATCTGTTTTAGGCAGAGAACTCTACATTTGTAACAATGGAAACTGGACAGATGTTCTCAACGAATTTTCTTTCAGCTACACAGCAGAGCAATTCTGTCAGTATATTGTCGACTATGAAGCATGGGCAGAACTCAACAACGTCTATGTAGAAATTACAGAAGGCAAGGCAGAATTTAGGCAATCAATTAATGAAGCCAAAGACCTTCTGAAAGACTGGCTTGAGAATAATGAGCTTGATGATTTTAAATCATTGTATTCTGGTCTTTCAGCAAGGCAGAAGGAAGCCGTTCTCTGTATTCTTAGGTACAGTGAAATTCTCGACATGGATTTAATGTGTCCGACAACAAGCGAACTGTCACTTCTCTGGAAAGACTCTATTAAGAAACAGAAACACAAAGCAAATCTGCTGATCCCAGTAATGGAAACAGATTGTACATACACTATCAATTTGTTTACAGGTAAAGTAGTAGGCTATGCAGATATAGATACTGTTGAGGACATTCTTTGAAAAATTTTAACAAGGCAATCGGTTTGGTTCAATACCGGTTACCTTTTTTGATTAGAGGAAACAATTAGGAGGAAATCATTATGAACAAGGCAGACAAAGTAAAGCAGAAATTAATCAAGGAAGTAGTAATTCCTTCATTATTAGGAGTGTTAATAGCACTCCTTTTTTTATTGGCTGTAGTAAAACCTACAGGAGCTATAGAAGACAGTACCCGTCCAATGATAGGCACTGTATATTTTGTTTCAGGGAGAAGTATCTCAATAGTTTCTCCTGATAAGCGCACTTGGAGTTACAAAGGAAAAGGCTTCACAGTAGGTGACACAGTATCTTGTGTTGTGTCTAATAATGGCACATCCAAAACAGTAGATGATTATATCAAATCGGCTGTTGTGAGCGAAGGACAACCAATAGAAATAGAAGCAGCTGAAGAAGGGGCTTTAGCCCACTTCGCAAGCGAAACATGGTATTTAGAAAGAAGGTATTAATATGAACTTAGAAGTATTATATAAACAGTTCTCTGGCAATGATTCATTCAAAACACCAGAGGACAGAAAGTCAGTGTATCTTGAGTCATTAGAGAAAATGTATCCAGGAATTCTTTGTTCCATTGGTCAGTGTATGGAAGTGAAATTAACAGGTGAACCTTATGAAGATGAAGGATTCTACACAACAGAAATGAGAAAATCAGATTATCCATGGTGGATAGTGACTACTTCTGTCGGAGACGAAGGAGCAATAACTTTATTCTATCCAGGAGCAATGGAACGCTTGGCAATGGTACTAGGCGAAAGTTACTATGTAGGATGTGCTGGAGATGATCGAGCAATATTAATCGGTGAAAGTTTTATGTCTTTGGAAAGATTCCAAAATCTCTGTCAGAGAAAATATCAAGGCAAAGGATATTTTTACAATGCTGAAACAGGAATCTTTTCACTTGCACAAGGGAACTAGATAATTTATAATCTCTGTAGGAGGTATAAACCTATGCAGAGAATTATTAATCCAGCCTTAGCCAAGGCAAACATGAGCAAAACGGAACTTGGTGCTCGTTTGGGAGTAACTCAACAGAATATATCTAAAAGAATCCAGAGAGGCAAATTCACTCTTGATGAACTTCAAGAAATAGCTCGTTGTATGGGAGCAGAATTTAACTGTTCCTTTGATTTCCCAGATGGAACTAAAATAGGGACAAAAGGAGAGTGATATATGTATTACGTTAGTATATTACATAGAGTACCGTATACTACTGTAGAATACACAACGGAAACTTACTTTATAGATGAAGTAGCAGCGGACAATTGGATTGATAAAATCTTTATGCCGCATGAATTTCATCCAGACTTGTGTACTATAGTAGACAGAGGACCAGCCTCATGGTCTAAAATAGGAGTGCTTTGCGCAGACTGAGACATCTCGAAAGAGATGTCTTTTTTGATTGGAGAAAAGAAATGGCAAAAAGATACAAGGGAAACGTAAGTTACAGAAAACTCTGGAATCTTATGAGAGAAAGAGGACTAAGAAAACGTAATTTAAGAGAAGACTATAAAATGTCTCCTACTCTTATTAAGAGATTAACCGACAATGCAAATGTAGCAGTAGATACTATCATGCATTTATGCGAAATACTTAACTGTCAACCAGGTGACATCATGGAATATATAAAGGAGTGAAACACATGACAATTAAATACACAACCGTCCGACTGCAACGGAAAGAGGCTCTTTTGGGTTACACAGTACCTAAAGGAGCCTTATTTATTAGAGGAAATGGGCTTCAGTTTATATGCACTGAACGTCCAAAGGATCCTTTTGATATTCCAGTAATGATGTTCCAGAATGGATCATGGCACAAGATATCTGTGTCTGTCATGTACTCATACTTAGCAAGAGAGATAGTAAATTTTATCTAAAGGAGGAATCTGCTATAAATAATGTCTACACTATCCAAGAGATTATGATTTTGAAATTCTGTGAGTTGTCCAATGTAGTGTATGAAGCTATCTTAGCAGAACTCACAAGGCAATATGAAGGTATGATTGATAGACTGTTGCCTATCTTTGACAAGGCACCTGTATATCAGTTAGATCAATATGTAGATATCTATAAATATATCGTAGTTATATAGAAAGGAAATAAAAATCATGAAGAAATTATTAGTTTTAGCATTAGCAACTATGATGGTTTCAACCCCAGTATCAGCAGCTCCAACAACAGATGGAGAATGCAAAGACCTGTACCCTCTAACAGGTATAGTAACTGAAGTCCAGGAAGTAGATAAAGACACGGACCTCGTAACTATGACATGTGCCAATGGAAATCAATTCTCATGGTACACTGACAGCACAGATGATTGGTTCATCAATGATCTCGCATCTTGCATCATGAACTCCAACGGAACTGATGAGGTCTATGACGATGAAATTGTAGACGCTCACTATACCGGTACCTTAGACCAGTTATCACAATATACTGCATAAGCAGTATATTTAAGCATCTTGAATTACTCAAAAAGGGGTAGCATGAAACCTAGGGCTACCCGTTTTCCTCCAAGATGTTTAACTATGCTACTTAGAAAGGGAACAATATGTTAAAGAAGGTAACCAGAAGAGAAGCACAGAAAGCACTCATTGCAGGAAATCCTGTATATTTGCTTCCTAATAGAATGCAAGTGGATTCACCTTGGGCACATCCGTTCAGAGTGAAAACTCCTATGTCAGAAGAGAAATTTAATCGTCTGATAATGAAGTACGAGCATGCCTGTTGTACTGTAGATACAGGAACTGGAAGTTTCTGTTATATAGATGCTTGACAAGAGAACGGATGTTTGCTATTATAAACACGTAAATAAAATCGGAAAGGAGAATAACGGTGAGACATATTTATGTAAAGACACCTAATGGTTTAGGTAAATTAAATTTTTATGACGGATCATTATGGCTCTCTCACTACATAGTAGACCATTATAAACATGATCCAAAGTTTTACTCTGGATACTATGAAGGAAGATATATAACTAACGCATCATGCTATAGCAAAAGAGATATCAAATACCTCAGGAAGAGACCGCTGATTGATCTAATTACTAAAAGGAAGGAATACGCCAATGCAAAACATATATGTATACGACCCTTACGGAAAAGTAGGGAAACTGATATGGTATAAAAGTAGAGCGTTTTATTCTTATGTAGTCACTTATAATCATTCCTATGAGTTTTTATACAATGGTTTAATTGATGGTAGAGCTGTTATAAACTGTACGGTTTATAGTAAAGATGAAATCAAGCTCTTGCATAAGAAACCATTGAGACATTTTATAGAAAAGAGGCAAGGCAAATGATAGGAGACTACATTAAAGACCCATCTTGTGGGTTAGGCAAAGTTATAAAACTCAGACCTGGCAATGAACTTGTGTACTTTTTCAAAGCAAATGATAGCCTACATGATGGTGCAATAGAGCCAGGTTCCTGTCCAGACAACCATGGTTGGTGGTTTAGCTCTGACAACATTAAAATAATGAAGTGTCTTCCTCCGCTAGCATCATTAATAGAAAGGAGACGCAATGAAAACAGGTGATATAGTTTTTCATCAAGAGTACGGTGTAGGCAAAATAAAATTTATTGATGGCTTAGCATATTTAGTTTATTACTATAAAGAAAATCCTTTATTACACAATGGATTTATTGGACCTAATTCCCATTATTGGTGGAGCTATGCTGAGTATTCTGATATTTCTTTTTCCACCATTATATGGTGAAGGATATGATACCATTAGTTTGTTGTTAAACGGTGAAACCTCGGAAGAGTGGAATACTGTAATGAACAATTCATTGTTTTATGGTAGCACGCATCTGTTGGTCGTATACCTTATTTTGATAATCTTATTTAAGGTTTTTGCTTCTAGTGCAACAAATGGAGGTGGTGGTTGCGGTGGTATTTTTGCTCCTAGTCTGTTTTTGGGATGTATATCGGGGTTTGTCTTTTCGTATGTATGCAATGAGTTCCATATCGGAAATACATATATTCCGGAAAAGAATTTTGCTCTGATGGGGATGGCTGGTCTGATGTCGGGAGTTATGCATGCTCCACTGACGGGTATTTTCTTGATTGCAGAACTGACAGGTGGATATGATTTGTTTCTTCCGCTAATGATTGTTTCTGTATGTGCCTATCTGACTATCATCGTATTTGAGCCTCATAGTATTTATTCTATGCGTCTGGCAAAAACAGGCGAGCTGATAACCCATCATAAAGATAAGGCGGTATTGACACTGATGAATATGGAGAGTATTGTGG
>ENA-OPAH01001948-OPAH01001948.1-human-gut-metagenome-genome-assembly--contig:-NODE-1948-length-12432-cov-2.500687_pt1 | contig 12432 bp, 8 predicted proteins | sample MGYA00241050_ERZ501416 | MGnify/ENA primary metagenome ERZ501416 (study PRJEB25962, sample SAMEA2042632) | human gut metagenome | biome: human gut; feature: human-associated habitat; material: faeces... | reverse complement strand
ATTGTAAAATTACCCTGGCTTTATTTCCGGTATAAGAAATATCTATGGCTTAACAACCTTACCAGAGAGGAAATCTGCTGATAAAACAAGGGCTGTGGCATGAAACATATTCTCAAACTTTGTTTCATGCCACAGCCCCTTTCAGTTATGGAAGGCAGCGCTTAGTCTACTTTCCAAAGCCCCAGAGCAGGGGTCTTTACAAAATAGATTTCTTCTCCGTTTTCTAAGGTATTCCAGCCTTCTTTTAAGGTGTCAGGATTGTACAGGGAGGCAGCTTCCTCGTAATCCATCCACTGATAGCCTACGCTGTTAATTTCCTCCTTGGAGAGGTTTTCCGGCCTGGTGCAGTAGGTGATGGTGAAGCGGCCGTCGGTCAGCTGGCTGACCAGCTCGGAGAAGCGCTCGTCACAGGTGAAGTGAATGTTGCCGTCACCCCAGGTGGAACCCATCTTCCAGGTGATGACCGGCAGATCACTGCTGCCGCCTGCAACTGCATTGGCGTTTGCCGCATCCATCATGCCGCTGTCCGCGGCATTGCCGCAGCCGGACAAACCAAGGGTTGCCGCACCGACTGCACCGCAAAGCAGACCTGCCATCAATCTTTTGATTTTCATCTTTTTAGCCTCCTTGTTCGTTTCCTCTATCGAAAACGCCGTTTTGCGGGCGTTTGCGAACAAACTGGTCATGCACAAGGAGGGGTTCTCGCTAATCGCTGTCGGCCAGTGCCTGTACGGCCTGCACGACCTCCTTCTGCGCATCGGAAAGGTGTTCGTAAATCGGCTGCACCGCCGCACGGAACTTCTCGGCCTGCTCCTCATCGAGCAGCGCCATGTAGCAGACGCTGCGGGATGCATGCAGCATTGCTCGAACCTCTGCGCTCTGCCAGTGGTCGCGCTGCCACGAAGCCGCCTCAGCGGCGCATCGCTCAATGATGGTCTGCTCCTCCTGTGAGAACATTTCCCACGTTTCCGAGGACGCGACCAGCACATCCGCGTTGTAGGAATGTCGGTCGTACGTCCAGTACGGTGCAAGCTGATAGTAGCCACTGTCCACATAGGCAGGCAGCGTGCTCTCCGCGCCGTCGATCCGGCCGGTACGCAGCGCGAGCGCGATCTCATCCGGCGGCAGCGTCACCGCCTCGGCGCCCCACATCGGAATGACCTGCTTCATCTGCGAGGAATCCTCGGTGCCGAGCCGCAGATCCTTCATGTCATCGAGTGAGGTGATCGCCTTTCCTGTCGTGAAAAAGCACCGGTAACCGGCATAAAAATAGCTTAAACCGGTAAGGCCCTTGTCCTTAAGCGAGGCCATCACCTGCTGACCGACTGCGCCGTCCAGCACACGGAACAGGTGCTTGTCCGAGGTATACTCGTACGGCAGCTGCAGCGCCGCAAGCTGCGGTGCATACGCTGCGGCAGACGAGATTGGCGTGCGTACAAAATCAATGCCGCCGTACACGCACTGCTCAAGTGCGGATGCATCGGTACCAAGCTCGTTATCAAAGCTCGGCAGAATTTGTATCGCGCCGTCCGTTTCCCTGCGCACCATATCGCAGAAGCGCTGACACGCCTGATTGGCAAGGTAGTTTTCGCTCTGCCCGCTGGCAAGGCGGTAATAACGGATATGCGGCTCGTCCGTGCCGCCGGTACATGCACAGAGCATGAGCAGCAGCCATCCGGCGATCACACACCGAAAGCGTTTATTCATCTTTCCATCTCCTATTATATAGGGTGACCAGTTTCGGCAACATCGTAAATACTTGCGGTAGACAGGTAAAATCACAGCGTACTGAAAATTTTCATATTCTTTTTTATGACATTTGCATAAATGTTTTGGAATAAATAGTAAATTTTCCGTATAAATTCCGTAAATTCTGCCGCGCGGCTCATTCAGTTTGCGTTATGATTGCGATACTCGGTAGGCGTTACGCCCAAATGCCGCTTGAACACCTTCGTGAAGTAGTTTGCATCCGTATAGCCGACCCGAACAGCGATTTCCCGTACCGGAATATCAGTCTGCTGCAGCAGCTCAACCGCACGGTCGATACGGTAGGCGGTCAAGTATTCAAGGAAGGTCTGGTTATACGAGGTGCGAAAAAAGCGTGAGAAGTAGAACGAACTCATGCCCATCGCCTCTGCCGCCTGATCAAGCGACACATCCTGCATGTAATGATGCTCCAGCCACACGGAAAACTGGGTGCAGAACGTATTTCCCGGCTTGTCCCCGCGCACCGCCGGACGGCTTTCCGGCAGCAGATTCAGCTTGCGCAGGCAGGCGGTAATCTGTGCGCTGTCAAACGGCTTGACCAGATAATCCGTTCCGCCGGCCCGCATGGCGCCTACGGCGTAGTCGAAGCGGTCGAAGGCAGTCAGGAATACAATGTGGGTTTCCGGCATGGCTTTGTGGATGATGGCTGCCGCATCAAGGCCGTTCATCACCGGCATTTCAATATCCATCAGCACCAGCTGCGGCTGAATTTGACGGGCGCGTTCAACCGCCTCCCGTCCGTTCGCAACTCCCTCGATGAGTGCATCCGCGCCAAGCAAATCGCGCATCTGTCCGCTCAGATTCTGCAGACTCAGCGGTTCGTCCTCCGCGATCAGTACCTTTAACATATATGCTCTTCCCCTTTCATGGGCAGTATGATGCGGGCTGTCGTGCCCAATCCGGGACAGCTGACAATGCGGAAGCTGCCGCCGGACAGCGCAATGCGTCCCGCGATATTCTGCAGGCCGATGGACCGGTGTCCCTCGGCGGTGTTCTGTTTCATTTTGCTGCGCGAGAAGCCGCCGCCGTTGTCCGTAATCTGGATGCGGCAGCCATTCGGTGTGCTCTCAGTGACAATGCGGATGCGGCCGCCCGCACTGCGGCTGCGCATGCCGTGTACGATAGAGTTTTCCACAATCGGCTGCAGTGTGAATTTTGGCAGTTCACAGGCCGCACAGCGGCTGTCGCAGTTCATCTCGAACGAAATACGTTCACCGAACCGCAGCTCCTGCAGGGAAATGTAGTCGCGCAGCAGCGCAAGCTCGCGGTCGAGTGTTACCACGCTGTCGTCATGGTCGAGCGTGTAGCGGAAGAAGTTCGCCAGCCGCACCACCATGTCGCCGGTGACGGTCGCCTGCTCGATTCCGGCCATATTAGCCACGCTCTGCAGCGTGTTGAACAGAAAATGCGGGTTGATCTGGCTCTGCAGCTGCGCAAAGCGGCTCTGCTCGATCAGCTGCCGCAGGCGTGCTGCCTCGCTCTCCTGCTGACGCAGGGATTTTTCCAGCTGTGCTTCGCTTTCCAGTGCGTGGATCGTCCGCGCGATCTGGTGCTTGAGGTGGTTGAACGAGTCGGCGAGCATACCGATCTCGTCCGAGCGTGCAAAGTTGAAGTCCTCAATGTCGTATTCGCCATCCGCGACGCGGCGTGCACCGCGGCTCATCTGCTGTACCGGCAGCAGCAGGCTGCGTGCGTAGTACAGCATCGCGCCTGCAAACAGCACGCTGCCGATCGCGGCTACGATGGTAAATACCATGTTCTGCGAGGTACCCCGCTGACCGAGGATCAGATAGCCCTCGCGTCCCTCCATCAGAAACGCTGCCGTCAGCTGATCGGTGTATTGCGTCAGATAGCTGCCCTGTGTACGCAGAGCTTCGTAGTTCACCGCGTCAAATGTGCCGTCATGCAGCTGCGCGATGAACGTCTCCTGACGGACACGATAGCTTTTCATCGTGCGGTCGATGACCTGCTTAAGCACCTCGCTCTGCGTGCTGCCGTCGGTCTCTGCGCTGCGCAGCCGCTCCCACGCAGAGGCGGTGTCCTGCACGGCGTCCGCATATTTGTCGATCGTATCGGACTCGGGCGCCGCAAACGTCAGCTCGCCCAGAAGCGCATTTTCCTGCTCCATAGCATTCATGTAGTCCGTGCAGCGTGCATATTCAGACAGGATATCATCGCTTTTCTCGCGGTAATCGTAAAAATCGTTCATTAACAGTCCCACCACCAGCAGAATGGGAATGACGAATGCGCAGCTCAGCACGATCGCCTTGTGCAAAATGGACAGACGTACCCACCATTGACGTACTCCGTGCACAGGCCCACCTCCTTTGTCAGATTTTATCATAAGCCAATTGATAAGCAATGTAAACCTTTTCTGGACAGAAAAGGTAAAAAAACGCCGCACCGGCGGTGTGCAAAGAAAAACGCAGGAAGGCATCCCAAACGGACGCTTCCTGCGTTTCCTATTCAGTCTGATCCGGCGGCTTCATTATCGAATAACGCGATGAAAATGAAAGCGTTACAGCGACAGCTTCTCCCGGAGCATCGTGAGCAGCTGCTGCATATCGAACGGCTTGGAAAGATGGCCGTTCATGCCTGCCTTCTCTGCGTTCTGCCTGTCCTCGTCAAAGGCGTTCGCCGTCATGGCGACAATGGGCAGACCCGCCTTTTCGGCATCCGGCAGAGCGCGGATGGTACGCGCAGCCGCATAGCCGTCCATGATCGGCATCTGAATGTCCATCAGCACCAGATCATAGTACCCGGGCGCGCTCTCGCGCACCTTGTCTACCGCAACCTTTCCGTTTTCCGCCGTGTCCACCTCGAACCCGCCTTCCTCGAGCATCGTCACCGCGATTTCGCGGTTGAGGGCGTTATCCTCGACGACCAGCAGCCGTTTTCCGGCGAAATCCGCCTTTTTCTCCGTCTGTTCCGCAGCCTCTGCCGGAAGAAACGGCTCAGCCAGTATGCGGCGCAGCTCGGACATGAACAGCGGCTTGGCGCAGAACGCAGTCACGCCTGCAGCCTTTGCCTCAACCTCGACATCCGCCCAGTCGTAGGCGGTCAGGATGATAATCGGGGTATTGCTGCCAATCAGCCTGCGAATGCGGCGCACGACCTCAAGACCGTTCAGATCGGGTATCATCCAGTCGATGATAAAGACATCGAAGCCGTCACCCTGCTCGATCGCGTCCTGCGTGCGGACGACAGCCTCATGTCCCGAGGTTGTCCAGTCCGACCGCATGCCGATCATGCGCAGCATTTTGCTGACGTTCAGACAGGTGTTGGTGTCGTCATCCGCCACAAGCGCGCGCAGACCTTCTAGCTGGGGGATACGCTGCGGCACGGCCTGCTCTCCGCTGATGGGAAAGCGCAGGGAAACCGTAAATTCCGAGCCCTTCCCCGGCTCGCTCTCGACCGAAATACTGCCGCCCATCATATCGACCAGATTTTTCGTAATCGCCATGCCGAGACCGGTTCCCTGAATTTTGCTCACGGTCGAGGTCTCCTCGCGCGCAAACTGCTCGAAGATATGCTCCTGAAACGCCGAGCTCATGCCGATGCCGGTATCACGGATATGAAATTCATAATCCACACTGCCATGCGGTGCGGTCTGCTTCTGAACGATGCGCAGGGTGATCATGCCGCCTACCGGGGTGAACTTGATGGCATTGGACAGGATGTTGAGCATGATCTGGTTGAGACGCATGGGGTCGGCAACAACATCCTCATCCTCCACATCGACCATGTCGATGAAAAGCGAAATGCGCTTGGCGGTGATGCTCGACTGGATGATATCGCGCAGATCGTGTACAAGCTCGGGCAGGTGCACCGGGCGCAGTTCGAGAGAAACCTTGCCGCTCTCGATACGGCTCATATCAAGCACATCGTTGATGAGCGAGAGCAGATGCTGGCTCGCCGTCGCGGTCTTTTTCAGGTAGTCGAGCACCTGCTCACGGTTGTCGATATGGGTGGCCGCAAGCGAGGTGAAGCCGATGATCGCGTTCATCGGCGTGCGGATGTCGTGCGACATATTGAACAGAAATTCGCGCTTGGCGCGGTTTGCCGCCGTTTCCTGACGGATAGCGCGTTCAAGCTCGGCGTTTTTCTGCTCAAGCGAGGTCTGATATTCCTTTTCGAGCGTTTTCTGCTGCAGGAGGAAGCTCTTTTCCGTTCCTCGCCGCACGAACAGGAGCAGCGTTAGAACGATCGCACAGGCGAAGAACGACACGATCAAATTGATCGGCGTGTCCCTGTAGAGCAGTCTGCCCGGGACATATATATAGTAGTAGAAGTTGCGCCCGTGGCTGTACATGCCGTAATATCGGGTCAGGCCCCTGCGTCCGGCATAGACCAGCCGGTCGGCATGGCCGCTTGAACGGATGCGGCGGAGCAGATCATTTTCCGTGGTATCCGTACCGATGAGGGACGGCTCGTCCGACGCAGTTACGCGGTTGCCGTCCGACAGGAGCACGGTTCCCGTGGTCTCGGCGTCGTAGCCGTCGAGCAGATTCTGCACGGAGAGCACGGATTTCTTTGCGAACGCCGCCCCGGTGTGCCGCCAACCAAGCACCGCGCCGCGTCCGTCCGCGCAGCTGCGCACGGCAGCGTCGGCAAACGAGCCGTCGGTCAGCTGCACACGCCGAACATAGGTGCTCTGCGGATGACTGATCACGGCGAGCACGCGCTCGGCTTCCAGATCGGTCTGCAGGCGGGTATAGCCGATGCTGTCCGTGCTGTACTCGCAGACCAGCCTGCCGTTCGCGTCCAGCACTGAAATACCGGTCAGCCCCAGCCGCTCCACATACTGCCGCAGCTCGTCCTCGCCGCAGTCGAGCGTCACGCCGTCCAGCTCCTGAACGGCGGTCGTTTCGCGCACAAGTGCCTTGGCCACAGCGATTTCGTTATACTGCACATAGGAGGAGGACTGCTCCTTTACAAAGTCGATCAGCTCGGTCATGCGCCGCTCGCAGTCCTGCATATCCGCGTGCCGGGACAGCAGGAATACCGCACCGAGGAACAAAAGCCCCGCCGCGAGGCACAGGCACCAGAACGTCCTTTGGGAGACAATGCGCCGGGAATTATCGTTCAAGCTGCTCCACCTCCAGACTGTGCGCGGGGACCTCGAGATATTTTCCGACCAGCTGTTCCATGCTGCCGTCCTCGCGCATCTGCGCGAAAACCTCGGTCAGCTGCGCCGCCAGACCGCGTGTGTCGTTCTTGGAAAATGCCACGCCGATGCCGGTCGTCAGCAGCGGTTCATCCAGAATGCGGAAGCTCGCACCGTAGTCCTTCATGTACTGCCGGATGGCCTCCTCGTGTGCCGCTACCGCGTCCACATAGCCGCAGTCCAGCATGGCATACTGCACACTGCTTTCAGCAAGGCTGATGATATTTCGGAAGGCCGGGACGTTTTCGTCTCCGCTCAAAAAGATCGCCTCCGGCTTGCCGGTGGACTGCACCGCGATAGTCTTTCCGGCGAGGTCGCTCATTCGCTCGATGCTGCTCTGCGCGCTGACGGCGATGACCTGACGGCTTACCAGATACGGTCCCGCCCACTGATAGTCGTTCTCGCGGCCGTCCATGGAAAAGCAGTCCCAGATGCAGTCGATTTCTCCGTTATCGACCAGTTTGGTTTTCTGTTCCCAGTCGATCGTGGTGAATTCCGCGCGGTATCCCATGCGGCGGAATGCCTCCTCCGCAATATCCACGTCCAGACCGGTAATGTCGCCGTTATTGTCCATATAGACATAAGGCGGATAAGTGTCGCTGCCGACGATAATCGTCGGGAGTGTGCTGTCGGACGCCGCATCCGAGACGCAGCCGGACAGCAGACCTGCCGTCAGCATGGTCAAAAGCGCCAGAGCGCATCTTACCCGTTTGTGTCTGTTCATACCGATGATGGTGTCCTCTCCCTCTTGCTCGTTGTCCGTGCCGCAGATCGGCACAATCTACTCCTCATTATACACGCTGCCGCACTCCTGCACAACAGAAATTTCCGCCGTTGGCGCTGACGGAAATTTTCCTTTATTCTGCATTGCATTGGTAGTATAATAAAAAATGGTGAAGCCGGTCAAATTCCGGTAAACAAAGGGAGGGAGAGCGACCCGGCTGCGGTCGAACGACTATGAACCGACAGAAAATTCTGATTGTTGACGACTCGGAACTCAACCGAGAAATGCTCAAGGCGATCCTCGGTGAGGAATATGACTACGCAGAGGCAGAGGACGGTGCGCAAGCCATCCTCATGCTCCAGCAGGATATGAATATCGACCTGCTGCTGCTGGATATCAATATGCCGAAAATCGACGGCTTCGGCGTGCTCGAGCGCCTGAATCAGTTCCGCTGGATCGAGGAGCTGCCAGTCATCATGATCTCCGCCACCGAGGACCGTGCGGTTATCGAGCGCTGTTACAGCCTCGGCATTACCGACTATATCCGCCGTCCGTTCGACTCCTTCATCGTGCAGCGCCGCGTCAAAAACACGCTCACGCTCTACGCCAACCAGAAGCGGCTGATGGGCATGGTCTCCGACCAGATCTATCAGAACGAGAAGGACAGCCATGTCATGATCGGCATCCTCAGTCATATCGTCGAGTTCCGCAACAGCGAGAGCGCACAGCATGTGCTTCAGGTGCAGACCGTGACCGAAATGCTGCTGCGCAAGCTGACCGAAAAGACCGATGTATACGGTCTGACCGAGGAAAAGATCCGCCTCATCACCACCGCGTCCGCCCTGCACGACATCGGCAAGATCAGCATCCCCGAGAACATTCTGAACAAGGCGGGCGCACTGACGCCCGAGGAATTCAACATCATCCGCACCCATCCCGCCATCGGCGCATCCATGCTTGAGGGGTTGACGCAATACCGCGACGAGCCGCTGGTCAAGGTCGCCATCGAGATCTGCCGCTGGCACCACGAGCGCTGGGACGGCGGCGGCTATCCGGACGGCCTGCTCGGTGAACAGATCCCGATCTCGGCGCAGGTAGTCGCACTGGCGGACGTATTTGACGCGCTGACCAGTGACCGCTGCTACAAAAAGGCATACACCCACGATACCGCCATCACCATGATCCTCAACGGAGAGTGCGGCGCGTTCAACCCGATGCTGCTCGACTGCCTGCAGGAGATCAGCATGCGTCTCCGAAGCGCACTGCCGACGCTTGCCGCCGATCAGGTGCTCCGCCGCGACGCAAAGCGCCTGTCTGCCGAGCTGCTGCAAAAGAGCGCTGTACCGCACAGCGACCGCGCCCAGCGTGAGCTGAATTATGTCAAGGAAAAGCTGGATTTCTTTGTCTCCTGCTGCGGCGATGTGCAGTTTGAGTATGACGTTCCTGCCGGTACCGTCATAATAGCCGACCGGAGCCGTCCGCGTCAGCAGCAGTGCACGATACTGGACGTGCATGAAACGGACAGTCTCCGACTGCTGCGGCCGGCCGATATTGCGCGGCTCAGAGCCGCTCTCAAGGCCACAACACCCGAGAACAACGAGCTTTCGCTCAGCCTGCTTCTGCCGGTCGGGCACAAGCAGCACTGGCACAATATCCGGATGCACACGCTCTGGTCGCCGTTCTCCCCCGGTCACTATGTCGGCGTGATCGGCTGTCTGACCGATGCGCAGAAGGGGCAGGGCAACTGTGCGCCCTTCCGCTGCACAGGCAAAAGCGCGACGGACGAGCCGTCGATCACCAACGATATCCAGCGTCTGAGCGCGATCTTTGATGTCGTCCGTCTGGTTGACCCGACAAAATACGCCGTGCTCGATCTCGATGCGGACGGCATTCTGCACCGCACAGGCGAGCGCTGCGCCGCGTTCTGGGATAACGATTCGGGCTGCGCCAACTGCATCTCCGCACGGGCGTTTGCTGAGCATACTACGCTCAACAAGCTCGAATTTACACGAAATGAGATGTATTTCGTCATCGCCAAGTATATTACGATCAACGGCACGCCTTGCGTGCTCGAGCTGGTCTCGCGGCTCAACGAGGGCCGCTGGATTGACGCAAACGGCTCGCGTTTTCTGCTTGACCGCACGCGCGGCGAGGATATGCAGCTGTTCCTCGACCCGCTGACCAACGTCTATTCGCGCCGCTATTTTGAAACCTACCGCACCCACCTTGAGGGCATGGAGGGCGTGGCGCTGATCGACGTAAACAACTTCAAGCTCATCAACGATCGCTGCGGCCACGCCGCAGGCGATGCGGCACTGCGCGACATTGCAAACGCGGTGCGCTCCTGCATTCGCAAGACCGATATTCTGATCCGCTACGGCGGCGACGAGTTCCTGCTGCTGTTTCCGCGCATGACCGAGGAAGCTTTCCTCGACAAGAAAAAGCAGATCCAGCAGGTCGTGAGCGGCATCCGCATGTCGGAGTTCGCGGATGTTCAGCTTTCGGTCAGCATCGGCGGCATCTGCGGCGTGCATCCGATCACAGAGGCTATCCGCAAGGCGGATTATCTGATGTATCTGGACAAGGCCGAACAGAAGTCCTGAAAAGCGAAATCCCCTGCCGGGGAGACAGAAAATCTGTCCCCGGCAGGGGATTTTTTGCGTTCTTTCCAAGCGGCAGCCGCGGCAGCGCGACCGGAGCCTGCGTAAGGAGCCGCGTCTTTAATTTTGTGCTGCCTCAGCTTTCTCGACCGAAATGATCGTGCCGTCAAACGAATCGACCTCGGAGACCGTGCCCGTATAAGTCACAGTGACCGAATCGCCCTCTGCGGCATCGTCCAAACCCTTCGGTGTATCGGAGGGATCGTAGGTAAATTCATAGGCAGCACCCTCGGCATCCGTTACAACGAACATGCCGTTCTTCTTCTCATCGAGCGAGCCGGTGAGCGTGTTTTCCTGCTGCTGTTCGCTGCTCGAGGACGAGGCCGCCGCAGACGATGCTGTACCGGTATCCGTATTTTCGGCGGGCTTGCTGCCGCAGGCCGAAAGCGATGCAGCCAGCAGAGCCGTGCACGCAAATACCATCAGTGTTTTTTTCATGTAAAAAGCCTTCTTTCTAAGAGAGCAGTATCTGCTCTCTTTCTCTCTATTAGACGAAGCACGTCTAAAAAGGTTCCGGCTTCTGAAAAATTTTTTCACGGATTTTGGGGGCGGTCCGCCGCACCCGGTCACATCTGTTCGACGGCTTCCTCGGTCAGCAGCCGCAGCAGGTCTTCCGGCGGCAGAGGACGGGAGAAATAATAGCCCTGAATCATGTCCACGTTCCAGCTCCGCAGCAGCTCCATCTCCTCCTGCGTCTCCACACCCTCCGCAATGATGCGGTAGCCGAGACGGCAGAAGGCAGATACGATGCTCTGGTAGAAGAGCGCGGCGTTTTTGTCCGTGCAGATGTGGAACAGCAGCGAACGGTCGAGCTTGATGACCGAGAACGGCAGCTGCATGACCGTATTCAGGTTGGCGTAGCCAGAGCCGAAATCATCCAGGCACAGGCCGATGCCGGCCGCCTGAAAGCTCTCCGCCACCCGGGTCAGGCTCGCGGAATACTCGGTCGCAACCGTCTCGGTGATCTCAAACTGGAAGCAGGAGTACGGCAGACCGTATTCATCCAGAATGCGGATCAGGTGGCTTCCGCCATCGCTGTGAATAAGATCGAGCGGCGAAAGATTGATCTTGACGTTCGCAATGTTCGCGCGGAGCGCCGGGTTTTCACACAGAAAACGGCAGACGCGCCGCAGCTGAAGCTCGGTGATCTGACTGATAAGGCGGTTCTTCTCCGCAAGGCGGATAAAAATATCCGGTGCAATCCAGCCGAGTGTGGGATGCCGCAGGCGGCTGAGCGCCTCAAGGGTGACAAAGCGCTGCTGATGCAGCGAATAGACCGGCTGATAATAGACCTCGAACAGATCCTCGTCGATCGCGCGGTGCAGGAACTGCTCGACCTGCTTGTTGTAGTAAAAGCTGTCCCTGTTCTTGCGGTCGTTCTGGATGACCTCAGTCCCGCCGCTGCGTGCTGCGAGAGATTCGAGATATTCCGCATAATCCAGCACAAGACCGCCCGTTCCCAGCTTTTCCGCGCCCACCACGCCGCACAGGATGACCGGCGAGGGAGCGGCCTGCGCGTCGTCCGGCTGCGTGTGGAACACCTGCCGCAGGCTCGTCAGGCAGGCTTCGTACTCGCGCAGCGAGAACGTCAGCAGCAGAAACCGCTTGCCTGTCACGCGGAACACGTTCCTGCCCGCGATCTCCTGCATGTGCTCTGCCGCGCGGCGCAGAAATTCGTCGCCGCTCTGCACGCCCGAGACTTTGTTCATGTGGTCAAGCTGGTAGGCGTAGACCGTGATAATGTGAAAGGCCTTGTGCGCGTCGGTCAGCTCGTTCATGCGGCGCAGCAGATACTGCTTGTCATTCAGTCCGGTCAGGCTGTCCATGCACGCGCAGGGATTGTTGATGGTCAGATACATTGCGAGAATGCTGAGCGAAAGGCCGAAGCCGGTCGTCAGCACCGCGGGATTGACGGCCTGCACGGCGATGCCGAAGGCGGCGAGCAAAAAGACCGTAAGCAGCGCCGTCAGATTGCGGCGGCTGACCGCATCCCGGTGCACCGCAACAAAAATCGCTGCCGCCGCGATGATTCTCTTTTTACTTTTATTCAGTGGCTTTGTCATACGCTCCCCCATACTACAAAAAAGTCCAGATATCTTTTCCGCATCCTGCTG
>ENA-OPAH01001931-OPAH01001931.1-human-gut-metagenome-genome-assembly--contig:-NODE-1931-length-12493-cov-4.989789_pt1 | contig 12493 bp, 11 predicted proteins | sample MGYA00241050_ERZ501416 | MGnify/ENA primary metagenome ERZ501416 (study PRJEB25962, sample SAMEA2042632) | human gut metagenome | biome: human gut; feature: human-associated habitat; material: faeces... | reverse complement strand
TACGACGCGGCGGCCTTCGAGTCCTTCATGGCGAGAAGCGCGCAGGGCGTGGGCGTCGGCGCGATCGAGAGGATCTCCGACGTCCTCGAGCGCGGGCTTTCCCGCGTCGAGGCGAGGGAGGAGATGGCGTGAGGACCGTCGGACGCGTGAGGGGGCTCGTGCGCGCCGCGGGCCTGGGGATCCTTCGTCACCTGCCGAGGACTCGCCTGGCCGTGCGCAAGGCGTACTGGTCGCACGAGGGGAGAAGGTACGACCGCATGGCCGGCTCCGTGCCCGTCGACGGACGCCTCGTGTTCTTCGAGTCGTTCGGCGGGAGGTCCTTCTCGTGCTCCCCGCGGGCCATCTACCTGAAGATGCTCGAGCAGGAGCGCTTTGCAGACTACCGCTTCGTGTGGAGCTTCAAGGGTGCCGGGCGCGCACGGGACGAGGCCCTTCTCGCCAACGAGCGAACGAGCGTGGTGCAGCGGGGGTCCGAGGACTACTTCCGCGCCCTCGCCACGGCCAAGGTGCTCGTGCTCAACACGCGCCTTCCCGAGTACGTGACGCCCAAGGAGGGGCAGGTCTTCGTGCAGTGCTGGCACGGCACGCCCCTCAAGCGCCTGGGCTACGACGTCCAGATAGAGACCACCAACGCGCTCAACACCACCAGCGAGCTCGCCGACCGCTTTGGCATGGACGCCCGGAAGTGGACCTACCTGCTCTCGCCCTCGCCCTACTGCTCGCGTCACCTCGCGGACGCCTTCGGCCTGCCCGAGGAACGTCGTGGTGAGGTGGTGGTCGAGGAGGGCTACCCCAGAAACGACGAGCTCGCGCTCGCGGCCGCCGACCCCGCTCAGCGCAGGCGCTCCGAGCTGCGCGCGCTGCTCGGCGTGCCCGAGGGCCGGAGGGTGCTCCTGTACGCGCCCACCTGGAGAGACGACTCGTACCAGGCGAGGGTGGGCTACACCTTTGACTACCTCATCGACTTCGACGAGCTGCGCCGCGAGCTGGGGGAGGAGTGGGTGGTCCTGTTCCGCCCGCACTACTACATCGCCAACCACTTTGACTTCTCCGCCTACGAGGGCTTTGTCATCGACGTCTCCGCGTGGGACGACGTGAACGAGCTCTACATCGCCGCCGACGCGCTGGTCACGGACTACTCGAGCGTGATGTTTGACTACGCGATTCTTCGTCGCCCGATCATGCTCTTCGCGCCCGACTACGAGAAGTACGCAAGCGACATCCGGGGGTTCTACTTCGACCTCTCGGAGATTCCCGGTCCGTGCTGCGTGCGGACCGACGAGCTCGTCGGGGAGCTTCGTGACCTCGACGGGTACTGGGAGCGCTACGGGGCCTCCTACGACGCGTACGTGCGGCGCTTCTGCCCCAAGGACGACGGCCACGCTGCGGAGCGCGTGATCGAGCGCGTGTGGGGCCAGGGTGCGTAGGCCGTGCGCCCGCCGTCGCTCCAATCGGGCCGCTGGCCGGCCAAGGCTTGAACACGTTGGCTTCATGTCAGTAGCATGTTACCGTTTGATAAGGCTTTGAGCAGGGGGTCAATAGATGTCCGACGCACCTAACGTGCACTTCTCGTCCGGGGACGACTACAAGGGGATTCGTCGCGTGCTGACCTACGGCACCTTCGACCTGCTGCACTACGGTCACATCCGCCTGCTGCGCCGTGCGGCCGCGCTGGGCGACTACCTCGTGGTCGCGCTCTCGACCGACGAGTTCAACGCCTCGAAGGGCAAGCAGAGCTTCTACTCCTACGGGGTGCGCAAGGAGATGCTCGAGGCCATCCGCTACGTTGACCTCGTGATTCCCGAAGAGAGCTGGGAGCAGAAGGTCTCCGACATCCAGACCTACCACATCGACACGGTCGTCATGGGTGCTGACTGGGCGGACAGCCCGCGCTTCGACTACCTCAGGGACTACTGCGACCTCGTCTTCCTCGACCGCACGGACGGCATCTCCACGACCGACGTGAAGGCCGAGCTTAGAGAGTAGGGTCACAACGGGGAATTGGAGCTGCGTGCGTGCTGTTCTCGAGCGCCGTATTCATCTTGGCATTTCTGCCCGCCAGTCTCGTGCTCTACCATCTCTCGCCGGGTCGCCGGGTCAAGAATCTCGTGCTTCTCGCCCTCTCGCTCTTGTTCTACGCGTGGGGCGACCCAACGTATCTCTGGCTACTTGTACTGGCGATTCTCGTTAACTGGGCCTTTGCCCGCGGCATCTCTGCGAGATCCCCGCGCTCTAAGGCAATGCTTGCCTGCGCCATTGTCGTGGACGTCGCCATCCTGGCCTTCTACAAGTACGAGGGCTTTGTCGCGGAGAATCTCTCGGGCCTGCTGGGGGTGGGCGTTCCCGACCTGGACCTTCCCATGCCCGTGGGCATCTCCTACTACACGCTCAAGCTTGTCACATATGTCGTGGACGTCTATCGAGGGGATGCGGAGCCGAGGCGCAATCCGCTCGACCTTGCCCTGTACGCCTCCTTCTTCCCGGCGATGACGGCCGGGCCAATCGTGCGCTATGCGGACTTCGCTCCTCAGATTGACGGGCGCAAGGAGACCTTGGATCGCTTTGTCGCAGGAATTCGCCTCTTTGCGATTGGCCTCTCGAAGAAGGTACTGCTCTCAAACGTAGTCGCCATCCTTGCAAGTGACATGCTCGCTCGAGGCGGCTCGAGCATCGGTGCCGTCGGCGCGTGGTCAGGCCTTCTTGCGTACTCGATGCAGCTGTACTTCGACTTCTCCGGATACTCGGATATGGCAATCGGCATCTCCAAGATGCTCGGCTTTGAGATTGGCAAGAACTTTAACTACCCCTATATCTCCAAGTCAGTCACCGAGTTCTGGCGTCGCTGGCACATCTCCCTCTCCACCTTCTTCCGGCGATACATCTACATCCCGATGGGCGGGAGCCGCGTGTCCGATGCGCGCCTCGTGCTCAACCTTTCCGTGGTCTGGGTCCTTACGGGAGTCTGGCACGGTGCAGCGTGGAACTTCATCTTCTGGGGCGTCTTCTACCTCATCGTCCTTCTCGGCGAGAAGTTCGTGTGGGGAGCTGCCGTGTCTCGACTTCCCGGGGCTCTGCGGCACCTCTACGTGATCTTCGTCTTCATGATCTCCTGGGCTCTCTTCTGGATTTCCGACCTCGGAGAGTTGGGAACCTATCTCGCTGCGCTCTTTGGGACGTACGGCGCCTTTGGTACGAGCACGCCCTGGGAGCTTCAGGCGTGGGCATACGTCCCCGTGCTCGTGGCGTGCGTCGTTGCGAGCACGCCGCTGGTGCCATGGGTCCGCTCGCACGTGCTCTTATGGTGTGCTGGCGGGCCCCGCTCCTCTGACGACTATGGGGTGGGCTACAAGGAGGTCGGCTCGGAGCTGCTCTGCGACTGCTCCGGATACGGAGAGACGGTTGAGCCGAAGGGTGGGCGCATCGCGCTCTGGCGCATTCTCTGCGTAGCCTGTGACCTTGTGCTGCTCGTCCTCATGGCCCTGTCCATCATGTCCATCGTTGCGGGGTCCTTCAGCCCGCTCATCTACTTTGGGTTCTAAAGGAGGAGAGATGAGAAGGACCTGGCAGGTTGTCTATCTGGTCTTCTTTGCGCTCGTCATAGGATCCTTTGGAATTGCGTGGTGCCTCGACAAACTTGATGTGCCCGTTCCCGAGGAGCTGGGGCTTGAGAAGAGCCGCTCCTATCTCGAGGGGAAGACGTACGCCAGCTTCCCGGAGCCGACTCTTGCGTCGTTTGAGTCGGGGGAGTTTCAAGATGACGTCGAGAGCTTCGTGGCCGACCGCTTCCCAGCGAGGGATGGCGTGCTACTTGCCAACGCGGCGTGGCAGCGCTCGCTCATAGAAATCTCGGCCGTAGGGTTTGGCTACGACGTCTACCCAACCTTCTACGGGTCCGACTACGCGTATGACGCGCCGCGCGATGAGGTGGTTCAGATTCTTGATTCGGCAAACGCCGAACAGGTACAGACCTACGAGCGGGCCGCCGAGGCGTACCGTTCGTTCGCGGAGCGCCACCCGGAGCTCAACTGCTACTTCTACGAGGTCGATCGCATGAGTTCCTCGACGAGAAACCCCACCCACGACCTCATGGGCCCGTCGGTGGACACCGAGTTTCTCGACGAGCACTTCTTCGACCTCCTGGGCGACCGAATCACCCGCATTGGGGGATCGTTCGTGGACACGGACGCCTTGGCGGAGGCGTTCTTCAGGACTGACCACCACTGGAATGGCGCGGCTGCGTACGGTGAGTATGCGAAGATGCTCGAGGTGATGCTGCCTGACGCCGAGCCGGCACAGGTTGTGGACTGTGTCACCTGGGACAACGTTGCATTCTACGGTTCAACGTCACGTTCGGGCCTGTGTCTCGCGGATAGGCCGGATCACATCGTCGATTGCCTGGTCGATATTTCTGGCTATGAGGTGACCATAAACGGAGAGTCTCGCGCTTCGGAGGTGCTCAATGGGTCCGGAAGCTATGAGCGTGGCGACGTGGGCACGGACCCCTTTACCAACCGCTACGCAGAGTACTTCCATGGGGACTACGGCCTGATACGCATCGAGGACTCAGGTGCGCAGACGCAGGAAAGCCTGCTCATCATTGGCGACTCGTTCGACAACGTTGTCGACCGGTACTTTGCCGCAAACTACGCGACCGTTTACGTGTACGACCCGCGTCATGCCAACCTCACCGTCGAGGAATTTCTCGAGCGCTACGAGGTAGATGACACCCTATTCCTCATGGGGTCGACCGTGTTCCCAACGGAGCAGGCGGTGGAGCAGCTGGGGGAGTAACCCTCTCAGCTAGATGAGGCCATCCTCGTGCATGAGCTTCATGAGCCGATCCGTGTTGCGCCCATCGTGGAACTCGACGATGCTACGGTAGCGTCCTAGGTGCTCCTCACTCTGCGGGCCCTCATATGCCCTGAGGAACTCCTCGCTCGATAGCGTGGCAGGATTTCTCACCACGTCACCAAAGGCCGTCTCATCGTCAATCATGAGCTCCGTGCCCGCACCGTACTGAACGAGGCACTCTTCGAGGTCCTGCCAGAAGAAGAGCACGTTGGCGCCGCGGTAGAAGGCGTCGTAGGCGATGGATGAATAGTCAGTTATGAGCAGGCGGGTCCTGCGAAGGATGGCGTCGTAGCTCTCGCTCCCATCCTCGAAGAGGCTCTCGTAGGGGTTGTGCTGGCCTTCGGCAGCCGCTTTGAAGAGTGGGTGTGGGAGAACGATGATCTTCTCGCGTAGCTGTTTGGGAACGGCATTGATGGCCGTGACGATGAACTGGTAGTAGCTGGTTTCGGAGAAATGAGCGCGCGCCGCATTGTATTCCCAGGGACGCCAGGTGGGCATGATGGCGATGAGGTCAGCGTCCTTGCTCCAGCTATTGCGATCATACTTTGGAAGGCCGCATACATAGAGCGTGGAGGGGTCGTATCCCCCTCGGTCAACAAAGTGGCTCTTCTCCGCCTCGCTTGAGGTGACGATGCGATAGATGCCGCGGAGCTTCTTGGGCTTGAAGAACGTGCGCGACTCGCTGTCGAGGGAAATCATGTACATGACGCCATGCTGGAGAAAGACGTAGTTGATGTTCTTTGCGCTCAGGCGTCGGGAGACGCAGCGGTTTGCCGGACGCAGGTCGATTGCGTGCGCCAACATCTCGGTGCCGATGAAGGTCTTGGCTGAGAAGAACATCATGTAGTGTCGCATGCTGTTCTTTCTTACGAGATAGGGGCGATACTTTTGGTCGACTAGGTCAAAGTCCGCACTATGCGAGCTCAGGATGAAGCGCGCGTTCGTATGTCCTTCGCCAATGAGTCGCTCGAAGACAACGGACGCACTTTCCTCGTATCGCGAGGCGTTCTTCTCGTAAAGCAGGATGGTCCTTCTGTATATGGGAACAACGCGAGTAAGGGCGCGTGCAACCGCTATCTTGAGTCGCTCGCCTGGGGCGTCGATGGAAACGGTATCTCGCGTGCTGAAGCACAGCGTGTTCTTTGCGGCCTGTCGGAAGTAGGAGGTCGTTCCCAGGGTCGGGTCAATCCAAAGCCCGGAGACTCGGCTCGTGCTTCTGCGACGGTCTCTCGTGTTGTAGCGGATGCGTACGCCTCCGGACATGCCGTCGGAAGCGTGGCAGCGCAGATAGATTTGATTGTGGATGGGCAGGTCTGGGAGAATCGATCTGGGGACCCGAATCTCGTAGCTAGAGAGGATTTTATGTCCCAGTTGGGCAACCTTGCGAAGATGGCCCACCCCCCGACCATCGGCAAACTCGATGACAAGGTTGCCGAAGTCGACGCCTCGTGCGAGGCGAAGGGAGATCAAGCCTCTCATGAGGTAGGAGTCGTCTGCGCTCCTATGGTGACGAGTCAGCAGGGTCGCTTGCATCCCGGGCGTGAAGTAGCTCTGGGAGGCTTCCTCGGAGACTACCTGTCTGTCTGACGCCACGTTGGCAGAAGATGTGGGGTATCGGCCGAGCAGACGACGTGTTTGGACCTCGCGCCGAAGTCGTGTCAGCGAGCCGTCTCGCAAGATTCCCTCATGTTGCATCGAGGAGAAGGAGAGCATCTTCATGAAATAGGACGCGTTTGCGTTGAGGTCGATGATGCGCCCGAATTTGATTCCTGGCAGAAGCCTGGCGACCTCACGATGTGCCAGCTCGCGGAGCAGGGGCGAGAACAGCAGCTGGGCCAGCCTGGAATGAGAGGCTAGAAACAGGGCGTACTTCTCAGGGGTGGTTTGGACGTGACTCGAAACAAGAGCGAGATAGGGCATGGTTCGAGCGACGTTATTGAGGAGATTCAGCGAACCGTCGCCGTACTTGCCTGCGCAGATGAGCACGCCCTCATCGTTTTCAGGCAGTCTCTCGAGCTCAGAGCAGACTATGTCGTTCAGGGCGGCGTTTCCTGTGCTCGAGGCGTAGTACCCCACATGCTCGCGAGCACTCGGATTGTCCAGGGGCTGAAGTCGCGCTCCCTCGACGCCAAGAGCCACATCAAGCACGTCTTCGCAGGCGTGTCCGGTGGCGTGGCGACAGAACTCCTCGCGAAAGGCACTATAGGGGGAGTGCTCGGAAGTTGAGATGAGCGGGACGAGCTCGGAGGGCGTTTCTGCGATGGGGAAGGGAAGGGCGTCGTAGTCTAGGTAGGTTCCCTTCGTGCTGAGATACTCGTCTTTGTCGTAGGCGAACAGGACGATCTTTCGGTTGGTTACGGCAAAGTCAAAGAAGACGCTGGAGTAATCGGTGACGAGGGTGTCGCATGCCGCGAGAAAGTCGTAGGTTTCGAGCTCAGAGGGGAAGGGTCGCACGTGCTCGAAGGCGGAGAAGTCCATCCCGCCCGTCACGAGGAAATGAAGGTTGACGTAGAAGAGGTCGTGGCCTGTAAGCTTGGAGTCGATTTCTCTAAGGAGCTCGTGGATTTGGGTCTTCTGCCCCTCAACGTCTGCGGAGCGCCTGGCGCCTCGCCATGTGGGCATGTAGGCGACGACGTTCTTATCACCCAAGTCGTAGGCATCGCGAACCTTCTGTGCCGCCCCCTGGTCGAGAAGCGCGTCGTTGCGGGGATAGTCGCACATGAGCACGCGATGCGAGAAGAGCGTTCGCAGCTGGTAGTCATCCCAAAAGACACTCTTCGTGAGTTCGTTTGGAAAGACGAGGTAGTCGGCCGCAAGCATGTTTTTCTGGACGTTTGCCATGGACGCGATGGCGTTCTCCAGGTCCGAGTGACCGAGGTGCTTGAGGGGGGTGCCATGCCAGGTGTTGACATAGACCTGCCCGTCACGCTTGAAGAAGTAGGTGGGTAGCGAGTTGTCCGTGAAGAGATAGTGCGCACGTGCGAGCAACTCCTTGTAGCGAGGGGAATTCCGGGCTACGAGCTCAACGCCATCGATTCCGTAATGGGAGAACCTGTCTCTAGCCTGCGGCTCGGTGTCCTCGGTTACGACAAAGGCGGCGCGAAGATGGGCGTATTGGGGGAGCGTCTCGATGGCACGCGCAAGTGCGAACATGTTGCCATTGATGTTCTTACCTTGGCCGGCTTCTAGGAGGCACATGTTCTGAAGGATTGGCTTTCGGGTCTGAGCAACGTAGGCGGCATAGGGCGCACGGGAGCGCTTGATGACTCTCTTGGCAAACGACGCGAAGCTCACGGCCTGTTTTCTCCCTTCGGTTAAAACTTACTCATATTATCATGTGACAGACATGTATCGATAGCCTGCTGGCGAAGCAGATCCTGAGACGGGAGCTTGGCGGTGATGTTGCGTGTCCGAAAGGGCTCAGAAGCCGGATGACCTTCGGATTCTCTCAGACAACACGTTCATGGGCGAGGTGCCTGTCATGACGCGCTCGTCCGTGGAGTTCAATGGGGTTGGAAACGTCTTGTTCTGCGAGAAGGGCGTCACCCTACGTGATTCCCGGATTGTATTCAACGGTTCTGGGGGACTCGTCTATCTCTCCTCTTCGAAGCATTCGATTTGCGCTGAAGTCTTTGTGTGGAACGACTCCACCTTCTTCCTTGGTGGGAACTCATATATCAATCCGGGCGAGCCCCTTCATGCCATTGCGTCGGAACGCAGGAGCATCTTCATCGGTGATGACGCCTTGATCTCGTTTGGCGTCTGGATGAGGACGGCAGACCCGCATCTTGTGTATAGCGTCCATGACCTGCGCAGAATAAATCAGAGCAAGAGCATCGTGGTAGGGGACCATGTGTGGCTCGGCCAGCAGGCAATGCTTCTCAAGGGGACGGTTGTGGGCTCGGGGAGCATCGTCTCTGCCCGCGCGGTGTGTGCGGGCAAGCTTATTCCGTCTAATACGAGCTGGGCCGGAAGCCCTGCGCGTCAGATCTCCAAGGACGTCTTCTTCTCAAAGCAGTCTGCGCATGCGTTTGATGCGGAGCGCACGAAGCATTTTGAGACGTTTCGAAAGCGCGACTACATCTTCAGGCCATCGAGAAGCGCCGCGGATGTCCTGGCCGAGGTTGACGGGATTCTGTCTCCGGACGACTCTCCCTCACAGCGCGCCGAGCGGCTGGGCGCCCTTCACCTCGGCGACGTCGATCACGACCGATTTGCTGTGGCTGCAGAACGCTCCGAGGGAACTTTGACCGGCCTTTTTTGTAGGCGAAGGGCACGATTGTAGATGGGAAAAGGAGGGTTGCGCTAGGTGGACCGGCTTTCTCGCTAAACGGACTATTCGCGGATGCTGCTTGTTCCTTTTTTGCCGTGCTCCGCCGCTCTTCTCGCCGAAGGCACGTAGAATGTAAGGGCCGTGTCATCCGTCCGCAGAGAGGCAGTTTCGTGCTCGCAACGCTCAAGCAAATTCTGTCAGAGAACTGGCAGTGGCGCCATCAGATCTGGGACCTGGCAAAGATCGACCTCATCAAGACGTACCGCGGAGCCGCCCTTGGCAAGGTATGGCTGTTCACCAAGCCTGCCGTCTACATCCTCGTGTACTGGTTCACGCTCTCTGTGGGCATGCGCAGCGGGCACGACGTGAACGGCCAGCCGTTCCTGCTCTGGCTCGCGACGGGCGTCTTCCCGTGGTTCTTCATGTCTGACGCAATCAACACGGGAAGTGACGTCTACCGGCGCTACCCGTACCTGGTGAACCGCCTCAAGTTCCCGCTCTCGGTGATCTCAACCTTCTACACGCTCTCTATCATGATCATCTTTGCGTGCACCATGCTCTTCACCATTGCCGTCTGCCTGCTCACGGGCGTGCACCTCTCGCGCTACCTTCTGCAGCTGCCGCTGGTTATGGTCATCATGTTCGTGTTCTGGGTGGCATGGTCGATCATGCTGTCCCCGCTTGGTGCCGTCTCGAAGGACTTCTCGAACCTCATCAAGACGCTCTCGACCCCGTTCTTCTGGCTCTCAGGAATCCTTTTCCAGCTGAGCTCGCTGCCAGAGATAGGGCAGAGGGTCATGGCGTTCAACCCCGTGGCGTGGTGCGTGGAGGCGGTGCGCGGCTGCTTCGTCTACAAGGAGTGGATCTGGGAGCGCCCCGACGAGCTCATCCCGTTTCTCGTCGTGTTTGCCGTGGTGGTTCTTCTCGCCCTGAGAAACTTCAAGCGACTCTACAAGGAGGTGCCCGATGTCCTCTAGCGTCGCATCGCAGGCTATCGACTACGGCGAGGCCTCCGTCGTGCGCGACGAGGATCGCTCCAACCCGATCGCCGTGCGCTTCGATCACGTGTGCAAGACCTACAAGCTCTACAAGAACGACCGGCAGCGCCTGCTCGCCACGTTCTCCAATCGCGTGAAGTGCGACACCATCAACGCGAGCGACGACCTCACGTTTGAGTGCCGGCGCGGCGAGGCGCTCGCGCTGCTGGGCGACAACGGCGCCGGCAAGTCGACCGCGCTCAAGATGATCACGGGCGTGTGCTTCCCCACGTCGGGGCGTATCGAGGTCCATGGGCGCGTCTCCGCCCTGCTGGAGCTTTCCGCCGGCTTTGACATGAGGCTCTCGGGTATGGAGAACGTCCGGCTTCGATGCCAGCTCTGGGGCCTCTCCAAGGGGGAGTCCGAGGAGCTCATCCCCGGCATAGTCGAGTTCTCCGAGCTGGGAAAGTACATCGATCAGCCCATGCGCACGTACTCGAGCGGCATGCGGGCGCGTCTCGGGTTTGCCTTTGCGTCGTCCATCCGACCGGACATCCTGGTGGTGGACGAGGCGCTCTCCGTGGGCGACCGTAAGTTCGCTGCGAAGTGCCGTAAGCGCGTGAGCTCAATCATGGAGAAGGAGGGCGTCACGGTGCTCTTTGTGACGCACTCGACGTCGCAGGCGAAGCAGTTCTGCAGTCGCGGAATCGTGCTGTCCCACGGAAAGACGCTCTTCTCCGGCGGAATCGACGACGCCGTGGAGTTCTACGAGAACACGTAGGGGGGAGTGCGTTGGGCGGCGCGCGTTCTTGCCTTGCCGCTCCTCCTTGGCTCTCTTGCGATTTCGAGGGCTGGCGTGTCTCGTCGGCGTTGTCTTGTTTATTGAATATGGGTTGATGCGCTTCGCTCTGTGCTTCCTTCTTACAGCTGACGGACAATGATCGCGTCGCGAAATGTGGTGTAAGGGAGACCTGAAATAGGCATGGCCTCCGTCCTAGAATCTCTTTCGACCAAGAGAGGGATTCGAGGAAACGGAGACCGCAATGGACACTGTGCCTCAAGACGCGTTCGCGACGGTCGGGCTCGCCGAGGAGGGCGAGGGCGAGGATCGTCGTGCTCTCCGGACTTAAAGAGGGGGCGATGGCAGCGTAGGTTCGGCTCATCAGAGATTCTGGACAGAGGCCCCTACATCACTCTTCGCGACACTACCCCATTGCATCGAGCGGCGGAACTTTGTGTTCTCATACGCCGACCCCTCGGGCAGGGGAGAGGACAATGAATGCTACGGATGCGCGCAGGTGCCGGGCTGTTGAGTGCATACAATTGAAGAGTGACTACCGGCTCTGAATCCAGGGGACGACGCATGATGACGAGTGTTGACGTTGCAACGCAGCTTCGAGAGTCCGACTTCGACGAGCCTGCGATTCTCATCAAGATTACGAATGTCGATTCGTCGGTGCTGTCTTCTCGGTTTGGGCTTTACGAGCGAGTCCGTAGGGAGTGGGCAGTAAGTCTCGACCGCGTGCGCAACATCCGGCTTGCTTTTGGTATCCACGACGGCAGGGTCGTTGAGGTCTACCGTGTCGCGGGCTGGTTTCACACTGGCGAGCTCATGAGGCGTGACGGCGACATTCCTCCTGCAGAGAGCCGCGTAGAGTTCGTGGGCAACCTTGCCAGCGAAGAGCTGCGCGAGCGCTACAAGGATCGTCTCGTCACGGACCTGTTCTACGGGCAGAATCCGATCAGGTACGTTGGTGGGGCGTAGGCTAACAACCTCGAGGTGCTAGTCTGGGCTTATGGGGAGTAGAGAAGCGTCGAAATCTGGGACGTTTTGTCCGCCCAGCCGAAAGGATGGCTGTAGTGAAGGTTAGGTCTGTTGAGCCGGACACGGGAAACTCCGTCGAGCACGAGATTGCCAACCCCTATCCCGTTGGTTCAATAAAGTATAAGGAGTTCGAGAAGGACGTTAGGTGGTTGCAGAGACACGAGAAGCTGGTTGATCGTGACGAGTACGGTAACTTCATCGTCTATAAGACGTCTGGCTTCCAGCGCGCCGTCATTGTCCTGCTGATTCTGATTTTGATCGTACTTCTCGCTAAGTAACTGACGGGAGTCGCGGTGTTTGAGAGCCTGACAAGGTTCATTCCGCTGCTTGATCGTGAAGGGGACTTTGGCGTACGGGTTGTTGACCATGAGCACGCCGGAACGGTCGACGACCCTATCTGCTTCCCCTTTGTGGAGTACAACCGGACAGTGAGCGCACTTGAGAGTTCGATCATGTCTTTCGTGGACAATCACCCGGAGCTGTGTCTCACGCGGTATGCAGATATCCTCGAGAGGGCAGGCCTGGAGTGGGGGAGTGAGTCGATGGAGGGTGCCGACGTCTCCGCTC
>ENA-OPAH01001912-OPAH01001912.1-human-gut-metagenome-genome-assembly--contig:-NODE-1912-length-12587-cov-2.560086_pt1 | contig 12587 bp, 12 predicted proteins | sample MGYA00241050_ERZ501416 | MGnify/ENA primary metagenome ERZ501416 (study PRJEB25962, sample SAMEA2042632) | human gut metagenome | biome: human gut; feature: human-associated habitat; material: faeces... | reverse complement strand
AAATTTGCATTTTTTACGGCTTTTGTTCCTGTGTCATATGTTTTTGATACGTTTCTAAATTCTATCATTTTTATTTTCTTCCCTTCGTTCCTCATCATAAAAATTCTTTATTTCTAAGTTTCGATTTTATTATCATTAATTATTATTTTTCTTATAAATCATATCAATAATCTACTAATTTTGCAATAGTTTTCACCAAAAAAACACAGGAATTTTTTTCCAAATTCTCCTGTGTTTTTTTATGTTACAATTCATTATTAATAAAGCTTAAAATACCTAATGATGATAGTTTGAATATATTTCGAATGCGACCGTAATAGTATACAAAATCTTGAACAAATACTCTAAAGGATCCCACCACTGGGGTTTGTTAGAGTATTTGTATTAGAATTTGTTAACGTTATGAAGGGAAGCCGAGAAATATATGAAAACTATCATCATTAGGTATTTTTGATTTTATTATTATATTACTGTTCCAAAATTTTTACTAAATCTTCAGCAGTAATTCCAAAATATTTCATTAACTCTATTGCTTTACCAGATTTTCCAAATGTATCTTTTATACCTATTCTTATTAACTTTGTAGGACATTCATCTGTTAAAACTTCTGAAATTGCAGAACCAAGTCCACCAATAATATTATGGTCTTCTATAGAAATTAATTTTTTTGTTTCTTTTGCACATTTTACAATCATTTCTTTATCAATTGGCTTAATTGTATGGACATCTATAACTCTAACATTTATGCCTTTTTCTTTTAATATTCTTTGAGCCATTATTGCTTCACTAACTGTTACACCTGTTGCAAAAATTGTTGCATCAGTTCCATCTCCAATTTGAACTGCTTTTCCTATTTCAAATTTTTGATTTTCATCATAAATTATAGGTGTTGCAAGTCTTGATAAACGCAAATATACCGGTCCATTGATTTTACTTATTTCTTTAACTGCCCATTTTGTTTGTAAATCATCAGATGTTGATATAACTGTCATATTAGGTAATGTTCTCATCAAAGATATATCTTCTATCATCTGGTGTGTTGCACCATCTTCACCAACAGTTATTCCTGCATGTGTTGCACAAATTTTTACATTTAACTTTGGATAACATACACTATTTCTAATTTGATCATAAGCTCTTCCTGCTGCAAATACTGCAAATGTACTTGCATATGGGATTTTTTCACATGTAGCCATTCCTGCTGCTGTTGATATCATATTTTGTTCTGCAATTCCCATATCAAAAAATCTATTTGGAAATTCTTTTGCAAATAAACTTGTCTTTGTAGCTGTTGATAAATCAGCATCAAATACTACAACATTTTCATTTTCTTTTCCCAATTCTAATAAGGCTTCTCCATAGCTTTGCCTTGTGGCTTTTTTTGTATTTTCATCCATACACTTTACTTCCTTTCCTTGTCAAAATGGCCCGTCCCTATTGACAAGCACCTATAATCCCAGCATCATTTCCTAATGCAGCAGGAATTATAATCAACTCTTTTCTTGTATTAAATAAATATTTTTTCTTTTGAATATTATTTTTTAATTTATCTAAAAGTACATCTGCAAAATATACAAAACTTCCACCTATACTTACTGCTTCAGGTTCAAAAATATCAATTAAATTTGAAATACCTATACTTAAATATTCTATATATTCATCAACTATATTGTTTATAATATAATTATCTTTATTTTTTCTTAGCATATCTAATAATTCTTGTCCTCTTGTTGTTTCGTCTAATCCTAAGGCATCTCGCAAATTTGTTTTCAATGCTTTCATAGATGCATACTTTTCAAAACAACCTTTTTTTCCGCAATTACATCTAATTCCATCTTTTTGAATTATCATATGTCCAAATTCACAACCAGATAAATCTCCTGTATCTAATAATTCATCATTAATTATTACAGCTCCGCCTATTCCAGTACCCAAAGATAAAAATATACTTCTTTTATAATCTTTTAGTGCTCCTATTTTATTTTCTGCAATTGCCGCACATTTTGCATCATTTCTAATTTTTATTGGCAAATTAATCTCTTTTTTAATATTTTCTACAAGATTATAATTTTTTACACCTAAATTTACCGACTTTACTATTTCTGTTCCTTTTATTGTTCCTGGCACAGATATACCTACTTCTTTTATTTTATATTTTTCTATTAATTCTTTTATATTTTTTTTTATATAATTTTCAATAGAAGTCTTTATATCTTTTTTATCTTTTGTAAGTAATCTTTTTTCAGTTTTTTCAACAATATAACCTTTATCGTCAACAACACCTATTGCTATATGACTTCCACCCAAATCAATTCCAATTTTCATATTTAATAATACCCTTTCAAAAAACAAAAAACGGACATTAATAATATTTGCACTTATTCAAACATTTTAAAGTCCGTATTTTTTTATAACATCGGTCCTTTTGGGACATTTTTGTCCCATCAGAAACGTCCCAATTGGTCACTTGGTCCTTATACTCCTGCTGCTGAGAATAAGAATCCACCCATATAAACCTCAATACATGGTGCAAGTACTACTAATACAAAGAATATTAAAACAACACCAACTATTAAGTAAGTTACCTCTGGTAATACTTTAATAATTTTTTGAATTATATTATCTATGTCAATTTCCATGTATTCTACTAATTTTTCCATCATTTCTGATAAGTCTGTTTGCATACCTATTTTTAACATTTCTGTTATCATTGATTTTGCTAATCCTGATTTTTCAAATGGTTCTATCCATGATTCACCTATAATTATATTATTTAATGATGTTTCTATAATTGATAGCATAACATAGTTTTGTACAACATTTTTACTCACTTCTATTGCATCTTGTATTCTCATTCCATTTTTTAAGTTTAACAACATTGCTTTCATTAATCTTGAAAAGTCTAGTGCAAATATAAGTTGTCCAAATATTGGCATTTTATATTTGAAATAATCAAAATTATATTTTCCTTTTGGTGTGTGTATATATAATATTATTGCTCCGATTATTGCCACAATTATCATTGTTGGAAGATACCAATATTTTATTAAATTATTTAAAACTCCTTGGAACCATAATGTTATTGCTGGTAATTTGTCTGTTGATCCCATTTCAGTATATACATTTTGAATTGCTGGTATAGCAACTAATGTTCCCACAAAAAGCATTACTAATAATGCAACAAATTGAACTATATTTGGTATTAATATATTTCTTAATTTTTTTGTTAAAGCAGCTGATGAATCTAAGTAACTTACAGCTTGCTGTAAAGAGTTTGTAAGTGATCCTGAAAGTTCTCCTACTTTTATCATATTTATATATATAAATGGAAATATGTCTGAATAATATTCCATTGTTGTATACATGTTTTCTCCAGCCTCAACACCTGCTAAAATATCCTCTAATACTCCCCTAAATGTTAGATTTTCTGTACTTTCTATTATTGTCTTCAAAGCATGTATATTATTAAAGTTTGCCTTTTTTAATAGATAAAAATTTTGCGTAAATATAACTAAATCTCTACTTGTTACTTTTTCAGTTTTAGATAAGTACATATTTATCTTTTCTTTTGTCGATGTTTCTTTTTTAGTTCTTATATCTGTTGTATTTACATTTTTCATTATTTCTTCTACATCTTTTATGTTTTTCTTTTTAGTCTTTCTTCTTTTAGAAGAATATGCAACTTGATCTATTGATATTGGCATTAAATCATTATTTTTCAAAATACGTATTAAATTTTGTTTACTTCCTGCCTCAACTCTATTTCTTACAATTAGGCCTGAACTTGTAGCAGCTTTATATACATATGTAGGCATTTTAGCACCTCCTATTTTTTTGTAATTTATTGTCTTCTAGTATCTCTTCTTATTTTCATTTGCATTATAGTTCTATTTAAAATTTCTATATTCTTTTCTTCTATTTGAGATTTTGCTTGTTCTAAAGTTATTTTGTCATCTACAAAAAGCGTTGCAATAGAATTTATTAATCCTATACTTCCTTTGTCAGAACTTTGTATTGCATCTTCTATTTCTGAAACACTTATTTTATCTTTTCTTATTATCCCTGAAACAATGTTGTCAACTACCATTACTTCAGGTATTAAAACTAATTTTCCATCTATACCTGGCAATAATCTCTGAGACACAACTAATTTTAACAATGATGATAATAGATATTTTATACTAGCTTGATCTCTTACTTCATAAAAGTTAATCATTCTATCTATTGTTTCTGCACATGATTTTGTATGTAATGTTCCTATAACTAAATGTCCTGATTCTGCCATTTCTATGGCTGCTTCCATTGTTATTTTGTCTCTAATCTCCCCTATTACTAGGATATCACAGTCCTCTCTTAATGCATTCTTTACACCATCATGATATGTTAAACAATCTCTTCCACTTCCAACCTCTTTTTGAATTATTAAAGAGTTTTTTGATGTATGCATATATTCGATAGGGCTTTCTAGTGTTAATATCTTTTTATTTTGTGTTTCATTAATATGTGCTATTAATGCACTTAATGTTGTAGATTTACCAGAGTTTGTTTTACCAGTAACTAATATTAATCCTTGTGGTTGATATGTCATTCTTCTAACTACATCTGGTACACCTAATGCTTCAAATGGAGGTAATTCGTTCTTTATAATTCTCATTGTAAATACTGGAATTTCATTCGCATATGAAGCGTTTACTCTTAGACGTATTCCATCACATACATATGATGTATCTAATTTTCTTGTTTCATCATACATTTTGGCTTTATCTACATTTCCATTTATTATGAAATCACTAATTTCAAACATTTCTTCATCTTTTAATTTGTCAACTTCTTCATAAGGTATCAAAGCCTTTGAAATTCTAAACATTGGGTGTTGACCTGTTACTAAGTGAATATCAGATGCTCCTTTTTGTATAGCAGCTCTAATAATTTTATCTACATCTATCATAATTTCCTCCTATAGAGTATTAAAATACTCTTAATTTCCTATTTAATTCATCTAAAGTTGTTATACCTTTTACAACTTTGTTAATACCATCAACAAGTAATGGTCTATATGTACCTTTTAAAGCACATTTTCTTATTTCAATACTTGATGCCCCATTCATTATTAATTCTTTTGTTTCTTCATCTAAGTTAAGAATTTCAAAACAAGCAATTCTTCCTGCATATCCTGAATGGTTACACTTTGCACATCCAACTGCATCATATGTAACAGCATTATCTAAATCATATTTAATTCCATATTTCTCGCCTATTGATGTAATAATTTTCTTTTCTTGGTCATTAAATGGTCTTTCTTTTCTACAGTTAGGACAAATTTTTCTTACCAATCTTTGAGAAATTGCTGTTGCCAATGTACTTGAAATATCATAATCAGAAATTCCTATTTTCCTTAATCTTGTTATAACCTCTACTGCATCTATTGTATGTATTGTTGATAATACATAGTGACCTGTTTGTCCAGCTTGCATAGCAATTTCTGCTGTTTCTTTATCTCTTATCTCTCCTACTAATATGATATCAGGGTCTTGTCTTAATATTGTTCTTAAGTTGTCTGAGAATGTTGATTTTGGATCAACCTCAATTTGGTTTAATCCTGGAATACGAATTTCTACGGGATCTTCAATTGTTGTTACATTTATATTTGGCTTATTTAAATAATCTAACATACTATATAATGATGTTGTTTTACCTTCACCAGTAGGTGCTGCTATTAATGTTATACTGTTTCTTTTGTTGATACTTTTATCTAGATCTTCTGGTGTTCCTGGATATCCCAAATCAAATATACTTTGTATTGAATTATTTTTCTTTAATAATCTTAATACGAATTTTTCACCATATACATTTCTTTGTGAAGATACACGGATATTATAATCATCATATAACAAAATTCTACCATCTTGTGATTCTTGAATTTCTTGATGCATATTTGATATTGCCTTTAATCTTCCTACAATTTGAGGTAATTTCTCAATTGCTATTGTTGTTGCAACAAAAAGCTCACCATCTATTCTGTATCTTACTCTTATTTCATCTTTTTGAGGTTCTATGTGAATATCACTTGTTCTTTTTTTCATTGCTGTTTTTATTATTGAATCTACTAATTCTGTTATATTAGATTCTTCTCCCATGGCCTTCATGTTATCTGTTGCTGCAGAGCCACCTAAATCATCTAAAATATCATCTATTGAAGATATAAATGAAACATATGGATCTATTACTAAACCTCTATTAAGCATTAACATTTTTACTGCTTCAAAATTTCTTCTATTTGTTACATCTGAAAAACATACTTTTATTTTACCATTTTCTAATCCAAATGGTACAACATGATATCTTTTAGCCATTTCAATAGATATATAGTCAAGTATGTCTATTTGAACAGATTCTTTAGTTAATATTACTCCCTTTACCCCAAGAATATCACCTATTGCTTGGATTAAAGTACGTTGATCACATACATTCATTTCTTTAAGTATTTCACCAATTTTTTTATTAGGAGATTTTTTTTGTTCTATTAATGCTGTTTGAACATCGTTTTCTGTAACTATCCCTCTTTTTACAAGTTCAACCCCAATTGGTTGACGTTTTCCAAATGCCATTTTACTTTTGTACCAGCTAGTAATTCTACTAACATTTTTTCCTTTCTTGAAAAATTTTTCAAATATTTTAATTATTTTATAACACTATATGCATTTGTCATATATGTGGTATTTCCTTGTAAATATAATGTTATTGCAAGGATTTTGTTTTTGTATTCTATTTCTTCTAATTTTAAATTTGAACATATTTTAACTTGATTCAAATATATTTCATTGTTTATAAAACCATATTGATTTCCGGTTTTTGAAAAAATCAAATATTTCATTCTTCCAGAGCTTATCTCTCTTTCACCTATTGTTTGTACTTCATTTCCTTTTATATTTACTTCTTTAGTAATATATGCATTAAAATTCAAAAATTCTTCGCTAGATGTTAGACTAGTATCTAATATATTTATATTTCTATAAAAATAATTTGAAATTCTAGCTACTATTCCTACTGTTATTGTCATTGCAATCAAATATATGATTAATGATACTAATGATACACCTTTCTCAGATTTCATTATTTCCTCCTATTCTATTTGAATAAATTTGCCATACACATCATAAATATTACTAATATATTACTTGCTCCTAAATAAAATCCTAATGGTATTTTTTCAAATTTTATTGGAATATTTCCATTTTTATTTTTAGTAATTTTTCTAATTATAATATGTAATAATACTTCTACTATAAATAAACTTAGTGTAAATATTGATATTATTCCATCCATAAACATCAACATAATTGTATAATATAATAATAAATCAATATAGTAATCATCTTTAGCAAATCTTCTTAATATAAATGTACTTATTGATAATAAAATTATATATATTGCTAAATATATAGCATATCTATATATACTATTTGATTCTATTACATATAGATATATCATATATAAAAGTGATATACATATTCCATATGCAAGAACTTTTTTATTAATACTTCTATATTCTTTATCTATTGCTGCTATTAATACAACTGCAGTAAAATATAATGCCATAAACATTAGTGGTATTGCTTTTACAAAAGTTACTGTATAAACATTTATATTTAGTGTATATGCCAATAATACAAATGCACAACCACTTAATATTTCTAATATTAAATATCTTGGTCTTATCTTTTGCTTACAATACCTACATTTTCCACCTAAAAATATATAACTTAAAATTGGTATTAAATCTAAAATTCCTAATTTATGATTACAGTTTGGACAATATGAATGTTTTTTTACTATATCAATATTTTTTGGTATTCTATATACTGCTAATGTATAAAAACTTCCAAACATTGTACCACATATAAAAATTATTGCATATAAAAATATGTTCATTTTTGTTTTGACTAGCAATATAATTTGCTAGTTCTCCTTTCTGCTTTTTTCATTTGGTTTTATATTGATTCAGGCATATACATTTAAGTATATGCCTGGTGTATATTTTCTAATTATTTGTTTATCTCTGTTTAGTCAGATGTACTTCTTGAAGTATATGAATCTGTAACTGATGTAACTGGTTTCATATATGTAACTATATTGTCATCAAATATAATTGCTGCTTTTAGCATTGGATATTGATTTTTTGTTGATGCTGAATCTTTTGCTTTATCTACAGGTTTTAAAGCAAATGTTTTACTACAATATATTATATTAATACGGTCTGCATCAGGCCAAATAATAAATTTTTTGTTATGAGTTTCATATGACTTCTCATTTTGAGCTATACCTTCTCCCGCTTCTTTTGTAACAACTTCTACTTGGCTTGCTCCAATTTCTTTCTTTGCCATTTCAACATAATCAGTTATTTTATCTTGTGCATTATATCCACCATTTAAAGCTGCTTCTGATTCAACACTTAATTGTACTGTACTGAAGGCTTGTGCCATTTTTTCATAAGCATCTGCTTCTTCACTTGCTGCAGATGATTTCTTTGCATTTGTCATAATTCCACTATTTCCTGTTAGCATTGACATTGTTGCTCCTGCTAATATTAACATAACTATAATTGTAACAGCTAATGCAATTAGTGTTACACCATTTTGATTTTTTTTCATAATTTTTTCTTCCTTTCATTTTTAAAAATTTATTTTACACTTTTCATTGGCTCTAAATAATAACTAAAATCATTTTCTGATAGTCTTATTTGAGCAACTAAAATTGGATAAAGATTATCTGTTGTATCTGCTACTATATTATTTTCTGTGTCATAATATGCCATACCATGACAGAATGTAGCATCTTTATATACAATTGTTATAAATTTTATGTTTTCATCTTCTCCATTTGTTAAATACACATGATATCCATCACTAAGGTCTACCTTTCCTCCACTTTCTTTTTGAAGTGATTCAAGACTTAATTCTGTTGTTGTATCATTTGATTCATCTATTACTTTATCCCCAAGCTTTGATATCACAATATTTTTCAAATCAATGGCTGGATTAATTTCTGCGCCATTATCTATTTTGCTTGGTTGATATCCCTCAATTGTAGCATTATTTACAACAAATTCTTCTCTTCCAGCATCAAAAGCATTTCTAATATTCTGTATTATTTCTTCTTCTTTTGCCATTTTTTCTAATCTATCATTTGTTTTATTACTTTTATTTTTTGAAACCACAAAAATGATTGCTAGAATTACTATAACTGCTATAATTATTGCTAAAACAACTTTGAATGAGATACCTTTTGTTTTTTCCACCAAATCATTCCTCCCTCCTATTTCATTTTTATATAATAATTTTAATAACAATTTTATTTTGTTCCTGGTTTTTCAAACAAAGAACCACTTGAATTACTATTTCCTCCTGGTGTTGTTATTACTGAACTTGCATCATCATCAGTAGAGTCTGTATCTGAACTAGTATCTACTGGTGCAAATGGATTCTTTTTTCCAGGTACATATTCTTTTTTGGCCTTATAGTTTTCCATATCGTTATTAGTAATTTCATATGTTTTTACTATACTTTCTGAATTTGTTTCAACTTCTGAATTCAATTCATTTTTTATTTCTTCACTAGCTTGATATGAAACTGTTTCTGGTATAACTTTATTATTAGGAATAAATCTATAAAAACCTATACTCAAAGCAATTAACACAACTAAACATGAAACTAATGAAAGTATTATTTCTTTTACTAATGACATTGTTATCGCCTCCTAATTTGAACTTGTTGTAGTACTTGTAGTTTTTGTACTTGTAGTTTTTGTAGTTGTTGATGTTGTTTCTTCTGTACTATCTGTTGATGAATTATCATCTGAATCTGAAGTTGTTGTGTTTTCAACAATGTTCAATTTTATATCTTTACATACAAATGTTGCTGTTAATGTTTCTTCTACAGGTGTAGTATCTACTGGTGTTTCTTCTGTTTGGTTTTCTTCGCTCTGAGTTGCAATACCATCCATGATTGTACTTCCAGTATCAGTTACACCTGATGATGTTGATGTTCCTGATGATACTAATTTAAAATTTTCTATTTTAAATACTAATGTATTATCTTCTTGTACTTTTCTAATAAAGTCCTCAATTTCAGTATAAGTTCCATTTATAGTAAAATTCAAATCATATGTTTTAGAAACAGAATTATTAACTGATATATCTAATTTTAAATCAATACCTTGTTCTTCTGCATATGTTCCTAATGTTATCCAAATTTTTTCAATTTCATATTCTTGAATTTTACTAAGTGGAATACCATTTCTATCAACACCTAAATTTAATAATTCTTCATAGCTTTCTCTCTCAGAAACCAATTGTTTATATGCAGAATCTAATTGATTTTTTTTGTTCTTATAACTTGTTTCTTTTAAAGAACTTGCCTGATTTATTAAATCATCTAATTCATTATTTGCTTCTGCTATTGTCATATAACTATCAATTGAAAAATTATCTGTTTCTATTCCTTTTACTACAATCATTCCAGCAGTAACTGCCAAAATACCTACTAATAATATTAATAATAATTTTCTCATGGTAAATCACCTTCTATCGTTACTGTTATTTCATCCCCTTGTTTTATTCCTCCTCCTGCAACAACATTTTCTAAAATATCATTTGAAGATAAACTCTTTTTAAAGAAACCAAGTCCTCTATATTTTGGTGATTTTGCCTCAATTACTATATGTTTGTCATAAGGATTTGAAATTGATGTTATTTGTACATTTTGATCAATTACTCTTGCTATTTGTGCCAATAAATTTGGAATCAAATATTTATTTTCTGTTACATTATTTATTTTTTCATTAATTGAATTTAATTCTTCTATCAAATTATTATATTCACTTGTCTTACTATTAATTTTTTTTGTATCTGTATCAATTTTTGACATTTCTGAATTAATTTCGGAAATCACTTCATTTGTTTCGTCTTTTTTCTCTTCTATTTGTTGCACAAGTACCTTTGAAAAAGTTAGGTATGCAAATGTAAAAATAACTATTGAAATACTTGATCTAATAAGCCATTTTTCTAATGAAGATATTTTAGAATCAAACTTAAAGAAAGTACTGTTTTCTTTTTTCTTTATCTTTAAATCCTTTATTTTGAATAAGTCTTTAATATCCATCTTTGAGATATCTGTTTTGAAACTTATTCCTTGTACTCCTTGGCCTAATCCTTGCAATGCTAATGATATTGCTGAATTCACTTCAATACATTCTTTAATATTAGCATCTCTAGTAGTTGTTGTTATAGTTGGTTTTAATATTTCACATTTTGTGCCACCTAAATATTCTTGAAAATATAAATCCAAATTATTAATACATGCCAAAGTTCCTGTAAGATATATTCTATCTATCTTTTCTAGTCCTTCTGAAGATTTAGCTTGTACAGCTCCTATAATTGTATATAAAACTGGCAATATATCTTCTAAATATTTAGCCTGTTCTCCATCTGATTCCATATTTTCAATAGCATCACTTGTATATATTGTCGTATTTCTTAATGCTTCATATGCTTTGGCATATGAATTTTCTTTTTTTTCTATATTTTGTAATATAATTCCACTGCCCTCATCTAAAATTTGTATGTCTGATATATATGTTCTATTAATTGTTGTAATAGTTGTCTTTTCCTCTAAATTTACAATTAGTACATTTTCTTTTCCTGATAATTCTGCTACATTTGTAATGGTAATTGGAACTGGTAACATCATTCCTATTTTTTTACCATTAAGTAATTGCTTTATTTTATTTAATTCTACAGTATTTTCACTAATATTTATTACTTTTATTCTTTCGAGATTTGTTGTATCGTCAGCGCAAAGATATCTTGTTTCTAATGTATTGGCATTATATCCTTTTTCAGTACAATACGCTTCAAATTCCATTCTTATGGCTTTTTCCAAGTCTTTTTTATTTAATTGTGAAAACATACTAAAGTATTGATAACTTTCATCAACAATGTTAACACTAATTGGTGTTTTCATACTATTTGTTTCTTGCACAATTTGTTCTATTGCTTCATTTATATTTGAATAGAATTTTATGCCATATGAATCCATTCTAAATCCATCTTTTTCTTTAGAAACTTTAGCATATTTTATTAGATTATTTTCAATATATAATCCCAAACAACTAGCCATTATATCCTCCTTCTTATTTTTTTACGCTTACATTTATTTTACCTTTTTTACGATAAAAGTCAAGATTTTTCGATAAACTGTAATATAGTTGTCTTATTTGTAACACAATTGTAATATTAATGTAATATTTATTTTTATTGTGATATTTTTTCAGTTTTCGGAAATACTATAAATGTATTTATTTTACTTATATTAGGAGGTATTTATGAAACCATTAGATTCAAAAAAAGAATATCAAAACTATGTTAATAAAAACTCCCCTAACTCTCCAATTATAAAAAATTGTTTTAATGCATTCTGGGTTGGTGGATTAATTTGTTCAATTGGACAAATTATATTAAATATCTGCAAATCTCGTGAACTTTCGCAAGAAATTTCTGGCACAATTGTTTCTATTATTTTAATTGGTAT
>ENA-OPAH01001908-OPAH01001908.1-human-gut-metagenome-genome-assembly--contig:-NODE-1908-length-12596-cov-2.382585_pt1 | contig 12596 bp, 10 predicted proteins | sample MGYA00241050_ERZ501416 | MGnify/ENA primary metagenome ERZ501416 (study PRJEB25962, sample SAMEA2042632) | human gut metagenome | biome: human gut; feature: human-associated habitat; material: faeces... | reverse complement strand
CCAAGCGCCTGGCCGAGAAGATCGAGGCCATCGAGGGCACGAAGGTGCCGCTCGGCAAGCTCGACATCAGCTTCTACCGCGATGACGTCGAGAACTTCCTCGCACCGGTGGTCCACACCACGGACATTCCCTTCGTGCCCGAGGGCAAGACGGTCGTGCTCGTTGACGACGTGCTCTACACCGGACGCACCATCCGTGCGGCAATGGATGCCCTCATGGATTACGGCCGGCCCGATCGCATCCAGCTCGCGGTACTGGTCGATCGCGGCCATCGCGAGCTTCCCATCCGCGCCGATTTCGTCGGAAAGAACGTCCCGAGCAGCAAGGACGAGTCGGTGCGCTTCTTCGCCGAGCCAATCGACGGACACACGAGCGTCGAGATCCTGCAGGCGCAGGGCCGTATCGGGTCGGCTCCCGTCCAGGGGGCAGGCGAGCTCACGCAGGCGTTCAACAAGGTGCTCGGAGGTGAGGACTGATGTTGCAACATAAGCATCTCATCGACATCGACGAATACTCCGCAGACGAGATCGTCGAGATCTTGGATACGGCCAGGAGCTTCAAGGAGGTCAACGATCGCGCGATCAAGAAGCTCCCCACCCTGCGCGGCCGCACCATCATCAACCTCTTCCTCGAACCCTCGACGCGCACACGTACGAGTTTCGAGATTGCCGGCAAGCGTCTCTCGGGCGATGTCATCAACTTCTCGGCATCGAGTTCTTCCACCACTAAGGGCGAGACCCTGGCCGACACGGCTGAGACGCTCGACGCTATGAACTGCGATCTCATCGTCGTGCGCAGCAAGCAGGAGGGCGCGCCGCGCATCCTGACGCAGCACATGGACGCCCACGTGGTCAACGGTGGCGATGGCAAGCACCAGCACCCTACGCAGGCACTGCTTGACGCGTTCACGATTCGCGAGACGCTCGGACACATCGACGGCCTCAAGGTCGGCATCGTCGGCGACATCGCGCACTCCCGCGTGGTCGGTTCGCTCGTGCCGCTGCTCAAGATCATGGGTGCCGAGCCCATCGTGATCGGTCCGCCCACGCTCATGCCCGCACGTCCCGACATCCTGGGAGCACGCTGCTCAAACACCCTCGATGACGTCTTGCCCGAGCTCGACGTCGTCTACATGCTGCGCATCCAGAAGGAGCGCCTCGAATCGGCTGCCCTGCCGTCGTTGCGTGAGTACGCGATGCTCTATGGCATCAATCTCGCGCGCATGGACGCGATGAAGGACGAGGCGATCATCATGCACCCGGGTCCCATCAACCGTGGCGTCGAGCTTTCGGCCGACGCCGCCGACTCCGATCGCGCCGTGATCCTCGACCAGGTCAATTCGGGTGTCGCCGTGCGCATGGCCGTCATGTATCTGCTGCTTGGAGGTGAGGGCAATGGCGCTGCTGCTTAAGGATGCCCACGTGATAGATCCGCAAAACGGAATCGACGAGGTGACCGACGTCCTCGTGCGTGACGGTCTCGTCGTAGCCGTTGGTACGGACATCGAGTTACCCGAGAAGCTCCTCGTGAAGGATTGTGCGGGCAAGTACCTCATCCCCGGCATGGTCGACGTGCACGTGCACTTCCGCGATCCGGGCCAGGAGTACAAGGAGGACTTGATTACCGGCATGCGTGCTGCGGCTCACGGTGGGTTCACTGGTGTCGTTCCCATGGCAAACACCAAGCCGGCGATAGACACCGGGGCCATGGTCGAGTACCTGCTCGAGAAGGCGGCGTGGGAACCCGGCCGCACGCGCATCTACCCCCTCGGGGCCTGTACCAAGGGGCTCGCGGGCAAGGAGCTCGCCGAGATGGGCGACATGGTCGCCGCCGGAGCGGTCGCGTTTTCCGACGACGGACACGGTATCCAGGATGGCGGCATGATGCGCCAGGTACTCGACTACGCCAAGATGTTCGGCGCCCCCGTGCTCAGTCACTGCCAGATGGAGGATATCGTCGGCGCTGGCGTCGTCAACGAGGGAGTCGTCTCGACGCGTCTGGGTCTGACGGGTTGGCCCGCCGCAGGCGAGGAAACCCAGATCGCCCGCGACATCGAGCTCGCACGTCTCACGGGCTGCCATGTGCACATCCAGCATCTCACCACGGCGCGCGCCGTCGACATGGTCGCCCGTGCCAAGGCCGAGGGTGTTCCCGTGACCTGCGAGGTCACGCCGCATCACCTCTTCCTGAACGAGGATGACATCAAGGCCGACAGCTACAGCACGAACCTCAAGATGAATCCGCCGCTGCGCACGAGGGAGGACAACCTCGCCCTGCAGGAGGCGCTCATCGACGGCCGCATCGACATGGTCGCCACAGATCATGCCCCGCACGCCGCCCACGAGAAGGCCCTCGAGTTCAACCACGCGCCCTTCGGCACGACCGGTCTCGAGACGGCGCTGGGGCTTTTGCTTACCGAGCTCGTGCTGCCGGGCAAGATGAGCTGGCAGCGTCTCGTGGAGGTCACGTCCATCGCGCCGCGCGAGCTCATCGGCGTCGAGCAGGTGGAGCTGCGCGAGGGTTCCACGGCCGATTACACCATCATCGACCCAGGCGTCTCCTGGACTGTCGATGAGGACGACTTCTACTCGCGTTCCAAGAACTCGGCGTTTCTCGGCTGGGAACTCACGGGACGGGCAACCGACGTCTTCGTCGACGGATACGCCAGCATGGAAGACGGTGTGGTGACCTTCTAGCCATACGTTTCAAGTATGTGAACAAAAGCGCTCACATGCAAAGTGGGTGCTATAGTTTCCTGCGGTCAGGCAACCTTTAACGAGCGGTCCGGAGAGACCGACAAGGGAGATGGACATGACATTGCACAACGACGTGCCTGCCGTTCTCATGCTCGAGGATGGCACGGTGTTCGAGGGCAGCTCATGCGGAAGCGCGGGCGAGGCCTTCGGAGAAATCGTCTTCAACACCTCGATGAGCGGCTACCAGGAGATTCTGAGCGATCCCTCCTATGCCGGGCAGATCATCACGATGACGTATCCCCACATAGGCAATTACGGCGTCAACGGCGATGATGCCCAGTCGCGTGGCGTCTTCTGCCGCGGCCTGGTCGTGCGCGACATGTGCGATAGGCCGAGCAACTTCAGGTCGGGCATGTCGCTTCCCGACTACCTCGCCTCCCACGGCATCGTCGCCATCGAGGGAATCGACACGCGAAAGCTCGTGCGTCACGTGCGCGAGCGCGGCGCGATGAAGGCGGTCGTGTCAACGGCATGCGATGACATGGCATCGCTCGCCAAGCGTCTGAATGCCTCTGCGTCCATCGTCGGCGTCACCCTCGCTGCCGAGGTCTCCTGCGGGCAGCCCTACGAACTATCCGCACACGACGGCGCCGCGCGCCATCATGTCGTCGCCCTCGATTGCGGCATCAAGACGGGCATACTCGACGGGCTTCGCGGCCATGGGTGCGATGTCACGGTCATGCCGTGGAACACGAGTCTGGATGACGTGCTCGCCCTTGCCCCCGACGGCGTCTTTCTCTCCAACGGACCGGGGGATCCCCAGGCAGTCGTCGATGCCTACGAGCTTGCGCGGCAACTCGTGGGACAGTTTCCGGTCTTTGGCATTTGCCTCGGCCACCAGATGCTCTCCATCGCCGCCGGTGCTCAGATCGAGAAGCTTCGCTACGGACATCATGGAGGCAACCAGCCCGTCATGAACCTGCGTACCGGTGCCGTCGAGATCACGGCGCAAAACCATGGCTTCGGGCAGGTCTTCGAGAGCATCGGCCCACTCGTGCCCGAGCTCTCGGGCGGCCTTGCCGAGCATCCCGAAAGCCTGCTGTTCTGGAGCGAGCGTCATATCGCCCCTGTCGTCGAATCGCGGGACTTCGGCCGCATCCAGCTCACCCACGTCAACCTCAACGACGGAACACCCGAGGGCATGGCGTTTCTCGACTATCCCGTCTTCTCGGTGCAATACCATCCCGAAGCAGCTCCCGGCCCCCATGACTCGTCGTATCTCTTCGAGGCGTTCTCCCGCCTCATGGACGGTCGCGATGACTACCTCGACATCGAGGTGCGAGACGTGCGAAGTACCACCTAGAGTGCGACGTAAGCGTCTTGCCAAGGCTTGATCGCAGCATTGGATGCGAAGCCGAGGTCCAAGGGAGCGAGCCGTGAAGACCGCGAAGCGGGCTGTCGGGGAGCGACCGTCGAGGCAAAGCGTCCATGCTGCGATCTGTTCGAAAAACGACCTGAAAGGTTTCATTACATGCCACGTAGAGATGACATCAAGAAGATCCTCATCATCGGCAGCGGCCCCATCGTCATAGGGCAGGCCTGCGAGTTCGACTACTCGGGCACTCAGGCGTGCAAGGTGCTTGCCGAGGAGGGCTACGAGGTCATCCTCGTCAACTCGAACCCTGCCACCATCATGACCGATCCGTCCATGGCGGCGCGCACCTACGTCGAGCCCATAACGGCCAGCGTCGTCGAGAAGATTATCGAGCGCGAGCGCCCCGATGCCCTGTTGCCCAACATGGGCGGCCAGACGGGACTGAACTGCGCGGTCGAGCTCGCCGAATCCGGCGTGCTCGAGAAATACGGCGTGGAGATGATCGGATGCGACCTCGAGGCCATCCGCAAGGGGGAGGACCGCAAGCTCTTCGCCGAGGCGATGGAGCGCATTGGGCTGGACGTCGCGAGAAGTGGCTATGCCTATTCCGTTGCCGATGCCGAGGTTCTTGCCGATGAGCTCGGTTTCCCGCTCGTGCTGCGTCCGAGCTTCACGCTCGGCGGTGCCGGTGGCGGCATCGCCTACGGCATGGACGAGCTGAGAGACATCGTGCGCGAGGGTCTCGAGCTCTCTCCGGCCGGCGAGGTCCTCGTCGAGGAATCCATCATCGGCTGGAAGGAATACGAGATGGAGGTCATGCGCGATGCGGCCGGCAACGGCATCATCGTCTGCTCCATCGAGAACTTTGACGCCATGGGCGTGCATACGGGCGATTCCATCACCGTCGCGCCGGCCCAGACGCTCACGGACGTGGAGTACCAGCGCATGCGCGATGCCTCGCTTGCCATCCTCGAGGAAATCGGCGTGGCGTGCGGTGGATCGAACGTGCAGTTCGCCGTCAATCCGCGCGATGGGCGCCTCATCGTCATCGAGATGAATCCACGTGTGAGCCGCTCGTCGGCACTTGCCTCCAAGGCGACGGGCTTTCCCATCGCCAAGATGGCGGCCAAGCTCGCCGTCGGCTACACGCTCGACGAGATCGTGAACGACATCACCAAGGCCACGCCGGCATGCTTCGAGCCTTCGATCGATTACGTCGTCGTCAAGATTCCTCGCTTCGCCTTCGAGAAGTTCGCGGGAAGCGATGCGACGCTCTCGACGCGCATGAAGGCCGTCGGCGAGGTCATGGCCATCGGAAGCACCTTCGACGAGGCGCTTGGCAAGGCGCTGCGCTCGCTCGAGAACGGACGCAGTGGTCTTGGTCGCGACGGGCACGATGAATTCGACGAGACACACTTCAAGAGCCTCGTCTCCACGCCCACCGAGCATCGCATCTACTACATGGCCGAGGCCCTTCGCCGCGGCATGAGCACGGAGGAACTTGCCTCGCTCAGCCTGGTCGATCCCTGGTTCATCGATCGTCTGGCGGACATGGTCGCGGTCGAGGAGATGTTCGACGGGATGTCCCTCGCCGATGTCGATGCTCGCCTCATGCGCCGTGGCAAACGTCACGGCCTCTCCGATGTCCAGATCGCGCAGCTGATTGGTTCCGACGAACGGTCCGTACGCGCACGGCGCAAGGAGCTCGGCGTCATCGGCGTATTCAAGACCGTCGACACCTGCGCCGGCGAATTCGCCTCGCAGACGAGCTACTACTACAAGACCTATGGAGACGAGAGCGAGATCCGTCCCTGCGACAAGCCCAAGGCGATGATCATCGGCGCCGGTCCCAATCGCATCGGTCAGGGCATCGAGTTCGATTACTGCTGCGTCCAGGCAAGCTATGCACTCGAGGCGCTCGGATACGAGACGATCATGGTGAACTGCAATCCCGAGACGGTCTCGACCGACTACGACACCTCCGACCGTCTCTACTTCGAGCCCATCACCTACGAGGACGTCATGGATATCATCGATGCGGAGGTTCCCGATGGCGTCGTCGTGACCCTTGGCGGGCAAACGCCGCTCAAGCTCGCGGCTGCGCTTGCCGATGAGGGCGTGCACATCATGGGCACCCAACCGTCTGCCATCGACCTTGCCGAGGATCGCGACCGGTTCTCGGCGCTGCTCGACGAGCTCGGCATACCGTATCCTGTTGCGGGCGTCGCCGAATCGCTTGACGAAGCTCGCGCGGTCGCAGCCCGCATCGGCTATCCGCTTCTCGTGCGCCCGAGCTACGTCTTGGGTGGCCGTGGCATGGTCATCGCCTATGACGAGCAGTACCTCGAGCGCTACATGGCACAGGCCGCCCGCGTCACCCCCGACCATCCCGTCTACCTCGACTCGTTCCTCGAATCGGCCACCGAATGCGACGTCGACGCCCTATGCGACGGCGAGGATGTCTACATCGGCGCGATACTCGAGCACATCGAGGAAGCCGGCATCCATTCGGGGGACTCCGCATGCTGCACGCCGCCCTTCTCGTTTTCGGATGCGGTGCTTGCCACGCTCGTCGACTACACGAGGAAGCTCGCCCTCGCCGTCCAGACACGGGGCCTGGTCAACATCCAGTTTGCCGTCAAGGATGGGAAGGTCTACGTCATCGAGGTCAATCCGCGCGCGAGTCGCACCGTGCCCTTCGTGAGCAAGGCGACGGGCGTGCCGCTGGCACAATATGCGGTGCGCATCATGGCAGGCGAGCGCATTGCCGATTTCGGCTTGCCCGTGCGTCACGAGGACATGGGCTACTACGCCTGCAAGGAGGCCGTCATGCCCTTCGGGCGCTTCCCGGGTGCCGAGACCATGCTCGGGCCCGAGATGAAGTCGACGGGTGAGGTCATGGGTATCGCCCGCGACTTTCCGAGCGCCTATGCCAAGACGCAGCTCGCCATCGACTATTCGCTGCCCACGTCCGGAAAGGTCTTCATCTCGGTCTGCGACCGCGAGAAGCGCAACATCGTTCCCATCGCACACGCGTTGCAGGACCTGGGCTTCTCGATCGTCTCAACCGGAGGGACGGGACGATTGCTGCGGGCCAACGGACTCGATGTCGAGATAACGCGCAAGATGCAGGAAGCCCGCCCCAACATAGGCGACATGATCGCCAACGGCGAGATCAGCCTGCTCGTGAACATTCCCTTCGGTCAGGAGACGCGCGGTGACAGCTATCACCTGCGAAGCGCGGCCGTGCGCCACGGCATCTGCTACGTGACGACGCTTGCCGGCGCCAACGCCTTGGCCCAAGCCATCAGCGCCGTGCGCGATGGACGTCTTGCTCCGGTGGCGCTGCAAGACCTGTAAGAGTAGGGTATTTCTTGCAGGGGACACAGGCTTTGAGGGCATCTCGAGCAGACCCGCGTCGAGCAAGATGCGGTCTTGCGAGGACTGTCTGAGCGTGCGCCCTTTGCACGCGAGTCCCGCAGCGGCATCGAGTGAGTCGTGGGTCGGGTGCGAGAGCAAGCCCGCAAAGCCTGTGCTCCTCGCGAGTAGATGAGCCAGCTGATGGCGATACGCATGCGAAGTGCGCTATCATGGGCAAGATCATGTTGAACCTGGCGCGGAGGGAAACGCGAGAACATGGACCAGAAGCTTCGGGAAAGTGGCCCCGTACTCTTCAACAGGCAAATTGCCGAGGGCATCTACCATCTATCCGTGCAGGCTCCCCGTATCGCCGCAGCGTCGCGTCCCGGCCAGTTCGTCCAGGTCAAGGTCGCGAGTGAGCCTCCCGTCCAATTCCTGCGCATGCCCTTTGCCGTCTTCGATGTCGACGAGTCCGCCGGTTCTGTTGACGTCTGCTATCAGGTCGTGGGGGAGGGTACCGAGCAGCTCTCACATGTCGTCATCGGCGACGAGGTCGACTTCGTCGGTCCCATCGGCAATGGCTGGCACATTCCAGACGGCGCACGTCGCGCCCTGCTCGCCTGCGGTGGCGTGGGTACCCCGGCGCTCAAGCTGCTCGCCGACGAGCTTGCTGCGAAAGGCGCGCAAGTCGATGTCGTCATCGGCGCGCAGGCGGTGAAACGCCTTGCCTGCACTGAGCAGTTCGAGGACAGTATCCGTGCATCTGGTGGTGCGTTGCACGTCGCGACCGACGATGGATCGGCGGGCATCAAGGGCTTCGTGAACGCCATTACCGACGAGCTCCTCGCCACACGCGCCTACGATTACGTCGCCGTCTGCGGTCCCCCGCTCATGGAGCGTTCCGTGGCGCTTCCTGCCATCGAGCACGGCGTGACCTGCGAGGTCTCGATGGAGCGCCTCATGGCCTGTGGCGTCGGTGCCTGCCTGGGTTGCGTTGTCGAGACCCGTGACGGTCTGAAGCGCTGCTGCGTCGATGGTCCCGTCTTCGATGCAAGCGAGGTGATCTGGTGATGAGCGCTCCCGACATGCGCGTCAACGTCGGCGGCCTGTCGATGAAGAATCCGGTGACGGTTGCCTCCGGCACCTTTGGCCACGGCGAGGAATTCGCCGATTTCTTTGACGTCTCGCAATTGGGTGCCGTCACCACCAAGGGCGTCTCGCCCGTGCCCTGGGATGGCAACGCGACACCGCGCATTGCCGAGGCACCTGCCGGCATGCTCAATTCCATCGGCCTGCAAAACCCCGGTGTCGAGGAGTTCTGCGCCAGCCAGCTTTCCTGGCTCGCCACGCAGGACACCGCGGTCATCGTCAACGTCTCGGGGCATACGCTGCGAGAGTACATCCAGGTAGTGGAGCGCCTCGAGGACGAGCCTACCGTCGATGCCTACGAGATCAACATCTCGTGCCCCAACGTGGATGCCGGTGGCATGACCTTCGGGACCGATCCCGATCAGGCCGCGCTCGTCACCTCGGAGCTCCGCACGCGCACCAAGCGCCCTCTGATCGTCAAGCTCACGCCCAACGTCACCGACATCTCCGTCATCGCCCGTGCCGTTGCCGATGCGGGCGCTGATGCCGTGAGTCTCATCAATACGTTGCTCGGCATGGCGATTGACGCCAAGCGTCGTAGACCCAAACTCGCGCGCGTCGTTGGTGGCCTGTCGGGCCCTGCCATCAAGCCCGTCGCCCTGCGCATGGTCTGGGAGGTCCATAACGCCGTTGACGTCCCCATCATCGGCATGGGCGGCATCTCGAATGGCGAGGACGCCATCGAGTTCGACCCCTCGTGGTATCAGGGCGACGACATCAAGGGCAGCGAACTTCGTCGACCCGCTCGCGAGCCTGCACGTGCTCGAGGGAATGGTCGCGTATTGCAAGGAAAACGGAGTCTCGCAGGTCAGCGAGCTCATTGGCGCACTGGAGGTATAGTCGCTATGGAATGGAAGAACGAGCCTGCCGCCGATCGCATCATCGTCGCGCTCGATTGCTCACCCGACGAGGCCGTCGTGTTGGGCGAGAAGCTCGCCGGGCATGCGCGCTGGGTCAAGATCGGCATGACGCTTTACTATGCCGTCGGGCCCTCCATCGTGAACACGATGCACAAGCTCGGCTTCAGGGTCTTCCTCGATCTCAAGCTGCATGACATCCCCCATCAGGTCTACGGCGCGGCAAATTCCATAGCGAAGGCGGGCGCCGACTTGTTCACGGTGCACGCAAGCGGCGGTGCCGACATGATGCAGTCCGCCGAAAAGGGCGCCCGCAAGGGCTTTTCGGAATCTCCTCGCGAAGGCGAGCCTCCTGCCGTGTGCGCCATCACGGTGCTCACGAGCATGGATGCGTCGCAGCTCGAGGCAATCGGCATCGACGTGCCACCTGCCGAGCAGGTGGAGCGCCTTGCCCGCCTCGCCCACGAGGCCAAGCTCGACGGTATCGTCTGCTCGCCCATCGAGGCAGCCCAGATGAGGGAGCTGCTCGGCCCCGATGCCATCATCATCACTCCCGGCGTGCGACCCAAGGGCGCCGCGCTCGGCGACCAGAGCCGCGTCGCCACGCCCGTCGAAGCCTTTGCCGCCGGCGCGTCCCATCTCGTCATCGGCCGGCCCATCACGCGTGCGGCCGATCCCGTCGCGGCATTTGACGAAATCGCCTCGAATCTCGACTAGGGAAGGGCTGGGCGAAGCATGGCTGAAGGTGCGCTCTACGTCATATCGGGTCCATCCGGAGCGGGTAAGGGCACGCTCGTCGGCCGCGTGCTCGAAGAGCATCCCGATTACGTCTTGTCCATATCGGCCACGACGCGCGCACCCCGCCAAGGTGAGGTCGACGGCGTTCACTACCACTTCATGAGCGTCGACGAGTTTGAGGACGTCATCGGGAAAGACGGCTTCATCGAGTGGGCCCAGGTCCATTCGAATTACTATGGTACGCCGCTTGCGCCCATCGAGGAGCACCTTGCCGCGGGCGACACCGTCTTGCTCGAGATCGACGTGCAGGGTGCCTTCCAAGTGCTCGGGAAGCTTCCACAGGCGAAGCTCGTCTTCATAGCACCACCTTCGCTCGATGAGCTCGAGCGAAGGCTGCGCGGCCGGGCGACCGATTCCGAGGACGTCATCGTTCGACGTCTCGCCAACGCGGCAGGCGAGATGGAGGCATCGTCCGAGTACGATTACGTCATCGTCAACGATGATCTGGAGAGGGCTACCAAAGAGCTTTCCCACGTGCTAGAATCTTAGGTCAATTCAAAGCAAAAATCGTTCATTTGAGGAGCTTACCGCATATGTCCATTGTCGAACCACGTATTGACACCCTTCTCGATAAGACCGATGAGGACAAGTACCTGCTTTGCGCCATCGCATCCAAGCGCGCGCGCGACATCAACGACATGATGCGCGGCCAGCGCGATCGTGCCGTCGCCTTGCAGTCCGTCAGCGAGATTGCCGAGTTTGCCGGCCGCAAGCCGTTGTCGCTCGCCATGGAGGAAATCGCCCGCGGCGAGGTCTCCTACGACAAGACGGCATTCATGAACGATAGGGACTAGGGGGAGCGCTTGTTCGAGCGTATCTGCCTCGTTCACTACCACGAGGTCGGCCTCAAGGGTCGCAATCGTGCCTCATTCGAGCACCGTCTCCTCAGCAACATGGAGGCGGCGCTCGTTGCTTTTGAGCTCAAGGAGGTCTGTCGCATCTCGGGCCATCTCCTCGTCGTCTTCGAAAACGCCGATGACCTCGAGCCCGCTGCCGATATCCTGCTCCAGGTTCCCGGCGTGGCACGTGTCTCGCGGGGCTGGCGTTGTGCGCGCGAGCCCGAGGAGTACAACCGCTGTGCCGAGCTCGCGATGATGGATTGCGGCGAGTTCGAGTCGTTCAAGGTCGTCGCCCGACGCTCGAACACCGACTATCCCATCGACTCCATGCAGCTCAACCAGCTCGTCGGCGCGCATCTATGCGCGTTTGCCCCCGACAAGAAGGTCAAGATGAAGGATCCTGACGTCAAGGTCCACGTCGAGATCATCCAGGGCAGCGCCTACGTCTTCTCGCGTAGCGACCGGGGGATAGGGGGACTTCCGGTGGGTTCGGCCGGCAAGGTTGTCAGCCTCATGTCCGGCGGTATCGACAGCCCCGTCGCGACGTGGAAGCTCATGAAACGCGGCGCCGTCATCGTCGGCGTGCATTTTTCGGGTGCTCCCGTGACCGATGACGCAAGCGAGTACATCGTCGACGATATCGCGCACGCGCTTGCCCCTGCAGGTGGCATAGGCCGCATATACACGGTGCCCTTCGGCAAATACCAGAAGGCCATCGCGAGCGAGTGCCCGCCGCCACTACGCATCGTCTTGTACCGGCGGCTCATGTTTCGCGTCGCGCAGGGCATCGCGCGCATCGAGCGGGCAAAGGCGCTCGTGACCGGCGAGTCACTTGGCCAGGTCGCCAGTCAGACCCTCGAGAACATCGCCGCCGTCAATGCCGCCGTCGATATCCCCGTTCTGCGTCCGCTCATCGGCAGCGACAAGCTCGAGATAATCGAGGTCGCCAAGCGCATCGGGACCTTCGAGATCTCGTCGCGACCGGCCGACGATTGCTGCACGTTGTTCATGCCCCGTTCGCCCGAGACGCACGCACGCATCGTCGATTGCGAACGTGCCGAGCAAGACGTCCCCATCGACGCATGGGTCGAGGAGATTCTCTCGAATCTCGAATACCGCGATTATCCCTGTCCCGCGTACAAGCCACCGCGTGACGCCCGTTTAGGAAGGTCGTCTTGATGCAGTCGAGCCAAGTCAGGATCGCCTTGCCCGATGGCGTCGATCTCGCCATGTTCTGCGGTCCGCAGGATGCCAACCTGCGAACCATCGAGGACCTCTTCGACGTTACCATTTCCCGACTGTGTCGTCGCGAGTGGTGACGCGCTCGACATTCCCGTGATATCCTCGCTCATCGCCGACCTGCTCGAGATGGTCGAGGCCCGAAAGGTCCCCACGCAAGATGACGTCCACCGCATCGCCGAGGTGCTGCGCAATTCCGATTATTCCCCGGACTTCCTGCGCGAGGACACGCTGCTCACCTATCGAGGACGCGCGATTCGTCCCAAGACGAGCGGGCAGAAGC
>ENA-OPAH01001903-OPAH01001903.1-human-gut-metagenome-genome-assembly--contig:-NODE-1903-length-12618-cov-2.629467_pt1 | contig 12618 bp, 9 predicted proteins | sample MGYA00241050_ERZ501416 | MGnify/ENA primary metagenome ERZ501416 (study PRJEB25962, sample SAMEA2042632) | human gut metagenome | biome: human gut; feature: human-associated habitat; material: faeces... | reverse complement strand
AGCTTCTGGAGAGCATGACCTACAGCAGCATCTCTTTTATCAACTGGACCATTGAGACCTTGTCACTGATCAAGGCCCGTCTGCAGCGCGGGGACCGGATCACAGACGAAGTCAGCGGGGAAGTTTACACCTTGTATTCTTTCCAGCAGTTTGTGGAGAAGAATTTCTCTTCTTACATAGCAAGCCAGGTGTTTAAAGAGACTTCTAAGCCTGAGAAAATTTACTTCTCACTGAAACCATGTGAAGAAGGCTACTCTCTGGTGGCAGCTGACTCAGACAGCAATAAGACATATGCCTGGATTTCCAGCCTGAGCAAACGATTCTCACTGGTAGAAATGATCGCTACCGGAATTGTATATGTGAAAGATACTCGTACCAATACCTATCAGCCATTTATTTCCGGAAAGGGGAAATATTGTAAGTATGATAAGGAAAAGGGAATTCTGGTAGAAATCTAACCAAAATGGACACAGATCACAATGCCATTACTGGAGGTTCAGTAATAAAGACATTGCAGTCTGTGTCCATTTTTCATCAGATCCTATTGTTCAAAAATATCTTCCCGGGTAATATTTTTCGCCCACTCTCCCTTTCGGTAATGATGGAAAACCCAGGGCCATTTCACGAATTCGTCTGTACAGAGCAGAAAGTAAACCCACAACACTGGAAGCTTCAGTACAAAGGCAGCGAAGAAACCTAGCGGCACCGCATATACCCACATATCTACCGTGTCACAGATTAAGCCAAATTTCGTATCGCCCCCTGCCCGAAAGACACCTGCAATCAGCGCAGTATTTACTGCGGATCCCATAATATAGTAGGTGTTAATGAGAAGCATGTATTTCAGATAATGCATAGCGGTGTCATTCAGGGAAGCAAATTTCATCACAAAAGGAGTGATGGCAAGGACGATCAGCCCTCCAAGTGCACCGGTGATCACAGTCAGCTTCAGCATTCTGGAAGCGTATCGTCTGGATTTTTCCAGGTCTCCTTTTCCCATGATCTGCCCAAGAAGAATGGTTCCCGCACTTGCAATGGCAAAACAGAATACAGAGCCAATGTTCCGCACCACAGTAACCAGGGAATTAGCGGCCACCGCGTCAGTGCCAAGGTGTCCCAGGATTACAGAATACATGGAAAAAGCAACGCTCCAGGACAGGTCGTTTCCAAGTGCCGGAAGTGACAAACGGATAAAGTCCTGAAACAATACTTTACTGCGAAGGAACATATATGCCAGATTCAGCTTCACATTTTTACTAAAGGAAGATACAACCACACAGCCAATCAGCTGGATCAGTCTTGATGCAGCGGTGGCGATTGCAACGCCGGTTGCACCAAGCTTCGGAGCACCGAACAGGCCGAAGATAAAAACTGCATTTAGGAATATATTCAGAATAAATGCCAGCATATTCAGCGCCATACTGATGGTTACTCTTCCAATACTTCGAAGAACTGCCAGATAGATCTCCGAGATTCCCCAGCAGATATAGGTAACGCCCATAATGCGGATATAGGAGGAACCAATGGTGATCAGCTCAGGATCATTGGTAAATAGCCTCAGCATGATCTGAGGCGCAGTAAATGCAACCAGGGCAACCAACAGGGAAATCAACACAGAGAAACGAAGTGCGATTCCCTCTACTACATGAATCGCCTGAAAATCCTTTTTACCGGCATATTGGGAGCACAAAAGAGAGGCTCCGGTACCGATGCCATAATACACCATAAATAAAATATTGGAATAATTGGCTGCCAGGGATACCGCCGAAATAGCGGACTGCCCCACGTAATTCAACATGATCACATCCGCTGAATTCACAGCCGCACTGAGCAGATTCTGTATAATAATTGGAACCGCCAGCCGGAAAATCTGCGGATAAAAATCATCTTTTCCAATTGAAAGTATTCTTTTCATTTTCCCTCCTTAGTAAATACCTATATTTAAATAAACTATTTGGTATTATACTGTTTTTCTGTCCCAAAAGCTATCCCTTTTCTGACAGAAAATAACAATATTTTGACATTAAAAAGGCACTGTCTGGGACAAACATGCCAGACAGTGCCTGTAAAATCTTTCTATTAAATAACTTTTAGTAAAGGATCTCCTTCTCTTACATACAATGGCAGACTGAAGTAATCAAAGGTTCCGGTATGCCACTGGTTTCCCTGTGCAGGTTCTTTGGTAAGAAGATGTACCCAGTTTCCTTCTGGAAGATAAAAATCCTGTTTTCCATCTGAGGAAAATACAGGTGCAACCAGAATGCGGTCTCCCAACATATATTGCTGATCCAGATATGCGCAGTTTCTGTCTTTTGGGTATTGCATGTGCATTGGACGCATTACGGGAAGCCCTTTTTCATGGGCAGTCTGTGCAAGGCTGTAAATATAAGGCATAAGCTTCCATTTCAGCTCGGTAAAGTATTTCAGAACCTCACAGGCCTCTTCATCATAATTCCATGGAACACGATAAGAACTGGATCCGTGTAAACGACTGTGGGAAGATAAAAGTCCGAAAGCCACCCACCTTTTGTACAGATCAGCTGAGCCATCATCCTCGAAGCCGCCAATATCGTGGCTCCAGAAGCCAAAGCCGCTGTCCATAAGGGAAAGCCCGCCCCTTAAGGTTTCGGCCATGGAAATATACTGGCTGGTTGAATCTCCGCCCCAGTGTACTGGAAATTTTTGTCCGCCTGGTGCTGCACTTCGTGCAAAAAGAACAGCTTCGCTTTCTCCTTTTTCTTTTTTCAGAAGCTCAAATACGCACTGGTTATAAAGATACGTGTAATAATTATGCATTTTTTCCGGATCAGAGCCGTCGAACCATTTTACATTGGTAGGAACACGTTCTCCGAAATCTGTTTTGAAACAATCCACTCCCACATCCAGAAGTGCTTTCAGCTTACTCTGGTACCAGCTGCATGCATCTGGATTGGTAAAGTCTACCAGTCCCATACCAGCCTGCCACATATCCCACTGCCAAACTCTTCCATTGTCTTTCATCAGAAGATAGCCCTTTTCCATGGCTTCTCCAAACAGAGGCGACTTCTGTGCAATATAGGGATTGATCCAAACACAGATTTTTAAGCCTCGCTTATGAAAACGTTCCAGCATACCTGCCGGATCCGGGAACATATCTTTATCCCAGGTGAAGTTGCACCATTCGAAGCCTTTCATCCAGAAACAGTCAAAATGGAAAACAGAAAGAGGAATATGGCGCTGTTCAAATCCATCAATAAAGCTGTTTACCGTAGCCTCGTCGTAGTTGGTGGTAAAGGATGTGGTAAGCCATAAGCCAAAGGACCACTTAGGCGGCAATGCCGGTCTTCCGGTAAGGGCTGTGTATTTTTCTATAATTTCCAAAGGGGTAGGACCATAAATAACAAAGTATTCCAGTTCCTCATCTTCTACAGAAAACTGTACGGTTTCCACCTTCTCACTACCTACCTCGAAGCTGACACGTCCCGGATGATTGACAAAGACGCCATAGCCTTTGGTCGTATAATAGAACGGAATATTCTTATAGGAAATTTCACTGGCTGTACCGCCATCCTCATTCCAGATATCCACGGTCTGGCCATTTTTTACCATAGGGGTAAACCGTTCCCCAAGGCCATAAACCAGCTCGCCAACACCTAAATTAAGTCCGGAGACCAGATAGTTCATGCCTTGTTTGTGATGCATCATTCCCGTAGTTTTGCTCTTGATACAGGTAAGCTCCCTTCCATCTCCATAAAACTTCATTTCAGGGGAACCAGTTTCAAATTCCAGGGAAAGCTTTCCTGACTTTAACGTCCATTTTTCTTTGCCGGAAGCTTTCTCACATTTACGTTCCGGACTTTTATCTAAATCACCATACAATTCAAATGATGGGCTTTTTACGTAATTTCCAGCGTGATTTACCATGTGGATTCCCAAAATGTCCTTTGCTGGTGCGGTGAAGGTATAGGTCATCATTCCAATGTTTAAGGTATCCCCGCGTCCCTGGATTTGTTTATAGGGGGCAAAAGCCAGGAGTTCGTTTTCCCGCTCTTCTACCTCATAAATGTCTCTTACATAATCAGCCTGAAATTCATCTCTCACAAGCCAGAAGCCATTGGTAAACTTCATCTTCCATTCCTCCTTTGAAAATCGGTCAGCCTTTTACGGCTCCAGCTACAACACCCTTGATAATAGATTTCTGGAAAATCAGATACAGGATCAGCGCTGGGATAATGATCAGGATCGCAGCAGACATAATGTTCTGCCATTCCATTTTGTACTGTCCCATAAAGCTGTAGGCTGCAAGCTGCAGGGTTTTGCTGCTCTTTCTTCCGCCCAGCATAAGAAGGGGAAGAAGAAAGTCATTCCAGATCCACATTACATTGATGATCGTAACCGTCGCAGTACAGGATTTCAGCATTGGAAAAATAATACGGGTAAAAAGCTGAAACTGGTTGCAGCCGTCAATAAGTGCGCTCTCTTCCAGTTCCAGGGGAATGCCCTTGGCAAAGCCCTGATACAGGAAAATACTCATTGGGGCACCAAGCCCCCAGTAAATAATGGCAAGTCCCCATATTTTCCCATTGATATGTAAAGTGGTGGCTACATTTACCAGAGTAAGCATAAAGGACTGGAACGGGATCATCATAGGCGCAATGCAGAACAGGAAACAGAAACGGCTGTAGCGTGTTTTCACACGTGCCATTTTATAGCCTCCCATGGAAGCGATCACGATAATGCCGAGAGTTCCTATTACTGTGGCGATGAGTGTATTCAAAAAAGTAGCTGGATATTTCATATCATGAAATACATTTTTTATATTGTCAAGAGTAAAAGCAGATGGAAGGCTCATAACATCTGTCATGATTTCCTGATAGCTTTTAAAGGCATTGATTCCCACCAGGAAAAGAGGGGAAAGATATAAAAGCAGAAAAAGGATCAGGAATAACTGTATTACACCGTGAAGTGCTTTGCTTTTTTTACTCATGCCTCTACCTCCCTGCCTTTAAAGAAATTAACCTGAATTACGGAGATCACCAGAACGATGATAAAAAGAATTACACTTTTGGCGCTTCCATATCCATAGCGGCTGTTGTTAAATGCAGTGTTGTAAATATCAAGTGCAATTGATGTAGTGGATGTTCCCGGACCGCCGCCTGTCAAGCTGAAGATCAATTCAAACATTTTTAAGGAATTGGCAACAGAATGGAACATGCAGAAGGAAATGGACGGCATGATCAGCGGGATAGTAATTGAGAAAAATCTGCGGACTGCTCCTGCCCCATCCAGGTCTGCGGATTCATTTAGTTCCGTTGGTACTCCCTGCATACCTGCAACGTAGATCAGGATATAAAAGCCAAGGCTCTGCCAAACAGAAACAATGATGGTGGAGAACACAGCCAGTTGGGAGTCTCCCAGCCAGCTAAGACCGAAAATTCCCCATCCGGTTATGGACATAAGTGCTTCAAATACTCTGGTACAGATAAATTTCCAGATAAATCCAATGATAACAAGGCTTATGATATTGGGAATATAAAAAGCGGCTCTGAAAAATCCTCTGCCTTTGATCTTGGATTCCAGAAGTGCGGCAAAAAAAATGGCAAGTACATTTACGATCAGTACTGTTCCAATGGCATAGATAAAGGTATATTTCAGCGCACTGACAAAGGCTGGATCATTGGTAAAAAGCCGGATATAATTTTCGAGTCCGATAAATTCCGATGTTTTTCCAATACCGTTCCATTTACGGAAGGAATAATAAATACACATAACGAAAGGAATTCCTACAAACAGCGTGATGAAGAAAACTGCAGGGGCTACATATCCTGCGAATTCCAATGCTGTTTTTCTGGCCCTTCGTTTCTGGCTGTTTGCCTGCATAAAGAAACCTCCTGTCCTTTTCGGAAAAACAGGGCTGCCGAAATTGTCAGCCGCCCTGTTTTCGTTTTTATTCACGCGATCATTTTATAATAAATTACATTGCATCGTAAGCATCAACAAATAACTGGGTAAGAACCTCTTTTGTCTCGTCGCGGTCTGCATTTCCTGCAACATAGTTCTGGAATGCGGTACCAAATGGCTCTTCTACACCTTCTGGTCCTTTAAAGATCCACCATGGACATGTTACGGAATTATCCTGTGCAGCTGCTGTTTCTGCTGCAAGCTGTGTATCAGGTGCATCTGCTCCGGTAAGTGGGGAGATATCGCCGATAACTGATGGAACCCAGCTTCTTCCATAATCAGAAGTACACATGTAGTTCAGGAAATCAAGAACCGTATCAAGATTTTCGGAATCTTTTGCTACACGGAAGGTAAGGTTGGACTCAACTGCGAGAACTGCTTTTTCGTCCATGCGGGGCATATAAACATAACCCATATCAATATCAGGGGCAATGGCGCGGATACTTGCCTCGTCCCAGGAGCCATTGTGGATCATGGCAACTTTTCCTGTTGCAAAATCGGAGCACTGAAGATCATTGGTGGACTCCATTGGCTTGTCACCGCTGTACTCCTTGATCAGATCCAGAAGATCAAGTGCAAAATCAACCTGCGGAAGCTCGCCGAATTTCAGATCTCCGTTTTTCACATCTTCAAAGAGCTTGTCATAATCGCCGTCATAGGCATCACTCATGGACGGATAAACGGTCTGTGGAAGGATCCACCACTCACCAAATCCGGAGCTGAATGGCTGAATACCTGCATCTGTCAATTTCTCACAAACGGTGCGAAGCTCGTCTAAGGTAGTTGGAAGTTCTGTGATTCCAGCCTGCTCAAATAATGCTTTGTTATAGATAAAGCCATGGGACTGAACCAGGAATGGCATTCCTGTAATATGGCCATCTTCTGTTACAGATGTAAGGGTTGTCTCGGAAAAGTTCTTCATAAACTCTTCGTCATCCAGGTTATAAATATAATCTGCATATAAAGTATTGTCGCTGTATGCACTGGAAAGAAACAGGTCCGGAACCTCACCGGAATTTAATCTGGAACGGAGTACAGTCTGGTAATCATTCTGAAGGACTTCCAGCTCAATGGATACATTTGGATGTTCTTCTGTATAATGATCGATCAGATCATGGTAAGCGTCTGTGTATTCCGGACCATTAAACATGAAATAAAGCTCTACCGGATCATCGTCTGCCATTACGGTTACAGAACCCATTGTAAGAGAACTGACTGTCATTAAACCGGCCATTAATAAAGCGATTTGTTTCTTATGCATATGCATATCCTCCTTCTTTTTGCTGCTGCCCGTTTCGCCCACGGCAGCCTGCTTTGTTTTTGATAATCTAATCATACACTATGCAATATTACAAATAAATAGAAAAAATCAAACTGTTTATGGTAAAAGTTTGATATCTATAACCTGTTCTATTGTGAATGAATACAACAAGTTGTATAATATTGCCATAATAAAAAGGAGCTTTATGTATGAAAAAGAAAATAGAAAATTTATCCATGCAGACGCAGCTGACAGTTGTGATCCTGTCTGTGATCGTTCTTGCATTTGGAATTATTTTATATAGTGGTTATTCTGGTCAGGCAAGGTCTTTTGCAGAGGAATATACTTCTTCCACACAGACTATTCTGGAGATGGATGTGGCAAATCTGGATCAATATATTCAGGGTCTGCGGATCTTTTGCGTACAGCCCTGCCTGAATGTATCTGTCTATAATTCCCTGCTGAAGAGAAAACCTCTTTCCTCTTCTGAGATCAGTGACATAAAACAGGAAATCCAGTCTTCCTATCATAGCAGAACAGATATCCGTTCTTATTCCATTACAGCAATGAATCAGGATTTATGTTTTGAGCGGAATGCAGGGGTTGGGGGACAGCATATTTTATCGACCCCTGTAAAAGATACTGAAATATCCAGACCTTATATTGCCTGTGGAAGCAATGACAAATATGAATATCTGGCGCCCCCGGATTCAGAAGATGTGTTTTTCCGGTATTATCACTACCTGATCCGCCTGAGAAACCGGGAACCAGTCAGTTTGTCTTATGTGGATGTAGATACTACACAGCTGCGGCTGCTTATGAAAAACCATCAGGATTATGGGCAGATCTTATGCCTGTATAATTCAGATGGTGAACTTTTATATTCCAGTTCTGAGGATATCCGAAATCAGGAAGAAAAAGAAAAAAAGCAGCTTTTTGGGCTTCATTCAGATGTTGAAAATGTAAATATCGGTGGAATTTCTTATCTTGCACTTCGCAGGACCAGTGAAGAGACGGGCATTGTCCTGCTTTCCCTGCTTCCTAAAAGCGCCTGGGATGACCGGGCAAGGGACTTTTTGCTTCCTCTGGTAATGCAGATTGCAGTGATCACTATCTGTCTGATCATTATTGTTACGCTCATGATCCGGATGATCACAATTCCATTGAAGAGGCTGTCTTACCAGATGGGAAAAATGGGTGAAGGAGACTTTTCTCCCACAGCTTTTGGCGGAGGCTGTAAGGAAACCTGTGCATTAACAGAAAGCTATAACGACATGGCAGCCCACATTAATGAATTGATCGAGACCAACTATATTTCCAGCATCAATGAGAAAAATTCCAGGCTCCAGGCGTTGGAGGCCCAGCTGAATCCCCATTTTCTCTATAACACTCTTCAGGCGATTGCTACAGAAGCATTGCTTGCAGACTGTCAGGAAATTTATGATATGATTGTGTCTTTGTCTGCAAATCTTCGTTATACCATTAAAGGCGGAGAACTCGTCCGCTTGCAGGAGGAACTTGATTATGTAGACCGGTATATTCTTCTGCAGAAAACAAGACTAGGCGGGCGCCTGGAAGTGACGAAGAAAATTAATCCAAAGGTAAATCTGGCAGTGATTCCAAAAATCAGTATTCAAATGCTGGTAGAAAATGCCATTATACACGGAATGCCGGAGAACGGAGCTGTTCTTCACATTATCATCCGGGTATGTATGGAAAATAACCGGCTGCTCATCAGTGTATATGACGATGGAAAGGGAATTCTCCCAGAAAAAGTGAAAGAACTGAATGATATTTTTTCCGGAAAATCAGCAGATACTGGCAATTCCATCGGACTTCCCAATCTTGCAAGCCGTCTGAAAATACTTTATCAGGGAGAGGCTGGTCTGTTTCTGGAATCACAGGGCGATCAGTTTACAGAAGTAAAAATGGAACTTCCAATCAGAAAGAGGGAAAATGAAAATGTATAAAGTACTGATTATTGACGATGAGGCACCTGCTAGAATTGCAATAAGCAGGCTTGGTCACTGGGCAGATTATCATATTACAGAGCTTTATCAGGAAACCAACGGTGCTGCAGCTTTAAAAACCATGCGGGAAATAAAGCCCCAGATTGTTTTTGTAGATATGCAGATGCCGGTTATGAATGGCATGGAATTTCTGGAAAAGGCTTCCCATGAATTTAGGGATACCTGTTTTATTGTAATCAGTGGGTATGATTATTTTGATTACGCAAAGGCAGCTTTGAAATGTGGTGCCATTGATTATCTGTTAAAACCAATTGCACGGGAAGAATTGAATGCTGCCATTGATAAAGCAGTCCAGACATTGGGAAATACTGGTACCTGTTTAGAAAAAGAAGCGCCAAAGCTTTCCCCTGATGAAGTTGTCGCCAGGATCCGGCAGGACATTGACCAGAACTATCCACAGCCCCTTAAGGTCAGCAGTTATGCGAAGAAGTACTTCTTTACCCAGGAGTATCTCACACGCCTTTTTCGCCAGCATTATGAGATGACCATTCAGGAATACCTCCTTATGGTCAGAATGACCCGGGCGAAAGAACTGCTGGAGAATCCTTCTATTAAGATCCAGGAAGTTGCTGCCCGGGTTGGATATTCCGATAATAACTATTTCAGTAAGGCATTTCGGAATTTCTTTGGAATTACGCCCACAGATTGCAGAAATAAGTGTTTCGTGAGCAGAAATACTAAATAGACCGAAAGCCTTTTCCAATGATCTCACTGCTGTTTACAATGGTAATGAAAGCGTGGGGATCAATCTGTCTTAAATGAATGCGAAGGCGGTTGGTCTCGCTTCTGGTGAGAACAGTCATCAGTACCTTCTGCTCCTGTTTGGTATAAACACCGAAGGCATTTTGCTCAGTTGCAGAACGGTGAAGATCGTTGATAATAAAGTCTTCCACCTGATCTGGGTACTTGCTGATAATGGTACAGACTTTTCGCAGGTTCAGGCTTTCAATGGCACTGTCTACAACGGTACATTTCAAGATCATTCCCAGGATACAGTAAAGTCCGGTCTGTGCACCGTAAAGGTAAGCGGCGATCAGTACGATTCCAAGATCGCTGACCAGAAGGGCGCGTCCAATCTCCAGACTGGTATATTTATGCAGGATCATGGCTACAATATCGGTACCACCAGTGGAAGCGCCTACGTTAAATACCATGTCCGCTCCTACTGCTGGCAGGATAACCGCAAAGCACAGCTCCAGGAATACATCATGTGTCAGCGGGAAACTAAGCGGATAGATCACTTCACAGGCACTTACATAAAAAGACAGGGCAAAGGAGGAATAAATAGTCCAGCCCATAGAACGGATTCCCAGAAAGAAAAATCCGAGTACAACCAGCGCTGCGTTGACGATCCACATGAATGCGCCTACATTCCACTTCGGAAACAGGGTAGACAGGATAATGGACAAACCGGATGTACCGCCAAATGCGAAGTGATTTGGCGTTTTGAAAATGGAAATTCCAACTGCTGTAAAAATTAATCCCAGATTCAGAATTAAAAAGAAAATCAGGTTATCTTTTGTAAAAATCTTCTTTTTCATAAGTTATTTTATCTCCTCCCTTCAGTAAAATTAGTATAGCGCAAAACGTGTGTTCTGTATAGAGCGTTTTTTTCTATTTTTTATATAATGAGCTTAAAATCCCTCACTGCTTTTGATATAGAGTTTTTTCTTTATACAAACTGCACTTTTCTGCTTTTCTTTGCTGCCTCGATAAGCTCTCCCAGCCGCTTATTGCAGCTTCCAACAGGTACGCTTGTACAGATAACCCTGTCACAGCTTTCCATGGCTTTTAAAGCTTTCTGGAAGGTTTCCCCGCTGATTTCCATAAAGGGTTTCTCTGTGATCACCTGATCGGCCAGCAGTCTTGCCAGGCGGTAATCCACATCATTGGTGTATAGAACACCTGCAATAAAAGGAGTATGCACCTTCTGAAGCTGCCGGAATACGGGAATACCAGTGCCGTTTCCACAGATCACAAAAGTTTTCGCTTCACCTTCCGGCTTTGGAAGTTCAATGCTCCCAAACAGCGGATCAAAAAAGCCGTTGTTGATTTCATAAAGCTCCCGGATCATATTTTCCTCGAAAATTTCCTCAGGTTTTCCAAAATGGGAAATGGTATCTCCCTTTACACAGATGATCTTATCCGCAATCTTCTGTGCAAGGTCAATTTCATGAAGAGACATGATAACAGTTATCTGCTTTTTCTTCGCCATATCCCGAAGAATAGATAAAAGATCCAGCTTATGTTTAATATCCAGGAATGAAGTAGGCTCATCCAGAATAATAATATCTGGTTCCTGGCAGATCGCGCGTGCAAGAAGCACCCTCTGGCGCTGTCCATCACTGATGTTGTTAAAATCACGGCTGCCAAGAGCTTCTGCATGTACCGCCTTCATAGCTTCTTCTACCTTTTCTTCATCTTCCCTTGTAAGAATGCCAAGCCTTCCTGTATAAGGATAACGGCCGGTTGCTACAATGTCATGGCAGGTCATCAGCTCCGGCTTCATTCTCTCAGTAAGAACTACAGCCATACGGGTAGACAGATCCCGAAAGGTAAAGGACAACAGATTCTGGTTGTCAAAATAGACCTTTCCGCCAATGATCTGCAGCTGTCTTGTAATACTTTTTAAAATAGTAGATTTTCCGGAACCGTTAGGACCAATGAGAGTTACGATCTCTCCCTTTTTTATTCCAATACAGATATCGTGGATCAGTGCCTTTCGATTGTAACCAACAGAAAGGTTGTCCATATGAAAATAATAATTGTCCATTTTAATTTCCTCTCTTCTTTCGCAACATCATGAATATAACTACTGGTGCTCCAAAGATGGAGGTAACGGTGCTGATGTTCAGCTCCAGAGGCGCGAACGCCATTCTGGCGATCAGGTCACACATCATACAGAAAACAGCACCTCCCAGGAAGGTTCCCGGAATGATGATCAGCGGTCTGGATGTACCAAAGCTTCTTTTCATTAGAAATGGAACTGCAATTCCAACAAAGGAAATAGGTCCTGCAAAAGCAGTTACTGTTGCAGACAAAATGCTGGAAAGCAGGATTAATGCAACACGGAAAAACTTAATATTCACACCCATGCTCTGCGCATAAGCTTCTCCCAGCTGATAAGCTCCAATGGGCTTTGACAACAGGAACGTAAGGAGCAGGGTGACACCTATAACTGCACAGGAAATGTAAACATTACTCCAGCTCATACCAGAGAAGCTTCCCTGTGACCATCCATGAAGATTTACAATATTTGAGTCATCTGCAAAGGTTACCACGAAGTCTGTAACTGCGGAACAGATATATCCGATCATGATTCCGGCAACCAGAAGGGTGGCCATGTGCTTGATCCTTTTGGAATTCAAAAGAATAAATCCAATGGAA
>ENA-OPAH01001896-OPAH01001896.1-human-gut-metagenome-genome-assembly--contig:-NODE-1896-length-12640-cov-7.652682_pt1 | contig 12640 bp, 14 predicted proteins | sample MGYA00241050_ERZ501416 | MGnify/ENA primary metagenome ERZ501416 (study PRJEB25962, sample SAMEA2042632) | human gut metagenome | biome: human gut; feature: human-associated habitat; material: faeces... | reverse complement strand
ATCGGAATCTTTTTTATTAATGATAAGGTATCTTTTTAAAAAAGGATTAACAAATGGTATATAAAAACTTGACAAACATATGCTTTATATGTATAATCATTGTTGTAATTTGAAAAAGGAAAGAAGAAGTATCCACTTCTCACCCGATTGCAAGTAAGTGATGGGTTTAATGCCGATAAGAAATTTATTACTTATTTAATGTGCATTTTAGTGGATACTTTGTATTCACTTTTTTATTGGAGGTGTCTAGTATCGCAAGAGATAAAGATTTGTATATCAATGATCAAATACGAGCAAAAGAAGTTATGGTAATAGGTCCAAATGGAGAACAATTAGGTGTTAAACCGATTAAAGATGCACTTACTTTGGCTGATTATGCAGGATTCGATTTAGTACTTATGAATCCGGGTGGAAAACCACCAGTTTGTAAGATAATGGATTATAATCGTTATAAATATGAAAATAAGAAAAAACAAAAAGAAAACATGAAGAAACAAAGAGAAGCTAACTTAGATATGAAAGAGTATAAGTTATCTGTAACGATTGATGTTCATGATTTTAACACTAAATTAAATAACGCATCTAAATATTTGAAAAAAGGTCATAAGGTAAAGGTAAGTATTCGTTTTAAAGGACGTGAGATTACACATAGCTATTTAGGTAAAGATGTTTTAATGCGCTTTGCAGACGCAGTTAAAGATATTGCTGTTATTGAGCAAGCACCTAAAATTGATGGTCGTATTATGGCAATGATACTTGCGCCAATTAAAGAAAAATAGGAGGAATGTTTGTGGCTAAGATTAAAGCAAAATCACATAAAGGGTTATCTAAAGTAGTTAAGGTTAGAAAAAGTGGTTCAGTTAAATTTCAACCAGCTATGAAAAATCATAAGTTAACCCATAAGAGTAACCAATCAAGAAGAAGAAGACATCATGAATCAGAAATGAGTTCATCAGATGTTAAGAGATTAAAAGATTTACTTAAAAAATAATTGAAGGAGGAATTTAAATGAGAGTTAAAGGTGGAACTATTCATCGCGCACGCCGAAAGAAAGCTTTAAAACAAGCTAAAGGTTATTTCGGTAGTAAACATAGATTATATAAAACTGCTAAAGAACAAGTTATGCATTCAGGAGCTTATGCTTATAGAGATAGAAAAAATAGAAAAAGAGATTTCAGAAAATTATGGATTACAAGAATTAACGCAGCTTGTAGATTAAATGAAATTAGTTATTCTAAATTTATCGATGGATTAAATAAAGCTAATATTGAAGTTAACAGAAAAATGCTTTCTGAAATAGCTATTGATGATCCAAAAGCATTTGCAGAACTTGTAAAAGTAGCTAAAGCAGCACTTGAGGGTAAAGAATATAAACCAAAAGCTGTTAAAGTAGAAGCTAAAAAAGAAGTTAAAGAAACAGTTAAAAAAGATAAAAAAGAGGTAAAAGAAACTAAGAAGGAAACTAAAAAGGAAGATACAGATTTAAGTAAATTAACTGTAGCTGAACTAAAAAAATTAGCTAAAGAAAAAGATGTTGAAGGTTATTCAACTATGAAAAAAGCTGAATTAATTGATGCTTTAAAATAAGGGGAATTAGTCCCTTTTTTTCTTAGAATGGGGTTTAATTATGAAAGATTTATATATTGATTTTGATGGAGTTATTTATAATTCGATAGATGTATCATATAAAATGGCTGAAGAGGAAAATATAAACAAAGATTATGAAAGTTATTACCAATTTTTTAAAAATTTAGATTGGTGTGGAGTTTTGGAAGAGTCTGAGGAGATCAATGATGCTTTTAATTGTATTCAGAAAATTATAGATAGCTCAAAATTTAATGTGTTTATTTTAACTCATGTTGTTTCTTTAAAAGAAGCAGAATTAAAAGTGGAATTAGTTAGAAAACATATTAAAAATATAACGATTATTCCGGTGCCGAAAAGGTTATCTAAGGCGGAAATGGTAAAAGTTAAAGATGCTATTTTAGTTGATGATTATCCAGAAAATTTACGCGAATGGAAAAAGGCTGGAGGAATAGGTGTAAGGTTTGATTTAGATATGGATGGCAAGGGATTTCCAGTTATCGATAAGCTAGATGAACTTATAGAAATGTTTTAAATAATATGTACAAATTATATAAAAAAATGGTATAATTGTACTACTTGGAGATGAGGATATGTTAGTATTAGCCAAAGCTGTACTGTCAATTATGTTAGGATTCTCTGTTTCAGTCGTTTTTGGCTACTTTGCTATTAAATGGCTGAAGAAGAAACATATTAGACAGCAAGTTAGTAACACATTAGGAGAAAGACATAAAAAGAAAAACGGAACACCGACAACTGGAGGTATAATTTTTATCATTCCAACGGTTTTGATAATGATAGCTCTGGTGCTTACTGGTAAAGTCGAGTTTTCAACCAACTTGTTTATCGTATTATTTGTCTTTATTACTTATGCGATATTTGGATATATTGATGATTATCTAATTATTAAAAAGCATAATAATGAAGGACTTAGTATATTTTGGAAACTTGTTTTACAAATAATTGTCGCATTAGTATTTTTCTATATGTTTTTGAGTAGTGGTAATGAACCGATTGTCGATATTCATACTTTAGGTATAAAGCTTGATTTGGGATGGCTTTATGGAATGTTTTTACTATTTGTCTTAGTTGGTAGTAGTAATGCGGTGAATATCACAGATGGACTTGATGGCCTTGCTGGAGGGCTTTCAGCAATTGCATTTTTTGCTTTTGGACTTATTACTTGGGGTGCTGATTGGGCTTCTGGTAATGAATCAATTGCAATTTTCTGTTTTGTCTTAGTAGGATCATTAGTAGGATTTTTAGTGTATAACTGTTATCCGGCTAAAATATTTATGGGTGATACTGGATCTTTATCTTTAGGAGCTGCCTTAGCTAGTGTGGCGATTATAACAAATCACGAAGTTACACTTATTATTGTAGCTGGTGTGTTTGTTATCGAGACACTCAGTGTTATTATTCAATGGATTGCGATAAGTAAATTTCATACTAAAGTTTTATTAATGGCTCCGCTTCATCATCATTTTGAAAAACTTGGATGGAGTGAAACGGATGTCGTTAGACTGTTTTGGTCAGCTGGTTTATTACTTAGTATGGCCGCTATTGGCTTTGGTGTATGGATATAGAATTGGAGGATTAGAATATGGCGAAAAGTGAAAAAGAAATTGAAATTATTATTGAAGGAAAAGATTGGGAAGAGGTTTTAGATAAGGCTTTTAAGAAAGCTAATAAAAATGCAAAAATCGATGGTTTTAGACCTGGTAAAGCCCCAAAGGATGTATTTATCAAAAAATATGGTAAAGAATCTTTATATATGGATGCTGCTGATACAGCTGCAGATATGGCTTACCAAAAATTATTAAAAGATTATGCAGACGATGTTAAAGAGTTAGTAGCTCGTCCAGATATTGCTTTAACTAATATCGATGATAAAAAAGTTACTTTTAAATTTACTTTAACTAAAAGACCTGAAGTTAAACTTGGAAAATACAAAGGTTTAGGTGTTAAAAAAGACGAAGTTAAAGCTGAAGCGGAGGAAATTGAAGAAGCTATTAATAACATGAGAGAAAGATATGCAGAAGATGTTTTAAAAGATGGTGCTATTGCTGAGGGTGATATAGCAGTTATAGATTTTGAAGGATTTGTTGGTGGTAAAGCCTTTGAAGGTGGTAAAGCTGAGAACTATTCTTTAAAAATTGGTAGTGGAACATTTATTCCAGGATTTGAGGAACAGTTAGTTGGACTTAAGTCTGGTGATAAAAAAGATGTTAAAGTTACTTTCCCAGAAGATTATCATGCAGAAGATCTAAAAGGTAAAGATGCAACATTTAAGGTTACAGTTCACGAAGTTAAAGAGGTTAAAATTCCAGAATTAGATAAAGATTTCTTTGAAGATTTAGGAATGGAAGGAATTAATACTAAAGAGGAGTTAGAAGCTCAAATTTCTGAAAATATTATTGCTCGTAAAGAGATGGAAGCTGAAAATAAATATTTAGATGATTTACTTGAAGCAGCTGCTAAGGATGTTAAAGTTGATATTCCTGAAGCAATGATCAATGAAGAGTTAGATAGAATGGTTCAGCAATATGCCGATCATTTAAAGATGCAAGGAATTACTATTGAACAGTTCTATCAATTTACAAATTCTGATGAACAGGCTTTAAAAGATCAAATGCGTCCTGAAGCTATTAAGAGAATTACCTACAGATTAATGCTTGAAGAAATTGCTAAAGAAGAAAAAATTGAAATCGATGATAAAGCAGCTAAGGAAGAAGCTAAGAAGTTAGCTGAAAAATATCAAATGAAAGAAGACGAATTTTTAAGTGCTTTTGGTGGACTTGATATTGTTAAATACGATATGAGAATGCGTCAAGCTATGGAAATCTTAAAAAAATAAGATTTCTTTTTTTTTTGCCAAATTAGGAAGTAAAGTTGTGCCAAACTCGAAAGTAAAATTGATATTAGAACGACTTCAAAAAGGTGTTTTGTTGATCCTTCAATTGCAGTAGCCTCACTTCGAGTTAGCGATAAAGATTTATTAAAAGATTTTAAAACATTTGGTTTTATTTTTGAGGCATTATGTTTAAGAGATTTAAAGGTGTATGCACAAAGTTTAGATGGTGATGTATTTTTTTATGTTTTTAAAGGAATTAATGGGTGAAATGTCGTATGTAAATCTATGAAGGGGCAAGAAAGGAGTAGAAATGAATATAGAGTTAAACAAAAAATATTTTAAAAAGTTAGACCAAGAATTAAAATTAATTCCTATAACATACAACTTTGCTTTTAAAAAGATTTTTAGAAGTAATTTAGATATATTAAGAGATTTTTTAAAAGTAGTAATTCCTTTAGATATAACAGATGATTGTAGAATTAAACTGATGGATGGAGAGTTACCTAAAGAAAATAAAAATGAAAAGAAAAAGATAGTTGATATATATGTTATACTTGATGGCAAAATATATGTCGATATTGAGGTTAACCGAAGTAAATTTGAAAATGTTTTAGAAAGAAATGTTAAATATAAAAACAAATTATCAAGTATGATACCTAAAACTGGTGAAGATGTAAAAGTACTAAAAGAAAAAAGTTTATATCAGTTAAATTTAAATGCTTACCCTAAAGAAGAAATTACTGATGACATAGTCGTTTTATATGGTTTAAAGAGTAAGAAAATATATTCATCAAATGAATATATGATAATTAAAGGGCTTGAAAAGCATCGAGAATTATATTATAGTGGTATTAAAGAAGAGGATGTAATATGGCTTACGGCACTCACATCTAAGAATTTTAGTGAACTATATAAAATAATAAGTCAGGTACTTCCAGAAGAAAAGTTAAAAAGATTTATGGAAGGAGCGGTAGGTATGAGTAAAGATGAGTTTGTTTTGCATGAATGGAATAAGGAACTATTTGATGATTTAGTTAAATATAACGAGATAGAAGATGCGAAAAAAGAAGGAAAGTCTCTTGGAATCACTGAAGGAATTAAGAAAAGAAATATTGAAATAGCTAAAAATATGCTTAATATGAAAATGAGTATAGAAGATATTTCAAAAGCCACTGGTCTAACAATTGCTGAAATTCAAAGATTGTAAATTAAATATGAATATTTATTTTTTAGATATTCTTTTTTGTGAATTTTTTTGAAAAAAACTTTAAATTATTTTGATTTGTTTGTATAATTAAAATGGTGAAGTACAATGAGTAGGATAAGAAAAAAGAGAAAAATAAAAAAATTTTTTTACGTATTTTTATTTATTTTGCTTGTTATAATTGTATTAATTATTTATATATTTTTCTTTTCTGATGGCGATTTTAGTAATGGAGCAGGTAAATTATTTGATGATATTACTGAAAATATTACAAAAAGTACGGAAGCTTATAAAACATGTATGAGTGAAGAAGTATTAAAAGAAGAAGATTTTAGTGATGAACTTAATGCGAAAAAAGATGAAATAATAGGTTTGTATAGCGGAGTAAATGCTGATTTTATGTATACTGATTTAGAAAGTGATTATAGTTTTGGGGAAGGCGAAGATAGTGAAATTTATGCGGCTAGTGTCACTAAGTTACCGGCAGTTTTATATGCATATAAATTGGCGGATGATGGAAAACTTGATTTGAATAAGGAACTTACTTATTTGGCTAAATATAGTGCGGGTGGTAGTGGAATTATTCAAAACGATAGTGTTGGAACAAAATATAAGTTAAGTACAGTTTTGGAATATACAATTAGATATAGTGATAATATTGGATATGCAATGCTTTTAGATGAATTAGGTGGTAGAAATAAAGTTAAAGAATATTGGGAAAGTTTAGGATATGAAATTCATTATTCAGATAATTTTGGTAATTTGTCACCAGCACTCGGTAATGGATATATTAAAGAGGTTTATAAATATTATTTAACGGGTAAAGATAATGCGAAAAAATTAGTGGAAGACATGGAAAATTCAGATAACTCAGAGTACGTTAAAAGTGGTGATGTAATAGTTGCTCATAAATATGGAGAATATGTCGAAGGTGGAGGATATTACAATGATGTTTCACTTAATTTTACTGAGCATCCTTTCGCCCTTTCAATTACTAGTACTTTAGGTTTAACTGATAGAATGAAAAATTTATTTTTAGAAACTCATAAATTAAGTATTGAATTTAATAACATGTATTATGAAGAAAAAGGAAATTATTGTATGGAAAAATCACGCGTTTTTTAGGAGTGATTTTTCTTTTGAAATGTTGCCTAAACAAGTGTTCGGATGTTATAATTATATTTGTTAGATAAGGTGGTGATGATATGCTTGCGGATATCTTAGTCGAAGTTGTTGCCAAAACAACGGATAAAACTTTTACGTATCATATTCCTGATGGGATGAATGCTAAAGAAGGTATGAGAGCTTTAGTACCATTTGGAAGAAGAAATATTGAAGGTTTTATCATTAGAATATACGATGAAGTAGAACTCGATTATGAAGTTAAAGATATTATTCAGCTAGTCGATGAAAAACCGGTTTTGAATGAAGAGATGTTAGAGCTTGGCAAGTATATTAGTAAGAAGACATTATCACCTTTAACGCTCTCTTATCAGACAATGTTACCTAGTGGTTTAAAAGCTAAGGAAAAAACAAATATTAATAAGAAGATAGTTAAATATTTACAGGTTTTAAAAGATGGTGAATTTAAAGGTGAAAAACAAAAACAGGTCTTTGATTATGTTAAAAAAAATAACTTAGTTTTAAAGGCTGAGGCCAATAAAATTTCTTCATCTGCAGTGAAAACACTTATTAATAATGGATATTTAGAAGAGGTAGAAAAAGAAGTTTATAGATTAGATGAAGAAGTAGAAGTAGAAAAAAAACATTATGATTTAACAGAAGAACAAGCAAAAGTATTAGAAAGTGTAAAGTTTGATAAGTTTAAACCGTATTTATTACATGGGGTAACTGGTAGTGGAAAAACGCTTGTCTATATTAGGTTAATCGAAAAAGTGCTTAAACAAGGAAAAGAAGCTATTTTATTAGTTCCTGAGATTAGTTTAACACCACAAGTTGTCGATATTTTTAAAAAGCGTTTTGGAAAGACGATTGCTATTTTACACAGTGGTCTTAGTAATGGTGAGAAGTATGATGAGTGGCGTAAGATTGAAAGGAAAGAAGTTTCAATAGTTATTGGAGCTCGTAGTGCGATATTCGCCCCATTTACTAATTTAGGAATTATTATTATCGATGAGGAACATTCCAATACTTATAAGCAGGACAATGTTCCAAGATATAATGCGATTGATGTGGCACTTAGAAGAGGAAAAACTTATAATATTCCGGTTGTTTTAGGAAGTGCGACACCAAGTGTGGAGAGTTATACAAGAGCTAAAACGGGAATTTATGAGTTATTAGTTATGAAAAATAGAGTTAATAAGAAAATGCCTAAGGTTTACTTAGTCGATATGAAAGATGAGTTTAAAAAAGGTAATAGGGTATTTTCGGAGATTTTTAAAGAGAAGATGAATGATAGGTTAAGTAAAAATGAGCAAGTTTTAGTTTTACTTAATAGAAGAGGTTATTCGACGGTTATTACTTGTAAGGAGTGTGGATTTACACATAAGTGTCCAAATTGTGATATTCCTTTAACTTATCATAAAAATGTCAATATTATGAAGTGTCATTATTGTGATTATAAGGTCCCTAGACTTTTAGAATGTCCAAAGTGTCACAGTAAAAATATAAATTCCTTAGGTATGGGAACAGAGAAATTAGAAAGTTTAATTAAAGAAGAATTTAAAGATGCGAAAGTAATTAGAATGGATCAAGATACGACGAGAAATAAAGGAGCGCATAAGCGAATTATAGATGATTTTAAGGAAGGAAAATACAACGTTTTAGTTGGAACACAGATGATTGCGAAAGGACTTGATTTTCCTAAGGTTACTTTAGTATGTGTGGTTAATGGTGATGCAACACTTAATATTCCAGATTTTAGAAGTAGTGAGAGAACTTATGAACTTTTAAGTCAAGTCTCTGGTAGAGCAGGACGTGATAAATTAGATGGTGAAGTTATTATTCAAGGATTTAATGTGAGTCATTATAGTATTGTATATGCGAAGAATAATGATTATGAAAGTTTTTATAATGAAGAGATGAAAATAAGAAAGGTACTTAAATATCCACCTTATTATAATCTTTGCTTAATTAAAGTTAGCGGCAAGAATTATGATGAAGTTTATAGTGAAGCTAGTAAGATTACTACTTATTTAAAAAGTAATTTAAATAATATTGTTTTGGGTCCAGCTTCAGCTAGTATGCCTAAAATTAATAATATTTATTATGTTCAAATTATAATTAAATTTAAGAATACTAAAGAGATTTTAAGTTACCTAGAATTTATTAGGGAACATTATAAGAAAAAAATCAATGTCGATATTGATTTAAATCCATTAAAGATATAGTTAAATGATTAGAAATGTGGTAAAATTAATATTAAGGTGATGATATGGATTTTGATAAGATAGAAATAAAAAGAGATCCGACAATTATTTTTATGGGGACACCAGAATTTAGTGTGCCGGTTTTAGAAGGATTAATTAGTAAGTATAAAGTAAGAGCTATTGTAACCCAACCAGATAAACCAGTTGGTAGACATGGTGATGTAAAGTTTTCACCAGTCAAGGAAGTGGCTTTAAAACACAATATTTTATGTTTACAGCCAAATAAAATTAAGGAGGCTTTACAAGAGATTAATGCGCTGGAACCTGATTTAGTTATTACATGTGCTTATGGTCAAATATTACCACTTGAACTTTTACTTATTCCTAAATTAGGATGTATTAATGTGCATGCATCACTTCTTCCAAAGTTACGTGGAGGGGCACCAATTCATCATGCGATTATTGATGGATATAGTGAAACTGGTGTGACAATTATGTATATGGCTGAGGGTATGGATACTGGTGATATGATCAGTCAAAGTAAAATAGAAATTACCGATGATGATACAGCGTCTACTTTACATGACAAGTTATCGATTTTAGGGCGTGATTTACTTTTAGAGACTTTACCAAGTATTATTGAAGGAACAAATAAAAGAATTCCACAGGATGAATCAGAGGCTACTTATGGTTTTAATATTAGTAGAAAAGATGAGAAAATCGATTTTAGTAAAACTATGCGAAAGATAGTTAACCAGGTTAGAGGATTAAATTCTTGGCCTGGAGCTTACTGTATGTTTGAAGATAAAATTATGAAGGTATGGGCATGTTATAGAACAGATAAGCGTTATGATTTCGCAATGCCTGGAGAAATTACAGCGATTTATTCTGATGGGTTTGGTGTTAAGTGTAGTAATGGGGAAGTTGTATTTACTGAAGTTCAACCAGAAGGTAAGAAAAAAATGAGAGCTATTGATTTTATTAATGGCTATCATGGTGAATTAGTTGGAAAGATTTTGAAATAAGATGTTTAAAAAAATAAAAGAAAATCCTTATTATCAAAAATTTAAGGAAATGAGGGCTGACCCAAAACTTAGACCGATAACGTCGCTTATATTATGGTTTATATTTTTTGTGATAGTCATTTTATTTGCGCGTGGTCTAACAAGTACACGAGCAAATTTGGAAAGTACAGAAACACAAAAGACTACTTTAAGTGATTCTAATTATGAATTTACTTATAGTAATAATTCTGGAGTTATTTTTGGACAGACTTATGATGATAAATTAGAATTTATGTATGGCGGTAATCGTTATTATTATAATGGTGAAACTGTTTATTTGATACAGAGTCAGCAAGCTACTATTATGCCGGCTTTTGATTTAAATGTTTTAAAGATAAATAGCAAAATGATTAATAATTTAATTAGTAATTTAAATTATAATATGGATGGAGAGGCTAAACAATATTTAGTACCACTTTCTAATTTTTTAAATTTATATGAAGTGGATGTAGAAGCTGATTTAAGTTTGGCTAATCAATATAATATTGTTATTAATGTTTATGAAAATGATAATGGTATTTATATGTACAAATTAGATTTAACTAACTATTATAATTATAGAGGTTTAAATAACGATGGAATTTTAACTATTGATATTTATAATAGTGAAGTGAATGATTTTACAAAGTATTATGATGAATTAGTAGGAGGGGTAAAATGACAATTCCAGTAATTGTGCTTATAATCGCTTTAGTATTAATAATTGTATTTTTTAAGGATTTTAATGCTTTTGTATACGCATTTGTAATGATTGATATATTTTTGAGAATTGTGACTTATTTGAAGATGTATATAATTAAAGATAATGCTTTTGGTTTCTTTAATTTTATTCCTGAAAGTATACCAGCGATTATTAAATCATTTGATTTAGGAATGTTTAATGACATAGTAATGTTCTTATATGTACTTGTATATATGATTTTCTTAGGACTATTGTTTTCTAAGTTTGTTAATCGTAAATTTTAATTTAAAAAAATTCTAGGCTTGATAGTCTAGAATTTTATAATGTTAGTATTTCGATGTCGTCATCGTCGGAATCATCTTTATTATTTATGTTGTTTTGGGCTTCTAAGTTTTGGCTGTTCGTATTATTTATTTGAATTTCACTTAAATCTTGTTTTTCTGATATATTATCTTTTTCTTCATTTTTAATATTTTTAATACTTTTTTCTATGAGTTTATTAATTATTAATTTACTTATAATTAAAATGATCCAGAAGGTAAATAAGACGGTGGTACTTTGAATTAGTACTGATATATCATCGTTTGAATATACTTTTTCAAAACTATAGATGTTTATATTGTTGGTGATTATTTGTTCTAATGTATAAAGCATAAAAACCATAATTACAGTAAAAAATATAACATTAATCACTTTACTTAAGTTACTTGTTTTTTTAATTATACTATATAAGAAGATAAAATTTGTGATGATAATGATAATTACATAGGTTGCCAAATTAGGAAAAAATATCTGCATAAATATATTATTTATTAAATTATCAAACAATTTATTTAAATAAGAACTATATCTAATAATGATAAATAAAACAATAAATATCCAACCTAGAATAGAAACTAATTTTCCAATTTTCTTTTTGTTTTTAATATTTATTATCATTGCAGAAGCAAATATGATTCCAAGAATGATAAATAAAACAGAACTTGGTGAATTAGAAATTACATCTAATAAAATTTCAATAAAATTATTCATGATACCACTTCTTTACTTTCTAAATTACCAATATAAACGGTTTGTAAGGTATCGCTGTTTTTTGTACAGGTAATCAAGGTAATACAGGTAGTACTAGTATCACGATAAATTGCAACTTTACCGTTTTTGGGAACATCATAGATATTAACAATTTTATAGGTATACTTTACATCTGTGTAATAGACATTTACAGTATCGCCTTCAGTTAATTGATATAGATTTTTAAAATAACTAATCGAACTATTGCCAGAATGAGATGCTAAAATAAGATTGCCATTTTCGACATTAGGCCAATCAGATGGGTAAATTGTTTGAATATTTTTATTTACATTGTTGTTTTTATCTTTTAAAGCAACTAGTCCTTGATTTAAGTTTATTTTGGGAATTTCTAAATATCCTACATATTTATTATTGCTGTTATTATTTATTTTATTATTTGAAGATGTATTTGATGATTGATTTTCATTTGTTGTGTCTTCTGTGGAAAGAATGGTCGAATCATCATCTATTTCTTGAGGTTCGTTATTACCATATAGTTTTAAGTTTACAGTTTCAAAAGTTAAGTGTATTTTTGATAAAACGTAATTATATGAAAGTAAGCCAAGGCCAATAAAGCATAATATGAACATAAACACAATTATAATTTTATTTCGACGAATTTTTTGTTGCATCGTATGGCCTCCTATCATATAGTAATTTTATCATTTATTATGTTTAAAATCAATGTATGATGTTTTGCTAATTAATAAAATACGATAATTGATGTCAAAAGAAATTAATTGAAGTATTGTTTGTTATTTTTTTTATATACTAGGAATTTGCTTTGCAAAAGGTAGAAGTTTGCAAAAAGTTATTTACAAATGTCACTATTCATGATATATTGATTGCAAC
>ENA-OPAH01001888-OPAH01001888.1-human-gut-metagenome-genome-assembly--contig:-NODE-1888-length-12677-cov-2.279591_pt1 | contig 12677 bp, 8 predicted proteins | sample MGYA00241050_ERZ501416 | MGnify/ENA primary metagenome ERZ501416 (study PRJEB25962, sample SAMEA2042632) | human gut metagenome | biome: human gut; feature: human-associated habitat; material: faeces... | reverse complement strand
GCCGGGGGGCTGGGAGAGGTGGAGGCGCTGCGGCGAGAGTGGACGCATGGGGATTCCCGCTTCGACTTTTCTTTCCTCCAGGGTGGACGCCGGTGCTTTTTGGAGGTCAAGGGCGTGACACTGGAGGACGATGGGGTGGTTCGTTTCCCCGATGCGCCTACCCTGCGGGGGACCAAGCATCTTTTGGGACTGGCCCAGGCTGCAGCCGCGGGATACGGGGCGTACGTTTTGTTTGTTATCCAAATGGGAAATGTGAAGTATTTTGCCCCGAACGACCGGACGGACCCAGCTTTTGGCGCGGCGCTTCGGAAAGCCGCAGCGTCTGGGGTGCAAATTCTGGCCATGGACTGCATTGTGACGCCGGATTCCATGGCGCTGGACAGGCCGGTGCCGGTCCATTTGGCGTAATGTGACAGAACTGTCACGGAACAGTCACCGGGTTGTCACTTGCCTGTGATATACTGGTTCCATCAAGAGCAAAGGAGCGTCTACTATGGAAATGTTGCGGGTGGAAAACCTGACGAAGGTGTACGGAACGGGGGAAAATCAGGTCCGGGCTCTGGATGGAGTTTCCTTTTCTGTAGACAAGGGCCAGTTTGTGGCCATCATTGGCCCCTCAGGGTCGGGGAAAAGCACACTTTTGCACATTCTGGGCGGTGTAGACCGGCCTACCAGTGGTAAGGTGTACATGAATGGACAGGATGTGTATAAAAGGAACGAGGATCAACTGGCCATTTTTCGCCGCCGGGAGGTGGGACTCATTTACCAGTTTTACAATCTGATCCCCGTGCTCAATGTGACGGAGAATATCACCCTGCCGGTTCTGATGGACGGACGGAAGGTGAACCAGGAGCGGCTGCAGGAGATGCTCCAGACCCTGGGCCTGCAGGGCCGGGAGAAGCATTTGCCCAATCAGCTTTCCGGCGGCCAGCAGCAGCGAGTCTCCATTGGCCGCGCCCTGATGAACGCTCCGGCGGTGGTGTTGGCTGACGAACCCACCGGAAATTTGGACTCCAAAAACAGCCAGGACATTGTGGATCTGCTGAAGTACTCCAACCGCCGGTTTGAGCAGACCCTCATCGTCATCACCCATGACGAGTCCATAGCCCTCCAGGCTGACCGCATTCTGGCCATTGAGGACGGCAAAATTACCCGGGATGAGGTGATTCGGAGATGAATGTGTTTCACAAGGTGACCAGACAGACCCTCCGGAAGAACCGGCTTCGGACTTTGGTGACCATCGCCGGAGTGATCCTCTCTGCGGCCATGGTTTGCGCCGTGACCACCATCGTGGTGAGCTTCCAGGGCTTTTACCGGGACTGCGAGATGTACGAAACCGGCGACTGGTATGGCCGTGTGGAGGACGCCAGTCCGGAAGTCCGGCAAACCCTGCTGGAGGACAGCCGGGTGGCCCATGTGGCCTCAGCGGAAGTACTTGGCTATTCAGAAAGTGAGAGCCGGAACGAGGAAAAGCCCTATATTTACCTGCTGGGCGTGGATGAGACCTACCTGAATACCATGCCGGTCCGGCCGGTAGGGCGCCTGCCGGAGCGAGAGGGAGAAATCCTGGTCCCCACCCACTACCTCTCCCCGGGAAACGGCGGGGCCAGCCTTCAGATTGGAGACACTGTGGAGCTGACGCTGGGAGAACGTGTGCTGGATGGATACTCCCTAAACCAGAATAACCCTTTGTGCGATGGGGAGTCCATCCAGGTCCGAAAGACTGGGCGCTACACAGTGGTGGGCTTTTATGAGCGGCCGGATTTTGAGCCCTATTCCGGGCCGGGGTATACCTTTCTTACAGTGCCGGAGCAGGACGGCCCTCAAAATTATCTGCTGTATTACAAAACAACGGATATAGATGAACTGGACGGCGTCATCCGGGACCACAATCTGCCGGAGGATGAAAACTGGAGCTTGCTGGCTGCGGACGGGGTGTTCCGGTATGATAACTTTGGCCGGGTCTTTGTGAATCTGGCTTCCATTTTGATTTTTCTCATTGTGCTGGGATCTGTGTCCCTGATTTACAGCGCCTTTTCCATCTCTGTTTCTGAACGGACCCGGCAGTTTGGACTGTTGCGCTCCGTGGGCGCCACCCGGGGCCAGCTCCGCCGGTCTGTGCTGTATGAAGCGGGGGTGATTTCGGCCATAGGGATTCCCTTGGGCATCCTTTGCGGTATGGGAGGCATGGCCGTTACGCTACATTTCATTGGGGGGATGTTCCAGGGTATGATGGCAGCAGAGATTCCCATGCGCTTCCGGGTCTCCTGGGCCTCGGTGGGGATTTCTGCGGTCATTGCCCTGGTGACGGTGCTGATTTCCGTGTGGATTCCAGCCAAGCGGGCCACACGGGTGACGGCCCTGGAGGCCATCCGGCAAAATCAGGATATCCACAGCCGGGGCAAGGATGTCCGGGTGTCCCGCCTGACGGGCCGCCTCTTCGGACTGGAGGGAATCCTGGCCAAGAAGTACTTCCGGCGCAGCCGCCGGCGCTACCGGGCTACCATTGTGTCCCTGGTGCTGAGTTTGGTCCTTTTTATTTCTGCCAGCTCCTTCTGCATGTACCTCACCAGCACGGTGGATGAGACGCTGACTGTCAGCAATTATGACGTTGTGTGCTACCTGAGCGGGGAATCCGATCCGGAAGCGCTGCTTCCAGCTCTGCTGGAGGCAAAAGGTGTCAAAGCAGGCGCGTATTGGAAGGAAGCGCAGGGGTACCTGCTCCTGGAGCAGGACCAGCTGGATGAAACCTACCTGCGCTATGGCGAGGCATCGTCTGCGGCGTTCTGGCAGGCTTGCACAGACCCGTCCTTTCAGGGGGAAGTGGCCATTCCTGTAGAGCAGTATTATGTGGATGAGCACACCTATGGGCAGTTCCTGGAGGAGCAGGGGCTGGATGCCGGGCAGTATCTGAACTCTGCAGCCCCTTTGCCGTTGGTATACAACCGAGGCAGCACCGTAATCTATGCCACCGGGAAAAGCGGAAACTATGAGCGCCAGGTTTATACCTACCAATTTCTGAAAAGCGGTGTGGAGACGGCGGCCCTTCGGCAGCCCCAGGAGGTGGCGGGCTACTTCTTCAGCCATACCGAAAATGCTGCGGAGGATCTACCCGGTACGGTAGCCCCTGCCAGAGATTTCTTCCTGAACGAGGAGGGAGAGGAGGTCAGCCGTCCCACCCGAACCGCTGCCATTCACTTGGGCCCCACCGTACAGGACCTGCCTTTGGGCGTGTCAGAACGAGAAGGTGGCGGGTGCATTCTGATCTCCCCCTACGCAAGTGCTCCCGATGATGGCAGTGAGACCTCCGTCTGCTTTACCAGCAGCAGCCATGGCGAGACGGCAGAGTCTCTGGAGGAGATTCTTCTGGAGCGGGGAAGCTACACTGGCAGTGGTCAGGTCATAGATGTACGGGGCCAGGAGTCTTCCAACCGGAATCTGGTTACCATTATAAACGTGTTTTCTTACGGGTTTATTGTTCTGATCTCCCTCATTGCTGCGACCAATGTGTTCAACACCATCTCCACCAATGTGGCCCTGCGCCGCCGGGAATTTGCCATGCTCCGCTCGGTAGGAATGACCCGTTTAGGTCTAAACCGGATGATGAATTATGAATGCCTTCTCTATGGCTTCCGGGCTTTGGCTTTTGGAGTGCCCCTTTCTGGTCTTATGACGGTGCTCATTTATGAAGCTGTGGGCCAAGCTGTTTCCAGCTCGTTCCAGGTCCCCTGGAGCGCGGTAGCAGTGGCAGTGTGCAGTATCTTTGCTGTGGTTTTTTCCACCATGCTCTACGCCATGGGACGGATCAAGCGAGAAAACCCCATCGATGCATTGAAAAACGAAAATACATGATTTACCTCCCGCTTGGAAGGCAGGAGATGTACCAAAAAAGCAAACCGGCTAACCCTTCCCAGGGTGAACCGGTTTGCTTTTTACGAGGGGCCGATATATGCTCAATCCACTTGGGGAAGCTCTTCAAGCTGGCCTGCAAGTGGGTAGTGTCAAGAGTTATGGGCAAATTTTTTCGGTCTAGGTAGAAATCGATTGCAGGAGCGGCTTAACTGCCAAACAGGTATCTTCATCTGCGAAAACATGATATGAAAAAACCGAACGGCTCAGCCATACGACTTAGCCGCTCGATTTTAGGTATCCGCCCTATTTCCGTCTCATACAAACTGTTCCCGCAAAGCCAACTCCGCAGAAATAAAGGTTTGTATAATATGGTTTTGTAACATCGCAACACTATAGATGCCGCTGCTTTCAGGTTTGCAGCCAAAACCAAACCGAAGCCCAGTGCAGCGGGTTCAGTTTGGAGAGGAGGAGCAACGGAATGAGTGAGAGATGACTTTTTGAAAAAAAGTCGTCGCGAACGATATGCAGTCCGCGACGACGTGGTGGGGGAAGGTGGATTCGAACCACCGAAGGCATAGCCAGCAGATTTACAGTCTGTCCCCTTTGGCCACTCGGGAATTCCCCCATATTGTCCATTCAAGTTGGTGGAGCCGGTAGACGGATTCGAACCCCCGACCTACTGATTACAAATCAGTTGCTCTACCGGCTGAGCTATACCGGCGTCTTGAACAGAACACGCTTATTATACTACGGATTTCGTAATTGTCAAGCACTATTTTCGCGAATTTCCTTCTCCTTGGGAACGGAGAGGGAGCAGCCGCGGAAAGGGGAAGCACGCCGCAAATCGCGGTGCCTCTCCCCCTGGGACTCTTTTTAACTTTGGCAAAAACGCTGTGGAATGGAGATTCACTCTTGCCCACTTGCTGGCCTTTTAATCTTCCACTCTCTGAATGTGTGCTCCCAAAGCAGTGAGTTTACCAATCAAATTCTCGTAGCCCCGTTCAATGTAGTGGATATTCTCCACAAAAGTCTCCCCCTGGGCAGCCAGGCCCGCAATCACCAGGGCCGCACCGGCGCGCAGATCATGAGCTTTTACCGTTGCGCCATGAAGCTCCTCACAGCCAGTAATGGCAGCGGTCTTACCACTGACCTGGATTTTTGCTCCCATGGAGCGCAGCTCTTCACAATAGGCAAAAAAGCGGGTCTCGTAGATACTCTCCGTAATCCGGCTGACCCCCTCTGCCAAGGTCATGCAAACACCGATCTGACCCTGCATATCCGTGGGGAACCCAGGATATGGCATGGTTTTTACCGTGGCTCTCCGCAGACGCCGAACCTTTTGCACCCGAATGGCATCGTCATACTCAATCACTCTCGCGCCCATTTCCCGGAGTTTTGCAGAAATGCAGTCCATGTGCTTAGGAATGACATTTTTGATTAACACGTTACCGCCTACAGCAGCCACCGCTGCCATGTATGTACCGGCTTCAATCTGATCGGGTATGATGGAATAAGCGCCACCTCGCAGAGCCTTCACGCCCCGAATCTTGATCACATCGGTACCTGCCCCGGAAATTTTAGCACCCATAGTATTCAAAAAATTTGCCAGGTCCACAATATGTGGCTCCTTGGCGGCATTTTCAATGACCGTCTGCCCAGGAACCAGCACAGAGGCAATGATGATATTAATGGTCGCTCCCACAGAGACCACATCCAAATTCACCCTGCCACCCTGAAGCCCCTCTTCTCTGGCGCGGGCGTCTACATAGGCATCGGTTTCCTCCACCTCTGCGCCCAGAGCCAAGAAGCCTTTCACATGTTGATCAATGGGGCGGGGTGCAAAATTACAGCCACCGGGCAGAGCCACCCGCGACCGCCCAAAGCGGCCAAGCTGAGCCCCGATGAGGTAATACGACGCCCGAATGCTCCGTACCAGAGTTGGGTCCGGCTCCATATCGCCCACATTGGTACAGTCAATTTCCACCGTATCATGGGACCTCTGGCAAACGGAAGCGCCCATTTGCTTCAAAATATCCAGCAAAATATGTACATCGGATGTATCCGGCACATTTTCAATCCGACAGCAGCCCTGTACCAGGAGGGTAGCAGGGATGATCGCGACGGCGGCATTTTTGGCGCCGCTGATGGTGATGGTACCCTCCAACGGTTGACCGCCCTCGATTTTATACCTTGGCATGGAACAATCCTCTCCCATGAGTCGTGCCTTTTGTAAGACGTGCCCGCAAAAAGCCAATTGTTACTATACCATGAATGGCCTCAGTTGTAAAGAAAAAGATGCGTTTATCCTGTGTCAGGGAGGATTTTCAGTTGAAAATCAGGAGGCTGCATGCTACTATAGTATCACCAATGTTTACACAGGAGGCATTTACATGGGAAGAATCGCACCAAACGGCACCCCGGTAGTGGTGCAGACTGGCGCCAGCGTCATCGTGGTTAACAGCGCTGGTGAAATTCTGATGCAGCAACGCCAGGACGATGGCACCTGGAGCTATCCCGGCGGCCGGGTTGAAATTGACGAAACCGTGGAAGACGCCGCCCGGCGGGAGGTCCTGGAAGAGTCTGGCCTTCTTGTAGGGAACATGGAACTTTTAGGCGTTTTCTCCGGAAAAGAGCTCAATCACGTCTATCCCAACGGCAATGAAGTCTGCGGCGTTGACATTGTATACGTGAGCCGGGATTACACCGGGTCCCTTCATTGCACCGACGGAGAGGCCATTGGCCTGGGCTTCTACCCCGTTGACCGTCTCCCCCAGCCCATTTCTCCCATGAACGCCAAGCAAATTGAGGCCTACATTCATAGTGTCAAATAATGTCTGTATTCCGTCAAAATTTAAAAACAATATTGTTATATAGCCGTATAAGCCTGCGCATGACGCTCCACCTCCGTTCGTAAGAGAAGAAAACACATAACATAAACTGGGTCGCCTTACACTCCAGCACCCCAGCGCTTATCAGTACGGATTGATTTTGGAATGCGGCTGTCACATAATACAACATCTTATTTTTGCAGATTGGAGACTCTTGGGGGGACATCATTGAAGAATCAAAACACAACAGCGGTGCAATCTGTCCTGCGAACCGAAGAAAAGTACCTCTTGTCACATCCACAGGCCCTTACGCTGCAAAATAAATTGCGTGCCCTGCTCCACGTTGACGATTTCGGTGATAACGACGGATACCGGGTTCGCAGTTTATATTTTGACTCCTTTCACAACATAGACTATCGCGAAAAAAATGCCGGAACTTATCACAGGAAAAAAATTCGCCTTCGCATTTATGACGAAAAGCAAGTCAATGCAAAGTTGGAGCTAAAAGAAAAGCATGGCGCCTTACAGCACAAAGTGAGTGTGACAATATCTCGGCAAGACGCTGTGCGGTTGTGCCAAGGAGATTACGGCACTCTGTTAGATTACAAAACACCGGATGCCATTCGCCTGTACACCATGATGTCGCTGGGCCTGTACCGGCCTGCCGCAATCATTGAATATAACCGGCTGGCATTCACCTATGATGTATTCTCTACGCGGATCACATTTGACTCAAATGTCCGATCGTCAGATCTTCTATTGGATCTTTATGAGCCGTTGCTCCCCTGGAATTATATCGTGAATCAATCTGTAATTTTAGAAGCTTCTTCCTGGGTTCCTGTCTGCTGTTCTGGATCATGAGAATCTAACGAAACTGTCTGTCGGGAAATACGCCCTTGGGCGCAGGATACCGGATCAATACTTGTAACGAGGAGAAAGAGATATGAGTAAACAGGAAATCTGGGAGCTCTTTTATGGAGCAGATACTGCTATACGCGGCAGAAATATTTTGGCTGTTTTGGTTGCTGCGTTGATTATTGGCTTTGTTATTTTTATTACTTACCGGGTAACACACCTGAGTACGGCATATTCCGCTAAAATAAATGCAACCAACGTAGCAATTACTCTGATCACCGCAGTGATCATGCTTATGATCAGCAGCAACATCGTAATCTCTTTGGGAATGGTCGGTGCACTTTCCATCATCCGGTTCCGCACAGCCATTAAAGACCCGTGGGATACTGTATATATTTTTTGGGCAGTGGTGGAAGGGCTGGCCATAGGCTCACAAAATTTCAAGCTGTCTTTTATCGCCGTAGTTTTCATTGGAATGGCGCTGATTCTCCTAAGCTGTCATACCACCTTACTTCATAGATATCTACTTGTGGTACGATGCGCCTCGGAAGCAGAGCCTCAAGAAATTCAGGCAGTCATCGCCTCACAGCACAAGCACTGCAAGCTCCGTGCAGCAAACCGTTCTGCCACCTCAACTGAGTTGATTTTTGAGGTACTCGTACATAAAGCCTTTCAGATTTCTCTGATCTCCAAGTTACAAGCTATGCCTGAAATCATTACAGTCAACTTTTTGGAAGAAACGGGGGATACTGTGGGATGAGGCACAGTGTCAAAATCAAATTGATCATCTGCGGAGGATTCGCAGTCCTTTTGCTCCTAGTCATACGCCTGACTGCCCTAAGAGAAGATTCCAAACTTCTGGACTTCATTTCCAAAGAGAGCAACCGTCCGTTGGTAGAATTCTCGGTTGAGCAAAATGCAGACACCGTATCCATTGTACTATCACCAGCAGAAGGGGTACCAAGGGATATCAAAATTTACTATACGTTAGACGGCAGCGTCCCGGACACATCCGACACCTGTTATGAAGGGCCTCTCGTTTTACCTGCCGGGGATATGAGCAAAGGGGTGATCATTCGTGCTGCCGTTTCTTATAAAGATCAGCTATCTCAGGCCTATACCAAGACGGTACTGCAGCTGGAAAATGGTGCACTACCGGAAGACATAATCATTGTGAGTCTTTCCACGGATCCAGACAACCTGTATGATTATGAAACCGGGATTATGGTAGAGGGAAAGACCAAGGACGACTTTATTGCAGCGGGAGGTGATTACGACAGCTTGCAGCCCTGGCAATTGCCCGCAAATTTTAAGCAGCGTGGAGATGCATGGATTCGAGACGCCTATGCCGAGTTTTATGATAACCGTGGAAATCTCCTAGGTGGACAAGATGTGGGAATCAGCATCTCCGGCGGCGCTTCGTCTTATCTTGATGTCAAATCCTTTAAGCTTTCCGCAAACTGGAACCGGACTGGGGAAACTGCAGATTTCCCTGCCAGCTGGTTTATGACTGCAGCCACAGAGCAAACCGAGCCGCTGGCTGTCGATTCTTATAATAAGATCATCGTGCGCAACGGAGGGCAGGACCGAGACCATACCTTCTTGCTTTGGAATGTGTTGTCACCTCTTGCCAAAGAATCGGGCTTGATCCACGTGGCAGATGCCATCCCGGCAATTGTTTATCTGAACGGAGAGTACTACAGCTACATGTGCTTGCAGCAACACATAAATAGAGATTACCTCGGCAACCTGCACGGACTGAATAAAGAGCTGATTGTAGATAATCAATTTGGTTCCGAGCGTGAGCTTCTGGCTGCTACTGGTCTGAATCAACTTCTGCAGGAGGACATCCAGGACCCTGCCATCCGGGAGCAGGTGGAAAAAATTGTGGATATAGATGATCTTTTTTTATATTACGCTTTTGAAATGGTGGCAAATAATTTGGACTGGCTGCACAATAATTACCGGGGATGGCGTTATACAGGGCAAGCAGTGGAAGGGAATGCTTTTTCCGATGGCAGGTACCGGTTTATTCTTTATGATTTGGACACTTGTTTGCGAAGCAAGCCCGATCAATTTAGTGAGCTGATGACAAAAGACTCCTGGTATTACTCTGAACTGTTAGACTTCCTTCTGAAGTATCCCGGCTACCGCGAAAAATTTATTTGCAATGTGCTAAATCTCACCAATACAACATGGAGTCCTGAAAGCCTTTGCTCACGCCTGAGCAAAGAAAAAGAAAAGCTCACCACCCTAAAGCAGAACGAAAAATTTGGTTCCTTAATTTCAAAAAGCTTATCTGAGACATCAGAAGATTCTTACAATGACATATATAACATGGCGCTCGGCCGCAGAAATGTCGTGCACGAGCAGCTGCGCCATTATTTTTCTTGTGAAAGTGCCTATACCCTTTCCATGTCCGTAGACGCACCTGGCAGCTGCATTCGTCTGGAAAACATGCAAGTTACCTATGGTAGTCCATATACGGGAACGTATTTTGCTGAGTGCGGCGTCACCTTACGGGCAGAGATTGGTCCAAGCCAAGAATTTGACCACTGGCTTGTAAATGGCGTTGTCTGTGACACGCAGGATCTCTATTTAGACGCTGCGCAAGTCAACGGCTCTTCGTTCGTGGAGGTCACGTTATGCACAAGGAATTGTAAATCTGGGAAGCTTGTAATCAACGAGGTCTATGCAAAAGGGAACCACGACTGGATCGAGTTGAAAAATGTAGGCAGTGCGCCAATTGATTTGTCCGGAATGTGCATCTCTGACAACCCTGATCAACCGCAGAAATGTGCACTTCCCCAGATCACCATGGAACCCGGAGAATTGTTGGTACTGCTTTGCAAAAACAATTTAACTCTGGCTGGAAATCTGGTGAACTTTAACCTTTCAGAGGGAGAGTATCTGCTGCTTACGCAAGAACGCGGGACTCAAATCGACGGCCTGTGCATTCCCAATCTACCAGAGGGAACCAGCTATGGCCTGTCTGAAAAAACCGGGCAATATGTATTGTTTTCGTCCCCAACAAAAGGGGAGCAAAATAATTAAATCCCTCTGGAGCCGGGGCTGTCTCAAAACTTTCTTTTGAGGCAGCCTCTTTAGGTGACGTGAGCCCTTTGCCACATTTTATTGCTGTTACCCACCGAAACCCGGCGGGTAGACGATCGTTGAGAGACATCCCTAGATTTGAACGCGCAAATACCTTCTGGCCAGCTCCTGGACCATCTTCGTATAAAGGCTCTGGCAGGCTTCCGCCTTTCCCCGCTCCAGTGCTTCATAGCAGGGTCGGAGGTAGGCATCCCAAATGAAAGGGTAAACCTTAGCCGGGTTGTCCATCAGGCCAATGGCGGTGACAATGCCAGGGGCTAGGTCATAATACTGGGCGATGAGGCGGGGCCCATCGGGTTGGGACTGGAGGTAGCTGTCCCGGAAGCTCCGAAATGCAGCCAGCTCTGGGCAATCGTCAGGCTTACCGGACTGAGCGCACACCGCCGTGGTGATAAAGCACAGCTTCTTCCGCTGGAAGCCCTGGCAGATCTCTTCATAGGTGGTGAGTTGGAAGACCTTTTTCGGATACCGGATCAGCCACTGTTCCCGGAGAATCCGACAAAAGTCCTCACAGGCCGAGGTCCTCTCCAGGCGAATGCCGGGGATCAGCAGCAGACAAATGGTGCACTTCACATCATCCAGAAGGGCGTCTCTGCCCGTTAGTCCCCGTTTATTTTTCACGCTCCAATCCTCCACCTGATCAAGAAAAATGTCTGCCAGGGCCGCCAGAGCCGCCTCCGCCCCCTCCTGCGGTCTTGCCTGGGCGGCAGCATCCATGGCGCGGAACACCGGCCGGCAAGCCTGCCGGTATGCCTGAAAGTAGGGTTCAAACTCCGTTTTGGTCAAATGGCGAAAGGCGTCCGGATACCCGGTAACGCAGGCCAGCAGATGTGCAGCCACGTAATTGTAAGCCTCCTGCGCCTGAGAAATCGATGCGGTCGCAGTCAGCTCCGGAAGCAACTCCTCCACATGCAGCCACGACCCGCAGTACAGGCAGGAAAACCGGTGCAGCTCCGCCGGGATCTGCAATTTCTTTCCACATTTGGGGCATATGCCCAAAATCAGCCTGGTGTCACTCATCAATATCCCTCCATGGAAGCGCTCAGTATATATGTTCCAACCTCCCACCTAAAGCAATTGCCAAGGTGAGAGGTTTTATTTTTTCACACTTTTTTCCTGATGTCAACTTCCTTGCCCGTCTGCGTGCAAATTTTTCTCCGGGCGCCACATGTTTTTTCCGGTCCGGGAAATACTACCTCTGACAAACATGGTAGAAAGCGGTGGTGTCCTTGCAGACCTTTGCCTGCGGAACCAAAATTATCGCCGGGCCCGGGGCCCGGTGGAGCTTAAAGGACCGGGAGGCCAAGCGGGTCTTCCTGGTGACAGATTCCTTCTTCTCAGAAAGGGGGACGGCCCTGGAAATTGCCCGGTCAGCGGGAGAATGCCAGGAAATTTTTGATCAGGTGACTCCAGATCCCACGGCGGAGCTGATCGCCCGGGGTACCGCCAGGCTGAAGGCCTTCCAGCCGGACCTGGTGGTAGCCCTGGGGGGCGGCAGTCCCATGGACGCGGCCAAAGCCATGGTGTACTTCTCCGGCGAACCCATTCCTCTGGCCGCCATCCCCACCACCTCCGGCTCCGGGGCAGAGGTGACGGATTTTGCCATTATAACCCACAACGAGGTCAAGCACCCCCTGGTCAGCGAGCGTCTCCGGCCCCAGATTGCAATTTTGGACAGTGAGCTACTGGAGGAGCTGCCCCGGAGCCTCATTGCCGATGCAGGCTTTGACGTCCTGGCCCATGCCCTGGAGGCCGTGGCGGGGCGGAACGCCAGTCCCATTACGGATGCCCTGGCCCGGGACGCCTTCTGCACAGCCTATTCCCTGCTGCCGGCTTCCTACGGTGGGGAGCCCTCGGTGCGGCTGCCCATTCCCCTGGCTGCCACCATGGCGGCCATGGCCTTTTCCCAGGCGGGACTGGGGATTTGCCACGCCTTAGCCCACAGCCTGGGTGGGCAATTTCACGTACCTCATGGACGGCTCAACGCCATTTTATTGCCCGCCGTGGTGGCCTGCAACGGTGTGGCAG
>ENA-OPAH01001877-OPAH01001877.1-human-gut-metagenome-genome-assembly--contig:-NODE-1877-length-12712-cov-23.057123_pt1 | contig 12712 bp, 10 predicted proteins | sample MGYA00241050_ERZ501416 | MGnify/ENA primary metagenome ERZ501416 (study PRJEB25962, sample SAMEA2042632) | human gut metagenome | biome: human gut; feature: human-associated habitat; material: faeces... | reverse complement strand
TTTGGTACTTACGTGCCAAAACACCTCGCGGGATAGTAGACTACTGAATAGTTACATTTATTCTACATTTCCATGTGATATTAGATGTAACAGAAGATTCCATTCAACAGAATCCTGTATTTTCAAATATCAATTTATCAGATATACAGACAAAAATAAGAAATAACAAACTTCTTATTGTCTTCTTATTATCTGCTTATATAGTCAGAGAAAGGTGCGCGTTATGCCTTTGCATGATAAATCTCTACGCGCACCTCAGTCATCTGTCTCTTATACGTTTCTCTGGATCTCCAGAACTTTGTATTTCATGATTCCTGCCGGCATCTCTACTTCTACTACATCACCTGTATGCGCACCGATAAGTGCTTTTCCTACGGGAGATTCGTTGGAGATTTTGCCTTCAAGGCTGTTAGCCTCTGTGGAACCTACGATCTTCAGCTCGATGTCTTCTTCGAATTCAAAATCGTGTACTTTAACCTTACATCCAACGCTGATCTTGTCCAGATCTACTTCGTCCTCTACAACAACTTCAGCATTCTTTAAGATCTTCTCGATTTCTTCGATACGTGCTTCAATGTCTCTCTGTTCGTCTTTCGCTGCATCGTATTCCGCATTCTCAGATAAGTCGCCCTGTTCTCTGGCTTCCTTAATTTTCTCTGCTACTTCTTTTCTCTTTACTACCTTTAAATCATGCAGCTCTTCTTCTAATTTTTTAAGTCCTGCATAAGTTAGTAAGTTTTTCTTTTCTTCCATAATAACCTTACTCCCTTTCAACATCCGGTATAGTCTTCTGCGTTTCTTTTCGCCCCGGATCACTACATGGATTTATGTGCTTCCTGATACATCATACCTGAAAAAGGGCAGACTTATTCTAGGATATTCACAATTTCTGTATTATACAAAAAAGCACCCGGATTGTCAAGCATTCCGAGCGCCTTTGCTATTGTTTATATTTCTCATTTCACATGGTTTTAACTTTTATTGTAATCTTGATAAAAGCGCCTCCAGCGCTTCATAACTTTCTATGGTGTTTGACTCTCTTCTGAGTCCTGCGCTGTGACGCATGCCTGCAGTATACCAGGCAACGTGTTTACGCATCTCACGGATTCCTACGAATTCCCCTTTTAATTCAATCTGTTTTCTGGCATGACGCAGGATCATTTCACGTATTTCCTCTACAGACGGACGTTCCAACAGTTCTCCTGTCCGGAAATAATGGTTCAGTTCGCGGAACAACCAGGGATTTCCCCTTACTGCACGTCCCACCATAACAGCATCACATCCGGTCTGTTTCACCAGTGCTTCTGCTTTCAGCGGAGAATCTACATCTCCGTTTCCAATTACAGGAATGGTAATCGCTTCTTTTACCCTGCGGATCGTATCCCAGTCTGCAGTGCCGGAATAGTACTGCTGTCTGGTGCGCCCATGCACTGCAAGTGCTGCTGCTCCCGCATCCTCAATACGTTTCGCGATCTCAACAATATCTACCGGTTCATTCTCAAATCCGATTCGCACCTTGACAGTCAACGGTTTACTGATTGCAGATGATACTTTTCGAACGATCTCTTCAATCAGATTCGGGTTCTTCAACAATGCAGATCCCTCACCGTTATTGACAACCTTCGGCACAGGGCATCCCATATTGATGTCCAGGATATCGAAATCTCTGTCCTCAATGGATTTCGCAACCTCTGCCATAAGATCCGGTTCACTGCCAAAAAGCTGCATGGAAACCGGGTGCTCACATGGATCAATCTCCATCAGGGCAATAGTGTTTTTATTGTGAAAAGAAATCGCTTTTGCACTGATCATTTCCATACAGATCAGTCCGGCCCCCTGCTCTTTACAGAGCGTTCGAAATGGCAGGTCTGTGACACCTGCCATTGGTGCAAGAACAAACGGATTATCAATTTGTACGTTTCCTATTTTCCACTGCATCTTCATGAATGGTTCTCTTGCCTGTACCGGCTCATTCCTTGTCTGCATGGATTCAGTCCTCACTGCCCGATGTTTTCTTCAGTTCTTCTTCCGGGATGTCTCCGAGAAAGAATACTTTATAATACATTTCCAGAGATTCCAGAAGTTCTTTCTTGTCCTGCTGAAGCTGTTTGATCTTCAGTCCGCTTCCGATCTCATCGTAGCGGGCATCTGCTTCCAGAGCTTCTGTTTTAAACTGAAGTCTGCCGTTTTCGTCAAATTCCAGAGTCAGGATTCCTCCTACATCCTCTGTGTAAAGAACACACATGATCTGAAGCTCTTTCTTCACATGATCCGGAAGTGCATTGAAATCCTGATTAAAATAAAATTTCTTCTCATAGGCGCTTGCGCCGCAGAGAGTAATGTTGTCCTGATACATAAATTACTGTTTCCCTCTTTCGAAATTATTCAGAATCTTTATACATAGCTGTAAAGCCCACGCACCGAAACCTCTCCTGCGCTGACTTTCACAACTTCTTTATTCTGCCTTTCCACAAGCAGTTCACCTTTTTCATCAATCCCCCTGCAGATTCCTTCGAAACTTCTGTCACCATCGATCACTCTGACCGGCTGGTTCAGATTTGCAAGGATTCTGTGGTAATCATCCAGCAGATGAGTAAAATCACAGGTCTGGATAAATTTCTCATAGTTGATCTCGAAATATTTCATCACCAGTGCAATCACCTGATTTCTGTCATATTCATGACCGCCCTCCAGAATCAGTGAAGTCGCTTTGTCCTGCATCTCTTCCGGAAATTCTTTCAGGTTTACATTGATTCCTACTCCGATGAGAACATAATTGATCTTCACACCATTTGTTCCCATCTCGGTCAGGATACCACAGATTTTCTTCTTAGAGATCACAATATCATTGGGCCATTTAATACTTACGTTAAACCCCAGTTCCTCTGCTGCCTGTGCCACTGCCATTCCCATAACCAGTGTCAGCATAGACGCATACTGCGGTGAAAATTCCGGACGTAAGAGCAGTGTCATCATAATAGAGCTGCCCTCCGGCGCTTCCCATTTTCTGTCAAAACGCCCTCTTCCCGCAGACTGGAATTCCGCAACTGCCAGAGTTCCATGCTCTGCACCATCTTTTGCCAGACGCTTGATCCATGAATTGGTAGAATCTGTTTCTTTTGCAAAATGGACGGTTTTGCCCGCCCATTTTGTGTCTATCGCCTGTGAAATTGTTTCTTCATTATACAGATGTGCCATTATTTGTTCTCCGGCTCTCCTAATGTTGCTACCATAACAGCTTTGATGGTATGCATACGGTTCTCTGCCTCATCAAACACTTTGGACTGCTCAGATTCAAATACTTCGTCTGTTACTTCCATGTCTGTCAGATTGAATCTCTCGCCCATTTCCTTGCCGATCTTTGTCTTAAGGTCATGGAATGCAGGCAGACAGTGAAGGAAGATTGCTTTCTCTCCTGCGTTCTTCATAACGTCCTTTGTTACTTTATAAGGTGTCAGATCATGGATTCTCTCTGTCCATACCTCATCCGGCTCACCCATAGATACCCATACGTCTGTATAGATAACGTCTGCATCCTTTGTTCCTTCCTGAACATCCTCTGTCAGAGTGATGCTTCCGCCGGATGCTTTTGCATATTCCTCGCACTGAGCAACTAACTCTGCATTCGGGAAATATTTCTTAGTTGTGCAGGCTACGAAATGCATGCCAAGTTTTGTGCAGGCAATCATCAGGGAATTACCCATGTTGTAGCGGGCATCACCCATGTATACAAGCTTACGTCCTTTTAAATCTCCGAAATGCTCACGGATTGTCAGCATATCAGCGATCATCTGTGTCGGATGATATTCGTTCGTAAGGCCATTCCATACCGGAACACCTGCATGTTTTGCAAGCTCTTCTACGACTTCCTGACCAAATCCACGATATTCGATACCATCATACATTCTTCCCAGAACTCTTGCTGTATCTGCAATGCTTTCTTTCTTACCGATCTGAGAACCTGTCGGATCCAGGTATGTGCTTCCCATTCCAAGATCATGGGCAGCTACCTCAAAAGAGCAGCGGGTTCTTGTACTTGTTTTTTCAAAAATAAGTGCAATATTTTTGCCTCTGTAATATTCGTGAAGCTCGCCGGCTTTCTTCTTTGCTTTAAGTTCTGCGGATAAATCAATAAGATATGTGATCTCCTCCGGTGTAAAGTCTTTCAGTGTCAGAAAGTTTCTTCCTTTTAAGTTCATAATAATTCTCTCCCCGATGTCATTTATTCTCTTTTGTTATTTGTCTGTCTCCGCTTTCGGATCAGTGACGATCTCTTTCAGCGAACTTGCCAGACCTGCGATTCCCTGAATATCCGACGGAATAATGATCTTGGTTGCCTTACCGTCTGCTGCCCTGGCAAATGCTTCCAGACTCTTCAGTGTCAGAACTGCCTCATCTGCTCCTGCCTCTCTGATCATGCGGATACCCTCTGCATTGGCATTCTGAACTTTCAGAACTGCCTCAGCCTGTCCTTCTGCCTCCTTGATCATACGCTCTTTCTGAGCCTCTGCGCGGAGGATTGCTGCCTGTTTCTCAGCTTCTGCATCCAGAATTGCGGATTGCTTCTTACCTTCTGCAACAAGGATCGTAGATTTCTTCTGACCTTCTGCGATCAGGATTGCTTCACGACGTTCACGCTCAGCTTTCATCTGTTTCTCCATTGCATCCTGGATAGCTGCCGGAGGAATAATGTTCTTCAGTTCCACACGATTGACCTTGATTCCCCATGGATCAGTAGCTTCATCAAGAGAAGCTCTCATCTTAGTATTGATCGTCTCACGTGATGTAAGTGTCTCATCCAGTTCCATGTCACCGATAATATTTCTTAATGTTGTTGCGGACAGATTCTCGATTGCCATGATCGGATTCTCCACACCGTAAGTATAAAGCTTCGGATCTGTGATCTGAAAGAATACGACAGTATCGATCTGCATGGTTACGTTATCCTTTGTGATAACCGGCTGCGGTGGAAAATCCACTACCTGTTCCTTCAGATTTACCTTTCTGGCTACTCGTTCAATAAACGGAACCTTGAAGTGAATTCCTGTACTCCAGGTTGCCTGATAAGCTCCCAGACGTTCCAGGATTACTGCATATGCCTGTGGTACAATGCGGACGCAGGATGCAAGGACCCATACCGCAATAACGATAATAACTATCAGAAAAACCACGCCCATAACTAATCCTCCTTATTCTGTTTTACGATAAGTTTCACACCTCGGATCTCTTCGATCGTTACAACGGTGCCTTCGCCGATTTTTTCGTCATCAGCAGAACGTGCAGTCCATTCAATGTCATTGATACGAACCTGGCCTGTCTGCGCCAGATTGTCAATCTCCTGAATCACAACTGCTTTCTTTCCAATCAGACTGTTTGCATTGGTCTGTATGGTTTCTTTGTTGAAGTACTTCATTGCCAGTGGTCTGGTAAAGATGAGAAGTACCAATGAAACACACAGAAACAGCAATATCTGTACAGTGAGGTTCGCTCCTGCATAACATGCAATAGCAGCGACCAGTGCGCCGCCGGCAAACCAGATGGTGGTCAGTCCTGCCGTAATTGCCTCTACAACAAGCAATAACGCAAGAATCCCAAGCCAGATCAAAGGCTGCATGAAACTCCTCCTTTCGTCTGCTATCGTCTCTGACGAGCAGCTTCATACATGAGAATTCCGGATGCCATGGCAGCATTCAGAGATTCTACTTTTCCACACATAGGAATCCGTATCAGACAATCAGCACTGTCTGCCGCTTCATCTGTCAGTCCTTTTCCCTCATTGCCAATCAGGAAAGCAGTTCCTCCTGTGTAGGATTCCTGATCATAAGAGTTCTTACCATGCAGATGCGCCGCAAATGTGCGGATATTTCTGTCTTTCAGTTCCTGTGCTAATGATACCACACTTTCCACATATAGGAAAGGCATTCTGTAGACAGAACCCATGGTTGATCGTATAACCTTCGGGTTTGTGATATCCACGCAGGTCTTTGTCAGAAGAACTCCGCTTACTCCGGCACCCTCTCCTGTACGGAGAATAGTTCCCGCATTTCCCGGATCCTGCAGATCTTCCAGAATCATAACCAGCGGATTTTTCCCGCCGAGAATATCTTCCATTATATAGGAAGGTTTCTTAAGCACTGTCATAATTCCCTGCGGCGTCTGCGTATCGCTCATCTGTCGAAAAACAGAATCTGTTACTATTTCATATGGAAGTTTCTCCACCTGAGCCATCAGTTCTGCATCACCGCTGAGAGCTTCTGATACATACACCTTCGAGATCCAATCCCTCGGTGCTTCGCCGAACATTTTTCTTCCTTCTGCAACAAAAAGCCCTTGTTCTCTGCGGGCTTTTGTTTTCTGGTTCAGCTGTATGATATTTTTTACCTGTCCGTTATTTACACTGGTGATCATATCTTATCCTCAATTTTCCGAAACCTTATTCAGGTCACTGTTTGCTCCTGCTGCAACAACTGTGCAGTCTGCCGGAAACACTTCATCCGGCGCCACATTCATATTCATCTTGTCGCCATGCTTCAGACCGATCAGATTGATGTTATACTTTTCCCTGACCTTCAGCTCCCGAAGTGTTTTTCCTATCCATTCCCGCGGGATCTTAAATTCTGCCATACTGAAATCAGAAGAAAGCTCAAACATATCGACAAATCCACTGGAGAGAAGATTTCTTGCAACTCTGATACCCATGGAATGTTCAGGATAAATCACCTTATCTGCCCCTATTTTCTCCAGTATCCTGCCATGAAGAGAATTCATTGCCTTTGCCATGACAAAAGGAACTCCAAGTTCTTTCACCTGCATGGTTGCTGTAATACTGGCCTCCATATTCTCGGCTACTGCGATGACCGCAACATCTACGTTCTGAACTCCAAGCGATTCCAGAATTCCCGGATCACGCACATCTGCCTTGACAGCATAGGAAACTTTCTCTGCGATGTCCTGCACATTATCATCTTTATCGTCAATGGCAAGTACATCGCAGTTCGCCTCTGCCAGAGTAAGGGCTACCGTCATCCCGAACTGCCCAAGACCAATCACTGCATAAGATTTGTTCTTCATTTTCTTCCTCATTTCTCTTTCTGAACATGTATTCGTTATCCTCTGCGAATATCCGCCTGACTGCCGAACCGTTACTATCCGATCATAATATCTTCTTCTGCCAGATGTGAATCTGCCGGCATTTTCTGTGCACGTACAGTCACTGCAGTTCCCAGAGTCAGCGGACCGATTCTTCCCAGATACATAGTCAGGATCACGATCCATTTGCCTGCTGTATTCAGGCAGGGTGTCAGCCCTCTGCTAAGTCCTACCGTTGCAACCGCAGATGTAATTTCATAAACAACATCTTCTATGGGTGCTTCCGGCATGGCTGCACACAACAGCATACTCATGAGAATAAGTACTGTAAGTACCATACCTGTCACTACGATTGCAGAACGGATGTAGCTGTCTCTGATTCTCCTGTGGTGTACTTCCACATCCCGTTTTCCCTGAAGATTGGATTTCAGACTCAGCAGAAGGACCGCAACTGTTGTTGTCTTAATTCCACCTGCTGTTCCCATAGGGGAACCGCCGATCAACATCAATATCAGGCACAGCATATAAGTTGCATTGGAAAATCTCTCCTGGCTTACAGTGAAAAATCCGGCTGTTCTTGTGGTAACTGACTGGAACAAAGATGCCATCCACTTCGTTCCCGGCGAATATGTCCCAATACTTTCCGGATTTCCATGATCAAACAGAAAGATCAGTACTGTACCGCCCACAACAAGTATCAGCGTCATCATCAACACAATCTTACTGTGAAGACGAAGATTTTTAAACACACGTCCCACAGGAAGTTTCCCTCTGATGACTCGTTTAATCTTATCCCAGATATCCCACCAGACCACAAACCCAAGACCTGACATAATGATCAGTCCTACACTTGTAAAGTTTACGATCGGATCAGCAACATACTGAGCCAGGCTGTCCTCTCCCAGCAGATCAATACCAGCATTACAGAATGCAGATACTGCCGTAAAAACAGAGTATCCCAGACCTTTTGCCAGACCGAACTGCGGAATAAATCGAACTGCATAACACACTGCACCGATTCCTTCTGCTCCAAACACACAGATCAGAACTTTCTTCACCAGCCTGACCATCCCACCCATTCTGTCCATATTATAGGACTCCTGGATAACACGCCGGTTCCTCAGCGATATTTTCTTTCTCAGACTTATAAAAATAATACTGCCCAGGGAAATCAGTCCCACACCTCCGATCTGGATCAGGACAAGAATAATAATCTTGCCTGCCAGAGTCCAGTGAGTTGCCGTAACAACTGTCACAAGCCCTGTTACACATATACTTGTGGTTGCGGTAAACATGGCATCTGTAAAAGATGTGTGGTATCCGGGTGCCGTACAAAACGGCAGCCACAGAAGTAATCCCCCTAAGATAATCACCCCCGCAAAACCGAGGGTAATTATCTGAGCAGTATTTAATTTATGCAGTCTGTTATATAACTGCATCTTTTTATTCATTTGTTATTTGTTGTTTTTATCATAGTTATGAGAAAGTGACTGGCATACTTCCCACTGATAGTCAGAGATACCTTTCTGCATAGCAAGTGCTTCATTGATATCGAAGTCTACGAATTCACCGTGACGATATCCGACAACACGGCATGTCTTGCCTGCAATAAGAAGGTCTACAGCCAGAGCACCCATCATAGATGCATATACACGGTCTTTACATGTCGGGCTTCCACCACGCTGCATGTGTCCAAGGATTGTAGCACGTGTTTCGATACCTGTGGCAGCTTCGATACGTTTTGCCATTGCTTCAGAATGACCGATACCTTCTGCATTGATGATGATGTGATGCTTTTTGCCTTTCTTACGACTCTCGATAATGTTATTGATCAGCTTCTGCTCATCATAGTCATATTTTTCAGGAACCAGAACGTCCTCAGCACCGTTGGCAATACCGCACCACAGAGCAATATATCCTGCACCACGTCCCATAACCTCGATGATACTGCATCTCTCATGAGAAGTGGAAGTATCACGTACTTTATCAATTGCTTCCATTGCAGTGTTTACAGCTGTATCAAATCCGATGGTATATTCTGTACATGCAATGTCAAGGTCGATTGTTCCGGGAAGACCGATTGTATTGATTCCGAGATTCGCAAGCTTCTGAGCACCTGCGAAGGATCCGTCACCACCGATGACAACAAGTCCGTCAATTCCATGTTTTCTGCAGATCTCTGCTCCACGTTTCTGGCCTTCTTCTGTACGGAATTCTGCACAACGTGCTGTATAAAGGATTGTACCTCCACGCTCAATTGTATCAGATACATCTTTTGCGCTCATGTCAATAATCTCTTCGTTTAACAGACCATTGTATCCTTTCAGAATACCTTTTACATTTAATCCATTGCTTAAACCTCTTCTGACAACTGCACGAATTGCAGCATTCATTCCAGGTGCGTCACCACCGCTGGTAAGGACACCAATGGTTTTTATCTTGTTTTCTGCCATCTTTTCTTCCTCCATCTTCTGAATCTATCTCATTTTTACTATACACATATTCGGGTATAGTTTAGCGCATTTCTATAAGTTTTTCAATCCTCTTTCTACAACTTTAACATTGGTTTTACCATATTTTTCGTACATATAGTTCAGCCATGAGTCCTGAATTTGTGCATGATATCCAACCGGAAGCTTCTTTATGGCCTTTACGTCTTTCAGGTAGATCACAACAGCACTGTCACCCGGTGAACGTCTGAGGTCTGCAAGCAATTCCTGAGATTGCTGTGTGTAGCTTTCTTTATTGTCAAACTGTATCCAGATTTCCCTTGGCATATTGTCAAAGGGACGGATTTTTTCAAGGATCAGTTTACTGGCGCGATCGTCCTCTGCAGATACTCTGCCTTGAATAAATACTCTGCCTTCTTCATTCAGGAACTGCTGACTTTTCTCATAATCTCTGGGGAACACAACTACCTCCACTGTTCCTACCAGATCCTCCACTGTGAGGAATGCCATAACCTTATTATTCTTTGTATATTTGATGGTTTTATCCGTAATCATTCCACCGATAATTACTTTCTGACCATCCATGACTTTCGGAAGATTTGTTTCTTCATCCTGCTGAAAATCCGAGGTTTTCGCAGAAATGGTTTTCTCCATCATTTCCCGGTAATTTTCCAGAGGATGACCACTGAGGTAGATTCCCAGAACTTCCTTCTCATATCCCAGAAGTTCCTCTTTTCCGAATTCCTCCACATCGGGCATACGGATTTCAAATTCTTTCTTGTCCTCCTCGCTTACCAGATCAAAAAGGCTCATCTGGCCTGCCAGTGAATTCTTCTTCTCCTGACTGATACTGTCTGAAATCTTCTGATAAACCAGCATTTTCTGGCGGCGGTTACCATCCAGGCAATCCAGTGCACCTGCTTTGATAAAGTTTTCTACTGCTCGCTTATTCATCTGCGGAGAGTTTCGTTCCATAAAATCCTTCAGGGAACGATATTGTCCGTTCTCTTTCCTCTCTTTTACCAGACTTTCAATAACCGGACGTCCCACACTCTTTATAGCGGACAGGCCATATCGGATTGCACCGTTATCTACAGAAAATCCGTACATTCCACAGTTCACATCCGGCGGCAGGATCTTAATCCCCATCTGCCTGCAGACCAAAATATATTCTGCAACCTTATTGGGAAAATCAATAACCGATGTCATTAATGCGGCCATAAATTCCACAGGATAGTAATATTTCAGATATGCAGTCTGATAGGAAACAACTGCATAGGCTGCTGCATGGGACTTATTAAAAGCATATTTGGCGAAATCAATCATTTCATCATAGATTTTATTTGCCGTTGCCTCATCAATTCCATTTGCAATACAGCCTGGAACTCCCTCTGCTTCATTTCCGTAAACAAAGTTCTGGCGCTCCTTTTCCATGACAGAGGCCTTCTTTTTGGACATTGCACGGCGCACCAGGTCGCTTCGGCCCAGAGTATAACCTGCCAGGTTCCGAACAATCTGCATAACCTGCTCCTGATAGACAATACACCCATACGTAGGCTTCAGGATCGGCTCCAGCTGAGGGCAGTCGTAACGGATGGTATCCGGACGGTTTTTGCCCCGGATATACTGAGGGATAAAATCCATGGGGCCCGGGCGGTAAAGAGAAATTCCTGCGATCACATCTTCCAGACTCTGAGGCTTCAGTTCCTTCATGAAGTTTTTCATTCCCGCACTTTCAAGCTGAAATACACCATCAGAACGACCGGTACCAAGGGAATCCAAAACCTTTTTATCATCATAATTAATCTTCTGCATGTCCAGAGTCACTCCTGCATCCTTCTGGATCAGCTTTACTGCATTCTGGATCACAGTCAGAGTACGAAGTCCCAGGAAGTCCATTTTTAAAAGTCCCAATTCTTCCAGTGTTGTCATGGTAAACTGAGTGACAATAGACCCGTCTGATGCTCTGGAAAGCGGTACATATTCTGATACGTCCTTCTGGCTGATAACAACACCTGCCGCATGCATGGAGGTATGTCTGGGAAGTCCCTCCAGACGTCTTGCCATATCGATCAGATAATGAATTTCATCCTGCTCTTCATATGCTTTTTTCAGCTCAGGGTTCATAGTAAGGGCTTTATCTATAGTAATATTTAATTCCTGCGGGATCATTTTCGCAATGGAATCCACCTGTGCATAAGGCATATCCAGTACACGGCCCACATCCCGGATCACACCACGGGCTGCCAGCGTACCAAAAGTAACGATCTGAACCACACAATCATCCCCATATTTACGGCGGACATATTCAATAACCTCCTGCCTTCTTTCGAAGCAGAAGTCAACGTCAATATCAGGCATAGATACTCGTTCCGGATTCAGAAATCGCTCAAAGAGCAGATCATAGCGAATAGGATCAAGCTGTGTGATGCCCAAGGTATAAGCAACCAGACTTCCCGCTGCAGAGCCACGTCCCGGTCCTACCATAATGTCATGATCGCGGGCATATTTAATAAAATCCCATACTATAAGGAAGTAATCCACGTAGCCCATATTTTTTATAGTAGATAATTCGTAATTCAGACGAGCTTTTAATTCCTCTGTAACCGGCTGATAACGTTCCTCCAGTCCCTCGAAGCATAGCTTGTTCAGATATTCCCAGGATGTAAGACCATCCGGCACATCGAATCTTGGAAGCTTGGTCACGCCAAATTCAATCTCAACATGACATCTCTGTGCAATCTTATGAGTATTCTCCAGGGCCTCCAAAGCATATGGGAAAAGTTCTGCCATTTCTTCCGGGGATTTCACATAATACTGGCCGCCCTCATAACGCATTCTGTCCTCGTCTGCCAGTTTCTTGTTTGTCTGCAGACAGAGAAGAATATCATGAGGATCAGCATCCTCCGCCCTTGTATAATGCACATCATTGGTTGCCACAAGGTCAATCCCTGTTTCTTCGTGCATACGGAGAAGCTCCTGATTTACCAGTCTCTGCGCAGGGATTCCATGATCCTGTAATTCCAGGAAGAAATTCCCTTTGCCAAAAATATCCTGATAACGAAGAGCTGCTGCCTTTGCATCTTCGTACATTCCTCTCTGAAGATACCTGGCCACTTCACCTGCAAGGCAGGCACTTAAGGCAATAATCCCTTCATGGTACTCTTTTAATA
>ENA-OPAH01001874-OPAH01001874.1-human-gut-metagenome-genome-assembly--contig:-NODE-1874-length-12715-cov-3.767536_pt1 | contig 12715 bp, 10 predicted proteins | sample MGYA00241050_ERZ501416 | MGnify/ENA primary metagenome ERZ501416 (study PRJEB25962, sample SAMEA2042632) | human gut metagenome | biome: human gut; feature: human-associated habitat; material: faeces... | reverse complement strand
GGTGCCAAAGGCAAGGGGGTTCGTCTCGCCTGCCGCCGTCACCGTGACCGTAACAGCCGGGTCGGCAAGGCCGTAGTCCTCGCCGGGCTGAGCCGTGAGCTGACGTTTGACGTTCAGGGATGCCAGCGCCGTGACCATGGTATTGCAGGCAGATGCATCCAGATGATAGTCCGGGTCATCCGCCAGCGTCCAGCTGCCGGAATCGTAATTTAGGGTAAGCGTTTCGCCGCCATAGGCATACCGGATGCTGGTCACATCGCCCGCCGCAAAAGAAGAAAGCAGGATGCTGCCCTCTGCGGCGTCGCTGGAAGCAGCCTCTTCTGCGGCATTGCTGCGGCTGACAAACCACAGCAGCCCGCCCAGCACAAGCACCAGCACCAGAAGCACCGCAAGGGTGCGCTGTTTTGTTTTCATGGCAGTGCCCCCTTACCTGCGGCGGCGCAGCAGCACCTCCACAGCACCTGCAATGAGCACTGCTGCGGGCAGCACGAATACGAACACCATGCCCAGCGTCATGGATGCGGAAGCCGGGACCGTGATGGGTGCAGCTTCCAGTGCTTTGGTGTCGATGAGCAGGCTCTGCCCTACCAGCGAAGCGGCACAGCCCTGCAGGAAGGTCAGGTTGCCCGGGATGGACTGGTACACCTGCTCGTTGTCCATGTTGGGGCAGCCGATCCAGATCACCTCGGCTCCGGTGGAGTCATTGCGCGCCCATACGGCCAGCGAGAACGGGCCGTCGGTATCGCCGGCTTCCTTTGCGGAAGAAGAGCTGGCATCAAAGTCCTGCTTGCTGTAGGCATCCTCGGTGGTATACAGCAGCGGTTCCGCCGTCACATCGTCTGTCTCGGTAATGGTGATGCCCTGTGCCACCGAGAGCATCACATGGGTGCTCTGATTCACGCCGTCCAGCGCGGTGCTTTCGTCGGCGGCCGCGTAGTCCGGGAACAGCGAGTACGGGTAGCCGTACAGCGCGTGGCCCGCATCGCCCTCCACCACAAGGCCCGGCTCACGCGCAAGGCCGAACTGTGCCATCACTGCATCCAGATTGGGCGTTTCGGTATAGCCGCTGGTGGTCAGCAGCACCTTGCCGCCGTTTTCCAGATAGGCCTGCAGCTGCGCGATCTCATCCACAAGGCCGTCAGCTGCAAAATCCGAAGCGGGGTCGCTGATGATGAGCAGATCACAGTCCTCCGGGATGGTGCCGGTGAGCAGATCCAGCGGCTGGGCATCGATATTCTGCGCCTTGAGCGCCTCGGTCAGCGAGGAGGTAAGCGCCTGCTCGCCGTGGTTGGTGGTGTAGTAGGCATGACTTTCTGCTGCGGCAGTCAGCTTGTAGATGGCAGAGCTGATCTGCTTTTCGCCGCCAAAGGTCACGTTGGCAGCGCCGGTGGTGTAGTAATCGGAGTAATCGTACTCGTAAAGTTCGGCGGCGTTCAGCACTTCGCTGTTCTCACCGCTGACCACGATCAGACTGCCGGTGGATGCATTCTCTGCGCCGTACTGCGCTGCAAAGGTCGGGTAAAGCGCCGGGTCCTTCTGCTCCCAGTGGAAGTGACCGCTCTCGTCGGCGTAGTGATCCAGCAGCTTGGTGATAATGGCATCCTCGCTGCCGGTCTCACAGAGATAATAAACGGTCACGTCCTGATCCAGGCTCTGCATCAGCTGCCTGGAGCTGTCGCCCAGCGTGTACATTTTGGCGGCAGAGAGGTCGAACTCGGTGTATTTTTTCGGGATGGCCCCCACCAGCAGATTGATCAGCACGGCCAACACGATGGCTGCTGCCAGAATGGCCGTGGAGTACAGCCCATTGCGGAACACCTTGCCGTTTGCGGAGGAAGAAAATTTGAAATTTTTCATGTTGTTCCCCTCCCCTCAGTTCCAGCGGCGCTTTTCCAGCCCCTGCGCCGTGAAGAACAAAAACAGCATGGTCACGGTCAGGTAGTACACCAGCGTCGGGATGGAAAAGCTGTTGTTGACAAACTCTTCAAACGGCGTGAACAGGCACAGCCCGCTGAGCACCGCGCTGAACGCTTCGGTCAGCCAGCTGCTCTGCAGCAGGAACAGTGCCGTCAGCACCACACAGCAGCCCGCAAAGGTCAGGCAGCCCAGCGTAAAGCTGCGGGTACGCAGGCCTGCCACCACACTGAGCACTGCCGCAATGGCGGTGAACAGGGCCAGCGCCACTGCGCTGCCTGCGGTGAACATGCTGCGCAGGCTGGGCATCATGTAGGCCAGCAGCAGTGCGGCAACACCTGCCACCGCAGCAATGATCTGATTCTCGGTCAGGCTGGAAAGAAACACGCCAATGGCAATGGCGGCGCAGCCCATGAGATAATAGCACAGCAGAGCGGCCAAGTTTGCCAGCGTGGCCGTGCCGGTGGCACCCAGTGCGGCCAGTACAAGGATCATGACCGCATCGGCAAGGCACGGCAGTGCAAAGATGACGCACAGGGCAAAGAATTTGCCCAGCACGATCTCCCACACAGACACCGGGCTGGTAAGCAGCAGCTGATCGGTGCGGGTGCGGCGTTCCTCTGCAAAGGAGCGCATGGTGAGCACCGGGATATACAAAAGCAGCACAAACGTGGTGCGGTAAAGCGTGTAATAGCCAAAATCCGTCAGGCCGTAGCCCAGATTCAGGGCAACAAAATAGATGGCCGTTGCCGCCAGCATAAAGGCGGTGAGCACATAGCCGATCATGCCATGAAAGCTGCTGCGGACTTCGCGTTTGAAAATGGCGATCATTCCGTTTTCTCCTCCCCTTCATCCGATGGTGTTTCAGACTCGTTTTCGGTCAGTGCAAGGAACACTTCCTCCAGCGTCCTGTTTTCCGCTGCCAGCGCCAGCACCGTGCATCCGGCCTGCGAAAGGGCGCGGGACACCTCGGCGCGGCGGTCAGAAGCATCGGCACTTTCTGCGGTAAAGGTCACCTGTCCGTCGGCCTCGGATTCGATCTCCACCTTGCGGATGCCCGGAATGGAGCCGACTGTTTTCAGCACGGTCTTCCCCCCGCCCAGAGCGGTAGCGCGCAGACGGCTGCCGGGGTTCAGCTTTTCGGCCAGCTGTTCCGGCGCACCCACCGCCACCAAATGCCCCTTGGACAGGATCAGTACCTGACTGCACACCGCCTGCACCTCGCTGAGGATGTGGCTGGACAAAATGACCGTATGGGTCTTGCCCAGTTCCTGAATGAGTCTGCGGATTTCGATGACCTGTGCAGGGTCAAGGCCTACGGTAGGCTCGTCCAGAATGATGAGCTGCGGCGCGCCCAGCAGCGCCTGCGCAATGCCCACGCGCTGGCGGTAGCCCTTGGACAGACTGCGGATGAGCCGGGGCAGCACCTCTTCCAGCCCGGTGCGGCGGGCAGCTTTGCGCACCTGTTCTTTGCGGTCGGCCTTCTTTTTGATGCCTTTCAGCTCTGCAGCAAAATCCAGATATTCCTGCACCGTCATTTCCGGGTAGAGCGGCGGCTGCTCGGGCAGATAGCCCACACAGGCCTTGGCCTGCCGGGCCTGCTCCGGCAGGCTGAAGCCCGCCACCTTCACTTCACCGGAGGTGGGGGCAAGGTAGCCGGTGAGGATATTCATGATCGTGGACTTGCCCGCGCCGTTGGGGCCGAGCAGGCCGAAGATCTGGCCGTCGCCCACCGTAAAGGACAAATCTTCAATGGCAGGGTGCGTGCCATACTTTTTGCTCAGATGCGATACTTCGATCACAGCAAACGCTCCTTTTTCATCTAGTTCAATGCTGGTATATTTTAGACCGAAAATGTGTAAAAATTAAGACAATCCTGTGGCGGGATGCAAAAAGAATTCTTAAGAATGATTAAGGCCGCCCTTTCATATGCCAAAAAGGCAGCAAAAAAGCACCGTCTCCCAAAGGAAACGGTGCTCAGAAAACCATAATTACTTACGGCCGAAACGCTTGTTGAAGCGCTCAACACGTCCGCCGGTGTCAACCAGCTTCTGCTTGCCAGTGTAGAAAGGATGGCACTTGGAGCAAACTTCGACGTGGATCTCAGGCTTGGTGGAACGAGTCTTAATGACGTTGCCGCATGCGCAGGTGATGGTGCAGTCAACGTAGTTCGGATGGATACCCTGTTTCATTCTTTTCACCTCATTTCTGGTTCTGACTTATTGGGGCCATATTATAAATGTATGTGCCCATCACAACCTTCAATATCGGCTACCCCGTCGAGCGGCCTTGGAAACGATTGCCTTACTATTATAGCACGATTCCGACAGAATGCAAGAGGGAAAATAAAGTTTTTAGCATACAAAAAGTCCCCTGCACTTTCATGCAGAGGACTTTAACGGTTTTACCTTACGCCGTCAGGCCATCAGTGGATGAACACAGGACCCAGCGGGTTGGTGATGGGGCTGACGTAGCCGCCCAGCAGCTTGGGGATCGCCAGGCTGATGTCGGGGATGAAGGTCAGCAGCAGCAGTGCAACGAACATGCACAGGTAGAACGGCAGGGTCGCCTTGACGACCTTTTCCATCGGGCGCTTTGCAACGGCAGAGCCGATGAACAGCACAGCGCCGACAGGAGGAGTCAGCAGGCCAATGCCGCAGTTCAGAACCACGATGATACCGAACTGGATGGGATCGATGCCGATGGAGGTTGCGATGGGCAGCAGGATGGGAGTAGCGATCAGGATGATGGGAGCCATATCCATGATGCAGCCCAGAACCAAGATGATCAGGTCGATCAGCAGAGCGATGATGTAGGGGTTATCGGTGACGCTGGTGATGGCATTTGCAGCCAGATCCGGCACATGCAGCATGGTCAGGCAGTTGCCGAAGACTGCAGAGGTGGCGATCAGGATCAGCACGATGGACAGAGTGTTCACGCACTCATCCAGTGCATGCCAGACACCCTTCCAGTCCAGACCCTTGTAGACGAACACCGACACGAACAGAGAGTAGATAACTGCAATAGCTGCAGACTCGGTAGCGGTGAACACACCGCCAACAACGCCGAACACAACGATAATAACAGCGGCCAGTGCCCAGATGGAAGTGCCCAGCTGCTTAACGAAGCCCTTGATGCTGAACGGAGAGCCCTTGGGGTAATTCTCCTTGACCGAGATGATGTAGGAACCGATCATCAGGACGATGGCCAGCAGAGCACCGGGCAGATAACCTGCCAGGAACAGGCTGCCGACCGAGATGCCGCCGGCAGTGGTGGCATAAATGACCATGTTGTGGCTCGGAGGAACCAGCAGACCCTCGCAGGAGGAGGTGATGGTAACAGCAGTGGAGAAGTCGGCATCGTAGCCCTGATCGACCATCATGGGGATCATGATGGAGCCGATGGAAGCGGTATCTGCAGATGCAGAACCGGAAATACCGCCGAAGAAGTAGGAAGCAACGATGTTGACCATTGCCATGCCGCCGCGCATCCAGCCCACGCAGGCATCAGCCAGAGCGATCAGCTTTTCAGAAATGCCGCCGGAGCCCATGAGTACGCCCATGGTGATGAAGAACGGCACGGCCATCAGGCTGAAGGAAGAGATGCCCTTGACCATCAGACGGCAGACATCGGTCAGTGCCTGACCCTGCACCATCATGCACAGCACGCTGGAAAGACCAACGGCGTATGCAATGGGGAAACGCAGGAAGATCATTACAAAGAAGCTGACAAGAAGGACAATGATTGCCAGTGTCTGAACTGTCATATTACACTTCCTCCTTTACAAAAATGCTCTTGATGTGGTTGTACAGTGCCTCGATCTCGAAGATGATCATGGCAACACCGGCCAGCGGCACCGGGAAGTACATCCAGAAGCGGCTCAGCCAGGGCATGGACACGTAGAAGCCGCGGCCGCCCAGAGTGGTGGCATAGTTCCAGCCGACCACCATCATGATGACACCCAGAATGCACACGGCAAGATCGGCCAGAATATCCAGCACCTTGACGGCGATTTTGGGCAGATACACGTCAAACGCAGTCATGCGGATATGGGCACCGCGGCGGATGGCCAGAGCAGCACTCAGCACGGCCATGTAGCTCATACAGGTCAGCACAACCTCTTCCGACCATGCCGGGTCCGGGATGAACGAGACGTAACGACCGATGACCGACATGGTAGTGATGAGGATATCTGCGATCAGCAGCAGCTTGCAGATAAACAGGACCACTTTGTAGGTGATGTCGTACACCGGCTTGATCTTATCCAAAGTGGTAAAGATTTTCGGCATATGAATTCCTCCATATAAAAAGCCCGGCAGGTCTGCGGGCGTATCCCGTAGTCCCCCGCCGGGCTATATACTATCTCAGAACAGGAAAGGCTTTTTCAATTATGCCTTCATGTCCAGCAGCTGCTGATACAGCTCAGCCTGATCGGAGGTGTTCTCGCTGATGACCTTCTGGCAAGCTTCCTGCCAAGGTGCCTTATCGGGAACATCCACGACATTGCAGCCGGAGCTCTTCAGCTCATCCAGAACCTTGTTCTCAGCGGTCTCGGACAGGTCTGCATTGAAGGCCTGCGTATCAGCACCGGCCTCCATGATGGCAGCCTGCTGGTTCTCGGTCAGCTTGCCCCATGCGTTATCAGTGATAACAGCCTGAACAGCGCCCAGAGTGTGGCCGTCCAGGATCAGGTTGTTGGCAACCTCGGGGAATGCATTGGACTTGTAGTTTGCGATGGGCTGCTCAGCACCATCCACAACGCCGGTCTGCAGTGCGCTGTACAGCTCACCGAAGGAAACGACGGTGGGGTTAGCGCCCAGACCCTCGACCAGGCCGTTCATGACGGGGTCGTTGGACACGCGCAGCTTCAGGCCCTTGAAATCATCGATGCCGGAAACCGGGTTGACCGTGAAGAAGTGACGGAAGCCCTCTTCGCCGTAGAAGACGCCACGAACGGGCAGGCCCAGCTCCTGAGGCTCGTTCAGGAACTCAGGTGCCAGATCGCTGTTGGCGAAGTTCCAGAAGTGTGCGCGGTTCTCGAAGGTGAAGGGGATGGACAGCAGCTTGGACTTGTTGCAGCCATAGCTGGTCAGTGCGAAAGCGGAGATACGGCTCATATCGATGGAGGTAGAACCGCCCAGGATTGCGTCCAGAACGTCGTTCTCAGAACCCAGAACGCCGGAAGCCTGCACATCGATGACGACGGAGCCGCCGGTCAGCTCCTCGACCTTCTCCTTGAAGTGAGAACCGGTCTGACCAACGATGGTATCCAGCGGGTTGACCTCGGCGTAGACCAGAGTCACCTTGGGATCGTTTGCAGCAGCAGTAGCATCACCAGCAGCAGAAGCTGCGGTGGAAGAAGCTGCGGTAGAGGTGGAAGCAGCAGAATTGCTGGAACCACCACATGCGGTCAGAGCCAGAGCAGCGGCGGAAACACCGGCTGCTGCCAGAAAGCTGCGACGAGTGATCTTTTTCATAATAAATCGTCCTCCTTAAATCTCCCGAACGGCCCGGTCTGCACAGGACCCGCATGCCGTTCATTTACTGTACATACTTTAGCAAATTTTTTTAACCGAAACAAGGGCTTTCAAAAAATGTCCTGTTTTTTGAAAAAATATCAGAATTTCTTTTGTGAAAAACGCCAAACGTTTTACTTTTTGTTTGTGCATCTTCGCCTAACAGATGGATACATTCCTGTATTCAATAGAAAAACAAAGTGCTGGATGCCCTCCCCTTTGGGGTCCAGAGCACACAGCACTTTGCCGGTTCTTTATTCTGTTTTCCTGATTTCTTTGCCCATCTTTTCCGGGCTTTGCTGTGAGGCTTATGCCTGCCGGATGCGGGTGATCAATTCGCCCTGCTGGGCAAACCGATCATACATCGGCTGCACAGCAGCACGGAACCTTGCCTTTTCTTCTTCGTCCAGCTCTGTCACCTCAATGCCTGCTGCACGCAGATCACTTTCCGATTCCGCCTCCTGCTGCGCCCAGAGCCTGCGCTCCACCTTGGCGCTCTCCCGGGCACACAGGCGGATGATCTCCGGGTAGCGCTCGTCCAGTGCGGCCAGCTTTTCCATCACAGCAGGGCTTGCAAGCTGCACCTCCGGCACGCGGGTATGCTCATCCTTTAAAAAGTAAGGTGCCACCTCGTAGTGACCCATGGCTTCGTAGCTGGGCCAGTTGTTCTCTGCGCCATCGATCTCACCGTTGTGCAGGGCGGCATACACCTTGCTGTACACTACCTTTACCGGCTTTGCGCCGAGGTCGGTGATCATTTCGCTCATCATGTCCGATTCCTGCACGCGGATGGTCAGGCCCTGCAGATCTGCAAGGCCTGTCACCTTCTGCCGGGTGTAGATGCTGCGCACACCGGCATCGAACCAGGAAAGGCCCGTCAGCTCCAGCGACTCCAGCGTGGAGAGGAACTCGTCGCCGATGGTCCCATCCAGCACGCGCCACATCTGGTCAGCGTCGGTGTAAAGGTACGGCAGCTGCAAAACGCTCAGCGCCGGCTCGTACTCTGCCAGCTGGCTGAGGGACACGCGGGAGAAGTCAATGCCGCCGAACTGCATCTGCTGGATCACGCTCTGCTCCGCGCCCAGCTCTCCCCCGCTGTACACCAGCACTTTCACGCGGCCATCGGTGCGCTGGGCCACAAGATCCGCAAAGGCCAGCGCTGCCTGCGTAGTAGGATAATCCTCCGGCTGGTTCTCCGCATAGCGCAGGATCAGTTCCGCCCCCTGTTGCTCCTGCACCGGCTGATGGCCGCAGCCCGCCACCGGCAGTGCCAGCACGGCTGCGCCGAACAGGGCGGTGAGCATCTGGCGGCGGGTCACAGGCGGGCCTCCCGTGCAGCCTTGGCCGCTTCCCTGCGGTACTGGGTGGGGGTCATGCCGGTGCGTTTTTTAAAGGTGCGGGCAAGATAGCTGGAATCCTCGTAGCCCACCATGGAAGCCACCTCTGCTGCCGAACGGAACGGGTCGGTGAGCAGCTCCTTGGCAGCGTTGATCCGCAGTTCGGTCAGGCAGTCCAGAAAGTTCATCTTCTGGTACTTCTTGAACTGTGCCGAGAGATACGCCGGGCTGATATGCAGGATCTCGCTCACACTGTCCAGCGAGAGGTCGAACATATAGTTATCCTCCATATACTTGCGCACATGGGCCATGACCAGTGCATTGCGGTCGTTCTCCCCTGCTTCGGCGGCATCGCTCTCCGGGTCAGCTTCCGGCTCCGGTTCCACCGGAGCCAGCTCTGCAAGGCGGCGGCCCGCCTCGATCTGACGGATGGCCTTGCGGATGGAAGCTTCCACTTCGTCCGGGTTCACCGGCTTGAGCAGATAATCGCAGGCACCCAGATGCATGGCCTCGTGGGCGTACTGGAACAGACTGTAGGCCGTAACAAAGATCACCTTGCACTCCGGGCGCTGTTCCAGCACGGCGCGGGCTGCATCCAGACCGTTCATACCGGGCATCTCAATGTCCATCAGAATCAGGTCTGCGCCCCACAGCACCGCCGTATCCGCTGCCTTGCGGCCGTTCTCGGCAGTCTCGATGGTCACTTCGTGCTCAAAGCGGCGGGCCACGATGTCCGCCAGCGTTTCCCGTTCCAGTGCTTCATCATCCGCGATCAACAGACGAATCATTCCTCAAACTCCTCCTCATTCTCCACCAATGGCAGATACAGCACCACCGCCGTACCGCGTCCCGGATGGGACCGTATCACAAAGCGGCTGTTCCGATCCAGCAGACGCAGGCGGGCCGCAACATTATAAATGCCGATATGCTCCCAGCGCTCACCGGGCTGGCTGAGCGCCCCGCGCAGCTGTCGTAATTGATCCAGCTGGATGCCCACGCCGTTATCCACCACGCGGATGCACAGCAGTCCCTTCTCCCGCAGAGGGTTCACGCGGATGCGCACCACACCGCCCTCCTCTTTGGGGCAGATGCCGTGCTTGAAGGCATTTTCCACAATGGGCTGTAAAATAAAGGACGGCACCATGGTCTCGGTAAGATCCAGCGAATCGGAAATGCGCCACTCCATACGCACCCGCTCACCAAAGCGGACATGGTAGATGGAGTAATATTCATCCACGATGCGCACCTCACGGGAGAGCGGCACCTGTTCATCGTTGCTCATCAGGCTGTAGCGCAGCAGATGCGAAAGCGCCATGATGAGCGCCTGCGTACGGTAGGCCGTCTCGGTACCGGCGGTCTGCTGGATCACATTCAGGGTGTTGAACAGAAAGTGCGGGTCGATCTGGCTGCGCAGCTGCTGCAGCCGGCTGCGCTCCATGCGGTTCTGCAGCTCCAGTGCTTCGGTCTTCTGGCGGTGCAGCTCCCGCTCGATCTCGTTTTTCTCCTGCAGGGTGGTCACCTGCTGGGCCATGGAGTGCTTCATGATGTTGAAGGACTCGGCCAGCTGAGCGATCTCCGGCTGCTTGGGCAGCGGGATGTCCGGGGTGTCGAACTCACTTTTGCCAATGGCGCGGGAGGCAGCGATCATCTGCTGCACCGGCGTGAGCAGACGCATGACCATCAAACCGGTAACGCAGCCCAGCGCCACGCACAGCGCCACCACCACCGTCTGCAGCATGGTGATGCGCTCGTTCAGGGCCGAGATGGTGGTGTAGGTGGTCTGGGAATCCTGAATGGCGGTTTCCAGCAATTGCAGGGTGTACTGGCTCAGGTAATCGCCGCAGGGCACCACCTTTGCATAATACAGCTGGGAAGCTGCGGCATCGTTGCCGCTGAGCAGGTCGTTTTCCAGCTCATCCAGCAGGCCGGTGTAGGTCTGATAGACCGTATCCACTGCGCTGTAGAGCACCCGCTGCTCATCGCTGACGCTTTCCAGACTGTTCAGGCTGGTACCGATGCGCCAAAGCCATGCGTTGCAGGTGGAAGATGCCGACTGCAGCCGGTCAATGATCTCCTCCGGCTCGCTGTTCTCCCAGCGGTAGTTCTCCAGCACGGAAATAGAGCTTTCCACACCGCCCTGAAAGCGGCTGATGGCGTTGAAGCAGCCCATCTGCGCGTCCTGTACTGCCTGCACTGCTCTGGACTGGTAGCCATTGAGCGTGAGCTGCATGGCAAAGGCCGCAAAAAATGCTGCCAGACACAAGCCCATGCGCTGCTTGAGGGTGATCTGCCGCTTGCGGTGCTGCAAAGCCTGCCGCCTCCTTTCGTTTGGTAACGATTTATTGTACCACGCTTTGGGCCGGATTGGCAAGGTTTGCATGTTTTTCTCTTGCCTAAACCGCGCAATTGTGGTACGATGCCTGTAAATACAAAGGAGGCGACTTTATGTCCCAGACCATCTCCGTTTCCACCACCATGGGTGAGCAGGGCTTCCGCGATTTTGCCGTGTTCGATGCATTCCATCACCGCAAAGCATGGCTGCGTCCCGCTGTTTTTGCCGCCATTATGCTGGCTTTTGCCGCCGTCTGCCTTTCGCAGCTGGGCAAGCGCCCGGGTGCCGGGCTGCTGGCTGCTGTGCTTGCCATTGTGGGCATCGGCCTGCCGGTGAGCTACTTTTACTCGTTCTTCCGCAGCGTTTCCCGGCAGATCAAACAGATGCACCTGCCGCGTGCCTTCTACCGTGTGGAGCTGGCCGACACCGGCATTGCTGTGTGGATGTACGGCCAGCAGGACAAGCCCGAACCCACCAGCCGCCACGCATGGGACAGCTTTTACTGCGCTTACCGCACGGACAATGCGGTGTACCTCTACGTAGAAAAAGAGAAAGCTTACTTACTGAACGACCGCATGGAAGTGGTGTGGAAGTTTTTGGCCGGCATCCTGCCCAAAGAAAAGCTGCACGACTGCAGAAAAGGTTAATCCCAAAAAATATGCACACGCAAAAAAGAACTGCTGACATTTCGTTCAGCAGTTCTTTTTTGTATATAAAAAACCCACGCTGCGGCAAAGCAAAGCGCAGCGCGGGTGCGAAGATAGCTTATGTTATTGCGTCAGCCGATCAGCGGGCCAGCGTATACTTGTGCAGGGTCTTGCGCACAGCGCCGGGGCCTGCAAACAGTTCCTTGGCCATTGCCTCGATCTTCTCGCCCAGACCAACGGCATACAGATCCACGCCGAACACGTCAACACGGCTGTACAGCTTCTTCAGGCAGCTGAAGTCCTGCTCGCCTTCCTTGACCTCCAGCGGAGCCACGATGGCCTGCAGCTCAGCCAGCAGCGGATCGGTGGAAGGCTCAAAAGCCTGACCATTGTCATCGATGCCCTTCAGGTAGCGGGCGTAGCCTGCCAGCACCAGCGGGATCAGGATCAGGTTGCTCTTGTCCAGACCGCGTGCCTCGTAGGCCTTGATGGTCTCACCAAAGCGGATGGCCAGCTTCTGGGAGGTATCGGTAGCGATACGCTGGGGAGCATCCGGCATGAAGGGGTTGGGCAGGCGGCGGTTGATGACAGCGCCGATGAACTCGTAGGGGTTCAGCACGCCGGGATCGACCACGACGGGCATTGCCTCGATGTAGCCGATCTTCTGGATGAAGGCACGCAGGTCTTCATCGGCCATCTCGGCGGAGATGAGGGTGTAGCCCAGCATGCAGCCATAGATGGACATGGCAGTGTGCAGCGGGTTCAGGCAGGTGCAGACCTTCATCTTCTCGATCTTGTCCACGGTCTCGCGGTCGCAGTACAGCACACCGCCCAGCTCCAGCGGAGGACGGCCATTGGTGTAGTGATCCTCGATGCACAGGTACTGGGTCTCCTCGGCGTTGACGAAGGGAGCGGTAAAGGTGTGCTTCTCGGTCACGATGGTGTAGTTGTCCTCAAAGCCGTCCTTGG
>ENA-OPAH01001857-OPAH01001857.1-human-gut-metagenome-genome-assembly--contig:-NODE-1857-length-12832-cov-2.755185_pt1 | contig 12832 bp, 6 predicted proteins | sample MGYA00241050_ERZ501416 | MGnify/ENA primary metagenome ERZ501416 (study PRJEB25962, sample SAMEA2042632) | human gut metagenome | biome: human gut; feature: human-associated habitat; material: faeces... | reverse complement strand
TATTACAGAGACCGGTGTGGGTGGCAGCTGGAATTCCGGTGCTCCGGTAACCTTGATTGGAGATTTTCGCTGGACAAATTACAAAGCCTCTGTGGATGTCTTATTTGAACGGGAAGATGTTAAAAATTATGCGGCTGTAGCAATACGAGAAATGGGTGGTTCTCATAATATTACATCTGCAAGCGGTTACACATTCAAATTATATCCGGATGGTAAATGGGAATTGTATCGTAAAGCCAAAAAAGTTGTGACCGGTACCTGTGATGCCAAAACACAGTTTGATGCAGGAGCAAATCAGTGGAATACGATCACGCTGGAAGGAAAAGGCAATACGATTAACGCATATGTCAATTATACGCTGGTTGGCAGTTATACAGATGAACAGCCTATCACTGCAGGACGAATAGCGTTAGGAAGTTCCAATGTATATACACAGTTTGACAATCTGGAGGTCAAAAAGCTGGACGGTTATGTACCGTATTGTACGGAATTGTTAGATAATATGGAACAATATGATCTGTCCGCACAGAAAAACACGAAACTTGAATACAATGACAAATGGCTGCACACGAACGGTCAGGGCATGTATGTATATCAGCGAAGTGTGTCCAAAAATACGGACAATGGAGCAACTCTTACGTATACCTTTACCGGAACAGGATTAGAAATCTTAGGAGAGATGAAAAAGACCTGTACTGTGCAGATGACTGTCGACGGAAAGCAGCAGGCGAAACAAGAAACACAAAAATCAGCTAATATGAATATGACAGTTGCAGTAACAGATCTTGCTTATGGAAAGCATGTAGTAACTGTAGAGGTATTAGATGGAACACTGGCAGTAGATATGGTTGGTATCTTAGGTGCTAAACATACACAAAAAGAACCGGATGTTCAGCCGACGAAACGTCCAAACGTTAAACCGACACAGACACCGTCCGTGCAGCCAACCGTAAAACCTACAGCTGCTCCGCAGCAAACGCCGAAAGCGGATCGTCCGAACAGCCCGAAAAGGGGAACAAAGGTCAATAAGAATATTGGAGTTTATCAAGTGACTAAGGCAGCAACAATGAAAAAAGCCGGAACTGTTAAGTTGTCCGGTTTGAACAAAAAGTACAAAAAAGCGGCTGCTTTGGTTATACCAGATAAGATCAAGATTGGAGCATATCAATATCGTATTACGGCAATTGGAACGAAGGCGTGTCAGGGCATTAAGGCTTCCAAAGTTACTCTTGGAAAAAATGTGAAAGAGATAGGAAAGTATGCATTCCGAAAAGCGAAAAATCTCAAGACATTTGTTGTAAAAGGAAAATTAACAAAGGTGTCCAAAAATGCGTACAAAGGATGTAAACACAAAATAAAATTAAAAGGTTCAACTGCAGCAGTGCGAAGAGCGAACCTGAAAAAATTAAAGAAAAGCGGTTATAAAAAATTCAGCCGCTAAAAGGAGGAAAAAATATGAGATTACAAAAAACACACAAAATGATTTTGGCAGGTCTGCTTGCTGTAGCACTGACGATACCGGCAGCTACTGTGGTAAAGACCGTGCATGCGTCAGAAACACAGATTCCGTTTGCACAGAGTGAGGATGGAACAGTTCACGAAACCAGTTTTGATCTGGCGAGGGTATCTGACGAAGAGGAGTTAAGCAGCTATGAAAAAGACAATGGCAAGCATTGGGTCAAATTATTTTCAAAATTTGATGGAGAAAAAAATATTTTGGACGATGCACAGTTACCGGATGATACTGCGAAAGTAAAAGTAGTGTTTGACATTACAAATTATGATTTGGATAAAGCATATCCGCTTACTTGGGCAACAGGTATCGGAGGATGGGCATCTGGTAAGCCAACAGGGGTAACCATTGACCAGAGTGGTACTTATGAAGCAATACTTGATTTTGCTAGTGAGACCGATGGAATTGGAAAGACGATTTCAAGTGCTGATATTAGTGCGGCGTCTATCCAGCTTGTATTCCAACTGGGAGAGGCAAAGCAGGAAGACATCGCAAATACAAAGAAGATTCATGTAAACTTTAAGGCTTGCTATGCATATAGTGCATCCGACGAGGTGAAGGCAGCTCCGGTAGTACCAATTGTTGATGTTACACCGACTCCGGTTCCGACAACACCACAAGAAACACCTGCACCGACACCTGGGAATACAGCAACACCAACGGCAACACCTGACACCAACAGCAAAAAGGTTATTCCAATTTCTAAAAAAACAAATAAAGCAAATGTTGTAAAGAAGATCAAAGCAACGAAAAAAACAGTTGTGATCAAAAAAGGAAAAACCAAGAAAGTAACATTTAAGCTGACAACAGCACTCAAAAATACGAAAACAACAGATAAGATCAAGAGTGTAAAATTATCTGGAAAAAACAAGGCTAAAGTACTGAAGAAAACCTTAGGGAAAAAGACTTGTACGATTAAAGTAAAAGGTGTTAAGAAAGGCAAAAGTGTTCTGAAAATTAAGATTGGAAAGAAACAAGCGAAGGTAACGATCAAGGTAGTATAGTGTAACACGAAAATAGAAATAAATTGCAAACAAGCCCGGCTATTTAGTCGGGCGTTTGCAGATATATAAGATGATGTATGTCAGAATGGAGGATTAGGATGAAAAAAATATGGGGAAAGCGAATAGGCACTGGTGTACTTGCAATATCGCTGATGCTTAGCAGTTTACCGACACAATTGTCGATTGCATTACCACATAAGGCAAAGGCGGCGGATACAGAGTTTAAGAGTGAGGCATTTGATTACGGAAAACTGCCGGATTCTACGGCAGCTAAGATTACGAGAAAATCCCTTACCGGCAGGGAATGGACAGGAGAGGATAATAATTTAGATATTACTTCGGTGAATACATTGCCGGATAGTTCTAATTTGGTTCCGTATGCAGATATTGCATCTGCATATGCCGGTGCCAAAGATTATGCAAGAGACAAGTCGTCGTATTACCAGTTACTTACCGGAGAAGGACAGGACTGGGATCTGACCGTATTTGATAATCCGGCAAAAGCAGAAGCAGTCGGTGCATTTCAAAATACGAACTATAAGATGGATGCAAAAGATGGCTGGAAAAAGGTCACTCTTCCGGCCAGCTGGACAAGCTATGGATTCGATCACTCAATCTATACGAATTCAGCGATGCCATTTGAAGAAAGTACAGAGTTTCCATTGGCACCAACGAAGAAAAATCCCGTGGGTCTTTATCGTAAAACTTTCACGGTGAAAGATTCTATGCTGCAAAAGAATGGAAAGGTTTATATTACTTTAGGTGGAGTAGAGTCGGCATATTATCTATATATTAATGGAAAGGAAATCGGTTATAGTGAGGATAGTTATGATCCACACACATTTGATATTACAGATGCGTTAAACGATCCTGGCAAGGAGAATGTACTTGCCGTGAAGGTATATAAGTTCTGCGATGGAACATGGATGGAAGATCAAGACATGATCTATGATGGCGGAATCTTCCGCGATGTATATTTGACAAGTACACCTACAGTGCATGTACAGGACTATACATTAGCGACAGATTTGTCAGACGATTATTCTACAGCTGATCTTAAAGTGAAAATGCAGACGATCAATGATTCTGCAACAGAATCATCGAACATGGCCGCGCAGCTTAATTTGTATGATGATCAGGGAAATTTATGTGCTACAACGCAGGAAGATATTGCAGCAATCGCATCCGGTAAACAGACAGAGACGTCACTGCAGATGCAGATTACAGATCCAAAACTTTGGGACAGTGATCATCCAAACCTGTATACAATGGTATTATCTTTGTATGATAAAAGTTCCAAACTTCATTACGAAAGTGTGAGTCAAAATGTAGGATTTCGTAAGTTGACTTTTACATCGACAAAAGTGACAAATGATGGAAAGTATAACAATGCAACCGACCATTATGATACCGTTAAATTAAATGGGAAACGACTTCTTATCAAAGGCGTGAATCGACATGACACCGATCCGGAAACCGGCAAATATATTTCCAAAAAGGTGTATGAAAAAGATATTATGTTGATGAAACAGAATAATATCAATGCAATCCGTACATCGCATTATCCAAATGATGATTATATGTATTATCTATGCGATAAATATGGACTGTATCTAATGTGCGAATCGAATAATGAATCGCATGCATTGATCACAGATGAGGATGCAATAGCAACACTTGAAAAGGCTGCAATGACAAGACAGACTGCTTCGTACGAAAGATTTAAGAATACGACAAGCAACTTGTTTTGGTCTATTGGTAACGAAAGCTCTCAAGGATGGACACAAAGAGATGGTAATTATGCTAACGGCGCATTTGCACATATGGTGCAGTATTTTAAGGATCGCGACGATAGCAGAATGCTTCACTATGAAGGTATGAGTGGTGGAGACAAAGGCTCTACGGCAATTGATATGATAAGTCATATGTATTATACACCGGACAGCATTATCGGTTATGGTACAAGTAAGAGTCAAATGCCGTTCTTGCTGAATGAGTATGATCATGCAATGGGTAATGCGGTCGGCAATTTAAGCGATTATTGGGATGTTATCCGCAAATATGATAGTATGCTTGGAGGCTTTATTTGGGATTGGGTAGATCAGTCCAGAAAAGTCAAGATCGGAGAAAAAGATTGGAATTATTATAGCAGTAAAGATGCTCATCAGAGCGGTTTGAATCAGTTAGATGGATACTTCCTGGGATACGGTGGTGACTGGGGCGACACCGGCGGAGACGAAAACTTCTGCCAAAATGGTCTTGTGTCTGCAGATCGCGACCCACAGCCAGAGTTGAAGGAAGTGAAATATCAATACCAGAGCTTTTGGTTTAAATCCGATCAGGATAAGTTGACAAATAATGAATTAACGGTAAGCAACGAAAGTATTTCTGCAAAATTGTCCGAGTATGATGTGACATGGGAATTGCAGGAAAATGACCGGATCATTTCACAGGGAACACTGAATGATGAAGTTCTTCCGAAAGAGGAGAAAAAGATCACGGTTCCTTATGTGATGCCGGAACAGCTTAAGTCTGGTGCAGATTATTATCTTAATATTCATGTAAAGACAAAAGAAGATTCAGACTGGGCGAAGGCAGGTTACGAAGTTGCATATGCGCAATTCACCATTGATGCTAAAAGTACAAAAGTGGCACATACTTTGAATGGAAAGAATGTGCAGATCAAGAAGCAGAGCCATTATTTTATAGTATCCGGCAAAGACTTTCGGTTCAAATTGAATTTGGATACGGGATTACTGGAGTCCTATTATTACAAAGACCAATTGCTCATGAAGGAAGGCCCGAAGCCTAATATTTCCAGAGCAAAGCTTGACAATGATTCTTCTCATTTCAAGGATATAATAAGTTATCTGACATTAGATGGGGAACCAACGGTGGGAAAGAGTGCAGATGGTAATTATATGCTCACCACGAAATGGAATTCTTCCTATCTGTTGGACAGCAAAACAAAGACTCCGGGAACGATAGAAATGAGTTATTTGATCGAAGATACTGGGGCGGTAACGGTACGTATGAAACTCGACTTTACGAAAACAAAAGTCAAAAAGTTTATTAAAGTTGGAACACGATTGTCGCTTGCGAAAGGGACAGAAAATGTCTCTTGGTATGGAAATGGTGATGATGAAAGTTACTGTGACAGACAGACTTATACGAGGGTAGGGGCATATACTTCTACGGTTAATAAGATGTTCTATCCATTTGCAAGGCCTCAGGATTGTGGCAATCTGACAGGTGTGAAATGGATCCGTCTTGACAATGAAACAAATGGAACCGGAATGTTGATCTGTGGCAATGAGGATGTCAATGCATCTGCTTTGCATTTTATGACGGAGCAGCTCGACAAAGCAAAACATGTTAATGAGTTAAAGCCACTTACCAAAACGTTTGTCACTGTCGATGCTGCAGTTAGCGGAACGGGTAATGCGTCTTGTGGATTTGATACGTTGGATCCATACCTGGTGAAAAACAATAAAGTGTATGACTATCGTTACACATTGGTACCTGTCAGCAATACGGATGACAGCATGACTGTTGGTAAGGAGTACAGGGATCAGTCATTTGATATGGATCAGGTTTCTTATGAAAAAGTTGATCCGGTGGTGACAGACGGAGAGCCTGCAGCTGATCCGGTCGATGAGGATGAAGCAATTTTGAATCCGCCGAAAGAAGATGATAACAACGGTGGAAATAATAGTGGCAGTAATACTGGAAACAATACCGGAAATAACACTGGAAATACTGGAAACAATAATACCGGTAATAACGGTGGCAGCATAAATAATGCCGGGAAAAATCCGGGCACAAAACAAACTGCTAAAGCTCCGAAGAAGGTTACGAAGATCAAAGTGAAGAAGCTGAAAAAGGCATTATCACTTCGCTGGAAGAGTCAGAAAAATGTGACCTATCGTATTGCGTACAGTACAAGTAAAAAGAAACTGTCAAAGATAAAGAACGGAAAACTCAAAGCTGTAAAGGGAACGAAGGTTATCAAGGTGACAAGCGCCAAAAAGACCATTAAGAAATTGAAAAAATCTAAGAGATATTATTTTAAGATTTGCGCTGTCAGTAAAAAAGGAAAAAATATTGGTAAGTGGTCCGGTGTCGTTTCGGCAAAGACGAAATAATGTTGTGAATTTCGTATCATGATACGGTAAAATTTGAGAAGATACCTTAGAAACAGATGATTTTTAGGAGTCCTTCTGTTATAATGAGTCAGGCGCTGTGAGCGTTACTCTTTATAACAGAAAGGACTCATTTTGTTATGAATGAAACATTTATGAAAGAGAAACCGGTATTTTCATTGTTGGTATCGATGGCATTTCCCATGGTGATATCGATGCTTGTCAATTCTTTATATAATATTGTGGATAGTTATTTTGTCGCTAAGATCAGTGAAGATGCAATGACGGCACTATCACTCGTATTGCCGGTACAGAATTTTATCAATGCTGCCGGTATTGGTTTTGGCGTTGGAATGAATGCGGTTATCAGTTTTTATTTGGGTGCAAAGGATTATGAAAAAGCAGATATGGCAACGACGCAGGGACTGCTTTTATCGGCAGTGCACGGTGTGCTTTTGACCATAGTTAGTATTGAGATCATGCCGTTTTTTTTGCGTTTATTTACCAGATCAGAAGCGGTTGCAGCTTTAGGAATACAGTATTCCGATATTGCATTTTCTTTTGCTTTGGTCGTCTCGCTCAGCATGGCATTTGAGAAGATCTTTCAGGCGGTAGGGCGTATGAAGGTGACGATGATCAGTTTGCTGATCGGCTGCTGCACCAATATTGCATTAGATCCTGTCCTGATTTTTGGACTGGGATTTTTTCCGAAAATGGGGATCAGAGGTGCTGCGCTTGCTACCGGGATCGGACAGGTATTAACGCTGTGCGTTTATTTCGTAATCTGTAAAATACGGCCATTGTCGGTACATGTGAGAAGAAGTTATTTACGGCCGGATAAACATATGGTTGGAAAGTTGTACGCGATCGGCATTCCTGCGACCTTAAATATGGCGTTGTCTTCCGTGTTGATCTCTGCACTGAATGCAATTTTGGCAGTGTATTCCGAAGCCTATATTTTAGTACTTGGGATCTATTATAAGCTGCAGACATTTTTATATCTGCCGGCGAATGGCATTATCCAAGGGATGCGTCCGCTGATCGGTTATAATTACGGTGCGGGAGAACACAAGCGTGTGAAAAAGATCTTTGAACTTGTTCTTGTAATGAATGGTTTGATCATGTTAGGTGGAACGGTGATCTGCATGACGATCCCGGCAACTTTAATGGGACTGTTTACGCATACTCCGGAGACGATCCGTGTTGGAGAAACGGCACTTCGATTGATCAGTGCAGGCTTTCTAACATCTGCGATCTCTGTGACAGCCTCCGGAGCATTAGAAGGATTAGGGAAAGGAATGCAATCGTTAGTAATCTCGTTGTGCCGTTATATTGTGATCATCATTCCGGCAGCGATGTTGTTGAGTTACGCAATAGGAGCGACGGGAGTATGGCATGCGTTTTGGATCGCAGAAGGATTGACGGCGATCATCTCTATGTTAGTATTTCGGCATTGCAAAGCATATTAACCCAAGGTATAATATTTTCAAAATGACACCAAGGCGGACAAAATGCGAATATGATTCGCAATGCACAGATATGCCTAATGATTGGAAGTATAAGATTGTATAGGCGTGGAGGATAGTTATGATTCAGATTAGCGAGATTTTGGAACTGTCCCTATTTAAGGACTTTAAGATAATATGTGGGGAAAAATACCTTAATAATTTAGTGAATGCGACGGTTATTTTGGAGTATGAGAGCAGCCGGATCGATTATGAAGGATATGGTTATGGATATTTTGTACTGTTATCCTATTTCTTTGCTGATTCTGATCCGGAATTGGTCAATGGGACACTCCGTACCTTGATCCAAAAGCAGGTATCCGGTATTGCAATTAAGATTCAGCCGGATCGGGAACTGCCGGAAGATATTATCAAGTTAGCGAAATTGTATCATGTACCGTTGTTTTCTTTTTATGAGCAATTTATGGAAGATCTGATCATATGTATCAATGAGTCGATGAAGACGCGTGCGCAGTATGTTATTGCAGAGGAAAAATTAAATTCTATTGTGAACGAAAAACATAAACCGTCTACCGTAGAAAAAATTGCATTGGAGATCAATCCGCACTTTCATCCGAGTATTATTACGGCCAATATTACATCGAGGGATATGTCGAACAACTTGAAGATCCATACATATTTTGACAAGTTAATGTACCGTCAGTATCGTGACACAAAAGTACACGATTATTCTTTTGTAAAGATGGGGCATGGCATTATGCTGATCTGTTCTTATCAGGAAGATAATATACCGGAGGATTATCAGAATATGCTGCATCATATTAATGATATATTGGTAGAGGCGGGTTTTTTACCTGAGTCGTATCATATTGGTATTTGTGATGAAATTTTGCCATTAGATCGCTTGAATGAGGCTATCATTAAATCAAAAAATGCAAATATCGTCGGACAGTTTTTCGAGCAGACGGATACAGCGTATTCCCAGATCGGAATTTACAAATATGTTATGTCGCTTGTAAATAATCCGATGCTATACCATGAGGTAGAGGAAAGCGTATCCATTTTGCAAAAGTATGATGCATCTCATGATGTCAATTTATTGGAAACCGTTATTTCTTATGTCAAAAATAATGGTGATTTTGCAAAGACGTCGGAGGAGTTGTTTCAGCATAGTAATACAGTGCGCTATCGCATTCGCAAAGCAGAACAGTTACTGGGACTGCCGGATTTTGCTACGGCAGAAGAGATGGCATTGATCATTCGCTGTTATTTACTGCATAATGTAATGACGTTGAACGATTGACTTAGCTGAACGGTGTGATTATATAACCATCAAAGATAAGCTGAACGGCAAAGCTTCTTTTACGAAAGATTTAAAAGCAGCTGGCAAGATATGATTTTATACCTTGCCAGCTGCTTTTATAATGTCAATTGTTTTTAAGTTTTATTTGAGAATTTCTTTCATGATTTTTAAGAATTTTTCGTTCATTTCCGGTTTACCAAGGCTGACACGGTTCATGCCTACGTGAACACCGATCAACACATCCTGCTCTTCCAATTTGGTATAAACTTCCATTGTATCGATTGGAGCCTTAAACAGTATGAAATTAGCCTGTGAATCATAAACGCGGCAGCCCAGATCGCAGAGAGTCTTAGCGACTTTCTCACGCTCCTTTGCATTGATGTCGTGTACCATAGAGACATGCTCCTGGTCCTTCGTAGCTGCAGCAGCAGTTTTCTGACCGATGAAGCTTACATTCCAGGCATTGCTGGATTTACCGAAATGATCTGTCATATCCGGACTTGTGATCACATAGCCGACGCGAAGTCCTGCCATACCGTAGATCTTAGAAAATGTTCTCATGATAATGAGTGGTTGATCGATTTCTTCTTTGATCAGCTTCATCATACTGTAACTATTTGGGTCATCGACAAATTCCATATATGCTTCATCAATTACAGTAATGACATGCTTTGGAACCTTACGGATGAATGCCTCCAGCTTAGCAGAGTCGATGAAAGTTCCGGTTGGATTGTTAGGATTTACGACAACTAAGATCTTCGTTTTGTCAGTAATAGCTGCCAACATAGCGTCTAAGTCATAGTTCATATCATCATCCAAAGGAACAGCGACCGGAACGGCACCATAATCATTGGCAACATCACGAAATGCCTCATAACTTGGATCACCAAATACGAATTCATCACCTGGATTAATGAAAAGTTCTCCAAGCATATTGATCATTGCACTGGATCCGGGACCAACGGCGATATTTTCAAATTTAAGGCCATACAATTCGGCAAGATTCGTTTTAAGTTCTACAGAGAACCAATCCGGATACACATAAGGAGTTTTTATTGCTTCCTCTAATGCGGCCTGTGATGCCGGTCCCAAACCATAAGGACTTTCGTTATAATTGAGACGGTACACATGAGGTGGTGTAGAGCTGCTCTTCTGGCGGGCTGCTCGTAAACTTTCCGGTTTTACCTGCATTGGCTCTCTAAGTAATTCTACATATTTCTGCATAATCAACACTCCTTTTTAGTCATAAATTCTGGGTCAACGTGTTCTGTGTGAGGTCATGCTTTGATTTGCTTATGACTGCTATGCCCTGCATTCTAATACGATTAAGATAGAAAAGCAATGTAAAAATTACAAAAAAAATCCATTTTTTTTTCAATATTTACATTTTTTTGGCATTTTTTCCAAAACATTTGACTTTTTATGAGTGCCTACTTACAATTAGCAATTATCAGAACACAAGATATATGTAGTTTCGGAATCGTTTCATAAAAATGCAGCCGAAATAACTCGTTTTGAGAAGACTCCGAGAGTACATTTCTTAAGAATGGAGGAATGAATATGCAAGAGACGACAGCACGAGTTCAGTTTGACAAAAAATATCTGATTGCATTAGTTTTGCCATTAGTTATTGAACAAGTTTTAGCAGTTACTGTAGGCATGGCTGACATGATCATGGTGTCGGGTGCCGGGGATACCGCAGTATCCGGTGTATCCCTTGTCAATACGATCAGCAATTTGTTGATCTACATATTTAATGCACTAGCAACCGGTGGCGCAGTAGTAGCGGCACAGGCGTTAGGTGCCAAGAAGAAAAAGACTGGTCAGATTGTTGCGAATCAGCTTGTACTGATCTGCCTGATCGTATCCGTTGTCATATCGGCAGTGTGTATCGTATTTGACCGTGCGATTTTAACATTAATTTATGGAAAAGTTGAGCAGGCCGTTATGGATCAGGCCGTTACTTATTTCTTTATTACGGGTTTCTCTTTTCCTTTTATTGCGGTATATGACGGTGCATCTTCTTTGCTTCGATCAATGGGAAAGGCATCAATATCCTTGTTTGTATCTGCGATTATGAATGGTTTGAATATTTTATTTAATGCAATCTTCGTATTTGGTTATAATATGGGGATTGCGGGTGTTGGATACGGTACTCTGATCTCGCGCGTGGTAGCAGGTATCGTTGTTGTATTTATTCTGCGCAATGAAAAATACGATCTTCATATCGACAAGTATTTTCGATTTGGCTGGGACGGTCAGATTATAGGCAAAATATTAAGGATTGGTATTCCGAGTGGTATTGATAATGGTATGTTCCAGATCGGCAAACTGTTTACACAGAGCTTGATCACCAGTTACGGGACGGCGGCGATCGCAGCCAATGCGACCGGAAGTACGATCGAGCTGTTAGCTACAATTCCGGCTGCGGCAATGGGATTAGCGCTCACAACTGTTGTCGGCCAGTGTGTTGGGGCAGGCGACTATCAGTCGGTGAAAGAGTATTCTTGGAAGTTAATGAAATGGGCATATGTGATGTTATGGGGATTGAATATCGTCATCATCTTTATGACACCAACAATTGCAAGCTGGTACAATCTGTCTGCGGAGGCAGATCACTTAGCACGTATTTTAATCTGGTATCATAGTGCCTGCTGTATGGTGATGTGGCCGGCAGCGTGGACATTACCATCAATTTTGCGTGCGGCAGGTGATGTCAAGTTTGTCATGGTCAGCTCCATTATCATTATGTGGGTATTTAGAATTGGTTTGGCCTATGTGATCGGTGGATTGATGCAGCCAATGGGACTTGGCGTCTGGGGCGTTTGGATCGCCATGACGATCGACTGGTTTGCAAGATGCGTCTGCAATGCATGGCGATTAAAGAGCGGCAAATGGAAACGCGGTGCAGTTATTTAATAACGCAGACTACTATGCGCTTCATAGATTGTTTTTTATGTCAAAGAATACTACACATTTTGCAGCCGGACAAAGTAATACAATAATAGTATCTTAAGAATAAAAAAATAACGGAACAGCAGTTCTTTGTTAGTTAAAAAGCACCTTTTTTGGAAGATGAATCTTTGGATTTAGTCTTTCTGGAGGGTGCTTTTTATTTGTAGAGATCATTATATGTGAAAAGTCAAATATGCAAGCCATAAATTGAAAAATGAAGAAAACAGTCAACCAATTAGGCGAGAAAGACAAGCTGGAAATCAAAAAATTGAAAAAACAGTCAACCAAGAGGGCGAGAAAAGCAAGCTGGAAATCAAAAAATCGAGAAAACAGTCAACCAAGAGGGCGAGAAAAGCAAGCTGGAAATCAAAAAATTGAAAAAACAGTCAACCAGTTAGGCGAGAAAGACAAGCTGGAAATCAAAAAATTGAAAAAACAGTCAACCAAGA